>JACCDN010665457.1_pt1 | contig 64712 bp, 48 predicted proteins | sample 7441691 | NCBI WGS metagenome assembly JACCDN01 (sample SAMN15323439, study PRJNA562643) | freshwater metagenome | isolation source: river surface water | place: USA:Blue River Watershed | collected 2017-08-16 | reverse complement strand
GCAATAATGAATAACCCGCACCGTATCCAAGCGTCGATTGACCTGACACCGCATTCACATCAAACCTCCCTGATACAATACCACCCACCTGCACATTTAATGGCTGCGCATCCGTCGTACCAAAAAAATGTGTACCATCAATTGTACCTGAGTTGCCAGTTGTACTCCAACCACCCGCACTACTAATGCTAGACCAACTTGTATTAGTACCATTAGTAGTTAAAAATTTTCCACTATTTCCAGATTGCGCTGGCGCTAATGCATTAAATCCATCAGTTGCAGTAGTTGCACCAGTTCCACCTTTATTGATAGCAATAGTAGTTCCGTTCCAAACACCCGTTCCAATGGTGCCGAGTGTAGTTATTGAACTTTGTCCAGCATAGGTAGATGCAATATCAAAAACATTTCCAGTCACTACAATACGGTTAGCTGAGCCCGTTAATGCAACTGCACCCGTTGCGCCATTTACAGATTGTACATTAATACTAGCTGGAGAAAAACTAACCCAGTTTGCAAGCGTACTTGCAGGTAATGCTGTTAAAATATAATTGGTTGCATTATCAGTTCGAACCGCTACAGATCCAACAGATAATCCAGTTAAAGCGAGCATGTTGGCGCTACTGTTTACTACACTTACAGAAGTAATAGAAAGGGCAGGCAACTGCGCAGTTGGAACTTTACCATCAGCACCTAAACTTGCAACGCCATTAGCGGCAGCTACTAAAGAAGTATTAACTTTTAAATTTAATGCCGTTTGTGTTAAAGTACTTATTGGCTTATTTATGTCACTTGTATTATCTAAATTATTTAAACCGTAGGCCGTTTTCATTGCAGCAATAGTAGTTGTACCTGTTCCTCCATTTACAATAGCAACAACACCAGTTACATTTGTTGCATTACCTGATAAATTTCCGGCAAATGAGCCATTTGCATCTCTTGCAACAATTGTACTCGCCGTTCCAGAACTTGTAGCGGTATTAACAAGTGTAGTGGCGGCAACGATCTGATCTTTTGTTACTGTTCCAACAGATAAAACTTCTGGCGCTGTGGCAGTGCCACCCAAATCACCCGCTAATAATATTTTACCTTTTGTTGTAGTCGTTGCATCTGCAACAGAATTTGTAATCGATCCTGATGCATCGGCTAGTGCGTTAGTAACATACGCTGTGGTAGCTAATTTTGTAGTGTTATCATTGAGCGCTTGCGTCACCGCTGTAGTAGCTGTTGGCAATACAACAAGGCCTGTAAATGTTGGCGAAACTAAATTCGCTTTTAAATCAAGTGCTGTTTGCTGTGCCGTACTTACAGGTTTATTTAAATCAGAAGTATTATCGATATTACCTATACCTAAATTGGTACGAGCATTACTAGCATTGCTTCCGCCTGTACCTCCATTTGCAACAGCCACTACGCCAGAAACGTTGGTAGCATTACCTATTAAAGAACCCGTAACATTTCCTACAACATTACCAGTTACATTACCTATAACATCACCTATTATATTTGAAGTAATACTAGTAGCAGTAAAATTACCGGAGGCGTCTCTTTTTACTATAGTGCTCGCCGTATTTTGTGCTGTTGCAGTATTGGATAAAATAGCAGCTGCAGCAATTTCGTCTTTAGATAAACCTCCTATACTCATTACTAAAGGAGTAGACGCAGTCCCGCCTAAATCTCCAGCTAATAATATTTTTCCCTTACTTATTGTTGTAGCATCCGCCACAGAATTTGTAATGGTACCAGATGCATCTGCCATGGCATTTGCTACATAAGCTGTGGTAGCCAATTTAACACTATTATCATTTAAAGGTTGCGTAACACCAGTAGTTCCAGTTGGCAAAACAACAAGTCCTGTAAAAGTGGGTGACGCCAAATTTGCTTTTAAATCAAGTGCAGCTTGCCCTGCAACACTTATTGGTTTATTTAAATCAGAAGTATTATCGATATTCCCAAGACCCAAATTTGTTTTAGCAGATGTAGCAGAATTAGCACCAGTTCCTCCATTTGTAATTGCTACAATTCCTGAAACATTGGTTGCATTACCAGTAACGGTGCCTAAAATATTACCTGTTACATTACCTGTAATATTTCCTGTTACATTACCAATTAAATTACCACTAAATGTATTTGCAGAAATGGTACTTCCAGAAAAATCTCCATTAGGACTTCGTCGAACAATATAATTTACGATATTATCTGGCGTTGCAGCATTCATTAAATTGATGGCAGCAGCAATTGTATCTTTAAGAATACCACCAATTGAAAGTACTTGAGGACTAGCAGCCGTTCCGCCTAAATCACCTGCTAATTGTACCTTTCCTTTAACAGCATTTGTTGCATCAACTACATTTCCAGTACTACTTGAACTTATCGATGCCGCATTGTTTTCAATATATTTTTTAACTGCTAATTGTGTTGGAAATAAAACATTACTTGGCGAAAGTCCGCCTAAACTCGTATCTATAGATTTATTAACTGCATTTTCTTTTGTATGAATACTTGCCAAATAATTGGTTAGCATGGCAGCCGTATCTGCAATATTTAATTTTAAATTAATTCTATTAGAAAGTGCAGCAGTATCTCTTGCAAATCTGGAACTAAGCATAAGAGCTGTATCTGCAATATTTACTTTATAATTGATCCTTGTTGAAAGTGCCGCTGTATCTCTAGCGAATCTAGCACTGAGCATAACAGAAGTATCAGCAATAGACATTTTACTTGAAATTCTTTCTGAAAGCAAAATTGTATCACGCCCAATTCTATTACTAAGCATAATTGCTGTGTCTAAAATAGAAAGCTTAGCGTTAATTCGGTTTGATAAGGCTAGCGTATCTCGACCTATCCGCTGGCTTAACATGTATGATGTATCTACAAGACTTAGTTTAGCCGCTAACGCATTTACAACTTGATAATTTTTTGCATACGGATAAAGCATGTTTGCAGTGTCCGAAATATTTACTTTTAATGCAAGACCTGTTGACGATGCATTGATTTGTTGTTGCACATTCCATTTAGTAGCAACACTGCTAACATTATTGCTTGTATCGACACCAAATACCCCTAAACTCGGATTAAACAAAAGTGGAGCAGTGGCGCCAAGTGCTGCTCTTGCCCTGGCATCGGTAAAATACAAATTGGTAAGTTCACCAATATTATTTGTTTTTAAATTTACAACGCCCACATTACCATTTACACTTTGAACAGGCGCGCCAGGGGTTAATAATTCTATCCAATCTGATAATGAATTAGAAAAATCGGTACTCAATACATATGATTTTGAAACATCGGTTCTTACACAAACTGTTCCCTTAACAGACCCAGCTCCAAGGGCTTGCATTTCGGAAGCATTGGCAACAACAGAAATAGCAGTAAATGAAATAGGGGGCAATAAAGCACTTGGGATTTTTGTGTTGGCATCAAGTCCTGCTACACCATTAGGTGCATTAATTAAACTTGTATTTATTTTATTGATAAGTGCATTATTGGTTAAAAAAGAAATAGGCTTATTTGCATCACTGGTATTATCTACATTACTTAACCCAATACTTGATTTATCAATTAGCACATCACCGGTTAGTGTGTTTACTGATGTAACGGCGCCATTGTTATTAGAAATAACTGGTTTATTAATTAAATCAAGGTAATTTCCTGTTGTTGCAACACTACTCAAACTGTTTTTTAATGCATAATCACTTAACATTCTTGCTGTGTCTAGAATTGCCAGTTTATTATCTATTCGATTGGATAAAAAAGAAGTATCTACTGCCGCATTTTGCAAATTACTTGGTGTAACATACACAATACCGCTATCTGCAATATTTACTTTGTTTGTTATAGAAGCTGCGAGTGCTTGACCTTGTAATAAAGAGAATTTTAAATTTAGTGCTGCTTGTGTTAAAACACTTATTGGTTTGTCTAAATCATTGGTATTATCTACATTTCCCAAGCCAACCTTAGAAGCACTAATTCCTGTAGAAATTTTAGCATCCGTGATTGCATTATTTGCAAGTTTATCTGTCGTTATTACTCCATTGGCCACAATAGGTATGGTAGCCGTTCCCGTTAAATCACCTGCTAATCTTAATACTCCTTTATTTGTGGCATCTGCATCAGAAATATTTACATTAGAATTGTTATTTCCGTTTGAAATAATTGCCGAATCAACATAGGTTTTCACCGCTTTTACAGATGGGAATTTTATATCAGAAATAGCATCTGCATTTATGTCTAGCGACTGATTATCTTGACTCACTTTTCTATCAATTCTAGAAGACAAAAATGAAGTATCACGAGCAATTCGGTTGCTCAACATAGCCGCTGTATCTGCAATGGCAAGCTTAGTAGCAAGTGCATTATTGATATCGATTGTTTTTGCATAATTAACCAACATTAAAGCAGTGTCTGCAATGGCAAGCTTAGTAGCAAGTGCAGCTTGCTGCAAAACACTTATGGGTTTGTTTACATCCGATGTATTGTTTACGTTTTGAAGTCCAACTTTAGATGGATTAATTCCACTAGCAATTTTATCATCTGTAATTACTCCAGAAGCTATACGAGGACTAGTTGCTGTTCCAGATAAATCGCCAGCTAATTGAATGATACCCTTTGTATTAGCATCGGCATCAACTATAGATACAGAATTTGTAGACGTGCTATTTCCGGCAAAAGTATTTATGCTGATTAGAGAATCTACATAATTTTTAACTGCTTTTGCAGATGGATACTTTATATCAGAATTTTGATCTGCACTTAGTAGAATTGTTTTATTATCAATAGACTCTTTTTTATTTATTCTGTTGGATAAAGATAAAGTATCAAACAGCTCTATTTTTTTAGCATAGCCATTAAGCATAGCTGAGGTGTCGGTAATCGCAAGTTTTGTTAAAATGCTATTTGATAAAAATGCGGTGTCGGCGGCTTTTAATTTTGTATTAATTCTATTTGATAATGAAAGGGTGTCCGTATTATTAAGTTTTTTATCGATCCTATTTGACAACGAAGCGGTATCAAATAGTTCATTACGTTTCGCATAAGTACTTAGCATGAAAGACGTATCTGAGAAAGTTAGCTTTGTATTAATTCGATTTGACAACGAAAGGGTGTCCGTATTATTAAGTTTTTTATCGATCCTAGTTGATAACGAAGCCGTATCAAGTAGTTCATTGCGTTTCGCATAAGTACTTAGCATGAAAGACGTATCTGAGAATGCAAGCTTTGTATTGATTCTTCCAGACATCAAAAAAGTATCTGCAGCATTTAATTTTGAATTAATTCGCTTTGACAACGAAAGGGTGTCCGTATTATTAAGTTTTTTATCAATCCTAGTTGACAACGAAGCCGTATCAGATTTTTTAAAATAGGGCGCTAACATAGCAGCTGTATCTGCAATATTTAATTTTAGTTCAAACCCTTCTACCCTGGCTGCAAATAAAGCAAATGGCACTGTCCAAAACTGAGAAGTACCCATATCAATATAATGCTCATCAGCCACCCAATTAGTAAGCGGTACCGAAGGAGCAATAGCAGCTTTTATATTTAAAAAAAATGGACCATCAGACCAATCGATATTTCCAATAGAACTTGGACCCGATAATTTATTGCCTTTCCCAATAACAATGGTAAAAACGCCTTCACTAGATGCCACAACTTTATGGGATTCAGTATAAACTTGCGAACCAGATACAGTTGTTTGTATAATTGCATTTTTAATGTAAATGGTTCTTCCTTTTGCTGGATTGCCTGCAGGATCTTTAACAATGGCTTGAAATAAAATACCTTCCGGAACTTTTGAAATTTGTGCATATAAAAACACAGCCATGCATTGCATAGCAATAACTAAAAATATTTTTTTAAAACTTAACATCATTGTTACTATTGTGTTTTTATTAATTGTAATGTTTCAATATGCAATTGACCTATTTGCACTTTTAAATAATAAATTCCTGCTTCTTGAAATTGAATTGCCATTTCAAAACCTGATCTAAGACTATATATAGAAGTAGTATACGTTTTAATCAGCGCACCAGATGCATTATAGAGCAACAGGTTATACATGACAGAAGTGGTAAAATCAAATCTTGACAAAGATTTAATGGTTACTTTATTTTTAAATGGATTTGGATAAGCAACTAACTGAAGAGACTCGACTGCAGGCGCAACCACACAACTCACGCTAAAAAGATTTGCAGTATTGGTTTGGTAATTTGAAACACCATTTGACAATACAAAACAACTACCCCCTTCTAGTAAAACAGGCCCAGAAAAAATCTTTTCGGAACTACCTGCATTACCCACTACGCCTATTAAGTATGGCATACTAATTTGCGTTTTACCTATACTTGCGATAACAAGAAATAGGAATACACTAACGAATCGCTTTAAACCTAGCATTGATTGTTTTTCCGTTTAATAAATAGGTAAGCGAAAGTGAGTCGTAACTTAAAAAGTTGATATAATAACTTTGATTTACAATTACACCAGATGGATAATTGGCAAATACTTCTTTTAGCGAATCGGTCACCGGAATGGACCAATTACCAGTTGCACCATCTGTATCAGCAAAATTTAAACTTGTAAAATATTGCTTGGTGTAAATTAGCTGGCTACCGGTAAGTGTTTGAGGAAGAGCGTCAATGGTTAAACCCTTTAATTTCCAATTGGTAGCAGAAACGCCGTAGCCAATTAAATAGCTTTTTCTAGTTTCTAGGATACTTTTGGGTTCTGTTTTTTTGCAGGAAAAAATAAATAAACTTACTACAAATGATAAGACTAGTTGTTTGTACATATTTCTAATTCGTATTACAAATTGTGTATATGTTTATTCAACTACACGAATACGATTAAAAATCAACTAAAAAAAGACGAGACCCAACTACATAGTGCTACAATCTGTAATATACAGTCCATAAAACTTGTAAGACATTAAGTGAGACAAGAAAATTGACCGATTTAACGGCAAATAAATGACAAAGCCAACTTTACATTATGAGGTAGCTTGCTTGAGGGTCGCCAGTACTTCGTCTGAAACACCACCAAAAAAGCAAATGCCGGCAGCTTTATTAGCCATTGCATATTTTATACCCGACAATAATTCTGCTTGATTATTAAAGTCAGATAAAAATAATCCTGCATATAATGGAACCCCATCTTTTAAAAATCTTACCCCTTCTGCTACAGCGTCCCCAATCCAAGCTACTTGTTCTTGGTAAAATCCATGATAAATCATTGGGAAAACCATATCTAAATTCCAATTGGTCCAATCTTGTCTTACCATTCGGCGCGCAAGCTCAGGCATTGGAAAAACAGCAGCACTAATTTTTTTATGATGTTTATGGGCTACAACGGCTAAATCATTTACCACATTATTAATCGCTTCATACCTAAAAAGTCGCCAAGAAACTTGCGCATCTGGGTAGCGAAGCGACAAAGGATCATTCCCTGTTTTTGCAGCATATGCGTCTCTACATGTTTTACAATAACAAAAATCGTAAGCCGGAAGCTCGGTGCGTTGGTCTAATTTATAAGTATCCCATAAATTTAAAGGCAACACTACATCACAAAAACGAATATAATCGAGGTGCAATCCATCAATATAATTTTTTGATAAAATAGTATCTGCTTCGTTTTTTAAAAAATCTTGTACTTCTGGTTTAGAAGGACATAGCCATTTGTAATATCCAACATAGGGAGGTTTGGTAGCACATGAATCTCCAGTACGAGAAATAGCAGACCATTCTGGATGTTGCTTTAAAACATCTCCTCTATTCATAGTCCAATTCCAGCGATGCGCTTCTAGTCCAGCATTTTTTGCTTCGGTGTAATGCATCTCACTATCCGCTTCAAATAAGATACCTCTAATACCTGCATCGTAAAATGCTTTATATCTTTTTTTAAGTGTTGCAACCTCATCTTTTCGGTTTGGATTAATCCACACCCAATGTTTGTTTTTATGTTTTTTTACATCTGCACTTACGGGCATATTTGCGATAGCTGGCAAAGTGGCAAAGCCAGCAGCAGTTCCAAAACTATTTTTTAAAAATTGTCTACGGTTGTTTGACATGATTTTTTGATTTAATTTTTAAAATATAAATAGCCCCATTTTACCGGAACGTGCATATCTATTATGCCCGTTGGGCTCCACACCCAATTGTGTTCCGAGATAGGTTTTTTATTTTCTTTTAGTTTTTTTTGATAACTCATTCCAAAAGGCTCTAGGGTCCACTGTACACGTGAAAAATTAATGCGCCAAGGTTTTGTAGTTGAAGGAAGAGCTGCTCTATTTAATTTTGAAATAGCAGAAAACGGTATAGCCATTTCAACAGTCCAATTACTATCAATATCGGAATTGTTATTAATGGTTCCGGAAGCATGAACAGCTGTGATAATGCCAGTTGCATTCCACCCCAAATCAAATGTGCCTCCTTTTTTATACGGCTTATTCATATATAAATCCATAAGTGTACCTAGTACATTTATCTCTATTTCGAAATATTGTTCGCCATCACCAGTTGGATCTAAAAAAACTTCAAAATCATGATCTCTGTAAATAATATCATCATATTTTTTTAATGTACCCCACAAATGTGGCTCTTCCAAAACAGCACCAATATATAAATATTGACTATCCCACATCATTTTAACGGTTGTATTAAATGTTGGCCTGGGCTTCGTTCCACCTTCTATATCTTCAAAATCTGAAATTAGTGCTGCGCGATTCCAATCCCTTTCGGTTAATTTTCCATCCACTGTAATTGCTCGCTTTACTGCGTTTGCTGTGTATTTTTTATCTGAAAGCGCAGCATTTTTTATTTGTTCCTGAGCGCTAACCATGCCACCGTATACCAGAACTATAAGCACCAGTATTACCCTCTTTTTTTGCCACTGAATTGATTTCAAACCCATACACTTTACTTTCTCCTTAAAAATAAACGAATTATTCGCATACCGCTACAACAGAATATACATTTTACACATCAATATTAACGAATCTACGTCTACACAAAATATATTAAACGATTCATTTTATATGTTTTACGTATATTTATAATTTATTATACCAACATTAAACTCCTCTCATTTAGCCGTTTTATATACTTTTTTATCTGAGACAAACAATAGCATAATTATGGCCCGATAAAGATTTATATTTAAGTACTGATTTGCCTTATTAAAACTGTTACTCATGTTCAATAAACGATTGCTCATCTTGGCAAGCATTTGCCTAGTTGTTGGAGTGCTGGCTTACTACTCATTTAGAACTGCTGCAGTGGATGATATTAAAGTGCCGGATATTGTAAGCTATAACTATGATGTAAGACCCATATTATCTGATAAATGTTTTAGTTGCCATGGCCCTGATGCTAAAAAAAGAGAAGCTGGATTAAGACTTGATCTTGAAAGCGAAGCATATAAAGCATTACAAGAACATCCAAACAAGCGAGCACTCGTTCCTGGTAAACCAGAATTATCAGAAGTATTTCAAAGAATCATTACCACAGATTCAAGCCTCGTAATGCCAGTGGCATCTAGTAAACTTCCAAGGCTTACACAAAATGAAGTAGCCATTATAAAAAAATGGATTGAACAAGGTGCAAAATATGAACCTCACTGGGCTTTTACGATTCCAAAAAAATCTACTTTACCTACTGTTAGTGATGACAGTTGGCCAAAAAATGAAATCGACTATTTTATTTTAAATAAAATGGAAGAAAAAGGTTTGTCGCCTAATAAAGTAGCAGAAAAAGAAAGATTGGTTAAACGCGTTTACATGGACCTGATTGGTATTTTACCAACAGAAGCTGAAACGATAAGTTTTGTCAATGACAATAGTAGCAATGCCTATGAAAAACTTGTTGACCGACTTTTAAATATGCCGCAGTATGGCGAAAAAATGGCGATCAATTGGCTAGACATTGCGCGCTATGCAGATAGCCATGGTTATCAAGATGACAATTATAGAAGCCAGTGGCCTTGGAGAGATTGGGTGATTTATGCGTTTAATAAAAATTTATCCTACGATGAATTTATTACCTGGCAGTTGGCTGGTGATTTAATTCCAGGGGCTACCAAAGAACAAATATTAGCAACAGGTTTTAATAGAAATCATAAGATCACCGAAGAAGGTGGTGTAATTGATGAAGAATATAGAATCGAATACGCATCGGATAGAACCAACACTTTTGGACGCTCGATGCTAGCACTTACTGTAGAATGTGCAAAATGTCACGATCATAAATACGATCCTATTTCACAAAAAGATTACTATCAACTTTTTGCATTTTTTAATAATGTAAATGAAGTTGGATTAGAATCTACCGTTGGCGGACCTGTAACCTATGCCAAAAATCCGCGCATGGATATTACCAACGATGATCTAAAAGGAATTTTAAAATTCATTAATAAAGTAGACACCAACAAACTAGAAGTGTCTGTGATGGGTGATTTAGATACGGTGCGCAAAACATACATACTGGACAGAGGCAACTATGCTGCAAAAACGGTTGAAGTAGAACCCGGTACACCAGGCTCGGTTTTAAAATTTGATCCTTCTCTGCCTAAAAATAGACTTGGCCTTGCAAAGTGGATGTTTGACAAAAAAAATAGTTTAACTGCCCGTGTGTTTGTAAATAGAATGTGGCAAGAATTTTTTGGTAGAGGTCTTGTGAAATCTGCCGCCGACTTTGGCATGCAAGGAAATTTGCCTACACACCCAGCATTATTAGATTGGATGGCCGTAGACTTTAGAGACAATGGCTGGAATATAAAAAGACTGGTAAAACAAATTGTACTATCAGCAACCTACCAACAATCCAGCGAAATTTCTGACAAAAAACAAAGAGTAGACCCGCTCAACACCTATTGGTCATATGCGCCAAGGGTGCGCTACTCTGCAGAGCTGGTAAGAGACATGCTTTTATCAAGTAGTGGACTTCTCAATAAAACCATTGGCGGTCCTAGCGTTAAACCTTATCAGCCACCAGGGTTATGGGAACTAGCTACTAGCGGTAGAGGTATATTAAACAAGTACATGCAAGATACTGGGCAAGCGCTATATAGAAGAGGCATGTATACGTTTATTAAAAGAACGGTACCACCACCATCTATGATGATGTTTGATGGGAGTAATAGAGACGAGTGTCAAGTAACAAGATACCGCACCAATACGCCATTACAAGCGCTTATTATGCTCAACGATCCTACTGTATTGGAAGCTTCAAAAGCACTTGCCGATAAATTATTACAACAACAGGCGGGAACAAATACGCTCGTTGAAAAAGCATTTAGATCCATTTTGTGTAGACAAGCAAGTACAAAAGAAATTGAAACACTTGTATCGTTTTATGAAGAAACAAAAAAGGAATTAACAAAAGATAAAAAGAAAGCAGCCACATTAATTGAGCCAGGCACTTACAAAATAAGAACAAAACAAATCGTTGATCTCGCTGCAGCTATGCAAACCATTCAGGTTATTTATAACATGCAAGAAGCGATCACAAAAACATAAACCATGGAAAAAGAATTACTCGAACACGGCCTCAACGCAAATCGAAGAAAATTTATTTCTAGAATGAGCCTTGGATTAGGTAGTGCAGCACTAGGCTCACTTCTAATTCCAGATTTATTTGGTGGAAGTGATAGCGCAGAAGATGCCATCATGAAAGCAGTACCGCATATTGCTCCAAAAGCAAAGCGTGTTATTTATTTATTTCAAAATGGTGCACCATCTCAACTGGAAACTTTCGACTATAAACCCATGCTTCGTGAAAGAATGGGTGAAGATTTACCAGAGTCCATTAGAAATGGTCAGCGCTTAACAGGCATGACAGCTGGTCAAAGTAAATTTCCACTCATCGGGTCTTACTACGACTTTAAACAATATGGAAAATCAGGCGCATATGTGAGCGACTTGTTTCCGCATATGGCATCTGTAGTAGATGATTTGTGTATCATTAAATCGATGCACACCGAAGCCATCAATCACGATCCTGCATTAACATTTTTCCAATCTGGCGCACAACAAGGTAATAGACCTAGTATGGGTTCTTGGGTGAGTTACGGACTTGGTACCGAAAACAACAACCTCCCGGCTTTTTGTGTACTCTTATCAAGAGGTAAAGGAAATGGGCAAGGTGTATATTCTAAATTATGGACCAACGGATTTTTAGACTCTGTGCATCAGGGTGTTCAATTTAGTAGTGGCGATAATCCTATTTTATACTTACAAGATCAAGCAGGCATGGATAGACATGCACGCCGAAAAATGCTTGACAAAATTGCAACACTTAATAACCTTGAATACGAACAATATGGTGACCCAGAAATTGCTGCTAAAATTCAGCAATATGAAATGGCTTACCGCATGCAAACAGCCGTACCTGAAATTATCGATACTTCAAAAGAATCCGATAGTGTAATTAAAATGTATGGACCAGATTGTTTAGTGCCTGGCACTTATGCAGCCAACTGTTTACTAGCGCGTAAATTATCGGAGAGTGGTGTTCGATTTATTCAACTATACCACCAAGGTTGGGATCAGCACGGCAACCTGCCTAACGAAATGCGCGGTCAAGCTAAAGACGTTGACCAACCATCGGCAGCACTTATTAAAGATTTAAAGCAAAGAGGATTACTAGATGAAACACTTGTTATTTGGGGTGGTGAATTTGGTAGAACCAATTTTTGCCAAGGCCCAATGACGGTTGATAATTATGGACGTGACCACCATCCTCGCTGCTTTAGTATTTGGATGGCAGGAGGCGGCGTAAAACCTGGTATTGTGCATGGAGAAACCGATGACTTTGGCTACAATATCATTAAAGACCCTGTGCACGTTCATGATTTTCAGGCAACCGTTTTAAACTTGTTGGGATTAGAACATGAAAAATTAACGTATAAATTTCAAGGAAGAAGATACCGTTTAACAGACTTATACGGAAATGTTGTAAATAATATTATCGCTTAAAATAAAACCTATGAACCGTAAAAAATTTATTCAAACTTCTGCTTTAGCAGGTGCTAGTTTTTTTATCACCAAAGACTTACTAGCAAAACCAAAAGGACCTGTATACGGTCATAACGATAAAAAGTATTTTTTAGACACCAAGTGGGGAACTTTAAATACCGATAAAACACCAGTAAATGATTGTCATGAGATGGTACAGGACAGTAAAGGCCATATTGTTCTTCTTACCAACGAAACAAAAAACAATATTATTATTTACAATAAATCAGGCAAGCTAAAAGGAAGTTGGGGTACCGAGTTTCCTGGTGCACATGGTTTATCCATTCAAAAAACGGGTAAAGAAGATTATTTATTTATCACAGACACCAATAGACACCAGGTATATAAAACCACCATGGACGGCAAAATTTTATTTACCATTGATCCACCAGCAGAAGTTGGACCCTATGCGAGCAAAGAAAAATTTGTACCCACAGAAACCGCTGTTTTAGAAAATGGAGAATTTTATATTGCTGATGGTTATGGTGCACAATACATTTTACATTATGACGCCAATGGTAAACTAAAAAATGCATTTGGTGGCAGAGGCGAAGGAGAACAATACTTAGACAATGCGCATGGTATTTGTATCGATTATAGAAACGCAGTACCTACTTTAATTGTTACAGATAGAAACAGAGCTTGCTTTAAAAGATTTTCTTTAGACGGAAAATTATTAGAAGTGATTCATGTACCAGGCGCTGGCGTTTGCAGACCTGTAATTAGTGGCGATTATTTATATGCCGCTGTATTACGTTCACCAAACATGGGCGTAGAAGCGAGTGGATTTGTTACTATTTTAAATAAAGAAAATAAAGTAGTGTCAAATATTGGTGGATCAGAGCCTATTTATACTAACGGAAAATTAAATACGCTTCAACAAACCGAAAAAATATTTGCACACCCACACGATGTTTGTGTAGATGATGAAGGTAGCCTATATGTTGCACAGTGGGCTTCAGGAAAAGTATACCCTTATAAATTAACACAAGCATAGTGAACTATGAAATGGATTGAGAAAGTAGCAAGTTCGCTTGCATTTGCAGGACTTTTTTTGTTAGGTATTTTATTTGTATTTGACGATAAACTTCAAGTACCAGTGTGGCTACAAGTAGCGGGCAGAATGCATCCTTTACTTCTACACTTACCTATTACACTATTACTCATTTCCATTGTTACATCTTTTATTCCAGCTAATCCATCCACGCAAAGCATCTTTAGTCATGCAAGATTGTTTGGTGCACTAACGGCCATTTTCACTGCTATCATGGGTATTTTACTTGCCACAGAAGAAGGCACAAGTGGTGACACTTTACAATGGCATAAATGGTCCGGTACTGCAGTTGCTATTTTAGCTTGGATACTTTATAATTTTGCTAATTATTTTCAATCCAATAAAAAATTAAGCGCTTCTAGTGCGGTTGTTTTATTTTTTCTAACTGTTATTACGGGTCATTTTGGGGCAACACTTACACATGGCGAAGGATTTTTAACGGCACCGCTTTATAAAAATGAGCAAAGCACATTAACGCTAGCAGAAGCACGCATTTATCCAAATGTAGTTGCTACTATATTTAAAGAAAAATGTGGCACTTGTCATACCAATAGCAATAAAAAAGGTGGTTTATCACTTAGTGATTCTGTAAGTATTGTTACGGGTGGAAAATCTGGAAAAGCAGTGGTTGCTGGCGACCTACTTAAAAGTTTAATCATCACAAGAGCGCATTTACCGCTTTCCGATAAAAAACACATGCCACCAGCAGACAAGCCACAGTTAACACCAGCGGAGCTTGCTATTTTAGAAGCATGGATTCAGAAGGGTGCGCCGTTTGATAAAAAAATTACAAGTTTACCTGCCACGGACACTTTAAGAATATTAGCAGAAGAATACATTAAGCCGTATTTAGCTAAAGAAGAAAAATATGAATTTGATGCTGCGAGTGAATCAACGATTGATAAATTAAAATCTAATTACCGCGTTATCAAACAACTTGGCGAAAAATCTCCAGCCCTTGCCGTTTCTTTTTATGGTCAAACCATGTATAATTCAAGTACACTCACAGAACTAGACCCTATCAAAGAGCAAATTGTTCATTTGTATGCTGCTAAAATGCCTGTATCTGATGCAGACGTTAGTTGGATTAGCAAACTACCTAATCTTAAAAGATTAAATGTTAACTATTCAAATGTTACAGATAAAAGCATGGCTGAAATTGTAGCCATGAAAAAAATAACTTCGGTTTCTGTAGCAGGAACTGCAGTTACCATGCAAGGTTTAAAAACATTATTAAGTAATAAAAACATTACAGAGATTTTTGTTTGGGACACAAAAATTAAACCTTCAGATATTAAAGCGATCAGCAAACAATATGCTCAAATAAAAATTGACTATGGCTTTGATGGCGCAGATACACTTATTATTACACTCAACGATCCAGTTGTTTCATTACCTAGTGGTTATTTCAAACAAAATCAACCCATCGAAATTAAACATGTTATAAAGGGTGTCACTATTAGGTATACACTTGATGGCTCAGATCCTGATAGCAGCACAAGTCTAGTTTATACAAAACCTATTGTTTTAGACAATACCACAACTCTGAGTGTACGTGCATTTAAGGCAGGATGGAACGGAAGCGCTACTGTTAGAAATTTTTATATGAAAGCTGGATTCCCTGTTGCTGCTTATAAATTAGTTACACCTCCAGATGCTAAATACAATATGAATGCAGCCACGGTATTAACGGATTTAGATTTAGCAGATTTTAAAGACTTTTCGAGTAAATGGCTGGGTTATCAAAACAATGAAGCAACGGTTATACTAGACATGGGCAGCAGTGTAACTTCAAGTAAAATTATGGTAAACGCACTTCATGCGACCACTTCTTATATATTACCGCCTGTATCACTAATGGCATGGGGCAGTAATGACAATAAAACATGGAAGCCACTAGCCAATATCAAACCAGAAATGCCTACCATGAACGATGCGCCATTTGCACAAATGCTAGCGCTTAACTATACACCTGCTTCCTATAGGTATTTAAAAATTACCGGACAGCCCATTAAAAAATTACCTAGCTGGCATCAAGGAAAAGGTACACCAGGATGGTTTTTTATGAGTGAAATAACTGTAAACTAATTAGGCAGTAGCTATAGTTTAAGTAACTTGCGCTCTCTTTAATTAAGTGAGCGATGAGAATTTGGGTTTTATTGATATTAGTGTCCTTTTTTGTTACTGCTTGTGAAACGCCGGTAACAAAAGACATAAAAGGGAATGATACAAAAACAGAGAAAGAAACAAATAGAAAAGAGGCTATTATAGAAAATAGAATAGATACCGGTATTACTATTTATCTCACTTTTGATGACGGCCCGTATACTACAACACCAGCAATTGATAGCGTGCTAACAGCATTAGATATTAAAGCAAGCTTTTTTATAGTAGGTTCTCAAATGCAGTGGTCAACTAAATATGATAGTATTTATTTGGCTGAAAAAAACAATCCCTTATTTAAAATATACAACCACACCTACTCACACGCCATCACCAATGGAAAACTTCATAGTTATTACGCACATCCGGATAGTGTATGGCTTGATATCGAACACAATAAAGCATTTTTAGGTTTAACGTCCAATATTACAAGGCTACCTGGAACCAACTCTTGGAAAATTGGTGATTACAGAAGAGGCACCAAAGAAGACGCCTATCAAGTAATAAAACTTACAGACTCCCTTATGCTAACGCAAAGTTTTATTGGTTGGGACGCTGAGTGGCGAATTGGAGCTTCTAAACAAATCAGATACGTTGATACCCTAATTAAAAAAGTAGGTAACCTTACAATCAAAACAAGGCAACACCAAAATCATGTTGTTATTTTATTTCATGATTTCTTGTTTCATTCAAGTACCTCACTTGAACACCTCGTCTATTTTATTCAAGCCTTACAAAATAAATACCATCCTAAATTTGAATGGGTAGAAAATTATCCAGGCATGAGCCAGTCTTTAACAGCTGCAAATGAAGCAGGTAATTGAACCGATTTTTTTTCTTTACTAAACAAAGGTTTTACTTGATCTGGTATATTTAGCGCATGACCAATTGACGCTTCAACGATTTCAGGAAACTTAACTGGATGAGCCGTTTCTAAAATAAACCCAGCCTCTAACGGGTGTGTCAATAAATAATTTTGAAGGGCTTTATAAGCAACGGCTCCATGCGGGTCTAAAATGTATCCTGTTTGCGCATATACTTCTTGTATTGTTTTTGCAGTGGTAGCATCAGAAATCGTATCACCAGAAACAACTTGTTGTATTCCTTCCAATGAATGTGTAAAGAGTTCCATGATTCTAACAAAATTGCTTGGATCACCTACGTCCATTGCATTAGAAATTGTTGGTTTTGCTTTTACAGATGCATAGTTTCCCGTTGAAAGGTATTGAGGGACTACATCGTTGATATTACATGCGGCAATAAAATGACCAATTGGTAAACCGGTTTTTTTAGCCAGTAATCCAGCGCAAATGTTTCCAAAATTACCGCTAGGAACCGATATAACGGGTGCCTTAGCACTATTTGTAGTTTTGAGCCACTCCTGATAGGCAATAAAATAATAGAGTTGCTGTGGAAGCCATCTAGCTACGTTAATAGAATTAGCAGAAGTTAAAAATAATTTTTGCTGTAAATCTTGATCCATAAAAGCAGCTTTTACGATCGCTTGGCAATCATCAAAACTACCCTCTATTTCAAGCGCTGTAATGTTGTTTCCACAAGTAGTAAGTTGCAACTCTTGCACTGGACTTACTTTACCAGAAGGATATAAAATAACAACTTCTACGCCAGGCACACCTAAAAAACCACTAGCAACAGCGCCACCCGTATCACCAGAAGTAGCAACTAGCACGGTAATTTTTGAATCCAAGCTTTTAGAAAAATAACCCAAACATCTACTCATAAAACGCGCCCCTACATCTTTAAAAGCTAGCGTAGGTCCATGAAATAATTCTAAAGAAGCAATATTGGTTTGAACAGGTACCAGGGGAATATCAAAATCAAGTGTTTCATGTACAATCGTTTGCAAGACACTGTCCGGAATTGTATCACCTACATATGGCTTTATAACTTCAAAAGCCATTTCATTTTTTGAAATACGCGAAAGGCTTTGTATAAATTCAGGTGATAAAACAGGTAGCTTTTCAGGAAAGTACAAACCTTTATCAGGAGCTTGACCCAGTATGGTAGCCGTTTTAAAATCGACGGCAGGGGCATTTTTTGCTAAACTAAAATATTGCATATTAAAAAGATAAAGAATCTACTTCTTTGATTCCTGTGTTATTAATATTGGTTACATAAGTATGGTGTGAAAGAGATAAGCTTTCACAAACTTTTTTCATGGCTTGTTCAACGGCAAGCGCTGTTGCTTCAGATTCACTGAGCATAAAAATAGAAGGTCCCGACCCTGAAATACCTCCACCAAGTGCACCCGCAACAAGGCTTTCAGACTTAATAGCATCAAATCCAGGAATCAAAATACTACGTACCGGCTCTACCAAAACATCTTCTAATGATCTACCAATTAATGCATAATCTTTTTGTAAAAGTCCAGCTACAAGACCCGCAACATTTCCAAATTGTTTGATGGCATCTTTTAAATATATCTGCTGCTTTAAAATACTTCTAGCATCGGATGTACGCACTTCAATTTGAGGGTGTACAATGGTTACATACAAATCCGGTGGCGTAAGTGCAATAATATCTAAGGGAAAAATTGAACGAATCAGTGTAACGCCTCCATAAATACATGGTGCGATATTATCGGCATGTTTTACGCCCGATGCTAATTTTTCACCATTCATAGCAAAGCGAACAAGGTCTACTTTATCAAAACGGTTATCTAATAAAATATTAGCTACAACAACGGCACCAGCAGCACTAGCAGCGCTAGAGCCTACACCACTACCCGGCTTTATATTTTTTTTAATGGTAAGTTCTATTCCAATGCCAGGCTCACATTCTTCTAGCATGGCCAAGAGTGCTGCTCCCGCAACGTTTTGCTGCGGATTGGTAGGTAAGTTGTAATGATCGGCATTAACTATGGTAACACCAGGTGTTGATGTAAACCTAGCTTGCATTTCATCATATGGTGCAGATACAGCAAAGCCAAGTACATCAAAACCACATACCATATTGGCCACGGTGGCTGGCGAATGAACACGAACTATTTTATCTAAATTCATAATTTATTTATTTACACCCTTGCAGTTCTAATGAGGTCAGCAAATACACCAGAAGCGGTTACCTCTGCGCCAGCACCGGCACCTTTTACCACAAGAGGTTGCTCGGGATAACGTACCGAATAAAATAAAACCAAATTATCCTTGCCGTATAAATGATAAAAATCTGAAGTTGGCGCTATATGCTGCAGTCCAACTTTGGCTTTTCCATTTTCATAAGAAGCTACAAATTTTAATTTGCAATTAACCGCAGCTGCTGCATCATACAGGTTTTTAAAATGTTGTTCTTGTACCAGCATCTCATTATAAAAGTCCTCTACTGAACCATCAAAACAAGACATTGGTAAAAAATATTCATTGGCAATGTCATCCATCTCTATCACTTTACCAGACTCTCTAGCCAGGATCATAATTTTACGCATCACGTCAGTCCCACCTAAATCTAAGCGTGGATCCGGCTCTGTGTAACCTTCTATTTGCGCCTGCCTTACCACATCAGCAAAAGGTTTTGTGCCGTCATAATTATTAAATACAAAGTTTAACGTGCCTGATAATACCGCTTCAATTTTAGTAATTTGATCACCACTGCGTAACAAATCATTGAGGGTGCCAATCACAGGTAAACCCGCTCCTACATTGGTTTCAAACAAAAAAGAAGTGTTGTATAATCTGGCTAAATTTTTAAGATGTACATAGCTTGCATAATCTGAAGAACATGCAATTTTATTGCAGGCTACAACAGCAATACTTTTTTCTAGTAAACTTGCATACACCATTGCAACATCTTTATTTGCTGTTACGTCAACAAAAACACTATTACGTAGGTTTTTTTCACGTATTGCTTGCACATACGCATCTAATCCATGAAGCGGCGCTTTTGATAAACTATCTTTCCAATTCGAAAGATCAATACCTTCTTCTTGAATTAAAAACTGCTTACTATTTGCAAGGCCAACAATATTAATTTGTAACCTTAAATTATCTTGTAAATAATTAAACTGTTGTGCAATTTGAGCAATCAATTTACCACCTACATTACCAACACCTGCTATAAATACATTTAACTGCTTATAGGTAGTTTCAAAAAAAGTTTCGTGTAATACGTTAACTGCTTTTTTTACGTCACGTTCACTTAAAACTGCTGTGATATTTTTTTCGGAAGAACCTTGTGCAATAGCCCTTACATTAATGCCATTTCTTCCAAGTGTACCAAACATTTTACCACTTACACCTGGGTGGCTTTTCATGTTTTCGCCCACTACTGCTACCACCGAAAGTCCAGTTTCAACAGCTAATGGATCCAAATAACCATTTAATATTTCTGTAGCAAAAGTTGCGTCGATAAGTGATTTTGCCACAAATGCATCCGCTTCTTTTACGCCCACACAAATAGAATGTTCCGACGAACTTTGTGTTATCAATATCACATTAATTTGAGCCGTTGCAAGTGTTTCAAATAAACGCTTTGAAAAACCTGGAATGCCAACCATACCATTGCCTTCTAAACTCAAAAGTGCAATTTGACGAATACTAGAAATGCCACGTATAAAATCTGAAGAAGGGGCCGATACATTTTCAATTAAAGTGCCCGCAGCTGTTTGCTCAAAAGTATTTTTAATACGTACAGGAATACCTGCTTGCATAACCGGCAATATGGTTGGCGGATAAATAATTTTTGCACCAAAGTGCGAAAGCTCCATCGCTTCTTGATACGATATATGTTCAATTGGTTTTGCATGGCTCACGATGCGCGGATCAGCAGTCATCATGCCAGAAACATCTGTCCAAATTTCTAATGCAGATGCTTTAACTGCCGCTGCAAAAAGTGCAGCGGTATAATCAGAACCACCTCTACCAAGTGTTGTTGTTTGACCAAGCTCGTTAGCAGCAATAAATCCTGGAACAATAAATAGTTTTGTATTTGTATCCGATACTGCAGCGCTGCAATGCTGATAGGTAGTTGCAAAGTTTACGGCTGCATTGGTAAAATTAGAATTGGTAACAATAATTTGTTTTGGATCTAAAAGCTTTGATGCAAGAGGTAAAAAAGAAAATTTAGCGGCTACGAGTAGCGAAGACAATACTTCTCCATAACTAACAAGTGTATCCTGTGTTCTTGTAGATATTTCATTAAGCAAGTAAATTCCATCTAGCAATGCTTCCAGCTCATTAAATTTTTGCTTTACTACACTCAGTGTTGAACTCTGTTCATGGATAGGCAGTAATTTACGCGCCGTATCTAAATGATAGGTTTCTAATTCTTTTAAAAGAATCTTGTACGCTTCATCATGCGTTGCTGCTTTTGTACCAATTTCTATTAGTTTGTCTGTAACGCCTGCCATCGCAGAAATTACAACCACCAAACGGTCTTGCGAAAGCTTTTCTGAAACTATGGATACCACCAACTCTATTGCAGCAACATCTGCTACCGAACTACCACCAAATTTTAAAACTTGCATATATAGATTTTAAGAAAATAAAAATAACATGCCGCTTTTATTAAAAACAGCTTGTAAAGCCCAAGATTTTATATAGCAAATTTTACCCCTTACAGGGTAATCGTAGTTGTGATAATAATAGCAATTACAGACACAATAGACAAAGCTTTTGTGAACGCTGTAGAGATAATATGTAATTGCTTTAGTTGCACTAGATGTACAAGATACTAAAATTATTAAATCAAATACCCAAACACGTTATCATTTTTATTGAGCTCTGTATAGTTAATACTAAACTGCTTCATTTTACTAACTAACGCTTTGTAGTTTTCTGCAGATTGTAATTCAATGACTACAAGTGCAGGTGCGGTATCCTTATTGTTTTTTTGCATGTACTCAAAACGCGTAATATCATCGGTGGGACCAAGTACATGGTTTACAAATTCTTTAAGTGCACCAGGTCTTTGTGCAAAACGAATTAAAAAATAATGTTTGAGTCCTTCATACTGCAAAGAGCGCTCTCTTATTTCTTGCATTCTACCTATATCATTATTGCTTCCACTTACTACACAGACAATTTTTTTACCTTTTATTTGATCGGCATAATCATCTAATGCAGCAACAGATAATGCGCCTGCAGGTTCTACTACAATAGCTTCTTCGTTGTATAACTTTAAAATAGTCGAACAAATTTTTCCTTCTGGAACAAGGTGCATTTCATCTATGACCTGCTTACAAATTGCAAAAGTTACGTCCCCTACTCGCTTTACAGCAGCACCATCTACAAAACTATCTATCTGATCCAGTTTAACAGGCATGCCTGCTTTAATGGCCGTAAGCATAGAAGGAGCTCCTTCAGGCTCCAATCCAATAATTTTAGTAGCGGGCGCATTAGTTTTAAAGTAAGCGCCAACACCTGCGCTCAATCCACCGCCGCCAACAGGTAAAAAAATGTAATCGATATTTTGTTGATCCTCTAAAATTTCTATACCCACCGTAGACTGACCTTCAATAATTCGGATATCATCAAAAGGAGGAATAAAAGTTAAACCATGCTCTTCGGTGTATTTTTTTGCAGCCACTGCACAATCGTCAAACGTATCTCCAATTAATTGCACTTCTACAAATCCTTCGCCAAACATTTTTGTTTGACTTACTTTTTGATTGGGTGTAATGATGGGCATAAAAACCACGCCCTTTACATTTAGCTTTTTACAACTATAAGCAAATCCTTGGGCGTGGTTTCCAGCACTTGCGCATACAACCCCTTTTGCAAGTTGGTTGGCTGGCAATAAACTCATCATATTGTATGCACCTCTTAATTTATAAGAGCGTACAATTTGTAAATCTTCTCTTTTTAGGTATACTTCACATTCATATTTGCGAGACAAATTATGATTGTAAGTAAGTGGCGTTTTTTTTACCACATCTTTTAAGCGCGCAAAGGCACCCGAAAAATCTAACTGAGAAAAATTTATATCCTGCATTGTTAAGCGGTAATTATTTTTGGTTTTCTGGTCTCAAACTTCTTACAGTTTTACCAGCTTGCCATAACTCGCTATCTCTTAGCTCAGCTAACTCTATTTCTAATTTTTCACGGTAATCAGGCTTACTGTTACTTTCGATAGACTTAGCAGCTTCATTTCCAGCGGCTACGCTTTCGTAAAGTTCGGTAAAAACTGGTTTCGTTGCATCTCTAAATTTCTTCCACCAGTCTAACGCACCACGTTGAGCGGTAGTAGAGCAGTTTGCGTACATCCAATCCATACCATTTTCAGCTACAAGCGGCATTAAAGATTGGGTTAATTCTTCAACAGTTTCATTGAAAGCTTCAGAAGGCGAATGACCTTTACTACGTAATACTTCGTATTGTGCAGCAAAAATACCTTGGATGGCGCCCATTAAGGTTCCACGCTCACCGGTTAAATCTGAGTATACTTCTTTTTTGAAGTCTGTTTCAAATAAATAACCACTTCCAATGGCAATACCTAGTGCAACCACACGGTCAAATGCTTTTCCAGTTGCATCTTGGAAAATTGCATAACTAGAATTTAATCCACGACCTTGTAAAAACATACGACGAAGTGAAGTACCCGAACCTTTAGGTGCTACTAAAAATACGTCTACATCTGCTGGAGGAATAATACCAGTTTGCTCTTTATAGGTAATACCAAAGCCATGAGAAAAATAAAGTGCTTTACCAGGCGTTAAATGTTTTTTTACAGTTGGCCACATTGCAATTTGTGCAGCGTCACTTAATAAATAACATATAATAGTTCCACGCTCTAACGCTTCTTCGATTTCAAATAATGTTTGACCAGGAACAAATCCGTCTGCAATTGCTTTATCCCAACTCTTTGAATTTTTACGTTGACCAACAATAACGTTAACGCCATTTTCTTTTTGATTAAGTGCTTGTCCAGGACCCTGAACGCCATAGCCAATAACAGCTACTACTTCATCCTTTAAAACTTCCTGTGCTTTCGCTAATGGAAACTCTTCACGTGTTACAACGTTTTCTTCGACACCTCCAAAATTTAATTTTGCCATTTTTTTGATTTTTATTTATTAAAAATTTACATCGAGAATACCTCGGCTTGCTTGTTTAAAAATTCGTTTTCTATAAGTTCAGATGCAGGCTCAACTGCTTCAAATTCTTTTAATTTTTCGTGGAAACCATTGCTTGCTTTAATAATAGCAACCCTTGCACTTCGTACGAATTCAATGAGGCCATAAGGTGCCAATACCGCCAATAATTTATCGGTTTCTTCGCGGTGACCCGTGGTTTCAAAAATGGTATAATCTTTACGTATCACTACGGCGCGTGCACCAAATTCACGTAACAGTCTTTCCACTTGTAATTTTTCAGCTACTTCGTCGGTAGGCACTTTATACAGGGCTAGTTCTTGCCAAACAATTTCATCGCCAGTATTAAAGTAGGCTTTAAGTACTTCTACCTGACGTTCAATTTGTCTACAAAGTTTGCGAACCACTTCTTCAAACTCACTAATGACAATAGTGAAACGGTGAATACCTTCGGCTTCGGAAGGAGAAACATTTAAACTTTCGATATTAATTTTTCGACGCGAAAAAATAATAGCAATTCTGTTTAACAAACCCACTTGGTTTTCTGTATAAACGGTGATGGTATATTCCTGTTTCATAATTTTTATTTTAGTCTGATTTCAGATACGCTACATCCCTGCGGTACCATTGGAAATACATTGTCTTCTTTACCAACCATCACTTCTAATAAATATGAATCTTTACAATCCAACATTTTTTGAAGTGCTTCTTTTAAATTTTTTCTGTCATCGATGCTATTTCCTTCTATGCCATATGCTTTTACAAGTTGCACATAGTCCGGACTTTGAATATCTACAAACGAATACCTTTTGTCATGGAAGAGTTGCTGCCACTGACGAACCATGCCTAAAAAACGGTTGTTTAAAATGAGCATTTTAACAGACACCTGTGCTTGCATAATGGTACCAAGTTCTTGAAGTGTCATTTGAAAACCTCCATCTCCAATAATGGCAACTACTTCGCGGTGTGGCGCACCAAATTTGGCGCCAATAGCAGCCGGAAGTGCAAAGCCCATGGTACCTAAGCCACCAGAAGTAATATTACTTTTTGACTCATTAAATTTTGCGTACCTACATGCAACCATTTGATGTTGCCCAACATCGGTTACAATAATGGCGTTACCGTTTGTCAATTCATTTAATGCTTCTACTACTTCACCCATGGTTATTTCACCACTAGCTGGATGTAGCTCTTTGTCAATAACAATTTCTTTTTCTTGTTTTGTATAACTATGAAAAGTGTTGAGCCAATCGGTATGCTTTTTTTCGTCAACAAGGGCTGTTAACATAGGAAGCGTTTCTTTACAATCACCCCAAACAGGAACCGTAGATTTTACATTCTTATCAATTTCTGCAGGATCAATATCTAAGTGAATGAGTTTGGCTTGCTTCGCATATTTATCGAGCCTACCAGTTACACGATCATCAAAACGCATACCAACTGCTATTAAAACATCACAGTCGTTGGTTAATACATTGGGGCCATAATTACCATGCATACCAAGCATACCTACATTTTGAGGATGATCCGTTGGTAGAGCACTTAAACCAAGTATTGTCCAAGCAGCAGGTAGGCCCGCTTTTTCTATAAAAGCTTTAAACTCTGCTTCTGCCCTTCCTAAAATAACACCTTGCCCAAAAATTACAAATGGCTTTTTAGCCTCATTAATTAATGCAGCTGCTTCTTCGATATAAGACTTTCGAATAATTGGCTTGGGTCTATAGCTACGAATATGATCACATTTTGCATACCCCGTATAACTAAATTTTTGAAGCTGCGCATTTTTTGCAATATCAATTAATACAGGACCTGGTCGGCCGGTGCTTGCAATAAAAAATGCTTTCGCTAATACCATTGGAATTTCGTTAGCATCCGTTACTTGATAATTCCATTTGGTAACAGGTGTTGTAATATTGATGATATCCGTTTCTTGGAAAGCATCGGTACCTAATAAGTGTGCAAACACCTGTCCGGTAATACAAACAAGTGGTGTACTATCAATTTGTGCATCGGCTAAACCCGTCACTAAATTAGTTGCACCAGGGCCCGATGTAGCAAATACCACACCCGTTCTTCCACTACTTCTAGCATAGCCCTGACCAGCATGAATACCTCCTTGCTCATGACGAACTAAAATATGCTTTAGCTTATCGTGATAGTCATATAAGGCATCATAAATGGGCATAATTGCACCACCTGGATAACCAAAAATTGTATCTACCCCTTCTGCAATAAATGCTTCAAGCACTGCCTGTGAACCCGATATTTCTATTGGGTTTTCAGGTGTTGCGAGTGATAGGTTTTTTAATTCTGCTTGCATCTTTTTAATATTTAAAGTTCATCAGTTACACAACCTTCCGAAGCGTCTTTTACGCACTGTGCGTATTTAAATAAGACCCCCTTTGTTGCATTTGGTTTTGGTGCTACCCATTTTGCGCGGCGCGCAGCAATGGTGACATCGTCTACTTTTAATGTCATTTTTTTAGTGGCAATATTTAATTCGATGATGTCATTGTCTTCTACAAGACCAATTAAACCACCCACAAAAGCTTCTGGTGTAATATGCCCCACCACAAATCCATGTGTGCCACCACTAAATCGTCCATCGGTAATAAGTGCTACCGATTTACCTAACCCAGCACCAATAATGGCAGAAGTTGGTTTTAGCATTTCAGGCATACCCGGTGCGCCCTTTGGACCTACTTGTCTAATCACAACAACATCACCAGATTGGATTCGACCCGAATGAATGCCAGCAATTAATTCCTGCTCACCATCAAACACACGCGCTGGACCTTCAAAGAGTTCGCCTTCTTTACCGCTAATTTTTGCAACAGAACCACCCGTAGCTAAATTGCCAAACAAGATTTGTAAATGGCCCGTTGCTTTTATTGGATGCGATAATGGCTTGATAATTTTTTGCTGATCAAAATCTAAATCTGGAACAGTCGCTAAATTTTCTGCGATTGTTTTTCCGGTTACCGTTAAACAATCTCCATGAAGCATGCCTTGTTGCAATAAATATTTCATCACTGCTGGCACACCACCATACTGATGCAAATCTTGCATCAAATATTTTCCACTAGGTTTAAAATCTGCAAGTACTGGCACTTTATCACTAATGGCCTGAAAATCTTCTTGTGTAATAACAACGCCAACACTTTTTGCCATCGCAATAATGTGTAAGACAGCGTTGGTACTTCCGCCAAGTACCATGATAATCGTAATGGCATTTTCAAATGCTTTACGCGTCATAATATCTGATGGCTTAATATCTTTTTCTAGCAAGTAGTAAATGGCTTTTCCGGCATCCACACATTCCTGCTTTTTTTCATCACTAAGGGCAGGGTTAGAAGAAGAATATGGAAGACTCATACCCAGCGCTTCAATAGCAGAAGCCATGGTGTTAGCAGTATACATGCCGCCGCAAGCGCCAGCGCCCGGACATGCGTGTTGAATAATTCCTTTAAAATCTGCTTCGGCTAATTCGCCTGCTAATTTTTGACCAAGCGCTTCAAATGCTGATACAATATTTAAATCTTGTCCTTTATAATGTCCTGGCGCAATGGTTCCACCATACACCATAATAGCAGGTCTATTTAAACGGCCCATTGCCATAATACTTCCTGGCATATTTTTATCACAACCCGGAATAGCAATCACTCCATCATAATATTGTGCGCCACATACCGCTTCTATAGAATCTGCAATAATATCTCTACTCACTAATGAATAACGCATACCAGGCGTTCCATTACTCATGCCATCACTAACACCAATCGTATTAAAAATGAGGCCTACTAAATTTGCATCCCAAACACCTTTTTTTACAACAGCCGCTAAATCATTTAAGTGCATGTTACAAGTGTTACCATCGTAACCCATGCTCACAATACCCACTTGAGGTTTAGCTAAATCTTGGTCGGTTAAACCAATGCCGTAATACATAGCCTGCGCAGCAGGCTGTGTAACATCTTGGGTGAGTACTTTACTATACTTATTTAATTCGTTTCCCATTATTATGAATTTGTACGTACTAATTTTTGATACGCTGATTGAATTTTTTTACTTGCGGTGTCGTCCCAATTTTTTGTAAAAAGCACATCGTCTATCGATTCAAGACCTATCACTTCCGCTGCTGTTCCACAAAAGAAAGCGGCGTCTGCACCTTTGATGTCTTCAATACCAAAACTAGTTTCTACTACTGGAATACCATGTGAAGCGCATAGTTCAATAACCGTTGCGCGTGTAATTCCAGGTAAAATGTTCCCTAAACTTGGCGTATACAACGTGCCATCTTTTTCAAAAAACACATTGGCACCTGGCGCTTCTGCCACATGATCGTGCATGTCTAAAAGCAGCGCCTCATCATATCCGGCCGCTTTAGCTTCCTGACTTGCCATAATAGAGTTAACATAATGACCTGCTGCTTTTGCATGAATTTTAAATCCTTTTGGGTTGGGGCGCTGAAAAGAAGATGTCATAACACGAATTCTTTTATCACCTAAAAATGGACCCATCTCCCAGGCTTGGATAAATACAAAAGATTCTGTGTTTTGTGAAAATGACATATTAGCTGGCGCATATACCACTGGACGGATATACGCATCACCTAAATTGTTTAATTCAAGTAGTTTATACGTTTGCTCAATTAAGTCTTGCGTATTATACGTATACGGTAGGTTAATAGCCTCGGCCGAAACTTTAAACCGGTCAAAATGTTCGGTCGCCTTAAATATTTTTGTAGTGCCATTATCTGTTTTATATGAACGAATGCCCTCAAAAACAGAATAGCCATAATGTAGTGATTGACTATAAAAATCCATTTTTGCATCCACTGCTTTTACAAATTCACCGTTTAAAAACAGAACCGTATTGTCGTTATAATAAGAAGCCATAATAATACCTTGATAAATGAATTAAATAATGGTTGACTTGTTTTCGTCACCACTACTATTTTTTTCGGTGTCTCTTTTTTGCTCAATAAAATCACTGATGATTTCACCAATAGCTGTTGTTGCGTAATTGTTGATTGGGTCAATATCTTTAGAAACAAAGCCATTGGTAAGTGTCCAATCCACCGCTTTTCTAACAATAACCGCTTCTTCATGCATACTTAAATGATCCAACAACATGGCCGCAGACAAAATAGAACCCAGTGGGTTGGCAATATCTTTTCCTGCAGCTTGCGGATAAGAACCATGAATAGGTTCAAAAAGCGCCACCTGATTACCCACAGATGCAGAAGGTAGTAACCCTAATGATCCACTTAACACACTTGCCTCATCACTAATAATATCACCAAATAAATTTTCGGTAAGTATCACATCAAACTGAGCAGGATACAATATAATTTGCATCGCAGCATTGTCAACAAACATATAGTCTACGGTAACATCCGGGTAAGATGCACACATGCCCTGTATTACTTTTCGCCATAGTCTAGAAGTTTCAAGTACATTGGCTTTATCAACCAGCGTTAATTTTTTTCTTCTGTTTTGCGCGTATTTAAATGCGAGGTGCGCAATTCTTTCTATTTCAGCTACCGAATAAGAACATAAATCACTTGCAGATTGACCATCGGCGGCGAGTTCTTTTTTACCAAAATAAATACCACCCGTGAGCTCTCTAAAAATAACAAAATCAATGCCTTCTAATTGCTTTGCTTTTAGTGGAGACATATGACCAAGTGCTTTATAGGTATCAATAGGACGTATGTTGGCAAAGAGTTGTAAATCTTTTCTAAGTTTTAAAAGCCCTTGTTCAGGCCTCACTTTAGCAGTAGGATCATTGTCATACTTAGGATGTCCAATAGCGCCAAATAATACGGCGTCGGAAGCGAGGCAAGTTGCTACCGTTTCATCTGGAAGTGGGCTACCTGTTTTATCAATTGCATCAGCACCCATTAGGGCATATTCGTAACTAAACACATGACCAAATCTTTGCCCAATAGCGTTTAGCACTTTAATGCTTTGCGCAGTTACTTCTGGTCCAATACCATCTCCGGGTATAACAGCAATTTTTTTATTCATAACACACTGTTCAATTAATTAATTTCTATTTTTTTCAAAATTCTCAATGGCCGCTTTATTGCTTAATAAATAATCGATGTCATCGTATCCATTTAATAGGCAGGTTTTTTTATACGCATTGATTTCAAATTTTTCTTGAGCACCCGTTGCATCAATGGTAATGGTTTGATCTTCCAAACAAACCGAAAGAGTTGCATCTTTTTCCAATGCAAAAATGGATGCTAAAAAAGATTCCGAAACCGTGATAGGTAACAAACCGTTGTTGAGTGCGTTGTTTTTAAATATGTCTGCAAAAAAACTAGACACTACCACCGTAAATCCATAATCTTTAATGGCCCAAGCTGCGTGCTCACGTGAAGAACCGCAACCAAAATTTTTTCCTGCTACAAGTATCTCACCCGTATAGGCAGCATTGTTTAAAATAAAATCAGACTTAGGTTCTAATTCATTGTCATTGTTATAACGCCAATCTCTAAATAAATTTTTACCAAAACCTTCACGCGTAGTTGCCTTTAAAAAACGAGCAGGAATAATTTGATCCGTGTCAACGTTTTCTTCTTGTAATGGTACAAAGCGGCTATGTATTTTATTAATCTTGTTCATGGTTATTGGTTATAATAAAGTTCTCACATCGGTTACAACACCGGTTAATGCAGCAGCAGCAGCGGTTAATGGACTTGCTAATAAAGTACGAGCGCCCGCACCTTGTCTACCTTCAAAGTTTCTATTGCTGGTACTCACACAATACTCACCTGCTGGCACTTTGTCTTCGTTCATACCCAAGCACGCACTACATCCTGCTTGTCTAATTTCAAAACCTGCTTCTTTAAAAATAATATCGAGCCCTTCTTGTACCACTTGCTTTGCTACTTTTTGCGAGCCTGGTACAATCATTACTTGCACATCTGGATTTTTTGTTTTTCCTTTTACAAGTGAAGCCACTAGGCGTAAATCTTCAATTCTTGAATTGGTACAACTACCAATAAAAACGTGTTGCACAGGCATTCCAATCAATGATTGACCAGCCGTAAGACCCATATATTGTAACGCTTTTTCTAAGTTCTTTTGCTTCCCATCATCTTGCATATCAGTAGCAGTAGGAACATTTTTTGTTATACCAATACCTAATCCAGGATTGGTACCATAGGTAATCATGGGTTCAATATCGGCAGCATCTATATTAAGTTCTACATCAAATGAAGCATCTGCATCAGAATATAAAGTTTGCCAGTAAGCAAGTGCTGTATCCCATGCTGCTCCAGCAGGTGCAAAGGTTCTACCCTTCATATAATCAAACGTAATTTGATCCGGTGCAATCAGTCCACCCCTTGCGCCCATTTCAATACTCATATTACAAATGGTCATGCGCGCTTCCATAGATAATGCACGAATAGCAGAACCTGCATATTCTACAAAATATCCGGTGGCGCCACTTGCACTAATTTTTGCAATGATGTATAAGATAATATCTTTTGAAACCACCCCTTTACCAAGCGTGCCTTCGATATTGATGCGCATTAATTTTGGCTTTGTTTGCAACAAACATTGCGATGCAAAAACCATTTCTACTTCTGATGTACCAATACCAAATGCAATGGTACCAAAAGCACCATGCGTAGATGTATGACTATCGCCACAAACAATGGTCATACCAGGCTGTGTAACACCAAGCTCCGGACCAATTACGTGCACAATACCCTGATGCTCGTGCCCTAGACCGTATAATTCGATGCCATGTTTTTTACAATTTTCAATGAGCGTGTCTACCTGAAAACGAGACAATGCATCAGTAATTGGCAAGTGCTGATTTTGAGTAGGTACATTATGATCTGCAGTAGCTACAATTTGAGCAGGTCTAAAAATAGAGACGCCTCTGTCTTCAATGCCTTTAAAGGCCTGAGGACTGGTTACTTCATGAATAAAATGTTTGTCGATATAAAGTACCGAAGGACCATCTTTTACCTCCTGAACTATATGCGTATCCCAAATTTTTTCAAATAATGTTTTTCCCATAACGCGTTTCTTTACTTCAATAATTTAGTGAACAACTGCAGCTGTATGCGCGGTTGCTAGTGCTTGTAAATCTTCTTCCATTACTTCTTTTTTTGTATCCGCTACTTGTAAAAAAGAAGCATATAAAATATCGATATCATTTCTATCAAATTGAAATCCTAGTTTTTGAAAACGATAAGCTAGTGCACTTCTTCCACTTCTTGCTGTAAGTACAATTTTACTTCCTTCGGCACCTACTGCTTCTGGATTAATAATTTCATAGGTTTCGGCGCTCTTTAAAAATCCATCTTGGTGAATTCCTGACGAATGTGAAAATGCATTAGCACCCACAATGGCTTTATTGGGTTGCACCGCCATGCGCATAATATCCGAAACTTCGCGACTTATTGGATTGAGCATGGTAGCATTAACGTTTGTATAAAAACCTAAAGAACTATGCTGTTTTAAAATCATCACAACCTCTTCAAGTGCAGTGTTACCAGCACGTTCACCAAGTCCGTTGATGGTACACTCAATTTGTCTAGCACCACCAATTACACCTGCTATAGAGTTGGCAGTTGCTAGTCCTAAATCGTTATGACAATGACAAGACAATACCGCTTTGTCAATATTTGAAACGTTGTTTCTTAAAAAAGCCATTTTTTCTCCGTACTGATGCGGAAGGCAATAACCCGTTGTATCCGGAATATTTACCACAGTGGCACCTGCTGCAATAACGGCTTCAACCACGCGTGCTAAATATTCGTTTTCGGTACGACCTGCATCTTCTGCAAAAAATTCTACATCGTCTGTAAAATTTCTAGCCCATTTAACCGCCTGGGTAGCCCTTGCAATAATTTCCTCACGGGTAGAATTAAACTTGGCCTTGATATGAAAATCAGAAGTACCAATACCGGTATGGATACGAGAACGCTTGGCATGCTTTAATGCTTCGCCCGCCACTTCAATATCTTTTTGAACCGCACGGGTTAAACCACAAACGGTTGCATTTTTTACAAGCTTTGCAATTTCAGAAACCGACTCAAAATCGCCGGGGCTAGAAATGGGGAATCCGGCTTCAATAATATCTACGCCGAGGGCTTCCAATTTGAGTGCTAAACCCACTTTTTCTTTGGTATTTAGCTTGCATCCAGGCACTTGTTCCCCGTCTCTAAGGGTGGTATCAAATATGTATACTTGTTCAGCCATGAAAAGTCTTTTCCGAATTTACCACTACTTAATTGCGCCAAAAGTGCAAAATTGGGCTTATTTTACACTGTATAAGAAGCATAAAAAGATATTAAGTAATTGATAATCAATTATTTAATAGATATTCAATTACCATGCCCAACAGGAGTACCGATACCTTATTTCAGCTAATTCAGTCGTTAGAACGCGCCGAAAAGCGTCATTTTAAGCTGTTTATGAAAACCGATGCGGCTTCTGGGGATCTAAAAGTGGTACAGCTATTTGATGCCCTCGACAAAATGACCCATTATGACGAGGAGACCCTCCTTAAAAAGAATGACTCGATTCAAAAAAGCCAGCTCTCCAATTTAAAAGCGAGGCTTTACCAAGAAGTGTTAGCGAGTTTACGAGATCTCAAAAAAGACAGCAACATTGATTTACAATTACATGAGCAATTAGATTTTGCACGTGTGCTATACAATAAGGGTTTGTATTTACAGAGTCTTAAAATTTTAGACAAAGCAAAGGAACTGGCTAAAGCAAACAATCAAGTAACGTATGTACTACAGGTACTTTTTTTAGAAAAGAAAATCGAAGCGCTTCACATCACGAGAAGTATGCAGGACAGAGCCGATTTATTAACAAACGAAGTGGAAGAGGTGAATGTAAAATTAGCGAGTATAGGCACGCTCTCTAATATTTCATTGCAGCTATACAGTTGGTATATAAAAAATGGGCACGCCAGAAACGACAATGATAAAGCAGCCATTGAAAATTTATTCAACCCAGCATTAATGGATGCAGCAAAAGACTGTGATGGCTTTTATGAAAAGCTTTACAAATTTCAGTGCTACTGCTGGTATGCATTTATTTTACAAGACTTTTTACTTTATTATAGGTACTGTCAAAAATGGGTAGACCTTTTTGAAACAGAACCTAAAATGATTGAGATTGAGACTGCGCATTATATCAAAGGCATGCACAATTTAATGAGTGCGCATTTTGATTTACGCAACTATACAAAGTTTAATGAAACCATTTGCCGGTTTGAAGCATTCACGCAAACCCCTACGGTACTTGACAATCAGAACAATACCATTCAAACATTTGTATATCTGCACCTGTCAAAAATTAACCGGCATTTTATGGAAGGAACTTTTGAAGCAGGTATTGCAGAAATCCCACTAATAGAAGAAAAACTAATTGAATACGAACTGTTTTTAGATAGACACCGTGTACTTGTATTCTATTACAAATTTGCTTCACTCTATTTTGGCGCCGGAAACTATAGTGCAAGTATTGACTACTTAAACAAAGTGATTAATTTAAAAGGCGATTTAAGAACAGACTTGCAGTGCTATGCCAGACTACTTCATCTAATTGCGCATTACGAACTTGGCAACTTTGAAATTTTAGAACACTTGCTTAAATCGGTAACAAGGTTTATGGCGAAAATGGAAAATTTAGGACTTGCCGAAGCAGAAATATTTGGCTTCTTAAAGCGTGCTTTTAGATTACAACCAAGTGCCCTTAAACCAGCGTTTGAAAAACTATTAGAAAACCTGAAAGCAGTAGAACAAGATAAATTGGCTTCTCGCGCCTTTATGTACCTCGACGTTATTTCTTGGCTAGAAAGTAAAATAGAAGGAAAAGAAGTGCAAGATATCATTAGAGATAAATACCTTAGATCCATTAAAGAATAAACCATGCTTAAAAAATTAATGAGCAGTATCCTACTCGTACAAATATGTTTTGTAGTAGGCGCACAAATTGCCAAAGCACCCATTGTAAAAGAAGGTGATGGCCCTTACACACAACTTATTATTAGAGGGGTTACCCTTATCAATGGTACGGGTGCGCCACCCTTTGGCCCCGTTGACATTGTTATTGAAAAAAATAGAATTGTAAAAATTCAAAATGTTGGGAGCCCAAGCTTACCTATCAATGCCGCGCGCAGACCTGCTTTAAAAGAAGGCGGTAAAGAAATAAATTGTGAAGGCATGTATGCTATGCCTGGCCTTATTGATATGCACGGTCATATTGGTGGTACAGAACAAGGCACACCTGCAGAATATGTTTTTAAATTATGGATGGCCCATGGTATCACGACCATCAGAGATCCATCGGCGGGCAATGGCCTTTCATGGGTGCTAGATCATAAAACAAAATCGGCTGCCAATACCATTACTGCGCCACGTATTTTTGCATACACTGCTTTTGGACAAGGTAGTAAAACACCTATCACAAATGCAGAAGAAGCTAGAACATGGGTGAGAGAAAATGCAAAAAATGGTGCTGATGGTATTAAATTTTTTGGTGCTTCTCCACAAGTGATGGACGCTGCAATTAGAGAAAATAAAGCATTAGGATTACGCTCTACTTGCCACCATGCACAGGTTGATGTTGCCAGATGGAACGTTGTAAATTCTGCGCAAGCCGGAATGACTAGCATGGAGCACTGGTATGGTTTACCAGAAGCTTTATTTGAAGATAAAACCATTCAAAATTTTCCATTAGACTATAATTACAACAACGAACAACACCGTTTTGAAGAAGCAGGAAAATTATGGAAGCAAGCAGCTGCGCCTTATTCACCACATTGGAATAAAGTGATGAATGATTTACTTGCTGTAGATTTTACACTTGATCCAACTTTTAATATTTACGATGCCAATAGAGATTTACAACGTGCTAGAAGAGCTGAGTGGCATGAAACATATACACTTCCATCTTTATGGAAATTTTATGAGCCATCGTATCAATCACATGGATCCTACTGGATAAGCTGGGGGACAGAGCAAGAAGTAGAATGGAAAAATAATTACAGACTATGGATGACTTTTGTAAACGAATATAAAAACAGAGGCGGTCGTGTAACTGCAGGTTCTGATAATGGATTTATTTACGAAACTTATGGCTTTGGTTATGTTAGAGAGTTAGAACTACTTCGTGAAGCTGGATTTCATCCATTAGAAGTAATTAGATCAGCTACCTTATATGGTGCTCAAGCATTAGGTCAAGAAAAAGATTTAGGTAGTGTGGAAGTTGGCAAACTTGCAGACATTGTTATTGTTAATGCCAATCCACTTAAAAATCTACAAGTACTGTATGGCACTGGTGCGATACAATTAACGCCAGACAATAAAATTACAAGAACCGGCGGTGTACTGTATACAGTTAAAGATGGTATCGTTTATGACGCTAAAAAATTACTACGCGACGTAAAAAATATTGTAGATACAGAAAAGAAAAAAACAAACTGGCAGTTAAAACAACCAGGCGTAGAATAACTGTTTAAAGTAACTATTGAAAGTGTGGCTGATTATTCGGCATAAATACTTTCAATAGCTGCTTTACAATTTTCCATCACCACTTTTCGCTTCAGGCTTAGTTTAGGCGTCATCTCGCCAGATTCTACCGTCCATTCTTTATCTAGCAAAGCAAATTTTTTAACCTGCTCAACGTGGTTAAAGAAGTTATTGTATTCGGCGATGATGCCAGTATAGAGTTCAATTACTTTAGGATCCGCAACAGCAGCAGCATTTGTAGTGTATACAATACCCTGCTCTTCCATCCAAGTTTTGAGGGTAGTAAAGGATGGAACAATAAGGGCGCCCACAAACTTACGATCGGCACCTACCACCATAAACTGCTCAATAAACTGGCTTTCTTTACACTTATTTTCGATAGGCTGCGGTGCTACATATTTACCACCACTTGTTTTAAATAATTCTTTTTTACGGTCGGTGATTTTTAAGAAAATATCATTTTCAAAAACACCAATATCACCAGTGTGTAACCAACCATCAATCACTGCCTCTGCAGTTAAATCCGGACGCTTGTAATAACCCACCATCACACTTTCTCCTGCTACACAAATTTCACCATCGGATTCAATTTTAACTTGGATACCATTAATAACTGGACCAACGGTTCCAAACTTTGTTCCGCCTTTGGCTTTTCGGTTTACGCTAATAACCGGACTATTTTCGGTTGGACCATATCCTTCAAATACTGGAATCTTGGCGGCATTAAAAATGCGTAATAATTTAACCTGACAAGCTGCACCACCTGTAACAATAAATGATACGTTATCACCAAGGGCTTCACGCCACTTTGTAAAAATGAGTTTATTAGCAATGGCTAATTGTAGGTTATACCAAAAACCGCCACTTTGTATATTGTCGTATTTTTCTCCGAGTGCTACTGCCCAAAAAAATAGTTTTTTCTTGATGCCTGTTTGCTCGGCGCCTTTTGCCATGATTTTTTCAAATACTTTTTCCAGTAAGCGTGGTACCGTTGTAAAACCATCAGGTTTTATTTCTTTTAAATTATCGCCAATGGTATCAAGGCTTTCGGCGTAATAAATAGAAATGCCACTATACAAATAAATGTAGGTGACCATTTTTTCAAAAATATGATTGAGCGGTAAAAAACTCAATACTTTAGAATCTGGTGCATCTTCAAAAGGAAAACTCTCTTTTGAAAACATCACATTGCTATAAATATTTTGATGGCTTAGCATCACCCCTTTAGGAACACCCGTTGTACCAGATGTATAAATAATGGTGGCTAATTGTGTTACCGGAATGGTTTTTTTAATACTTGCTACTTGATCTAATAGTGCCGGTGTAGCTGCATTTGTAAGCGAGGTCCAGTGTAAGGCACCTTCAATTGCATCAAAAGTAAAAATTCCTTTTATAGAAGGAACTTTAGCCGCAACCGCTTTAACCTTTTCGTACAATTCTTGATTGCTAACAAAAATGTACTGAACGGCTGCATCATTTAAAATAAATTCAACTTCAATAGGATTGGTAGTGGGATATAATGGAACCAGTATCGCACCAATTTGTTGACATGCAAGATCTGTAAAAACCCACTCGGGTCTATTACTACTCATGATGGCAATTTTATCACTTCCTTCTGGCGTAAAATCTTTTCCAGAAATACCAAGTGACAATAAACCCGCACTAAGCTTATCTACAGTATCGGCAACCTGAGCTGTGCTATAGGTTTTCCAAACTCCTTTTTCTTTAGCAGCAAGCATATCCTGTTTAGGGAAATTTGCTAGCTGATGATCGAGGCAATCAAACAGTCTTTTCATATGCATGGCAGCAAGTTTAAACTATTCGTAAATGAGATGGGTTAATAAACCATCTCTTAATTTAGGCTCAAACCAAGTACTTTTTGGAGGCATTACATTTCCACTATCAGCAATTGCAAACAATTGATCAATGGTTACAGCGTACAAACTAAATGCAGCAGCAAATTGCCCATTGTCTACTCTATCAGCGAGTACCTGAAGCCCTCTAATTCCACCAATAAAATCTACGCGAGCATCTGTACGCGGATCCTGAATACCTAATATAGCATCCAAAATATTGTTTTGTAAAATAGTAACATCTAAAATACCAATAGGATCCTCGGTGTAAGTGCCTGCTTTAGCAGTTAGTTTATACCAACTTCCATTTAAATACATACCCATTTCATGAAGTGCTGATGGCTTAAATGGCTCTTTTGAAAGTTGTTCAACATCAAATTGTTTTGCAACGGCTTCTAAAAAAGAGGCAGGCGTTAACCCATTTAAATCTTTTACCACACGGTTGTAGTCCATAATATACAACTGATTGGAAGGAAACAACGTGGTTAAAAAATAATCTGCATTTTTGGTTGCGTTATCGCCAAGTGTAGCACGCACTTTAGCAGCTGAAGCAGCTCTATGGTGCCCATCTGCGATATACGTACACGGAATTTCATTTTCAAATATCGAAGTTATATTTTGAATTGTTGATTCATCATTTACAACCCAAATAGTGTGCTGGATTTGATCATCAGCTTCAAAATCGTACACTGCAGTTTTTGTTTTTTTCCAATTTTCAATGAGTGTGTCTAGCGTTTGATTGTTACGATAAGCTAAAAAAACGTTTCCGGTTTGCGCACCCGACGTTTTGATATGATTGATACGATCTAATTCTTTTTCGGGTCTAGTAAACTCGTGCTTTTTAATGATGTCATTTTCATAATCATCAATACTACTAGCACATACAAGCCCTGTTTGCGATCTGCCATGCATGATCAACTGATAAATATAATAGCATTCTTTAGATTCTCTAAAAAGTACATCACGCTTTATAAAAGCCGCTAAATTTTCTTTTGCTTGTTCGTATACTTGTGCATCATGAATGTCTACTGATTCAGGTAAATCAATTTCACTTTTAGTGATGTGTAAAAAAGAGGCCGGATTTCCAGCTGCTTCTTTTTTTGCTTCTGCACTATTTAATACATCGTAGGGTCTACTAGCCACTTGTTTTGCTAGTTGGGCTTGCGGACGCAAAGCCTTAAAAGGTTGAATACTTGCCATGCCTCAAATATCGGCAATTCTTAGGAATTAAGGCTTGAATTTATATGAAAAAGGAGTGCCAGAATATTCATCTTTTCCAATTATCTCCATATACACCACATTGGGTACCCAAAAGGTTCCTCCATCAATTCTGACAAATAATTTTTGTAAAACAAACTCTTTATTATTGAGTACAAAATACATTTTGTACTGATTGTCTTTTGGAGATCGCTTTAAATAAAATACCTGTTTTTTATACGATACAAAATGGAGTTTATAAACCCCAGTTGGGAGAAGTTCATGTTTGATACCGTACGCAAAAGTTTCTTGAATATAACTTAACTCTTTTTTTTCACCCCCTTCGTCGTAACGTATCCAATATACATGTACCGGATTGTCTTTAATAACCTGCCCTTTGGCGTCTAGATTAACGTCACAAATAATGGTATTGCTATTGGTAGTTCTTTGTAAATAAAAGAGTTGCTTGGGACTTGGCTTAGGAACCGGAAATGAATCTACAACGGTACCTGCAAGGCTTTCATTTGCAAATAACAAAAGTGCTGCAACCAAAATAAATATGCGTTTTTGATACGTCTTCCCCATTATTAAAAATCAAATCTAAATCTAGTACGAATACCTAGTTTGGTGATGTATGGATTATCTGTATACGTAAACCTTCTAACCAGGTCTACGCGTAAAAATTTAAAAATGTTTCCAATGCCCACACTGCCCTCAAAATAAGGCCCCTGGTTTAAACTAAAACTAGCAGCAGCTCCATTATAATTTTGAAAAGCAATTAAATCCGGATTTTTTGATGGATTGTTTTCATCACGTAAACTTCCGTAAATAACCCTTCCTGCTAATTGCTCACGCAACTTTAATTTTTTAAAGAGTGGAATGCGGTTAAATATTAATCCGTTAAAATAATGTTCAACAAATAAAGAAGCATATCTATCACTTACAAATTCTTGGAAATTCATAAGGTTATAAGAGTTTAACTGATATGCATAGGTTTGGTTAGCTCTAGGAATACTTAAAAGCGGATAAGGAAGTTTTCCAAAAGTGTAGCCTGCTTCAAAATTTACATCTGTAAAGCCAAGTTGTGATAAGTAAAAGCGTTTATCAAAAGAGAAATTTACTTTCTGATAATTATAGCTGCTTCCCATTACACCTTTTAAACCAGCGGTATAATTAAGGGTAAGTATTGGATACTTATTAACCATAGCTATGCGGTACACCTTACTCTGGAAAAACTGTTCTTTGGGCGCCCATCTAATTTGACCCGTAATTTCAGAAGTATTAATTTCTGGCACCACAAAGGTTTGACCATTTTTTATGGTCTGATAAATGAGCCCACCTGCTGCTTCGTGTTTCCAATTTCTAAACCCAATGGTGTAGGATAATCTACTTGGCAATTCATGTACGTAATCAATTTTAAAATACTTATTGTAGGTCCACTTATCGTTAATACCTCTTTTAAATGAAAGTAAAATATTGTCTTCCGACACAAACTCTAATTCTTGCCCTGGTATCTTTGTTTCCTTTTGGTAACTCGCGCGCACAAAATGCATGGGGAATGCATAAATAGATTGATTGTTGAGTGAGTATGTAACGCCACCAAAATATTTCCACTTTTCATCTTTAAAACCATACGCACCATAGCCTTCAAAATAAATACGTTTGCTTAGTTTAGGCGTTGTTCTTCCACCCAATCTAAGTCTAAAACCTTCTACTGGATTGAAACTATAAAAAGTAGCAGCAGGTCCAATATCTACAGGACCAATGGCTGTATAGCCTGCCACCAATAGCGTAATAACGGCCATCGTTCTTCTAAAAGAAGGCATTTTTTCGAGGCTATCAATATTGCTATATACTTTTGCTTCTGCTTTTGTTAGCGTATCGTGTCTACTAACATTCCAAAATGATTCGTTATAGTTTGCTGCATCTGTTTTTACCACAAGCGATGGTCCCGCATATACAGAATCAGGTAAAGCTTTATTAATGGTGTAATTTTTATACGAAACCGTACGGCCGCCAAAAACACCACCTTTGCTATTTTTTGTAAGGGCTGCTTCTGTAAATGCAGTACTCTTAATTAAATGATATCTACTATCGGACCCTTGTTCAAAATCTAAATCGATATTTAATTCACGAACAAAATTTACGTTGGCATTCTTACTAATAAACATGGTCATTTTTTGAACACCATAATTACCATCCAGAGTAATATACATGGTGCCTCTAAACAACAAATCATTGGTATTACGTGGCGTAAAATAAAGCTTTACTAATTTTAAACCATTGGCATCTGTAATGGTGTCCCTTATATAATACATGTAAAATGTAGGAGCAACATCAGCTATTGGACTTAAAAACTCGTGGGTAAATAATGGGATATTATTTTCGTAAATATTAATATCCATTACCAACCTATTGAGGTAGGTACTTACACCATCATTGTCTACGTAATCACCAAAGTTTACACGCTTTTGAGCCGTAACAATATCTTTGGTTTTTTCGGGAGATTTTCTAAAATAGTGTTTCGACAATCGCTCTTCTAAATAAATAGGAATAAGCGTTTTGCCTATCACTTTTTGCGTATCAATATTATCTAATAAAAATTGATACTTTTTGAGCAGTTTGCTGTTGGTTATTTTTTCAGGAATTTTACTTAGAGACAATTCCACTTTATCATACTCATCGTACTGAATATAATCATAACTGTCTGGCCTATTCAGTGATTTATTGGCAATTACTCTTTTAATTAAATCAACAGCTGGGTTATTTTTATTCTTATAGGGTGCACGCTTATTGGTGGAAACCGTTACATTATTAGAAAGAAGTGGATCTACTTCCATAATAAAGTTTATTACTTGCGTTTTACCTATTTGAATATTTTTGGTAATCGTTTTGTAACCTACATATGAAATTTTAATGCTTCCAATTTGATTGGTGCCAGCCAATTTATATTTTCCTGCACTATCCGTAACCGTTCCGCGTCCGCCTTTAAAAACAATGGTTGCAAAAGGAATGGGTGCACCAGAATTTAAATCGGTAACAACCCCCGTAACCACTGTTTGCTGTGCACTTGCGCCTAGCTGAAACGAGGCAACCAATACAACCAGTAATAAAAATTTAAAAAAAGTTTTAACCATGTTTAGCAGCAAAATGTTTCATGAGTTCACAAAAAGTTTCAACGCTTGATAGTGGCATGGCGTTGTACATGCTAACACGAACACCGCCTACCGTTCGGTATCCTTTAACACCAATCATACCTTCCTCTTTACAAAGACTTAAAAAAGATGTTTCTAAACTTTGATCCTTTAAAAAGAACACCGCATTCATTAAACTTCTATCTTCTTTGGCAACACGTGCTTCAAAAACAGGCAATGAATCGATGGTTTGATATAATAAATTTGACTTTGCGGTATTGCGTAATTGCATTTCAGAAAGGCCTCCTTCTTCAATAATCCAACGAAGTGTTAACAAGCTTACATAGATGGCAAAAACAGGTGGCGTGTTCATGAGTGAACCAGCTGCAATATGCTTTTGATAATCCATGATTGTTGGTATCTTTCTAGTAATTTTTCCGAGTATTTCTTTTTTTACCACTACCATATTTACACCCGCAGCACCCATATTTTTTTGAGCGCCTGCATAGATGAGCGAGAACTGATTAAAATTGCGAGGAGCATAAAAGATATCACTACTCATGTCTGCAACCAGCGGCACGCTTGTATTTGGGAGATTATGCCATTGTGTTCCTTCTACCGTATTGTTGGTTGTAAAATGCAAATATTTTGCAGAAGGATCTACTACAAAATTTTTATCAATTCGAGTGTGGTTATTAGCAGTACTATCTGTTACTACTTGTATGTTACCAAAATTTGCCGCTTCTTTAATGGCTTTATTACCCCATATTCCATTGTCACAATAGGCAGCTGTTTCATGTGTATCGAGTAAATTCATGGGTACTTGCATAAACTGCGTAGTGGCACCTCCATGTAAAAACAATACTTCATAATCATCACCAATTTGCATTAAAGTTTTTACAGCAGCAACGGCTTCATCCATTACACTTTGAAAAAGTGCGGTTCGATGACCAATTTCTAAAATGGACAAACCAGAACCTTCAAAATCAACAATGGCTTCTGCTGCTTTTTGCAAAACAGAAGGCGGTAAAATGGAAGGTCCAGAATTAAAATTATGCAGTTTCATTTTCGTTGAGATCTGTGGTTATTGTATCGTCGTGCACATCTGTTACACCACCTGAAACAGTATACTTCATCGCATCTGCCGCCGATACTTTGTCTAATATTTTTATATTGGTTTTGGGAACGATATAAGTAATCCCTGAAATGGCATAAGAATGGGGTACATATACAGTTACATGATCTACTAATCCAAATTCTGAGGCCGAAGACTGGGTGATAAAACCTATGCGCCATATACCTGGAGCGTCAACATTTACAAGTACAGGCTTGTCAAATTTCTTTTTATTTCCTGCAAATGCTTCTAAAAAGTCTTTAACCGAAGAATAAATAAATTTAATACCAGGGGTTTTTTCAAGTATGGTATCAAACACAGAAACCAGTCGTCCCACTACAAATAAGGAGGATAGCCATCCCACAAAAAGCACTAGAACAATTACTACTACAAAGCCTAAACCAGGTATTTTTCGTAAAGAACCGTCTAAATTCTTATCTAAAGCACTGGGAAACAATGTGTTAATCAAATTTGGCAAGAAACCATCTACCCACTGAAACAGCCCCAATACCACCCATAATGTTACCGCTATAGGTGCCAAAACGATGAGGCCTTGGAAGAAAAATTGAAGCAATCTTTTGAGCGTAACCTGAGCTCTGAGCTGCCTATACTTGGTGTTCATGCTTGAAATTTGGGTGCAAGTTAATGGATAGTTGGCGCAAACTACCGTTCAACAAAATTACGGTTAATTTTTCAATGGAAACTTTGATTACATAAAAAGTTTCCTTAGTTTTGCGCCCTCAATTAGAAAATGGAAACGCAAAATAGAATCGTCTTAAAAACACATGAACTTTTTATGTTATATGGCATAAGAAGTGTGAGCATGGATGAAATTGCCAACCACCTAGGCATGAGCAAAAAAACCATCTATCAATACTTTAAAGACAAAGATGCACTGGTAGAAGGGGTGATCAATATTGAAATTCAAAGGCACCATGAAGAATTTAGCAGATACGCTGCTATCAGTGAAAATGCCATCCACGAAATTTTTTTAGCGCTTGACACAGCACAAGAAATGTTCAAACATATGAATCCAGCTGTGATGTTTGACTTACAAAAGTACCATAGTACTGCATTTGAAAAATTTAGAACGCACAAGAACACCTTCTTTTACGATATCACAAAAGCAAATATCGAAAGAGGTAAACAAGAAGGATTGTTTAGAGCCAATATTGATACAGATGTACTAACAAGGTACAGGCTTGCCAACATGTTTTTAATGTTTGACTTTGAACATTTCCCATCTAATAAATTTACGCCTATCCAAATTATTAGTGAAACCACCGATAATTTTTTACATGGAATGGCTACACAACAAGGACTTTTCGTAATTGATCAATATAAGCAAGAAAGAATAAAATAAATGAACATGAAAATGAACCGGATGTTTGTTGCCTCCCTTATGATGGTACTTGTTGCCTTCACTAATAAGGTACAGGCCCAAACCAAAACAAAAAACGAATTTAGCATTGCACAGTGCATCGAGTATGCAAACAAAAATAACTTGCAAGTTAAAAACGCTTTACTAGCCATCAAAAGCCAAGAAGCCATTAACAAAGAAGTTACAGCTTCTGCTTTTCCTACACTAAATGCAACGGTAGGAACCATGGACTATCTAAAACTTCCTGTATCCTTATTACCTGGTGAGATTTTTGGACAACCAGCAGGTAGTTATATTCCAGTAAAATTTGGTACCAAATACAATGCCAATGCTAGTTTACAATTACAGCAACTCTTATTTGATGGGCAAGTATTTGTAGCATTACAAGCGCGAAGAACAACCATTGCTATGCAGCAGAAGACGGCAGAAGTAACAGAAGAAATGATCAAAACCAATATTCATAAAATCTATTACCAACTCGTAGTTAGCAAAACACAAATTGGATTATTAGATGCCAATATTGAAAGATTACAAAAGTTAGAGCACGATTCTAAAGAATTATACAAAAACGGATTTGTAGAAAAATTAGACCTGGATAAAATAGCGGTTCAAATTGCCAACTTACAAACCGAAAAATTAAAAGCACTCAACGGTATTGAACTAGGCTATATTGGCTTAAAAACACTAATAGGTATGCCTGTAGCTGATACGTTAGTGTTAACCGATAAGATTTCTGAAGATCAAATCAAAACAGATATTGCTGCTAACCAAGATTATCAATACGCAGATCGTAAAGAGTTTCAAGCTGTTAGCCTAGGCAAAAAACTAAACGAGTACAATATTAAAAGGTACCAACTTAGTTATTTACCAACAATTGCCATGTCAGGTGCATACACCAAAAATGCACAAAGAAATCAATTCACCTTTTTTAAAGGAGGCGACTGGTTTACCACTAGTTTTATTGGCTTAAACATTAGCGCACCCATATTTGATGGTTTTGCAAGAAAAGCAAGAATTACAAAAGCTAAAATTGATTTGCAACAAACTGAAAATCAATTGCAAAATTTAAAGATCACTATTGATGCAGAAGTAACACAAGCAAAAATGAATTTTGCTACGGCGATTAATACACTTAATTACCAGAAAAAGAATATGCAATTAGCAGAATCAGTATTTGCACAAACCAAAAAGAAATATGAAATAGGAACCGGTTCTAACATGGAAATTACCGGTGCACAAACAGATTTAGTAACTGCTCAAACCAACTATATAGGTGCTTTATACGGTGCCATTATAGCAAGGGTCGATTATTTAAAAGCAACAGGTAAATTATAATTCAATAAAATAAGTAAACACATATATCATGCAACAAATTATTAAAATCACCTTATTTACCGCTTTAGTTGGCCTTTCGGCTTGTACAGGAAGTGAAAAAGGGAATAGCTTAACGGACAAAAAGAATAAACTTTCTGCCCTAAAAAAAGAAGTGAGCAATCTAGAAGCAGAAATTTCAAAACTAGACACAGCAGCTGCTAATCAAGCCACTGGTAAATTAGTTGTAACAGCCGTACTAGCTTCACAAACATTTAATCATTACATAGATTTACAAGGTAAAATTGAATCTGAAAGTGTTTCTTATGTTACTGCCCGCGGTGGTGGAGGACAGGTTAAAGGTGTATTTGTAAAAAGAGGCGATGTTGTAGCTAAAGGAAAGCTATTATTAAAATTAGATGACGCCATTCAGCGCCAAGCACTTATAGCTGCAGAGCAGGGATTAGAAACCTTAAAAACACAATTGTCTTTTGCAAAAACACTCTATCAAAAACAAAAGAACTTGTGGGAACAAAATATTGGAACTGAAGTACAAATTATTTCAGCAAAAAACAATGTTGAGCTTTTAGAAAATCAACTTAAAACAGCTCAAGAGCAAGTAAAAATTAGTCGTGAGCAAGTACAATTTACCTCTGTATATAGTGATGTAGATGGTGTGGTAGAAGATGTAAATGTGCGCGTAGGAGAGATTTTTGCAGGTGCTGGTCAAATTAAAATAGTAAATACAACAAAATTAAAAGTAACTGCAGACGTTCCTGAAAATTATAGCCAACGCGTAAAAACAGGCACTAAGCTTACCATCAATTTACCTGATTTGCAAAAAAGTATTGGTGCAAATATTTCGGTAGTAGGCAAAATAATCAACCCCAACAGCAGAAGCTTTTTTATTGAAGCTAAAGTAGCTGCAGACAAAGATTTAAGACCCAATCAAATTGCATTATTACAAATTTTAGATTATACTATTTCAAATGCAATTGCTATTCCGGTAAATACCTTGCAAAATGATGAGTCAGGTAAATACGTAATGATTGCTGTTTCAGAAAATGGCAAACTTATTGCACGCAAAAGAATAGTAACGGTAGGCGAATTTTATAAAGATCAATTAGAAATTAAATCGGGCTTACAAGCAGGTGATCAAATCGTAACAGAAGGTTTCCAAAGTTTATATGACGGTCAGTTCATTGTACTTGCTAGTAAATAATTAGAAATCGAATAAAAAAATTGTATGCAACTCATAGAAAATATTAAATCCAAATTCAAAGAGTTTGGGCCTACTACCTGGAGTATCAAAAACAAAACATCCATTTATTTGGTAATTTTGTTTGTGAGCCTTGCTGGTATTTACCAGTTTGTTACACTGCCTAAAGAACAGTTCCCGGACATTGTTATTCCTACCATTTATGTACAAACTGTATATGTAGGTAACTCTCCTAAGGATATTGAGAACCTTGTAACTAGGCCCATAGAAAAGCAAATCAAAAGTATTACAGGTGCAAAGATTAAAAAATTCACCAGTAATTCGCAGCAAGACTTTTCGGCCATTATGGTGGAGTTTGATACTCAGGTTAAAACTGAAATAGCGCTTCAAAAAGTTAAAGATGCTACAGATAAAGCAAAGCAGGATCTTCCAAAAGATTTAACCGTTGAACCAACGGTTATCGAAGTAAGTTTTAGTGAGCAGCCTATTATGTCTGTTAACTTAAGCGGCGATTTTGATTTACCACGCCTTAAAAAATATGCCGACGACTTAAAAGACAAACTCGAAAATTTAACGCAAATTAATAGAGTTGATATTGTTGGTGCCCCGGAAAGAGAGTTCCAAATTAATCTAGATAATTACCGTGCACAAAGCGCAGGCGTAACATTTGACGACATCACGTATGCCATTCAAAGAGAAAATATGGATATCTCTGGTGGTTTACTAGAGGTTGGCAACATGAAAAGAACGCTACAATTAAAGGGCCAGCTTAAAACGGCAAGTGACATTGCCAATATTATTGTAAGAAATACAAGCGGAGCCCCTATTTACCTTAAAGACATTGCTACAATAGCTGATACCACTAAAGAGCGTGAAAGTTTTGCGCGTTTAGATGGTAAAAATGTAGTAACCTTAAACATCATCAAAAGAAGTGGCGAAAACTTAATTGAAACTTCTGATGGTGTTAAAAAAATAGTTGAAGAAGGTAAGGGAAGCATTTATCCAAACAATTTAAAAGCCGTTGTTTCTGGTGATCAAAGTATTAAAACCAGAAGTTCATTTAATGAACTTGTAAACTCCATTATCATTGGATTTATACTCGTACTTATTGTACTTATGTTTTTTATGGGTGTTGTCAACGCATTTTTTGTGGCGCTCTCTGTTCCACTCAGCATGTTTGTTGCGTTTGTATTTTTACCGGGTGCCGATTTAATTGTGGGCACACATGTAACCCTCAATTTCATTGTGCTTTTTGCGCTCCTATTTGGACTTGGAATTATTGTGGATGACGCCATTGTGGTTATTGAAAATACACACCGAATTTTTGTAGAAGGCAAAGGAAAATTAAGTGTTACGAGTGCAGCAAGAATGGCAGCTGGAGAGGTTTTCATACCGGTACTAGCTGGAACCATCACAACCCTTGCTCCATTTTTCCCGCTCCTATTTTGGCCTGGAATCATTGGTAAGTTCATGGTGTACCTACCCACCATGCTCATATTTACACTAGCGGCATCACTTGTGGTTGCATTTATTATGAACCCAGTATTTGCGGTTGATTTTATGAATCACCCAGAAACTGACAGCAAAGAACCTAAATCTGCCATCTTTAAAAAGAAAGGATTTTGGATCGCTGTTGGATTAGGCATATTACTAGACATTGCAGGCGCTCCATTTTTTGGAAACTTATTAATTGTGTTTATGCTACTTGTTGTATTAAACAAGTATTTCATTACTGATGCAATTCATAATTTCCAAAACAAAGCGCTACCATGGATCATGAATCATTATGAGTCATTACTTCAGTGGGCTTTAAAAGGGTGGAGACCTGTACATTTATTAATAGGCATCATCGCGTTATTTTTTGTTTCGTTGTTCGTATTTGTTGGATCTATTATTGGAGGCAGAATTCCGGTTACGTTTTTCCCTAAAGGAGATCCTAACCAGTTGTTTGTATACCTGAAATTACCTGTGGGCTCTGATGTACGTTACACAGATTCTATCACCCGTGTGCTTGAAGGCAGGGTTAATAAAGTACTTGGTACCGAAAATGGTAAAACCAATCCAATTGTAGAAAGTATCATTAGCAATGTTGCTGTAAACGCAGCCGACCCTACCAGTGGTGACCGTACTACAAGAAGTGAACTTGGCCGTATACAAGTATCCTTTGTAGAATACGAAAAAAGACATGGCGTTAGTACAGCACCTTACCTAGAAAAAGTAAGACAAGCAGTACAGGGAATTCCTGGTTCTGAAATTAGTGTGAACCAAGAAAGCGGTGGACCGCCAACGGATCCTCCCATTAACATTGAAATTGCCAGTGAAGATTTTGATGCTATGATCAAAACAGCCTCTTCACTTAAAAACTATTTAGATTCTATTCGTGTACCAGGTGTAGAAGAACTTAAGATGGACGTGGATTTAAAAAATCCAGAAATCACTTTAAGTATCGATAGAGAGCGTGCGTTAATTGAAGGCGTTTCGACAGCACAAATTGGCATGCAAATTAGAACCGCACTTTTTGGTAAAGAAATTTCTAAAATAAAAGAAGGTAAAGAAGAATATAAAATTCAATTACGCAATAACGCCATTCAGCGTAAGAGCCTAACGGATTTATTAAATATGCGTATCTCCTTTAGAGATATGGCTTCTGGTGGTGCGGTTAAAAACATCCCAATCAGTGCTCTTGTAAAAGTGGATCCTACCAGCACCTTAGGAAGTGTTAAACGTAAAAACCAAAAGCGTTTAATTACACTCCGCTCCAATGTATTAACTACAGAGGGTTATAATGCTACTGGTGTTAACCAAGTAATTGGGAAGCATATCGCAAACTTTAAGGGTGCTACAGATGCTGTTACCATTAAGCAAACCGGTGAAGGCGAACAACAAGCTGAAACCGTTGCCTTTTTAGGAAAAGCACTTTTAATTGCACTCATGCTCATTTTATTTACGCTTGTATTACAATTTAACTCGGTAAGTAAATCAGTGATCATTTTAAGTGAAATCTTATTTAGTGTAATTGGTGTGTTTTTAGGTTTTGCAATAACGGGTATGGAGGTATCAGGCCTTATGACAGGTCTTGGTATTGTGGGACTTGCTGGTATCGTGGTTAAAAACGGAATTTTAGTAATTGAATTTGCCGATGAATTAAGAAGCAGGGGTATGAAAACCAGAGACGCTATTATTCAGGCTGGTAAAACCAGAATTATTCCAGTACTCTTAACTGCAGTAGCTGCGATACTTGGTTTTATTCCAATTGCGATTGGTTTTAACATCAACTTTATCACTTTATTTTCGGAACTAAACCCACATATCTTTTTAGGTGGCGATAGTGTTGCGTTTTGGAAACCACTTAGCTGGACCATTATATTTGGACTTGCATTTGCATTTTTCATGACACTCATTATTGTGCCTAGTATGTATTTAATTGCTGAGCGCTTACGTAGACCAATGCGTAAAATGTTTGGTGGTACTTGGATTAGCTTTTTAGGTATCCCTCCATTTACATTTATCTTTTTATTTTTAATGGTAGCTGCAATGATTAAGCAAAAAATAAAAGTGAAAGCAAGAAAAAACAAATTACAAAACGCTGGCGAAACCTTTGTAGGTAGCTGGTTTTAAAATAAAATGTTATGATACAAAATCACGAAATCGATTACAAAATCTATGGAGAAGAAATGCAGTACGTGGAGGTTGAACTAGACCCGAACGAATCTGCGATTGCTGAGCCAGGTGCTTTTATGATGATGGATGATGGTATTCAAATGGAAACACTATTTGGTGACGGCAGCAATCAACAGTCTAGCTTTTTAGGTAAACTAATGAATGCTGGAAAACGTTTATTGGTAGGCGAAAACCTATTTATGACAGCGTTTACCAATACTACGGGTGGCATTAAAACGGTAAGTTTTGCATCGCCTTATCCGGGTAAAATTATTCCACTTGATTTATCGAGATACCAAAACAAAATTATTTGTCAGAAAGATGCCTTTTTATGCGCAGCAAAAGGTGTTAGCGTGGGTATCGAATTTCAGCGCAAATTAGGCACTGGCTTATTTGGCGGAGAAGGTTTTATCATGGAAAAATTAGAAGGTGATGGCATGGCATTTTTACATGCCTGTGGTCATGTGGTACAAAAACAATTACAAGAAGGCGATTTATTAAAAATTGACACGGGTTGTATTGTTGGTTTTACTTCGAGCGTACAATATGATATTGAATTTATTGGCGGCATCAAAAACAGCATTTTTGGAGGCGAAGGTTTATTCTTTGCTACCCTTAGAGGCCCTGGTACTGTTTGGATTCAAACCCTACCAATTAGCCGTTTAGCCGGACGCATTTTACAATATGCAACAACTTCTAGAAGAGAAGAAGGTAGTGTACTTGGTGGCATTGGTAATATATTAGACGGCGATGGCTGGAGATAACCCAACAAATCAAGATTCACTCAAAGCATTTTTTGATAAAAAAGTTGCGGTATACAACCAGGTTAGTTTTATTAAAGACGATCCTATTTGTATACCGCATTTGTTTTCAAAAAAACAGGACATTGAAATTGCAGGTTTTTTTGCAAGCATTTTTGCATGGGGTAATAGAACGACGATTATTCAAAAATCAAAAGAACTCATGCAACTCATGGATAATGCGCCACATGCATTTTGCACTGGACACAAAGAAACTGATCTCAAAAAACTACTAGCTTTTAAGCACCGAACTTTTAACACCACCGATTTACTTTATTTTATTTCTTTTTTTCAAGAACACTATAAAAAGCACGACAGTTTAGAAGATGCATTTGTATTGAGCCCAGATAAAGATCCGGCAGCGAGGTTGCACCAATTTCACAATTACTTTTTTTCTTTTCCGGATGCTCCGCCTCGAACTAAAAAGCATATTGCAACACCCATTAAGGGCTCTACCTGCAAAAGGCTTAACATGTACCTTAGATGGATGGTTAGAAAAGACAATAAAGGCGTTGATTTTGGTATTTGGAACAAGATCAAGCCTAGTGAGCTAATATGTCCTATAGATTTACACGTTGCCCGGGTAGCCAAAAGATTTCAATTACTAGACCGAACTAAAATAGACTGGCAAGCGGGCTTAGAACTAACCGAGTACCTCAAAACACTCGACCCCAAAGACCCGGTTAAATATGACTTTGCTTTGTTTGGACTAGGTGTCATAGAAAAGTATGTGTAATTTAATAGTATGGAGTTAAGCCTCGAAACCATAGAAAAACTGGACCGCGCAGCGTTAATACAATTAATTAACGAGTGGATCACCCAAGATTTTAAAAAACTATTACTCGTACTTTACCGCCTAGACGTGAGTGAAAAAAAACTAACGCAACTATTAGCAGAAAATAAAGGCATCGATGCTGCTAATATTATTGCCACGCTTATTGTTGAACGTATTGCTGCAGCAAAAGCCTCTCGTGAAAAATATAAAATGGACCCTTCCCAAATTCCAGAAGACGAAAAGTGGTAAAGGCTTATTGTAAAGCATTTACAGTTTCAAAACTATAACCAAGGTTTTTATAGTACTTAATAAGTGCTGGTAATTGATGGTAGAATTTATCTGTTCGACGAGGGTCTGTACCTACATGAATGAGAACCAGCGCGCCATTCAACGTTTTTTCTTTTTCAAATATTTGTAAGGCAGTCATCATTTTTTCAGAAGACATATATGCATTTCCCATTGAAGGGTCTGTATAATCTGCATTGGTTCTGGTACCTGGGGTAAAACTCACCAATTGGTAGCCTTTTTCAGCAAGGCTATTGGCAACGGTTTGATTCCACCATTCGTAGGGTGGTACCATCCATTTATTTGCGGGATTTATGCCTAACAACGCCATGGCTTTTTCATTTGCTACGATGTCTTTTTGAAGTGAGTCTTTAGTTACCAATAAACTATCTCTATTTTTCCAATCGTTGTACAAAAGATGCGCATTAGAATGTGGCCCTAGGTAATGTCCATTTTTGTGAAGCTCCAAAATAGTTGGAATTTGCTTTTTATTCCTATATAAATTACCTGTAAAAAAGAAACTACCTTTTACTTTTTCCTGCTGTAATGTTTTACATATATAACTGAGCCCATCTGCATATTGATCCCCAGTAAATAACAAGTACATTTTTTTAGTAGTCGTATCTCCTCTTATAATAGTTCCTGCATCCACTAGGTTTTTTTGAACTTCATGCTGTTTAGCTGCCAATAAATAAATTAAGGAAGCCGTGCCATCCATGGTAGGTTCGTTGGTACTATAGTCTCCATAATCATCGTGGTATACAGAAAGGTTACTCTGAAATTTTTCATAATCATCTGCGTGTGTTAATTGTATACCAATTAAGTTTTTATATATAGAAGTATATACCGGACCATCCACAAGACCGCCATCAATTGGAATATTTTTTATGTGCGTAAATGCGCTATGCGGATCTGTGGGTGTATCTCCAGAAGCAGGCAAACCATATACCATAGATGTGCCCCATGGATTACAACCAAAGAGCCAGTCTACATTGGCTTGCTCTAGCTGCTCGTAAGCTTTGTTTCCGGTTAGCTGTTTGTACCAATAACACTGAACCGCAAAAGAAGTGGTTAAATTATTGCTACACCAAATAAAAGGCACCCCTCTATAAAATGCATTTTGTTTTGCTTTTTGCCACACGGCTTCTATGCCAGCTTTATAATAAGCAGCAACGGTATCTTTTTCTTTACCTACTAAATTTTTAGCCAGTTCGTAATGACCGATGTTTATAAATGGATACCACTGATAATGTGTAGCAGTATCTTTACCCAACCATGGGGTAATTGGTTCTTGTTTAGCAAATTCAAAACCATGGTTGGAAAATTTATTACTGTCTGTTATTGCGCCAATTGAAGCAGCAGCAAGTTCCATATCATCTACCCAGTTATTTTCGGCATAGATATATGGAGATTTTACAGAAACCGTTTGCGTAAAGCCAGGTAACTTTAATCCATACGCATATGCATCCAACGCTTTTTGTTTGTAGAAATTAGCTTTCGATGTATTTATAGGTTCATACAAATAAGAAGCAAGCGCAAAGCTACTGGCAAATTTTCCTGCGGTAGAAGCTGCACCAGTTGTGGCATTCATGAATTTACCACGCTGCTGTGGTTTACCGTTTACAAAATAAACAGGTCGTTCAAAACCTTTACCATAATAATTGGTATCCATGCCAGGCATACGCATTTTCATATGATCCCGGTCGTCACCTATTTGGTTGAATAAAATTTGAGCAGAAGGATTCATTTTTTCTAACCATCGTAAACCCCACTCTGCTTCGTTTAATACATCTTTAACGCCATCGTTTCCTGGGAGTCCATTTGCAAGTGTAACATCTTTAAATGCATTTGGAAAATCTCTGTAGGCAGCCAATAAATGCCAAGTTGCATTTGCGGAAGTAGATGCGTATTGCAAATAATCACTTGCATCATGCCATCCACCTACTACATCTACTTTTGTACTATCAGGCATAGGGCCATAAAGTGTATACCCATCTTGCGTATGACAGCTATCATTAATAGATGGATTAAAACCAGTTCTTTGTTGACGCATATAACGCAAACAAAAATCGGCAGCGCCTTTGTACACATCTACGCCAATGGTAAATATAGGAGATGAAGTTGTTGCTGTTTTTAATTGATATCTTCCAGGAGTTATAAAAGTTGAAAATTGAATCCTTGCCGTTTTTAAAAAAGGACCATAGGCACCAAAAGATTCAATGTTTGAAATCACCAGTACCGTTTTATGTGTAACAACATTTTCCAGATATACCGCTGAAGGAATTGGATCAGACTCACTGCACCATACCGCCGATTTAATGCCCATGGGCGTATAGCCTAGTTGGTTGATTCGAATCCACGATTGAGCCCCTGCGCTGGTTACAAAAATGACGTAAATAGCTGTAAATAAGACACTAAAGGCTTTCATGGGCAAGTTTTAACCATCCTAAGTTAAGGGGAATTTTTAACAGAAACCCAGTTTCAATTTGCCAGAGTTTTCATAACTTTATGGTATCAATAATTATTAAAACCAATCCTATGAAAAAAATAATGATGCTTGCTGTTGCAGCTTTACTAACTACAGGTGCTGTATTTGCATGTGATGGTAAAAAAGATTGCGCTAAATGCAAAAAAGAAGAAAAGAAAGCTTGTGGTAAAGACTGCAAGAAAGATTGCAAAAAATGCAAGAAAGACCCTAAAACTGTAAGTGTTGTAAAAAAATAATTTTACAATCTCAGATATAAAAAAGCCGCTAACATGTTAGCGGCTTTTTTATTGACAACAACTTACTTATAATAATTTAGCTATAGAAGGCAAATCAAAAACTTCGTGTGTTGCTTTTACATGTGGGGTTGCACCAATATGATTTACAAAAATAGTATCCATGCCCGCGTTGATACCGCCTTTAATATCGGCATCCTGATTATCCCCAATCATAATACTAGCAGTTGCAGTAGCACCCGTTTTAGCAAATGCATAATCAAATATTTCTTTGTTGGGTTTTAAACTATTGCTTGCTTCAGAAGTAATAACAGCGCCAAAATAAGAATCAAGTCCAGCGTGTTTAATTTTTTGGTGTTGCACATTTTCGAAACCATTGGTTACTAAATGCATTTGATACCCTTTCCCTTGCAAATAAGTGAGTAGCTCGGTAGTGCCATCAAACAAGGATTTTTTGGTAGGAAGAATTTCTAAAAAATCAAGTGACATTTGTCTTGACAATGTTTCGTCGGCTATTTTAAATTCTAAAAGCGCCAACCACATCCTTTTCCATTTCAATTCTTCCTGCTTAATAAACCCCTTGGTATACCTGTCCCATAAGCGGTGATTGTGTGCGCTGTAATGATCAAAAAAATGATCAAAGCTTTCGACACCCCTACCCACTAAGTTGTGCGCCGTATACAGGTCTTGTAGGCTTTCTTTGGCATTGGTTTCAAAGTCCCAAAGGGTATGATCGAGGTCAAAGAAAAGGTGTTGGTATTTCATGGCTCAAAGTTAAAGCAGTTTTACACAAAAAATATGTTACTTCGTAGTATGATAGTTGTAATTACAGGCGCATCAAAAGGAATAGGTAAAGCAGTAGCCACTGCATTTGCACAAAAAGGTGATACCCTCCTACTTTGTAGTAGAGGTGAAACAGCTTTGTATGATACCGTTGCTGCATTACAAACAGCTTACCCAGGTGCAACTATCAAAGCAAGGCCCACCGATATGTCCAACGAAGCAGATGTGCTTGCATTTGCAAGCTGGTGCTTAGAAAAAGGAACGCCGGATATCGTAATTAATAATGCGGGACATTTTGTGCCTGGCAGTATTTACAACGAAGCGCCTGGTACTCTTGCCACTATGATAGAAAGCAATTTGTATAGCGCTTATCATTTAACAAGAGCTTTACTTGCGCCAATGATGGCTGCTAAAAAAGGACATATTTTTAATATTTGCTCCATTGCTTCTCTTAACGCATACGCCAACGGCGGTAGTTATAGCATCAGCAAATTTGCCCTTGCAGGTTTTACTAAAAATTTACGTGAAGAATTAAAGCCTCATGGCATTAAAGTAACGGGTGTGTATCCTGGGGCTGTTTATACAGCTAGTTGGGTTGGATCGGGTGTAGATCCTAAAAGAATTATGGAAGCGAGTGATGTTGCTACCATGATTGTGGCAGCTGCTTCTTTATCGGATGCAGCCGTTGCCGAAGACATTGTGCTAAGGCCTCAGTTAGGTGACTTATAATAAGAAATCTAGTATTAAGCCCAAGTAGCAAGTACAGTTACACCGCCTTTTACCACTTCATTAAGTGCCACATTAATTTTAGTGCCTACTGGTAATAAAATATCTACACGGCTACCAAATTTAATAAAGCCGTATTCGTCGGTTTGCTTTACTTCTTGACCAACACTTGTATAATTACAAATACGTTTTGCAAGTGCTCCTGCAATTTGTTTGTATAAAATAGTACCGTGGTTATTTTCTACAGCAACACTCCATCTTTCATTTTCGGTAGAAGATTTTGGATGCCATGCTACCAGGTACTTTCCTTTGTGGTACTGATTATACACCACTTTACCGCTCATTGGATTTCTATTCACGTGCACATTGGCTGGACTCATAAACACACTCACCTGAATGCGCTTGTCTTTAAAATATTCTTCGTCTGTAATTTCTTCTATCACCACAACTTTACCATCGGCAGGACAAATAATTTGATTGTCATTGATGGTTAATGTTCTATTTGGAATTCTAAAAAATGAAATAATAAAAAGAAAAAAGAAAAGGGTTAATCCAAAAATTGCCCCAGCAACTCTTGGACAACAGGTTCCTAAATAAGAAATTGAAATTAAATTAATCACGCCAAATATAAGAGCAGTAATTCCTATGGTACGGTAACCTTCGCGGTGAATTGTCATAATTATGATTTGAGTTGCAAATGTAAAGTAAAATCTATTGCGTAAAAAGTGTTAGCATCAGCCAAACGCATGGGCCTGCTAGTAATAATGAATCAAACCGATCAAAAAAACCGCCGTGACCTGGCAAAATATTGCCGCTATCCTTTACGCCGGCCATTCTTTTAAATTTACTTTCTATCAAATCACCAATGGTGCCTGTTATGGCAGCCGTTGCACTTACAATAACAAGTGTTTGATAAGAAAGATTTGTGAGCGCTTTACCTAATAATACCACTGCCAATACCGCAAGTAATGCACCACCAATGGTTCCCTCCCATGTTTTTTTAGGAGATACCACCGAAAGCGGCGTTTTGCCAATAAATGAACCTACCATATATGCCATGGTATCATTGATCCAAATACTTACTATCACAAGCATGGGTAATACATAATATTGTGTGGTACCTAACAACGCAGCCCAATGCGCAGATGCTAAATGTGTTATAGCAAAAAAACTAGCAGTCATATACGCAAGTCCAAACAAGCTATATAACAGATGCGCCGTTTTAGTATGAATAGCTGGTGCGTTTTTTGTGAGTTTATTGTATTCAATTAAGCAACCCGTATGCACAATTAAAAAGAGTATGATAAAACTATTGAGGCTATAAAATATAGCGCCGAGCATCACTACCACAAAAATAATTGCCGATAAAGCCCTTGTTTTAAAAGTTTGAAGATCAAATGCCATATGCGTTGTTATACGGTAAAGTCTAAATGTTCAGATTGTTGATCAATAAGTTGTCTTGCAAAAACAACCATGTCATGTGGCACGTAGAGTTGTATATCACCAAACATGGGATAACTACTGTCTTGTTTATTTAAAAGTTGAACAGGCACATCATTATCAGCAAGTAAGCCCTCAATAATAGAAGCTTCTGCAAAAACACGTGTGCTAAATATTTTTTCCCAAGACATAAAAAAAGGATCGTTAAAGTGAAGTGCTACAATTGTAAAGTTACAACGGATTGCGCAATGTTGGTGTATGCTTTTTTAAGGCATTAAATGAGAACCACACTATAATGAGTCCATTAAGTCCATAGAAAAGAGGAATATTTTCGTCCATTGCCTTTTCTAAAGATTTACCCTGCAGTGTAACAATATAAAGTTGTGTTACAATAAGTCCATTGTTTAAAAAATGCATGAAAATGCTAAGCCAAATATTTTTACTATAATAAAAAAGTAATCCTAGTAAAAAGCCAAGTGCCGTTCTTGACAAAAATCCAAAAAATGAAAAATGTATCGCACTAAAAAAAATACTTGTAATGAGTATGCCTATCCAAACATTTTTTGTCCATCCAATAAATAAGGGTTGAATAGTAGATCTAAAAAGTAATTCTTCAAAAATGGCTGGCGCCAACGCCATTACAAAAAGTGCCGTTATATAATCTAGCACACTATTCATGTGGGCCATATTAAGCATGAGCGTTTTATAGGTTTGCTCCAATGCTTTTGCTTGTTCTAATAATTTTGCAGGCAAATAAATATGCTGGTTGATTTCTGCAAGTGAGCCACTAACCATAATACCGCCAAGCGCAATAAACGCTGTGTAGAGTAATAATTTTGGATCGTTAATAGCAGAGAACCCAAGGGTATTTGCAGTGGATTGCGATTCATTTTTATGAATGCGCGTAAAAATGATGGTAGGGAAAACAAATGCAATTAAAGTAGCACCCAAATTAAGTATTTTGGAAAGACCCGCATTGGCAGGTAAATTAAGGGCTGCAGGCACTTCTAACATTTTACAATGAAGCAACTGGCTACCTACAAGCGTTAATAATAGGGTACCCACAATCATAAATAGACCCAAAAGACCCATTAAAATAACAAATTGAACAGGATAACTATAGGTTTGTTTCATGAGTTGAAAAATAAGCTTGTAAATTTGTGCGCCCGCTGCGGCTTATTAAAGAACTAAGATAACACTTGAAGTGTTTGTGGCAAAGAGCGGACAAATAAATAAACAGATGGTAAAAATAGATACAATAGAGCTACCCGATTTTCCACTTTTGCTGGCACCCATGGAAGACGTGAGTGATCCACCATTTAGAGTGGTGTGTAAAGAAAACGGCGCAGATTTAATGTACACCGAATTTATTAGTAGCGAAGGACTTATTAGAGACGCAATTAAAAGTCGTAAAAAGCTAGATATTTTTGATTATGAAAGACCCGTGGGGATTCAAATATTTGGAGGTGATGAAGACAGTTTGGCACTTGCTGCAAAAATTGTAGACGTTACCAACCCCGATTTACTAGATATCAATTTTGGGTGTCCTGTAAAAAAAGTAGCCGGCAAAGGCGCGGGTGCCGGTGTTTTAAAAGACCTTGATTTAATGGTACGATTAACGGCGGCGGTTGTAAAAGCTACTAAATTACCGGTTACCGTAAAAACAAGACTAGGTTGGGATGAAGACAGTAAAAATATTGAAGAAGTAGCGGAGCGTTTGCAAGACGTAGGTATTAAAGCACTCAGTATTCACGGACGTACGCGCGCACAAATGTATAAGGGCGAAGCCGACTGGACCTTAATTGCCAAAGTAAAAAACAACCCGCGCATTCATATTCCTATTTTTGGAAACGGCGATATTGATAGCCCACAAAAAGCAGTGGCGTATAAAAATAGATATGGCGTAGACGGCGTCATGATTGGTAGAGCCGCGATAGGTTACCCATGGATTTTTAGAGAAATCAAGCATTATATTAAAACCGGTGAAATCATGGCAGCGCCAACGGTAGCAGAGCGTGTAGCGGTTTGCAAACAACACTTAATACAGTCGGTAGCATGGAAAGGACCTGTGGTGGGCATCAACGAAATGAGAAGACATTACGCCAATTATTTAAAAGGACTACCAGGCATTAAAGATTATAGAAATAGACTGGTAACCATTAAAGAAAGTGAGGGTGTTCAAGAAGTACTTGAAGAAATAGGACAGGTATACAAAGACTTTATTGTAGAAAGGTCTCCTATCGAGTTAATAAACTACCACGAAAACTGTCCGCTCTAATATTTTATTGTATTTGCGAAACAAATGCTTCATCGAGAGGCGAAACGGTTTGCGGAAAATAAGCTTGCAACAGGCCTTCTTCACTTACTACATATTTACAAAAATTCCAGACAGGCGCCTGATTACACCAACCATTGGCATTTGCGTTTGTTAACCACTGGTATACGCTTTGTTGCTCGGAACCCTTTACCACAGAGCCTTTGCGCATGAGTAAAAAAGTTACGCCATAATTTACTTTGCAAAAACTGGCAATATCGGCGTCCGATTTTTTTTCTTGTTCTTTAAAATCGTTTGCAGGAAATCCAACTACGATCAAATTGTTTTTATACTGCTGATAAAGCGCTTCTAATTCTTTGTACTGACCTGTGTAACCACAATCAGAAGCTGTGTTTACAAGTACTACTTTTTTACCTCTAAAAGATTCAAAAGAAAGCGTATCACCGTTGTTTAAAACAGCTTGCAATGCATAAAAATCTTTTTGCGGTTGCTTGTTATCTGTATTTAGCTTACTGGCATTTTTTGCACCCATTAATTTCCCAGGAAACATAATAACAGGATACATGGTTTTTAAAATGGATTGTCTGTAGCTCATGTCTTTCTTTTTCATGAGTAAAACAGAGCCAATAATAACGCCAAAAACAATCGCAAATTTTATCATCATGGGTTTTATATTTTGTAAACGCGTACGCATTAACCTATTAATTTTTTTAATAACCAACCCTTGCCTTTATACGGCGGATATTTTAAATCTGGGTCGAGCCAAGTAGGCGTTTTCATGACAGATTTGATATGAGAGAAAGTATCAAAACTTAACTTACCATGGTATCCGCCCATACCGCTAAAACCCCTGCCACCAAAGGGTAATGCGTGGTTGGTTAGGTGCCAACTGGTATTATTAACGCAGGCCCCTCCCGATGGAACATTCGTTAACCAATACTGCTCTGAAGCTGCATTGTTTGTAAACACATAAAATGCCAATGGATTTGGATGGCGGTTAATGATTGCAAGAGCTTCTTCGTTGGTATCGTAGGTGAGTATTGGAAGTATCGGACCAAAAATTTCGTCCTGCATAACTTTACTATCCACTGAAACGTCCGTTAAAATAGTAGGCTCAATAAATAAACTAGCTGCATTTGATTTTCCGCCATGCACCAGTTTTCCATCTTGCAAATAACTTACTAAACGCTGCCACTGTTTTTCATTGATGATTTTTCCGTAGCCATCTGTGTTTTCTGGATCTTCACCATAAAACTTTTTAGTAGCTACAATAAGTTCTTCAATTAAACTATCTTTTAATGCAGTAGGTACGAGCACATAATCTGGCGCCACGCACATTTGACCACAATTAGAAAATTTAGAATTGGCAATACGACGTGCCGCCACGCGCACATTTGCGTCAGGAGCAAGTACAGCAGGGCTTTTACCACCTAACTCTAAAGTAACGGGCACTAATTTTTCGGCAGCTTGTTTGTAAATAATTTTACCTACAAATGTGCTACCAGTATAAAAAATATGATCGAATCTAAAATTTTCAAAAAGTGGAGGCAGCACTTCTGCGCCATCACCCTCTAAATAAAGCATGTAATTTTCAGGAAATAACTGCTTAATCATTTTACCCATGATAGCAGCAGTAGCTCCTGCAAACTCACTTGGTTTTAATACCGCGCAATTGCCTGCGGCAATCGCGCCAATCAGTGGCGTAAATAAAAGTTGAAAAGGATAGTTCCATGGTGCAATGATACACACCACACCCAGTGGTTCCGGAACGGTATAACAACTAGAAGGTTGATTTAATAAATTGGTAGGCACACTAGTAGGTTGCATCCAACTTTTTAGGTGCTTGATGGTATAGTTTAATTCATTTAAGAAAAAACCTACTTCGGTGGCCCAGGCTTCTTCTTTCGATTTTTTAAGATCGGCGTGGAGCGCTTGTGCCAGCTCTTTTTCGTGGTCTAACACCCCTTTTTTTAAAGCTTCGAGCTGGGCAAGTCTAAAAGCAAAAGATTGGGTGGCACCCGACATAAAATACTGTCTTAGCGCTTTCAACTGTTCATTCATAGAAAAAGAGGTTAATATAGTAGCAATTTATACCTAAATAACGATACTCTTATCCTATTTGTTCGGGCACTAAATATAATTTTAGCGTTTCCCCATTTTTCAATAATTTAACCATCTCAAAAAACATGTAGGGTCATACCTACTTCAACGATTCTATACCTATGAAAAAACAGACTAAGAAAAAATTGTTAGCTGCAACAACTACGGATGCGGCAACTACCCCGGAAGCAAGTAGTCAAGATGCCAATCAAGACTCTAGACGTTCTTTTTTAAGAAACGGATTACTTGCTGCAGCAGGATTTTACATTGTTCCGCGTAATGTGCTAGGACGTGGCTTTACAGCCCCTAGTGATAAATTGCAAATTGCAGGTATTGGTGCTGGCGGTAAAGGTGAAAGCGATTTGTACAATTTCTTTATGTCTGGAAAAGCAGATATCGTAGCGCTTGCAGACGTTGATAGCAGACAAACCGCAAAGAGTAGAGCTAGATATACAAAGGCCAATGTCTATGAAGATTTTAGAGAGATGCTAGACAAAGAAAAAGGCAGAATTGACGCCGTGTCTGTATCTACGCCCGATCATACGCACGCAGTAGCTGCGATGGCAGCCGTACAATTAGGCAAACACGTGTATGTACAAAAACCATTAACACACGATATTTATGAAGCGCGTATGCTAACAGAAGCTGCACGTAAACATAAAGTAGTAACGCAAATGGGTAACCAAGGTGCTTCTGGCGATGGCGTTCGCAAATTACAAGACTGGTACAACGCAGGTGTGATTGGCGACGTGCATACCATTTACTGCTACACAGACCGTCCGGTTTGGCCGCAGGGTATCTCTTGGCCTACCACTGGCTCACCTATTCCAGCAGGTCTTAATTGGGACTTGTGGCTCGGTACAGCACCTAAAAAAGATTATATCGATGGATTATTACCATTTAACTGGAGAGGTTGGTGGGATTATGGTACCGGCGCCCTAGGCGATATGGCTTGTCATATTATGGCTCCTGCTTTTGCAGTGATGGGCTTAGGCTATCCGCTTTCGGCACAGTGTAGCGTTGCAACACCGTATGTAAGAAACTGGAACAAAGCGTATACGCCGGAAAGTGCTCCGATCGCTTCACATATTACACTTCAATTTAAAGGACAACCGGGTAAACCTAATGTTACATTGCATTGGATGGATGGTGGTATT
>JACCDN010051350.1_pt1 | contig 64775 bp, 72 predicted proteins | sample 7441691 | NCBI WGS metagenome assembly JACCDN01 (sample SAMN15323439, study PRJNA562643) | freshwater metagenome | isolation source: river surface water | place: USA:Blue River Watershed | collected 2017-08-16 | reverse complement strand
CAGCCAATACACGACGACCGTTTTTTGTGGCCATACGGCTACGGAAGCCATGTTTGTTTCTTCTTTTTCTTACCGATGGTTGAAACGTTCTTTTCATGTCGTGTCGTTATTTGTAATGTTTTTGGGATGCAAAGATACTATATTTTTTAGAATTTCAAATTCTTTCGACAAAAATCGTTAAAAAAAGCCATTGCCCCAAGAAAGCAAGTTATTTTTGTAGTGCAAAGCGCCGAAGCCATGATGAGACCCAAGAAAAATAAAGAACCCAAAGTAAAATTAACCAAAGATAGCTGGCGCAAGGCTGCACGTTTTTTAAAGTACCTGAAGCCCTATGCGGGCATGTATTTTATTGGCTGGATTTTCTTGGTCCTCAGTACATCCGCAGGCTTGGTTTTTCCTTATCTGATGGGCAAGCTTTTGGGTAGTTCGGGTGCAAGCTCCAACCCAGAGCAAGCCATACGCCTCATCGACCTCTCCAACGTCAATCAAATCGCGTTTGCGCTCTTTATTTTGTTCTTTTTTCAGAGTGTGTTTTCTTTTGTTCGGGTAGTGTTGTTCAACAACGTTACCGAAAATGCCCTTCGCGACATGCGCAACGATGCTTTTGAACGCTTGGTCTATATGCCCATGGACTTTTTCAATCGCCAGAAAGTAGGGGAGCTCACTTCGCGGGTGGCCTCAGACATCGCTCAAATTCAAGAAGTACTCCGCACCACAATTGCCGAATTCTTCAGACAAATCATCATTGTTTTTGGCGGCATCGCTTTCTTGTTTTTCATCTCCTGGAAGCTTTCCTTGATCATGCTTGCCACCGTGCCTGTTATGGCCATTGTAGCAGTATTTTTTGGACGTTACATCCGCAAGCTCAGCAAAGAAGCACAAGATTATATCGCTACCTCAAATTCCATCTTAGAAGAAGCGCTTACGGGTATTGCCAATGTAAAAGCCTTCACCAACGAATGGTTCTTGCTCTCCAAATACAATAAAAGCACCCAGCAAACCCGCGACCTCAATGTGCGCAGTGGTATTTGGCGCGGCTTGTTCGTGTCTTTCATTATCTTCTGTCTTTTTGGAGCCATTGTCTTTATTGTTTGGAAAGGCTTACTCATGACCCAAGGGCCTAACCCTGAGCTCGAATCAGAAGGCTTTTATCAGTTTGTCTTGTTCACCATCATGATGGGCGCCTCCATCGGATCATTACCCGATCTTTATGCTAGTGTTCAAAAGGCAGTTGGTGCTACCGAAAATTTACTCGACCTCCTCCAAGAGGAAACCGAAAAGTTAAGCAATACGACTAAAGAGCCCATTCACATGGACGGCTCAGTACGCTTTGAAAACCTTCAATTCAGTTATCCGCAGCGAGCCGATGTCGAAGTGCTCAAGGGGATCAACTTTTCTTTAGCACCCAATCAAACTTTAGCCCTTGTAGGTAAAAGCGGTTCTGGTAAGTCCACGATCGCCAATTTGCTTTTACAATTTTATCAACCTACGCAGGGTGCCATTTATTTTGGATCAGCGTTGGCGAGTTCTTTTGATTTGCATCAATTGCGCCAACAAATGGCGATTGTACCCCAAGAGGTGCTCTTGTTTTCGGGCAGCATTCTAGAAAACATCCGTTTTGGTCGGCCGGACGCTACAGAACAAGAAGTCATTGAGGCTGCTCAAAAAGCCAATGCCTGGGAATTCATTGTTGGCTTCCCCGAACAACTCAATACAGAAGTAGGTGACCGCGGTATTCAGCTGTCAGGAGGTCAGAAACAGCGCATTGCCATCGCAAGGGCCATTCTCAAAAATCCGAGTATTTTGATTTTAGATGAAGCAACCTCTGCGCTCGACTCCACTTCAGAAAGACTCGTTCAAGAGGCCTTAGAAGAGCTCATGAAAGGCCGTACTTCAATTGTGATTGCACACCGTTTGTCTACAATCCGTCAGGCCGATCAAATATTGGTCTTACAAGATGGTCAAATTACGGAGCAAGGCAAGCACGACGAGCTGATGGCGTTGAAGGGGCAGTACGCAACTTACGTGGCGCAGCAATTGATTTAAAACCTGCTTAAGATTTCTTAGTGGGCTTGCTAAAAGATTACTTGGGAGCCTATTTGAAAAGGGTCTCTACAAAAGCCTTGCGGTCAAAAAGCTGGAGGTCTTCCATTTTTTCACCTACGCCAATGTACTTGACCGGGATTTTCATTTGATCTGAGATGCCAATGACAACCCCGCCTTTGGCTGTGCCATCGAGTTTGGTAACGGCTAGTGCATTGATGTCTGTGGCTTGCGCAAACTGTTTGGCCTGTTCGTAGGCATTTTGGCCCGTTGAGCCATCGAGCACCAATAAGATTTCATGAGGGGCATTGGGCACCACTTTATCCATCACACGCTTGATCTTGGAAAGTTCTTGCATGAGATTGACTTTGTTGTGTAAGCGCCCTGCGGTATCGATGATCACGACATCGGCTCCTTGCGCTTTGGCGGATTGCAAAGCGTCAAAAGCAACACTTGCGGGATCTGCGCCCATGCCTTGTTGTACGATCGGTACTCCTACGCGATCAGCCCATATAATGAGTTGGTCTACAGCTGCTGCTCTAAAGGTGTCTGAAGCGCCCAAAACAACCTTTAAACCGGCTTGTTTCATTTGATGGGCCAGTTTGCCGATGGTGGTGGTTTTGCCGACGCCATTTACGCCAACAACCATCAATACGTATGGATTGCCGTCTGCAGGTTTATCTACCTTGAGTTGGCCTTCAAAATTAGCGGCGTTTTCTTCTAGAAGTGCGATGATTTCGTCGCGGAGAATATGGTTGAGTTCTTCTGAATTGATCACGCGGTCTTTGGAAACACGTGCTTCGATGCGATCGATGATTTTAAGGGTGGTTTCTACCCCTACATCTGCGGTAATGAGTAGTTCTTCAAGGTCGTCAAGGACGTCTTGGTCTACGCGGCTTTTGCCCACGAGCAAACGCGTGATTTTAGAGAAAAATGTTTGTTTGGTTTTCTCTAGACCTTGATCGAGGGTTTCTTTTTGAACTGGATCAAGGGTTTCTTTTTTAGATTTTGAAAAAAAATCAAATATGCCCATGTGCTAAGATAAAAAAAAAGCTCCCAACTTGGAAGCTTTAAAAGGGAATGCACAACGGTTTAGCCTTTGGTAAACCACTCTTTTACTTTGTCGTTGTGTACGATTTCTTCTTTGAAGGTGTATGAGCCAGACTTTTCAGACTTGACCATTTTGATCACCTTTGTATGTTCTTTACCTCCACCTTTCTGGAGTGATGCAACTACTTTCTTTGCCATGACTTACTTATTTAATTTCTTTATGGACAGTCATACGCTTGAGGATGGGATTAAATTTCTTAATCTCCATACGGTCTGGCGTATTTTTACGGTTCTTGGTGGTGATGTAGCGTGATGTACCGGGCATACCAGATTCTTTATGCTCAGTGCACTCTAGAATTACTTGGATGCGGTTGCCTTTACTCTTCTTAGCCATTTTCTAAATGTTTATTCTGTTTCCCAACAGGTTATTTCAAAAATCCTTTTTGGCGTGCTTCTTTCAAGCAAGCAGAGATTCCTTTCTTATTGATGGTGCGCAATGCAGCAGCAGAAATCTTTAAAGTGATAAAATTATCTTCTTCAGGAACGAAAAACTTCTTCGTGATCAAGTTCGGATAAAAACGACGCTTGGTCTTGCGATTTGAGTGCGATACGTTGTTTCCAACCATCACTGACTTTCCTGTTAACTGACAAACTCGTGACATGTCTAAATTATTACGTGTAATTACAAAAGCGGATGCAAAGATAACAACTTTTTACAATACTACAAATCCATTGTCCACAAAAAAGTAGCCTTTTTCAACAATCCCAATTATTTCACCTGATTTCTAGGGTGATGTTTCAGGATAGCCTTGCGCAAAAAGCGTTGATCCAGATGTGTGTAAATCTCTGTGGTGGTGATAGATTCGTGTCCGAGCATTTCCTGAACTGCCCTTAAATTGGCTCCGCCTTCCACCAAATGTGTGGCAAAACTATGTCGAAAAGTATGCGGAGAAATTTGTTTGTTGAGCCCCATTTTTTGGGCAAGTTGCTTAATGATGGTGAAAATCATGACGCGCGTGAGCTGATGTCCGCGTCGATTTAAAAAAATAAAGTGTTCTTGACCGGCCTTTATTGGCACCTCCAAACGACTTTGCCGCGTGTAGTTAGTGATTTCAAAAATGACCTGTTGCGAAACGGGCACTAACCGTTCTTTATTGCCTTTACCAATGACACGGATAAACCCTTCGTCAAAATACAAATCTGAAAAACGCAAACCAATGAGTTCCGATACCCGTAAGCCACAACTATAGAGCGTTTCTAGCATGGCGTGATTGCGTTCGCCCTCGGCACTGCTTAAGTCTATGGCGGCCAAAAGGGCATCAATTTCTTCGATTTCGAGCACCTCAGGGAGTTTGCGCCCAAGTTTGGGTTGCTCGAGTAACTCAGAGGGGTCGGATTGGATGTAGCGCTCCAAAATGAGGAACTTGAAAAAGTGTTTGATTCCAGAAATGATACGGGCTTGACTACGCGCCGCTAGCCCGAGGTCGTAGAGATGCGCCACAAAGGTTTTGAGTTGGTCGTAGGCAACTTGTTCGGGCCTGCACTTTTCCTGCTCAAAAAAGGCAGCTAAGAGCGCAACGTCTCGCTGATAGGCCAAAATAGAATTATTGGCCAAACCCTTTTCTATTTTCAGGTATGAAACAAAATCCTTAATATAGCGCTCCCAATGCATGTCTTATGAAGTTGCTTATTGTCAATGGTCCTAATTTGAATTTACTCGGCACCCGTGAAACACAAATATATGGCAATGTCACATTTGAAGCGTTTTTCGACGAACTTAAAAAAGGCTTTTCACACGAATTGACTTATTTTCAGTCAAACATAGAAGGGGAACTCATCGAATTACTTCAAAAAGCAAACGTAGACGGCATTATTCTGAATGCCGGAGGCTACACCCATACAAGCGTTGCGCTGCGCGATTGCATAGCCGCTATTTCTACACCAGTTGTTGAGGTGCACATTTCGAATATTGCTGGGCGCGAAAGCTTCCGCCATGAGTCCTTATTGAGCCCGGTTTGCAAAGGTTGTATTTTTGGTTTTGGTTTGGATAGTTATAAGCTGGCTATTCAAGCCTTTGAGTTGTAGCTTACAATTATTGGTATTTTTGTACCATGATGCAACAACTCGAACATTTCTTTACCCATATTGATCCTGTTTTTGCAGCCTTTTTGGCCACTACCTTTACTTGGTTGGTGACGGCAGCAGGCGCAAGTCTCGTTTTCTTTTTCAAAAATATGCACCGGGGCTTGCTCGACGGTATGCTCGGTTTTACGGGTGGCGTTATGGTTGCAGCGAGTTTTTGGTCATTGTTGTTACCGTCCATTGAGCTATCAGAACGCATTTACCCGAGTGCCCCCTGGATGCCTGCGGCTGTCGGTTTCTTGACGGGTGCAATGTTTTTGTTCTTCTTGGATAAAAAACTGCCGCACCTCCATATCAACTTCAATGAAAATGAAACCGAAGGTGTCAAGACCCAACTCCACAAAACAACCTTGTTGGTGCTTGCCATTACGCTTCATAACATTCCCGAAGGCTTAGCTGTTGGTGTTTTATTTGGCGCAGCAGCCAACGGCATGGAAGGCGCTACAATTGCTGGAGCCATTGCGCTAGCGATTGGAATTGGCATCCAAAACTTCCCAGAAGGATTTGCTGTTGCTATGCCGCTGCGCCGTGCAGGAGCAAGTCGAATGAAAAGTTTTATGTACGGCCAACTTTCTGCGATTGTAGAGCCAATTGCTGGCGTCATTGGCGCAATGGCGGTTATTTACATGGAGCCAATTTTACCTTTCGCCCTCTCATTTGCGGCGGGCGCCATGATTTTTGTGGTGGTAGAGGAAGTGATACCAGAAACCCAACGAGATAAATATACAGATGTAGCTGTCTTAGGCTTCATTGGAGGCTTCTTAGTGATGATGATCCTCGATGTTGCTTTGGGTTAATAAGTGAGGATTTCTTGAAGTGATTTTCTTAGTTCTCTGAGTTTTTTATCCTCAATATGTCCAATCTTTTCAATAAAGCGCTCTTTTGAAATAGAGCGGATGTGAAAAGTAAAAACTTCAGACTTTTCTTTCAGGCCATTTTCAGGGTCGGGTTCAAGAATGAGATTCCCTTTGTAGTTCTTGATTTTGGTAGAAAGTGGGAGCCCAATAATGAGTGGTGTATGGGTATTGAATAAATCTCCGCTGAACACCAATATAGGCCGAAAGCCGGCTTGTTCGCTCCCACGTGTAGGGTCGAGGTTGGCCATCCAAATTTCACCTTGTTTCATTTGTCCAAAGAATTGATCTGCTTGTAGTAGGCTGCCATTCCTTCTTCGGCTAATTGCAAAATGTCGGTATCTGCAGCCATTTGGCGATAAGTTTTGATATAGGCCGCTTTATTGAGTTGCTCTAAATAGAGTGAAAGGGCCTTCTCAATGATTTTATTTTTAGGAACGTTAAGTTCTTGTGCTTTTTCGGAGAGCAAAGCAAAAAGTGTGTCTGGGAGTGAACTTGTGAAAACCTGCATATTTATGAATTATAAATATAAAGTTAGTTCATTTGATTTGAAGGAACAAAAAAAAGCCCTCCAATCTGAAGGGCTTGTCCGTATGTAATGCAGCCTTTTAATTACAAATTGTATCGGCCGTAACTTTTAAAATGGTTCTGACTTCTTCTAAAGTTGGTGCTTCAGCGTAGGTTCTGAGCACAGGTTCTGTTCCAGAAGGTCTGATCATGACCCAGCGTTCGTCGTCAAAGAAGTACTTGAATCCGTCGAGCGTTTGCACTTCGCGCACTTGGTAGTTGCCAAAAGCGTTGTAGGCATTGGCTTTGCAATTGGCAATGATTTTTTGCTTGAGGGGTTCTGTAATGTGAAGGTCGTTGCGCTCAAATTGGAAGGGGCCAACGATGGCATAGACTTCTTCGATGAGTTCGTCGAGGGTTTTACCAGATTTGGCCATGAATTCCCAAATGATGAGGCCCATCCAGATGCCATCGCGCTCTGGGATGTGTCCTTTGACGGCAATGCCGCCCGATTCTTCTCCGCCCAACAAAACATCTTCTTTGATCATGATGCTCGCAATTTCTTTGAAGCCAATTTTGGTAACTTCAAGTTCAAGGCCGTAGTGTTGGCAAAGTTTTTCGACGCGTGGGGTAACCGAAAATGCAATGACTACTTTGCCCGTCATTTGCTTGTATTTGACCATGTAATGGATCAAAAGCAAAATAATGTGGTGAGAGTCGACAAACTCGCCGTGGCTGTTGTAAAGACCAATGCGGTCTGCGTCGCCGTCGGTTGCCAATGCACAAGCGATATCGCCGCGAGATTGGATGGTTTGTGCCAACTCTTGTAAGTTTTTGGCAATAGGTTCAGGTGCCGTACCCATAAAAGAAGGGTTGGGCTCGCAATGTAGCAATTCGACTTCTGGTAAAACCAATGGCAAAGCACGCTGGCCAGCACCGTACATGGCATCGTACATAAATTTGAGACCTGAGTTGCGTATGGCAGCGAGGTCAAAATTGGCTTTGACGTGGTCGATGTAGCGGGTTTCTATGTCGATGAGCTCTAGTTGGCCCGTTTGCATTGCCGCTTCGAGGTCAATTGCTTCAAAATCGATGCTGCAACTATCCGGTATAAGAGCCTCGACTTCATTGACTTTTTCGGGCTCTAGTGGGCCGCCAAATTTAGCTTTGAGTTTGAAGCCGTTGTAGGTAGGCGGGTTGTGGCTGGCGGTCAAAATGATGCCGATCTCACAGCCTAATTGATTGGCTGCCAAAGAAATCATGGGTGTAGAGACAAAGCCTCGGGCCATTTTGATTTGAATGCCTTGGGCCAGCAAAACTTTAGCGGCTGTCTCCATGAAAAGTTCGCCGGCAAAACGGCAGTCGTGGCCAATGACCACAGTTGGGTTTTCAAAGCGTTCCTTGAGCCAAATACCGGTGGCTTCGGTTACGCGCGCTACGTTTGCGACCGTGAAGTCTGCTGCAATGATAGCTCTCCAGCCATCGGTTCCAAATTTGATAGGTTGTGCCAAAGTATGTTTATTTAGTGAAATGTTGAACTGTTTTTTCGATGATAGCGACACACTCAAGGAGTTGTGCTTCTGTAATGACGAGCGGTGGCGCAAAGCGGATGATGTTGCCGTGGGTAGGTTTGGCTAAAAGTCCGTTTTCTTTGAGGGCCACACACAAACGCCAAGCGGTGTCTGAATCTGGACCGTCATTGACCACCACGGCATTGAGCAAGCCTTTGCCACGCACCTTCACGAGTAAATCGTTTTGATCAATGATGCGCTGCATTTCTTGTCGAAAAATGGCACCGAGTTTGCGGGCATTTTGAATGAGGTTTTCTTCGTCGACAGCGGTGAGTGCAGCAATAGCTACTTTAGCCGCAATGGGGTTGCCACCGAAAGTGGAACCGTGCTGACCTGGTTTGATCACCGTCATGATGTGGTCATCGGCGAGCACAGCAGAGACCGGATAAACACCTCCAGAAAGGGCTTTACCTAAAATTAAGATGTCGGGTCTTGCATAAGTGGCGCTTTGTTGTTCGCATTTGGCTTCGCAAGTACAGTTTCCGCACACAGCTAAAAGGCTACCAGTGCGCGCAATGCCGGTTTGTACTTCGTCTGCGATAAATAAAGCGTTGTTTGCGGTGCAAAGTGCTCTGGCTTGACGCATGTAGTCGTCGTTAGGGGTGTAGACACCTGCTTCTCCTTGTATGGGTTCTACTAAGAAACCAGCCACATTTGGTTGTGCCATTGCTTGTTCGAGCGCGGCGATGTCATCATAGGGGATGGATATAAAACCAGCCGGATACGGACCAAAATTTTTGTTGGAGTCTGGATCGGAGGAGAAAGAGACAATAGTGGTGGTGCGGCCATGGAAATTGCCTTCACAAACCACAATTTGGGCTTGATTTTCGGCAATACCTTTCTTTTCATAGGCCCATTTGCGACACAATTTAATGGCGGTCTCGACAGCCTCTGCTCCGGTATTCATCGGGAGGACTTTGTCAAAACCGAAATAGCTGGTTACGTATTTTTCGTAGTCGCCTAGGCAGTTATTGTAAAAAGCACGTGAAGTAAGTGCGAGCGTTTGGGCTTGATCGATAAGTGCTTGGGTAATTTTTGGATGCGCATGCCCTTGATTGACGGCGGAATAGGCCGAAAGAAAATCAAAATAACGCTTGCCATCTACATCCCAAACATAGACTCCTTCACCTTTTTCCAGGACAACCGGAAGCGGATGGTAGTTGTGGGCGCCATGCTGATCTTCTAAATCGATGTAGGCTTGCGATTTGCTAGATAGAGTTGTTGTTGATTGCATAAGGAGCAAAGATAAGTCAAACTTGTTTTTTTAGGAATATTTTAACAAGACTTTACCGCTAAGGAGCTAAATTTGTTTCATGCATTGGTCCAAGAGAGTCATTTTCTTTTTCACCTTAGTTGCTTTTTTGAGCAATCTCGCGTTTGGTATGTCCTTACCGCTTGTTCAGAAACACAATAATAGGGTGGTTGCCACGCGTGCAGACCACTCCCATTACAAACATCCATCCAACGAGCAGTTCTCTATTTCTGCGTGCGAATTCCTCGAAGAAATAGAAGAAGCGGAGCAAGAGACTGATTTCGATGAATTTTCGCTTCATGAGAAGCAGTCTATTTTTAATCAGCACTGTTCTTTTGTCTTTTTTGACACCAATTTTTACGAAACTGCTCATCCGGAATTTACGGGTAGGAATTTTTGCAATTGGCTTTATAAGAATCGACTAATTATTCATTTTCAGGTATTTAGGGTCTAGAAAGTAAGCGATACCCCTTCGTTTTACACTTTTTAAACCCAATTTATGCATAAGAAACACCAGCTCGAAGACAGCCTTTATGTCCTTGCGCATTACCTGCCCAGCCAGGCTCCATTAAAGGATTTTATCCACCACAATACGCTGCACGCCTTTCAAACCTTACCTTTTCATAAAGGCTTGCATGCAGCACAGCAATTGTTTGGTTTCCAGACTTATTTGTCTTTAGAGGCCTATCGCGATTTATATACACAGGGCGCCATCTCAGCTGCTAGTTTGGATCGTGCTGTAGCCGAACAAAAAGAACTGAGCAAAGACCAGCTTTTTCAATTTGAGCCAGAAACCGAAATCCCTACGGTTGTGGGTTCATACAGATTGCAATGGAAGAAAAAACTTGGTTTTGATTTAGATGCGCGCGTGCATCCGCTCTTGTTTCGCATCGTCAATTCATTTCTCGATCAAGGTATTGCGATTTGGCGCTTTCCGACCAATGGTTTGCCTTTTCTAGCCGCATTGAGACAAGTGGAGTCTGAAAATACAGCCTCTCTTTTTTCAGGTGAACGCGCTAGAACTTGTTTTTTAAATCCGGGATTTACCCTTCAAGATGCGCTCGATTTATTAGTAGGAGACCAGCGTGCATTTGAGAATTATTTGTTCGATCAACAATTTGCCCATCCTGGCTATTCAGGCATGATTTCCCAAATTGCGAACAGACCCGATTTATTGGTTTTGAAGCGTGAAATCGCTTTCGCAGATTTTGTGCTCTTGGAATGTCTGTTGGAAATCGATGCCTTGGATCAGCACCATGGCAGCTGGATTCCAGCCGCTAAATTAGGTCTTGAAACGTATCAATTTGAGCCCAAACAAATACGATCTACCACCGCGCAAATGCTAAAATCTATTTGGCAAGACGCCTACGAATGGACCTACTACGATCAAGTGCTGGCCTCACTTCAACAAAAGGGGAGCCACGAGCAGCCAAAACCAAGTAGCATTGGTATCTTTTGTATCGATGACCGCGAATGTTCTATCAGAAGACACATAGAGCAGCTCCATCCATCTTTTCTCTCCTTTGGAACACCGGGTCATTTCAACATCGAAACCTACTTTCAAGCGCAGGGCTCTTTGCAACGCACCAAAATATGCCCAGCGCCAGTGCAGCCTACGCACTTAATTGTAGAACATTCTGTTGCTCAAAATAAATTGAAAGAATGGCATTTTGATACCCGTACGCATGGTTTGCTATTAGGTTGGGTATTGACACACACGTATGGGCTTTGGTCAGCATTCAAACTTGCATTAGGCATATTATGGCCGTCAAGAAATACAATGGCTGTTTCATCTCAACAGCACATGAATCCGTTATCAACACTTAGTGTCGAAAATTTGAACGCGCAAGTAACTTCTGATGGATTGCAAATAGGTTTCACCATCGCGGAAATGACAGCTCTTGTTGGCGATTTGTTCAGGAGTATTGGCTTACAAGATAATTTTGCGCCGCTTATTTACATCGTTTCACACGGTTCGAGCAGCGCCAATAATACGCATTATGCAGGTTATGATTGTGGTGCTTGCTCTGGTAGGCCAGGATCAGTTAATGCCAGAGCATTTGCATTGATGGCCAATCATGCGGCTGTGAGAAAAGCACTTCGGGCCATTGCAATCGATATCCCTGATCAAACACATTTTGTTCCCGTCATGCAGGATACTGCCAAGGATGAGTTTGTTTACTACGATCTTCAACAAATCCCGGCACATTTAGCAGGTTTATTTGAATCGGACCGACTGATTTTTGCGCAAGCAAGTGAACTTAATGCAGTGGAGCGCTCCAAAAAATTCATGACGATCAATTCACAGGGCAAACCCCATCAAATTCATCAAAAGGTACAGTTACGGACCGTTTCCTTATTTGAGCCACGTCCGGAATTGAATCACGCCACTAATGCCTTGTGCATTGTAGGTCGTCGACAATTTTCACGCGATGTGTTCCTCGACCGCAGGGCTTTTTTGAATTCTTACGATTACCGCATTGACCCCACAGGTGAGTTGCTGAGTGGTATTCTAAACGCCGTGGCTCCGGTTTGTGGAGGCATCAACTTGGAATATTATTTTTCGAGAGTAGACAACGAACAATTGGGCGCTGGCTCCAAACTCCCGCATAATGTAATGGGCTTGTTGGGCGTAGCAAATGGCGTGGATGGCGACCTCAGAACCGGATTGCCGAGTCAGATGATTGAAATTCACGATCCCTACCGCCTGATGGTCGTTATCGAGCAAAAGGCCAAAGTTGTATTGGATGCGATTTCTCGCCAACCAAGCACTTATGAATGGTTTGCAAACGAATGGGTGCGTTTGGTTTGCTTTGATCCCGAGGAAAAGCATTTTTTCGTTTTTCAAAAGGGTCAATTTTTGCCTTATGGAATGGTTGAACCTTCAAAATTAGCCTCATGAATACTACTTATTTTGTTCATGGGTTTTTAGGCCTGCCCATTCTAGGTTTCTTGATCAGTTTGTTGCTGTCGTCCAAAAAAGAGGGAGCCCTTTCTGTTTTGAGCTACAGCACAGCATTTTTGCAATTGCTTTTTGTTGTGGTTTTTACAGGATTTTGGTTGCTTCATGGCGCCGAGCCGGTTCAGTTCAAAGAGATTTCTGTGTATCGTTCAGCAAACTATGACTTTTTTATAGATTTTTTGGTCGATAAACTCACCTTGACATTTGCCTTTTTGGGTGCCTCGCTCACTTTTTTAATTACGATTTATTCTCGTTATTATTTGCACAGAGAGAGCGGTTTTAAGCGATTTTTTAACACAATTCTTTTTTTCAATATTGGCTATTCCATCATTATTTTTTCAGGTAATATGGAGACACTTTTTATTGGTTGGGAAATCCTCGGCGTATCATCCTTCTTATTGATTGCTTTTTATCGAGAGCGCTTGTTGCCCGTCAAAAATGCATTGAAGGTTTTTTCAGTTTATCGAATTGGTGATATCGGCATTATCCTTGCCATGTGGTTGTTGCACCATTTTTGGCACGAGAATGTCACCTTTTTAGAAATGAATCGGACTGCTCCGCTGCATGCGCATTTAGCCCAGAATTCCGGTGTTGGTTTGCTCATTGCGACGCTGTTTTACATTTCAGCGGCAGCCAAATCCGCACAACTCCCTTTTTCATCTTGGCTGCCCCGCGCAATGGAAGGTCCAACGCCCTCAAGTGCCATATTTTACGGCTCGATGTCGGTGCATATTGGCGCATTTTTACTTTTGCGCACCTTGCATTTTTGGGAAAATCAGCTGTATTTTAAATTTGGTTTGGTCTTCGCGGGTCTCCTTACAGCTGTAATTGCCACTGTCATAAGCAGGGTGCAGAGTACTGTTAAAAGTCAGATTGCGTATGCATCAGTTGCTCAGATCGGCCTCATTTTTATCGAAATTGCATTTGGCTGGGAGAACATCGCACTTTTACACATCCTTGGAAACGCCTTCTTGAGAACTTATCAATTGCTCATTTCTCCCTCAATTGTGAGTTATAAAATCCGCGAGCAATTATATGAAATGCCTGATGAGGTGCTTAAAAGTAGTTGGTTGAAGGGATGGATGGATCGTTATTATGTGCTCAGCCTAAAAGAGTGGAATCTAGATAACGGTCTTTACAGCGTCTTGTGGAATCCCTTGAAAAAAATTGGTAGGGGATGGAAGGTTTTGAACTTTCGCTTTGTTTTTTGGCTGATGGCACTCATCTTAGGAATTGGTCTGCTATTGCGTTTCAATGAAGCAATCCTTGCACCAATGGTCAGGGAACGCCTGCCATTTTTCTTTGCTTTTTGGGGCTTTTTAATGGCAGTCAAAGCTTTTACTGAAAGAGATTCGGTACGCAAAAGCTTGACTTTGATTATGTTCAATCACGTTTCCATTTCTTTGGGTCTTTCATTCAATGCCCATTTTGATAATGGGCATCACATTTGGTACCTCAGTGGAATTATATTGGCTTGGGCCATCGGTTATCTCCTGCTGACCCACATGAGAAAAACTGAATGGATCAGTTTGGATAATTTTTACGGACACATCTATGAATACCCCAAAACGGGATTTGTATTGCTACTTGTATGTCTCGGTTTATCTGGATTCCCCATTACGCCCTCCTTTGTTGGGGAGGATTTGATTTTTTCTCATATCGAGTTGAATCAAATTGGCCTTGCCTTTTTTACCGCTTTTAGTCTTGTCATCAATGGCTTGGCCACAATGCGCATCTACGCCCGTGTGTTTCTTGGCCCACACATTAAAAACTACCATCAAATTGCTAAACGCTCATCTTAAATAATACACGATGAAAAATAATATTTTAAACGCTATCGAAATCAATCAGTTAAAGAAGCATTTGAAGGCTGACATGCTTTCTGGATTTTTGGTCTTTTTACTTGCTTTACCCTTAAGTTTGGGCATTGCCAAAGCCAGTGATTTTCCGCCAATTTATGGTCTTATTTCGGCCATGTTTGGAGGTGTGCTGGTGTCTTTTATCATGGGCGCTCCACTCACCATCAAGGGCCCAGCAGCTGGTTTAATTGTCATTGTGGCAGGCTCCGTTGCAGAATTGGGTCATGGCAATAACGAGCAGGGTTGGCACTTAGCTTTAGGTGCTATCATTGTTGCGGGTGCGCTACAAGTACTAATGGGTTGGTTCAAATGGGGAAAATACACTGACCTCTTTCCGCTTTCGGCCGTACATGGCATGCTTGCTGCCATTGGGATCATTATCATCAGTAAACAAGTTCATGTGCTCGCTGGTTTTTCACCTACTACAGCGCAAGGTAAACCGATGACAGAACCGCTTGAACTCTTAGCTGAATTCCAAAATACAATTCCACATTTCTTTATGCATTGGCAGATCACGATGATTGGATTGGTTTCATTAGCCATTGTTTTTATATGGCCTTATTTTAAAAACTCAATAATAAGAAAAATCCCATCCGCTTTGGTAGTGATTTTAGTATCTATTGCGCTTGTTAAAGTCTTTGCAATTCACAATACAGATACATTTAAACCTTTACTTTCTTTTGATAAAGCACTTTTTGAAATCTTGCGCATCAATGAAAGTTTTGAGGGCTTCAATCAGTTTGGAACCTTTATCAAGTTTGTGATCATGTTTGCCTTAGTGGGTTCTCTTGAATCTTTACTTACCGTAAAAGCTGTTGATTTACTCGACGCCCAAAAGCGAAAATCTAATTACAACAAAGACCTTATGGCTGTTGGATTTGGAAATATGTTAGCCGGAATTTTTGGTGGGCTACCCATGATATCCGAAGTGGCACGTTCCTCGGCTAATGTGGCGAATGGTGCGCAATCGCGTTGGGCCAATTTTTTTCACGGTTTGTTTATCTTGCTCTTTTTGATTGTAGATGTCTCATTTAGCGATATGATTCCGCTTTCTGCCTTGGCTGCATTGCTGATTGGTGTAGGTTGGAAATTGGCGCACCCTAGAGAATTTGGCTCAGCTTTAAAAATTGGCGCCGACCAATTGTTGGTATTTTGTACAACAGTAATTGTCACTTTGGCTACCGATTTGCTCGTTGGCATAGGCGCAGGAATCCTCTTGAAAATGGCACTACATTTGGCGAGAGGAGTTCGATTTGCTGCACTTTTCAGTTTGCGGCTGGTCAATAGTAAGGGAGTGATTCAAGTAGCATCACCTTTGGTATTTACTAACTTTTTGAGTCTTCAAAAGGTACTACTCGAACAAAAACTAACTGATGAGTTACATATTGATTTGATGCAGTGTAGTTTCATCGATCATACTTCATTAGAAGCACTACATTTGTGGCAAGCAGACTTCAAAAATGCTGGAGGTCATCTCAATTTGATCGGATTACAAGAGTTTACAGCAATGCACAAGTCCAAGCATCATGCAGCCGCAAGGCGTAAATAAGGCGAAATGAAAATATTTTTGATTCTTTCGAGTATGGTTTTTATTTTTTCAACCTACGCTCAAAAAACCATAGACGACCAACTTCACGGTTGGGTAGTCTACCAAGGCAATCACAAGCTCAACAGAAAATTTGACTTGCATACCGAATACCAATGGCGCAGAGCAGATGGTTTTGCCGATTGGCAGCAATCATTGGCTAGGGTAGGTCTAGATTATAAATTGAATCCGAACTGTACTGTTTCTGGTGGTTATGCTTGGGTCGTTTCTTATCCTTATGGAAGTCAACCTATAGTCAATCAAACCAACGAAAACCGTATTTGGCAACAGGTTATTTTAAAACAACCAATTGGTTACCTTCAAGTACAACATCGCTACAGGCTTGAGCAGCGATGGATAGACACCTTGTTTCGCCAGCGTATTCGTTACCGCGCGCAATGCATTATTCCGTTGCAAAAATCCTATCTGGATCATGGAAAAGGGCTTTTCATGAATGTGAACGATGAGGTTTTTCTGGGCTTTGGCAAGGGAATCGGAAAAAACATCCTGGACCAGAACCGCTTTATTGCGGCAGTTGGCTATCAGTTCAGTCCAAATTTCAATTTTCAGATGGGTTACTTGAATCAATTTGTGATCAAGCCCGATGGCTTACACATGGAACGCAATCATACCATTTGGGCAAGCGTAGTATACAACCTCAATTTTTCGAAATAAGCATAACGTTTCATTTTTTAGAGCGTAAGCCGCCCCAAAAAGGCGGCTTTTTTTTATCTTTCAAGAAAAAAAATTGAAAAGAAGAGATTTTATTCAGAAAACAAGTGTACTAGCTGCCGGAGCCTTGCTGCTTCCCGAGCAAGCCCTCTCCTTTGATTCGGGCACTAAAACGCGCGTCCGTTTAGGCTTTATCGCTACGGGCTTTCGCGGCCAGACGCACATAGAGGAAATGCTCAAGCGCTCAGATGTAGATATCATAGCGCTGGCAGATCCCGATCCGCGCATGATCAAGGATGCATTGGCTTTGATTGAAAAAGCCGGACGACCTGCACCTGTGGTTTATCAAAATGGCCCAGAAGATTACCTCAACTTGCTTACCCGAACAGATATAGACGCCGTATTCGTTTCTTCGCCATGGGAATGGCATTTGCCACACGGCATTGCCGCAATGAAAGCGGGAAAAATTGTCGGGATGGAAGTGGGAGGTGCCATGAAACTAGCAGATTGCTGGGCTTACGTCAAGACCTCCGAACAAACCAAAGTACCCATCATGCCATTAGAAAATGTGTGTTATCGCCGCGACGTCATGGCGATTCTGCATATGGTGCGCAAGGGCTTTTTTGGTGAAATCGTACACGCACAAGGCGGTTACGAGCACGACCTTCGCGGCGTGCTTTTCAACGACGGCAAGAGCGCTTACAACTCAGGTGTTGAATTCGGTCAAAAAGGATACAGTGAAGCCGCATGGCGCACCAATCATTACCTCAATCGCAACGGCGAACTTTACCCCACACATGGCTTAGGACCTGTAGCCACCATGCTCGACCTCAACCGCGGCAATCGCTTGGTTCGCCTAAGTTCTTTTTCGAGTAAAGCGCGCGGCTTACACGAATATATTGTCAAACATCCGAAGGGCGGTGAGGCGCACCCGAATGCGCAAATCACCTTCAAGCAAGGCGATGTCGTGACCACCCATTTGCAATGTGCCAATGGTGAAACGATTATCTTAACGCACGACACCAGCTTGCAGCGCCCATATAATTTAGGTTTCAGGGTGCAAGGAACCAAAGGTATTTGGCAAGATTTCGGCTGGGGCGACCCCGAACAAGGCCATATCTATTTTGAAGATGCCATGAAGCATTCGCACCGCTGGGACAACACCAAATCATGGCTCGAGGCACACGACCATCCATTGTGGAAGCAGAATGCAGCGGCTGCCGAGTCCTCTGGCCACGGCGGCATGGATTATTTTGTTGACAACGCATTTATAGAGTGCATCAAGCAAAATCAACCTTTTCCACTAGATGTCTATGATTTAGCAGCTTGGTATGCCATTACGCCACTGAGCGAAAAGTCGATTGCTGAAAATGGTGCCCCGCAAGAAATCCCTGATTTTACAAAAGGCACCTGGAAAACACGCAAACCTATATTTGGCTTCGATGCAAACTACTGAAACGGCGTTGGTTATCTTGGCAGGTGGCCTAGGTTCGCGCTTTGGCGGCGCCAAGCAAATTGAACCTTTTGGTGCGCAAGGGCATTTTCTCTTTGAATATGCTTGTTACGACGCTATGCAAGCTGGTTTTCAGAAGGTTTTTATCATTGTTCGGCCCGGAATGCAAGAAATAGTGGCCCAACAACTCAACCGCTGGATGCACGCGCAGCGCTACGAAATCATTATTCAAGAACAAGCCCGCCCAAAACCATGGGGTACTGCCCATGCCTTGCATTTTCTGTACGGTAAATGGGAGGGCGCCTTTTTGGTGCTCAATGCAGACGATTACTACGGGCCAAGTATTTGCCAACGCGCTTCTGAGTTGGTGCAAGACGGCGTTGCAGCAGCTGCGTTGGCCTTTGAGTTGGGCCCCACTCTGAGTCCGCATGGGCCTGTTGCTCGAGGTATTTGTCAAAGCCATGATTCCTATCTCAGCGAGATAGAAGAAGTATTGAAATTAGCGGATAATAATGGTTTGATCACCGATGAACACGGACGTATTTATGCTCCCGATACACTGATCTCCATGAATGCGTGGTTGCTGTCCGGTACTTTCTTGGAACAGTTGGCTTCCAAAGTGCAGGCGTTTTTAAACCTCCACAATGGAAATGATCAAATCGAGATTTACCTCCCTAAAGTGCTACATGAAATGATCACAGCAGGCAGTATTCACATCAAAGTAGCAGCGATGCCCTCCGCTTGGTTTGGCATTACGTATGCCGCAGATTTGACACTTGCCCAAGCAAAAATAAGTGCATTGGAAGGTTCGCAGTATCCACTTGAATTCCCTTTATGGACCTAAGAGGATTGTTGCAGCTGCACTGGGATCTTTCTCCTTCTCAGGTTGTCCTGCTTACCGAAGGCTTGATCAATCAGACCTGGTTGGTAAGGAGTGCTACCGCTGACTTCATTCTGCAAGAAATCAATACTGCAGTTTTTCAAGCGCCGGTTGTACTTCAAGCGCAGTTAGTGACACTTTCTTTATCCATACAACTCCCCGATTTAGTTCCGCTCCAATACATCAGTACCAGAAAAGGTTCCGCTTTGGTACAGTTAGAAGATAAAACCTATCGCTTACTGAAAGCCATTACGCCAAGTAAGACATTGTCAGCGGTTACTGCTCAAAACGCGCAGCTTGCAGCAGCTGGGTTGCTTTCATTTCACAAAGCACTCCAATCAGTTTGGGCTGCAGATTGGAAGGCGCCAATAGCACATTTTTTGGATGTTGATTTTCGGCTGCAAGCTTACGAAAGTGCCAAATCACTGGCGCGAGAATCAAGAAAGTCTAGCGCTGCAGGGCTCATTTCACAATTAGAGGCAGATTGGGCAGCGCTCGTAGCTTGGAAACAGTTATCAGTAGATTCTGAGCAGGTTTTGATCCATGCAGATCCGAAATTGGGCAATTTTTTGTTCCATCCAAACGGCAAACAAGTGAGGGCGCTCATCGATTGGGATACCATTCAGCTGGGCAGCCCTTTTTACGATTATGGAGACATGATCCGCTCTTTTTGCAGTCGCGGAGAAGACGCAGCCGAGCATACGCCATTATTTAAGGAAGAAATTTTTGAAGTATTGGTGGCTGCTTTTGCGGTAGATGAAGACAAACTGTATACCGCGGCGATGGGCGTCATTTTGGTACAAGCGCTGCGCTTTCTAAGCGATTACCTGCAAGACGACTGCTATTATAAAGTCCTGGACGAGGAGCATAACCTCAGGCGCACAGCCAATCAGTTGCGTTTAGCCGCAGAATTGAAAAACTATTGGCTCACCACTCGTAGGCCAACTCACTGAGCCATTTGCCTTGGCAGCGCAGTGTTTGTTCGATGAGGTCGCGCACGCAGGTTTTACCTCCTAAAAATGGACTTTGGTAGTGAACATTCGCCTTGACATCATTAACAGCATCTTGCGGACACGCAGCCACGCCAGCTTTGCGCAAAACGGGGATATCTGGAATGTCGTCGCCCATGTAGGCGATTTGTTGATCTGAAAGCGCATATTCGGCCTTGATTTGCTCGTAGCGCTCGAGTTTATTGCGCGCCCCTAAATAGACGTCGTGCACACCCAAGCCAATTAATCTTTTTTTCACTTCAGGTGATGAACCTCCGGTGATGCAAAATATTTGATAGCCCATTTTAACGGCATATTGCACTGCGTAACCATCTTTGGAATTGAGTGCACGCACAATTTCGTCGTTGATGAGATAGACCTTGCCGTCGGTAAATACGCCGTCGACATCAAAAATAAAGGTGGTGATGTCGTTGAGTCTTTGTTTGTAGCTAAGCATGTGAGAAGAGATCTTGAATTCTTTTGGTCAGACAATCGTAGACTGCTAATTGTTCGGGATTGAGCGCGGCACGGTGGCGATCAAGGGTATTTTGATCGTGGCGTAAGGCTGGGCCAGTTTGCGCGTGCTCAGGACCAAGTAAAATGGCTTTGGCGATGGTTTCGTTGAGCAGCGGATAAATGGGTGTCATGTCTAGGTTGGCTTCGCCAAGTATTTTGCTGGCTTCTAGCAATAAGAGGTTTCCAAAATTATTGACAAATACGCCCGCCAAATGATATTGCGCTCGCTGGGCCGAGCCGCAAACTTGGAACTGAGCGCCTAATTGTTGTAAAAAGTTGCTGATGCGCTGCAGTACGAGGTCATTTTTACCTTCGATCATGAAGGGAATATCTGAAACGAGGAGGTCCCGACCTTTGGAAATACTTTGGTAAGGGTAACACACCCCGAGTTGTTGGTGTGCAAAAAGCTTGATGCTCGGGCTACCGGCAGTGTAGGCGGCAATTTGCTGCGGTTTTAACTGCGCAATGATTTCGGGTAGGGCATCGTCAGAAACACACAGCAAGATGAGCTCAGCGTGGAGTTCCGAAAGCTGGGCTACATGCTGGGTATGGTGTTTAGCAGCAAGTTGTTCGGCTAGCTCTTGGTTGCGTGCATAGATGCCCGTAATTGGAATGCCTGCTGCATTTGCCAAGCGCAACAAGGTTTGTGCAACTTTACCAGACCCGACAATGCCAATTTGTATTGCGTGCATTTATTGTCCGTGACACTGTTTGAATTTCTTACCGCTTCCGCAAGGGCAAGGGTCGTTGCGGTTGATTTTCACCTCGGCTACAACGGGTTGCTTTTTCTCGACTTCTCTAGGAGCTGGCGCCGAATTGGCGATGGCCTCTTGGTTACTCGTTTGGGCTTTGTCGTAGTTGTTTTGGTGGTCTTCTTGGTTGGTGCTTTGGATTTGTTGCTCTACGGGGACGTCCATGCGCATGAGCAAGTCAAGCGCTTCTTCGTTGAGGCGATTGAGCATGCTGCGGAAGAGCTCATAGGACTCCAATTTATAGATGACAAGTGGGTCTTTTTGCTCGTATTGTGCATTGCGCACAGCAGAGCGGAGGTCGTCCATTTCTCTGAGGTGTTCTTTCCATTCGTCGTCGATTTTGCTCAGTAGCACGTTGCGCTCAAAGTATTTGCTGATGACGCGACCTTCTGATTGGTAAGCTTCTTCTAAATTAACGATGAGTTGCATTTGGCTGCGGCCGTCGGTGAGCGGGAAAACGATGTTCTTGTATTGTTGAGACATGGTTTCAAAGACATGTTTGACCTGCGGATAGGCCATGCGCGCAATTTTCTCGCACTTGCGTTCGTAGGCCTCGCGCAGCGCAGCATAAACGCGTTCAGTGAGTTCGGATGTGCTGAGTTGCTGGAAAGTAGCTTCGTCTACCGGTGTTTCAATACCGATGAGGCGCAAGAGCTCGAGTTCAAACTCTTGAAAAGGTAATTTGGAACAAGTAGCTATGGTGTTTTCGCAATGATCGTAGAACATGTTGTCGATGTCGATGTCGAGGCGGTCTCCGTAGAGTGCGTTTCTGCGCTTGCGGTAAATGGCCTTGCGCTGAGCGTTCATGACGTCGTCGTATTCCAAGAGGTTCTTGCGCATTCCGAAGTTGTTCTCTTCTACTTTTTTCTGAGCGCGCTCGATGGATTTAGAGACCATTCCGGCTGTAATGACTTCGCCTTCTTTGAGGCCCATGCGGTCCATGATAGATGCAATTCGCTCCGAACCAAATTTGCGCATGAGGTCGTCTTCTAAGGAGACAAAGAAACGTGAAGATCCTGGATCACCTTGGCGACCAGCGCGTCCGCGCAACTGGCGGTCTACGCGGCGGGAGTCGTGGCGCTCCGTACCGATAATGGCCAAACCACCAGCTTCTTTGACGCCCTCGCCGAGTTTGATGTCGGTACCGCGGCCCGCCATGTTAGTGGCAATGGTTACTGTTCCTGCCAAACCAGCATTGGCTACAATTTCAGCCTCTTTTTGGTGATATTTAGCGTTGAGTACTTGGTGCTGTATTTTTTTCATTTGGAGCATGCGCGAGAGCAACTCAGAAATTTCTACTGTAGTGGTACCCACAAGTACAGGACGTCCTTTGGAAACGAGGTCTTCGATTTCGAGGATAATGGCGTTGTATTTTTCTCGGGCTGTTTTGTAGACGAAGTCGTCTTGGTCTTTGCGCGAAATAGGGCGGTTGGTCGGGACCACAACAACGTCTAGTTTGTAGATGTCCCAGAATTCGCGCGCTTCGGTTTCTGCCGTTCCGGTCATGCCCGCAAGTTTGTGGTACATGCGGAAATAGTTCTGCAGGGTAATAGAAGCATAGGTTTGTGTAGCAGCCTCTACGGTGACGTTTTCTTTGGCTTCAATAGCTTGGTGCAAACCGTCAGAGTAGCGTCGGCCCTCCATAATACGGCCCGTAGATTCGTCTACAATTTTGACTTTGCCGTCCATGATGACGTATTCCACTTCTTTCTCAAAGAGCGTGTAGGCGCGCAAGAGTTGGCTTACGGAGTGAATGCGCTCCGATTTGATGGAATATTCTCGGACCAAAGCATCTTTGCGCTCGAGGTAGGCTTCTTTTTCTAAAGCTTCTTTCTGGAGTTTGGCAATTTCTGAACCGATGTCTGGCATGATGAAGAAATCGCGGTCGTCTTTGCCCGATACGAGGTCAATGCCTTTATCGGTGAGTTCGATGGAATTATTTTTCTCGTCGATGACAAAGAATAAATCGACGTCGATTTTCTTCATGTTTTTGCCTTGTTCGGCCATGTAGAAATTTTCGGTCTTTTGGAGGTGTACTTTGATGCCTGGCTCAGATAAAAACTTGATGAGCGCTCTGTTTTTAGGCAAGCCGCGGTGTGCGCGCAACAAAGCAATTCCGCCTTCTTCTAGTAGGCGTTTTTGTTCGTTTTTGTCTGGGTTGGGCTCATTGATGACACTCAGCATTTTTTTGGCGTCGTTGAGACACTGTTGTACGAAAGCTCTTTGGGCTTCTACTACGCGTTCGATGCGCGGCTTGAGTTCGTGGAATTCGTGCTCGTCGCCTTTAGGCGTTGGCCCTGCGATGATGAGCGGCGTACGGGCGTCGTCAATTAATACGGAATCGACCTCATCTACAATCGCAAAATGGTGCTTGCGCTGCACGATGTCGTCTACGTGGCCCGCCATGTTGTCGCGCAGGTAGTCAAAGCCGAATTCGTTGTTGGTACCGAAGGTGATATCGGCCATGTAGGCTTGGCGACGGCGCTGAGAGTTGGGTTGGTGTTTGTCGATGCAGTCTACGCGCAAACCATGGAATTCGTAAAGTGGGCCCATCCATTCGGCATCGCGCTTGGCGAGGTAGTCATTGACGGTAACCACGTGAACTCCTTTGCCAGAAAGGGCGTTGAGGTAAACGGGTAAGGTAGCGACCAAGGTTTTACCTTCACCGGTTTGCATTTCGGCGATGTTGCCGCGGTGCAAAACAGCACCACCCATGAGCTGAACGTCGTAGTGAACCATAGCCCATTTGATTTTGTTGCCAGCGGCGGTCCATTCGTTGTGCCAAATGGCGCGGTCGCCGTCTAGGCTGATGCCGTCTCGGGCTGCAGCAAGTTGGCGGTCAAAATCCGTGGCGCTCACGTTGAGTTGGCCGTTTTCGGCCCAGCGGCGTGCGGTTTCTTTGACCACAGCAAAAGCTTCAGGTAAAATAACGAGTAATTCTTCTTCGATGCGCTCGTCGATAGACTTGACCATTTGGTCAATTTGCTCGTAGAGTTTTTCTTTTTCTTCGAAAGAAGTTTGGAGGTCTGCGGCTTTGGCCTGGAGGTCTGCGAGATTTGCTTCTAATTCGGCAATGGCGTTGCGAACTTGTTCTTGAAAACCGCGGGTTTTGTCGCGGAGTTGGTCGTCGGAAAGGGTTTTGACGCTTTCCCAAGCGGTGTTGGCTTTATCTACGAAAGGCCAGTATTCTTTGCGGTCTTTTGCGGTCTTGTCTCCGAAAATAGATTTGAGTAAATCTCCGATCATGTCTGTGTTGAATTTAGCGAAGCTCAAAATTAATGAATTCTATGGATTTTAGCCTTATATAAATCCGATTTCAGCTATCTTTGTGGCATGCATGAATTAATAGTTATCCTCGATTTTGGTTCTCAATATACCCAACTGATTGCCAGAAGAATCCGCGAACTCAATGTTTATTGTGAAATCCACCCCTGGAACAAAATTCCAACGCTGGGCAGCAATGTCAAAGGCGTTATCCTTTCGGGTAGTCCGTTTTCTGTTCGCGATCCGCAGGCTCCTCAGCCAGATCTTTCGGCCATCAAAGGCAAATTACCTCTTCTAGGCGTTTGTTTTGGTGCACAGTATCTATCGCATCATTTTGGCGGCGAAGTACTTCCTTCCAATACCAGAGAATACGGTCGTGCGCACCTTTCTTTCCTCGACACCAACAACGTACTCACCAAAGGCCTGACCCAAGGTTCTCAAGTCTGGATGTCTCATGGAGACACCATCAAGAAAATTCCAGCCAATTACCAAATCATTTGCTCTACCCACGACGTAGAAGTAGCGGGTTACGCCATTGAAGGCGAGCAAACTTTTGGCATTCAGTTTCATCCTGAAGTATACCACTCCACAGAAGGCAAAACGCTTTTGCAAAACTTCATTGTCGATGTTTGCCATTGCGCCTGCGACTGGACCCCCGACTCCTTTATCGAAGAAACAACTGCCCGTTTGCAAGCACAACTCGGCAACGACAAAGTTATTCTCGGCCTTTCTGGCGGCGTTGACTCCTCGGTTGCAGCCGTGCTCTTGCACAAAGCCATTGGCCCGAACCTTCATTGCATTTTTGTAGACAACGGATTGTTGCGCAAAAACGAATTCGAAGAAGTTTTGGCCTCTTACCAAGGCATGGGCCTCAATGTGAAGGGCGTCAATGCTTCGGAGCGTTTTTATAGCGCACTGAGCGGCCTCACCGATCCAGAACTCAAAAGAAAGGCTATCGGCAAAGTATTTGTCGATGTATTTGACGAAGAATCCAAATTGGTCGAAAATGCCAAATGGCTCGGCCAAGGCACCATTTATCCTGATGTCATTGAATCGGTTTCTGCTACCGGAGGCCCGTCTCAAACCATTAAATCTCACCATAATGTAGGCGGTTTACCAGACTACATGAAGCTTCAGGTTGTAGAGCCTTTGCGTTTGCTCTTCAAAGACGAAGTGCGTCGCATTGGCCGTTCTTTACAAATAGACGAACGCATTCTTGGGCGTCATCCTTTCCCAGGCCCGGGTCTTGGCATCCGCATTCTGGGTGAAGTCACTGCCGATAAAGTCCGTATTTTGCAAGAAGTCGACGCTATTTTCATCAATGGCCTCAAAGAAGACAACCTTTACAACGATGTTTGGCAGGCAGGCGCCATCTTTTTACCGATCCAATCTGTTGGCGTCATGGGCGACGAACGCACCTACGAAAACGCAGTTGCGCTCAGGGCTGTTAGCTCCACTGATGGCATGACCGCCGACTGGTGTCATTTGCCTTACGAGTTTTTAGCCAAAATATCCAACCGCATCATCAACCAAGTGCGCGGCATCAACCGCGTTACCTATGACATCAGCTCCAAGCCTCCTGCCACTATTGAATGGGAATAACATGAAGCACGCACTTTCCTTCTGTTGTTGTTTCTTACTTACATTTTTGGTGAGCGCTCAGGCCTTGCCTATCATCGAGAAGGATGGTCAAAAACTTTATCAATATGTGCTGCCCGAGGGTCAGGGCCTGACTCAGCTGCAAACCTTGTTCAAATGCGACGCAGACCAATTATTAGTCCTGAACCCTGGTTTGGAACGTGGTTTAGTTGCTGGTCAAACTATTGTGGTTCCGGTATTGCGCGGTCAAATTACCCACAAAGTGGCTCCCCAGCAAACGCTATTTGCGGTTTCGCGTCTTTACGAGGTTCCTGTAGATTCGCTATACAGCTGGAACCCGAGTGCGCGCTCAGGTTTGAAAGTGGGGCAACAATTGGTGCTCAAAAATATGGTCTTGCCCTTCGAGGTCAACGGAGTAAACCCAACGCCAATTACAACGAGTAGTCAGGATACATTTGCGCACAAACTTACCGATTCCATCATCAAGCACACTGTTTTAGAAAAAGAGAATCTTTACGCGATTTCAAAGCGCTATATGGTGCCTGTCGATTCGTTAATGGCGCTCAACAAAATGACCTCTTCTAGAGTGAGCCCCGGTCAACAAATTTGGGTGCCTATCCAAAAAGTCAAAACCACGCCGGTACCGGTGCAAGCTGTACCTGCCCCTGCGCCCAAAGTAACGAACAGTGCCTTTCGTTTCCCGGTAGCTCCAAAAGCACACTACAACATCGCTGTATTTTTACCATTTGCCCTCGATTCCGCTGCGGGCCAAAACCGTTTTGTGGCGGCCGCTGCACTAGATTACTATATGGGCATGAAAATGGCTCTAGATAGCCTCAAAAACCTTGGTTTTTCTGCAGACATCCACGTTTTTGATGACAACGCCTTGAACCCTTCCTTAGAGGCCGTTCTGCGCAGTCCCGACATGAACGGCATCGATCTCATTTTTTCTCCATTGCAAGAAAAACAAGCTAAAATTGTCGCTACTTACGCCAAAGAAAAAGGGATTCCAGTTGTTTTTCCTGTGCAAATGTCTGTGCCGCTTGCCCAAATGGCTAGCAATTTCATTGCATATACGCCTTCGGACGCGGCCTTGGTAGAGAACCTTGCGCTGGAGCTACATCAAAAATACCAAGGATATATAGTGGTGCTCATCAATAGCCCTTTAGCTGCAGATCAGCCCTTAGAGCAAAAATTCAAGGCCGCTTTTGCAGCTGTTCCCACCACGCAATCCAAACTCAAATTGCAGGAGGCCTCCTGGACCACCTATCAAAAATACAAGTCTGTAGGAGGGCCGCAGTTATTGGTGAGTTTCAGTTCAGAGCGCGCAAAAGTTGTTGGCTTGCTCAAAGCGGCTGCCTTGGATAGCAATGTTTTGGTAGCAGGTCAAAAAGACTGGCTCGATTACAAAGAGCTCGACAACCCGCAAGTCCGAGACCAAGCTTTTTTAGTAGCACTCCCGAGTTATTTCAATTACCACGACCCTCAAATTATTCCATTTCACAAAGCATACCGCAAGCGCTACAATGCCGATCTCACCAAAATGGCTTGTTTGGGTTATGACCTCACGCTGCACGTTGGCAAACAATTGCTCGGCAACACCAAGCCGCAGCAGGGTCTTATTAGCAACATGAATTTACGAAACAGCGCAAACGGCTTGTTGATCGAAAACAACGCCGCTGTTATTGTTCCTTACAAAAATGCCCAACTGTTAGCACCCAATCATGAATAAAACAGAAATAGCCGAGCGCTATCGAGCGCTACAATTGCATATTTGTCGGGCACTCGAAGCGCTCGATGGTGGGGCAACTTTTCAAGAAGACACCTGGCAAAGAGAAGAGGGTGGAGGTGGCCATACCCGCACATTACAAGGAGGCCGCATTTTAGAAAAGGCAGGCGTGGCATTTAGTGCGGTCCATGGCCCGGTTACTGCTGCCATGAAACAACAACTTGGCCACGAAGGCGACGAATTTTTTGCAACAGGCGTTTCCATTGTTTTGCATCCACGCCATCCGCGCCATCCTATAATGCACATGAATGTGCGTTATTTTGAACTAGAAGACCAAACCTATTGGTTTGGTGGAGGCATAGACCTCACACCGCACTTTGTCGACCTCGACCACGCAAAAATGTTTCATCAGTCCTTGAAGGAAGTTTCTGACCGCTATAACCCTGATTTTTATCCTCAATTTAAAGAATGGGCAGATCGTTACTTCTTTTTGCCACATCGCGGCGAATCTAGAGGGGTAGGTGGTATCTTTTTTGATCAACTTACTGAGCAAAAGTCAAAGCTCAGTAAGGTGCAACTTTTTAATTACTGTGAAGATTTAGGCAAGTTGTTTCCAGAGGTATATAGCGCTCAAATTGCAGCCATCCAAACGGCTGAGCCTACCGCAGCGGAGCTTTCTTGGCAGGCACTCAGAAGAGGGCGTTATGTGGAGTTCAATTTACTCCACGACCGCGGCACCAAGTTTGGCATTTATTCTGGAGGGCGTACTGAATCTATTTTAATGAGCATGCCTCCAATGGCCAATTGGGTCTACAACCAAGAGCCAAACGAGGGTTCTGAAGAACAAAAAACCCTGAGTTTCCTCAGGGCTTTCCATGAATTTTGTTAAGCGCAAACGCGCAAGAATTTATTGTTTGGTGAGGGTGAGGTAGTCTGTGCCTCCGTTTCCACCTGATACATCGATGAGTTTGATTTCGGTGTCGGTATAAGAAATGATATCCCAGTCGTCTGAAAGATCGTCTAGTTTGTTGCCGACATTGAAATTCATATTGAAATCGAGGTCGTTGAGGTTGTCGTCGTTGCTATTGGAGTCGGTAATAGACCACGTGCCCTCGTACGGATTTGAATTGCTGCTCAGTAAATCGGTGCCATGCAGAACGCCAGATTCCATGAAGTGCAGCGTAAAAGTTGTGTAATCTGAGGTTTCGTCATCGCCATCATCGATGTAACTACTCACAACCCAGTCGCCGTCAGTGGAAATTTTAGTGATTTGTTTTTGGTCGTTTTGCCATTTGCTGCAGGCTGTTACCATTGTAAGTAAGCCTATTGATAAAAGAACTGTTCTCATCATAATTGTTTATTTGAAGTCTTCCGAGTAACAAAAATAATACCATTATTCGAGTGCTTTCAATTTTCACATTAATTATTATCTGATTCAACTCCGCAAAATTTCTGCGTAATAACTATATTTGGCCATGCTGCAACTCAAAGCACAAAGCCAACGCTTGCAAATTATCCTCGATTTTTTAAAAGAGCAGGCCTTCATGCGCGCTTCTTTTGCGCAAATTCAGGAGCACCTTCGTATTGTACTCCCAACATTGGGTTTGAAGCCGATTTCTAGACGTTCCTTAGAAGCCGATTTACAAGTGTTAAGGGAGCAAGGAGGTGATAAATTGATACATATTAGGGTATCCAAAAAACACTATTACCAGCTCATTGCCGAACCTCAGAGCACAGTTTCTGAGGCATTGCAGGAGAGCATGCTCCAACAAATTGCCCAACAATTAGGCGCAAAATTCAAAGAGCCAAATCTCAAACTACAAGACAAGCTCGTTTTCAGTTTTTCTGCACTCAATGACGACGGGCAGTCATTGCAAATGGCCGCCACTTGTTTACAAGCCATTGAGCAGCAGTATTTATTGCAGTTTTTGTATCAATCGGCATTTGGAACCTATAAATCGCGTTTGCAAGTGGTGGCCCCGCTGCAAGTGCGCTTCTACGAGGGTCGTTTTTACTTAGTAGCTTGTGAATGGTCTGAACGGCAAAAAGCGCCCAAGCAGCAAATCAAAGTATTCGCCTTTGATCTGATTGAAAACTATGTGGCGGTGCCGGCCTTGGCCGAGCGAGAAGACGGCGCAGAGGGCGAGCTACAGCATTTCTCTTGGTCGCGTTTGGCCCAAGAAGTGGAGCTCAAAACGCACTTTAAGCATTGCTTGGGTATTGCCCGTTTCAAAGAAAGTATACCTGAGCTGATCCGCTTGAAATTCACAGATTGGGCCATCTCTTATGTGAAATCGCGCCGCTTGCACAGCTCTCAACGCATTGTCGTAGACAACCCGAATTATATTGTTGTCGAATTATATATTTACCGCACTTATGAACTCTCCATGCTCTTGTCTCGCTTTCGCGACTTTGGCTCCGAAGTTCGCTAAAAAAGAAACTTATGTTGATCGAAATTTGGTCTGACATCGCCTGTCCGTTTTGTTATTTGGGACTTACCAAACTCCAACAAGCCATTCAAAATAAAGGCCTTGAAAACGAGGTGCAAATTGAATTGCGCACTTTTTTACTCAATCCAGGTCTGAAAACAGATCTCAGTAAGTCTATTTCTCAGTACCTACACGAGCACAAACAAATTCCAATAGAGCAGATTGAGGCCATGAATCACAGAATTGTAAGCCAAGGTCGTGAGCTGGGGCTGGATTTTCAGATGCCACAAATCAAAGTGGCCAATACCATTAAAGCCCATTTATTGTTGCACGAAGCCCACGAGCAAGGCCTGCAGTGGGCTTGTAAAATGCGCCTCTTGAAAGCCTATTTCACAGAAGGAAAAAACATCGATGATATCCAGGTCTTGCAAGAACTGGCGCAAGAAGTTGGCCTCAAAACCGACCACCTCGACCTCGCCATCCTTGGCGGCAAGCATAGCCGCGCCTTTACCCAAGATTTGCAAGAAGCTCAAGAACTCGGCCTGCGCGGCGTTCCGTATTTTATCTTTGATCGCAAGATAGCGATTCATGGAGCTAGAGAAGTGGAGGCTTTTGAGCAAGCGTTACAAATTTAATAATGGATTCTCAATCCGAGCGTGAGACTATAAAAAAAAGAATCGATAGGTAGTGGCCTGAGGTAATCTAAATTATGGTTGTATTTGATGTGAAAATCGAGGTGCTGACTAAGTTGAAAATGAATTTGACTATCGAAAAACCATCTCGGATTTAAAATATTTGTACTTCCAGCATTGATGGGGAATTGTAAGTAGGAAATCGCAGAAAAATCAATTTGATCTGAAATTTGGATGGCCGTTTTTAGTGAAAAGTTTGTTCTGAAAAGCTGGCGATTCACGGGTTGTAATCCTATATTTTCAAATGCATAATTAGCGAGGTTTGGATTCCAATTTTCATACTCATAAAAAATACCCAAGCTCGAATAAAGGTCATCAGAGTGATCATCCCAAAATCGGAATCTAGCATTGATACCTGCAAGGGCTCTATTTTCTAAACCGACAACTCCATTCCATTGATATTGCAAAAAGTAATCTGCAGCAACGCGTTTGCTATCGTTATCTCGAAGTCGAGTTTGTAAATAACCGTTGTTTTCGAGTACTGCGGCACCATTAATCACCATATCTGTATGACTCAGAAAGATAAGTATTCTATTTTTCTGAAGTTTCATAGCTACTTCAGATTGTTGTGTAAACTCAATAATATTGCGTTTTTGCTTATCTGAACTAAATGAAAAGTCCAAAACTGCACTGTGCTTTTTTTGGACGGAATCTCTTTCAAGTTCGCGGTCGATATTTAAAACCTGTGCAATGTTTGTCCATTGAACGAAAAAGACAAATAGCAATAATGTAATGTGTTTCAATGCTTGCCTAGAATTCAATTGATGGATTGTAGTCGGTAATGATTGCTCGGATGAATAATTATTCCTTTTCGCGCTCAATTATCCAGCCGTTTATATTGATTTCATTATCATCTAAGCCCATGGAAGGCAGACTAGAAGAGGTTCCTTTGTAAGTTCCCCTTTCTTTGATGATTTTTACTAAATCATTGCTGTTGGGTGAGCTACTATTTTGAACTAGAGTAAAAGTTTCACCTTTTTTTATTGCACCGGCCCATTGGTCGCGAAGTGCAGTTAATCTAAAAATCCAAGACATAATTGAGTTGTTTATTGATTTATAATTTTTGCTATTATTTGAAACTCAGTAAAAACGATTGTTTAATAACTATTTCTACACCATTCAATTATTTCCGCGATTTCAGAAAGGTCATTTATTGAAGCACTTGAAATTTTAAAGCGTTTTTCAGGGTCCTTAGAGAAATCTTCTATGAGTTGAGATTGCATCCTTGGTGTTTTGCCAGAATGGAAGAGGTAAATACCTACATTTATTTTAGCTGCCTGTGATGGATTCCACAGGGTAAGGATGTTATTGCCATTTTTATCTTTTGCCGAAACGGTCGAGCCATTGAATTTCAGGTTCAGCTGTGGGTTTGTAATTAGGTTGGCCAAGATTGCTTTCCAGATGTCTCGCGCGGTTGCATTGTAATTGTGGTCGCCATCGATTTGACTCATTTTGCCTTCAATCGTCTCAAAACTCACCCGCTTGTTTTTTTGCTCGCTTGTTTTGGTCTTTGGATCATCATCGACATTTGTAATTGCTGCCAAGGCCAAGCCATTTTGCCAAGCGCTCACGAATTCTTGGGTAACAGCGTCTCTTTCCTTTTCAGAGACTTTGTCGAAAGATTTACCAACGATCGTTAGGCCCAATAAATTCAGGATATCGATGATGGCTTCCCAGCGTGCGCTCAGGTAAGGGTCAGGGTTTTCATTGCCAAGCGGTCGTAGGCAAAATCCGTAAATAATTTGTTCCCAAAGTTCATCTGTTTTGGATTTCATTTCATCTCCAAAGTCTCTAATTTGCGTGGTAACCTCGTCTAAGTTGATCTGAAATTTATTGGCGGTGGCTTTGTCCCAGAGCCAAAAATCAGGTTCTTGCGCCAATAAGCGAAATACTTTTGGATAGCTGATCTGAAGTCCCAATAAGGAAAACAGCACGAGGTCATCGTATTTGGATCCTGTTTCGTCGACGCTATCAGACAAGTGTTTCAAAGAGCGCAATAGATTGTAACTATTCAAGAAACGCTTGAGGCTTCTTGGATTATAACCAACTGTTAACCTCACTACTTGCGCAAATTCTTCCTCTTGCGCAGCATCAATTTCAATACCCATCGCACTGAATTTATCGGTCAATAGGCTCTTCATGTCGTAGTTACCCGTAGGCATCGAGAACGGGACTTGAATGATTTTATCGAAGAAGGAGCGAAACTCGCGTTCGTTTTCTTCCGTCTTTTTGCCAAACTTCGATTCCAAGCCCTTGACAACAACATCGTAATCAATCGCTAAAATGTAAATACAGTTGGGTATGTCAAACATGTTTTTGAGTGCCTCTAGCACTTCAACTGCATCGGAAGGCGGAATTCTGTCGAGGTCGTCAACGAAGAAAACAACACGTGTGTGGTCATTTTTGGTGTCTGAGAGCAGGTCTTGAATAACAGCATTGATTTCATGCTTGATTTGCGCTATGGCCATCGCGTCTTGTTCGTCTTCCGGGACGGCGTCTTTGATGTTGATGCCGACTTGATTTTCGATGACTTGGTTGGCTAAGGCGCCAATAAAACGCCCAATTTTTCTAACGCGTTGGTCTTGCTCGTCTTTTAAAGTCCAGGTTCCCTTTTCCTTGCAAGATTCTTTGAGCTTCTCGAGCATGGCTTTGAGTACTGCAGGTGTGGTTTGATTCGCAGCCCTAAACATCGAGTATTCCCAGGTATTCACCCATGAGGTAGCTACCTTACGCTCCTCTAAAATTTCACGGATCATGTACATCATGGAGGTTTTTCCTGTTCCCCATTCGCCCTGCAGGCCAATTGTTAAAGGAGTATCTGCACGCTCGATGAAATCTGTGAGGGCAAGTGCGTATTTCTCTGTTTTGAGCTTATCTTCCGATTTATGCTGAATCGGAATATCGGTAATGGAACTAAGTTTGGTCGACATCAGTATGGTAAATTAATTAAGAATACTTCAAAAAAGAAATTTTCTAAAAGTTGGTATAAGAAGAACAAGGGCCCGAAGATGAGCGGAATGATGATGAGTAAGGCAATGCCACCCGTTCCAACTCCAACCACAGCGAGTATTAAGAATACCAAGCAAACCAAAACACCTAATAAGCAGAGCACTATCAGGGAGAAAGATTCAAAATACCCAAGGGTAAAAAAGGAAATGGTTTTGGTTTCGCTGAATTGGCTTGAAAAATAGCAGGCTTGAACCGGTTTGTCTTCTGAAATCAAAAAGCCGCGGCGCCAGTTCTCGTTTTCAAAATTTGGATCGATGAGTAATTGTTCATTTTCTTGCGCTGTGGAAACGACAGGGAAATTGGTGCCCGTTCCACTTCTCAGGTTGAGTTCTTTGGTACGAATAACGCCCAATTTGAGCTCGCTAGGCATAGGTGTATCGTCCCAATTAAATGGAAAAGTATAGTAGTCGGTTTCGTTGGCTGTTTTTTGTTCAAACTCAATTTCGATGACATCTTTGTCTAGAATTTGCAGCGAATCAAAATAGGCCATGAGCTGTGCAGAACCATTCAATACGCGCACTTTGGCTTCTACCTTTGTATGTCCTGCTACTTCTTTCTCTTCGGTCTCGACAATTTCAAAGGTTGTGAGGGGATTGTTTTCCAAAAACCGCTTGTTGAAGACGTATAATTTGGCGTGGTCTTCGGGCCAAATATATTTGGAGGCGCTACTGACCTCTTGGGCGTTGATACGCTTAAAAAGTTTCTTTACCTGGCGCTCGGGGCCGCTACAAGAACTAAAAATGATAATGGCAGCCATGCCAAATAAGATGTTGAAGAACTTCATGATTATTTTTTTGTGAATATGATTAAAATGATAAGTAGTATCAAAATGGCGAAGAATAACATGTCCTTCCAACGGAAGAAAAATCTATTTTTTTGTTCCATGTTTTGCATACAGTTCAATTAAAAATCGCTCTTCCTCTTCCTTGTGTTTCCAGGCGTAACCAGCTGTCTGAAAAAGGTTCCTTTCATCTCGTGGAATAGGATACGCATTGTTGAGTACCGAAATATCCTTGCTCATGTTCTCGGAAGACGATGCCAAAACGGTGATGTCGTGTTCGTGATACAAATTCCAAAATGTGTCAGGGTCATTTATTTCCTCCTTCATTTCCAAAAGCTTTTGATAAAAACCAAAGCGTTGTGTGAGGTGGGAGCGATTGATGCGCATTCCGGACCTCTTCTGAAATTCATGCTCCCTGAAAATTTCTAGTGCAGCATGTGTAATGCCAACAACCCGCCAACTATTAGGGTTGATTGAAAATAGGTTGGAAAGCAGCTTGATTTTATTGGTATCCAAGGTCTGCATCTTGGTGATGAGTAAATAGTCATGGAACAAAACTTCCTTGAGTTTATTTGAATCGTGTATGTGGTATTTGGACATGAATCAAATATCTACCATAAATCCTATTTTTATGATACACAAATGATACATTTGCATCATGCTCAGTGAATTAAAAAATGAGGTAGAGAAAACCCTGGGGCGAAAAATTAGCTCGCGTGGTGATTGTGAGCTACTTGCAGAAGATTTGTATATCAAAACAGGCTTGGTGGTTTCTTACAATACATTTCGACGTTTATATGGCATTGTTGAATTTCGAAAGCCAAGGGAGAGTACTTTGGATGCGTTAGCGGTCTATATTGGCTTTAAGTCTTATCAGGATTTCACCAAGCGCTTTAGCGAGGTGGACACTTGGCCTATGTGGGAACATTTGTATGTGATGTTATCTGAAAATGATTCTGAGGAAATCCTGCGTTATTTGCATTACCTGAAGTGTCAGCAAAATAATTTTTCGATTGCATTTACAATTGTGATCCGTGAATTATTGAATCGAAATGATCTTACTACCTTGAAATTAATTTTTAGAGACCCTTTATTTAATTTCAGTGCCTTACCCTACGATCAAGTTGCGCAGATTGGGGTACTAATAGGGCTTCATTTTCGGACTTTTCGTCACAAAGAGATCGAAGAGATATTGTTGCTAGAGCCAAATTTTAGAGATTTGGTTTTTAAAATTTTTGTGGATTACGGCCGGCTCAATGGTTCCTATGGCCAATGGATTGATTTTCTTGTAGGCTGTACAGATGCTGACAAAGAAACACAAGTTTTCTTGAAGTGTATACTACTTTGGCGCAAAATCCTCAATTTAGATGTGCAAGTTGATTCGGAGGCGAGCCACTTTTTGACTCTGGATAAACAACTACACCCCATTTTATTTGGTCGCATTTTTGGTATAAAGGTTTTGACTGCTCATACTCAAACTGAGATTCAAGAACTTATCGAACAAATGGAGGACCGCATCAGTAATGAACCTACACATGTTACCGAATTACTTTATGAACCCGCTGTTCAGGCTTTGGTTACAGGCAATGTTGTCCACCGAGCGCTTTTAGCAAAACATGAAGCGAAGATCAATCAAATTCAATTCTGGTATCATTTGTCTCAAGTTGCAATTCATAGGGTTCATCAGTCCAAAGTATTAATAGAAAGCAAGCAATATTTGAAAGCTAGGATTGTACTGGATTCGATCCCCTACGGCCACATCAGACATGGTTACCGAGAATTCATTGAATTATATGTTGCTTTTTTTAGGTGGTATATTGCAAAAAGTCTCAATGAACCGAGCGTTGAGCTTGAGCATGAATTCAATTTAAGAAAAACCAAATTGAATTATCCGATTTTTGGGGGCGCTTATTTTGAACGCTATTTCGATGAAAATTAAAACCCATTCATTTCTCTGTACGCTTTTTTATAGCGGTTTTTCTTGAGGTTGTAGGGCAAGTTGCGCACAGCCCTGCGGCATACTTGTCTTTGCATGTTTTCTTTGATAGAACCCATTTGGCCACGGTTGACCTGTTGTGTGTTCCAAATTTGCGTGGCGCTATTGGCGTCGTACAGATTCAAGGTAAGTTCAACAATATTGGTAATGACCATGGCATTGCTGTAGGTGTTATTGATGGCCATTGCGGTTACTTCGCTCACTGGTTCGCGCACATCTATTCGACCATAAATGATGGCGTCTACACGGAGTAAACTGCAGAGGTCGTTGTTGGTGAATTTGGTGCTAAGAAACCCAGCGCCGTGCAAAATGGAATTGACTTCATCTGGGCTCATGATTTCTGCATGGATGCTGCCATTTCTGGAATAAAACTGCATGAAATTGTATATGCGCTGCTGGGTTTCTTCGCTTTTGCTTTTGTTGAGCTCGTTGTATTTATCTTGGGTCATCCAGATTTTGCGTTCAACGGTTGCATCGATCGGTAAAACGGCAATGCGGTTGTGAGCTTGAGAAATACCCACCACATTCGGTACTTCTTGAACGGAGACACAAGAGAAGAGTACGGTTGTAAGACTGAGTAGGATGAAAAGTTGTTTCATAAAATTATTTTTTTGCCCTTGCATACGAAAACCGTTCCAAAAGTTGCGGTTGTGCATAGCCGTCGAGGCCATTGATGGCCACTACGTTTCCTTTGTCTAATTGTAACCAGTTGTCTTCAGAAAGCAGTTCTTCTTCATAGAAAATAGCCTCAATTGAGGCAATGACATGGATGCAGCCATTTTCTTCGATGAGGTATTCGTTGACATACTTACACAAAAGTTTGACAGGGCTTCCCTTCACAAAAGGAACTGGGCAGCCGCCGTGGAAAACAGGTTCGAGGTCGGTGACGTCAAATTCACTGATGTCTTCTGGGTAATTGGCAGAAGTGTGGTGGGCGTCTGCAATTTGGTCGGCAGCGATATGATTGACCGAAAAATAGCCGTATTCCTTGATGTTCTTGTAGGTGTGGCGCGGCACGGTGGTGGGGCGCAAAATAAAACCAATGAGTGCAGGATCACTGCCAAGGTGTGTGACGCTAGAGAATACCGCTACATTGGTTTTTCCTTCATTGGAAATGGTGGCAATGAGGTTTGCTGATTTATAGCCTGTGCAGCTATTGACAAGATTAAGGCGCGCTATCCGCCCCATTTTTTCGATTTCGGGACGGTCAATACGGATCAAAGACATAAGGGAGGTTTTGGCACTATAACAAGCGCTGGCTAGAATGGTTTGAAGTTCGGAATTAAAAAGAACATGCCTAAGTTGACAGACCACAGTTGGTCTAGCTCGTAATCGACAAGGGTTTGCGTTTGGAATTTACCACTGAGTTGCAGGGCAAAATTTCGTGAAAAAAAATAAGTAGGGCTCAGGCCAACCTGCAAATGGATCATGTCGTCGCCACGCAAAAGAAAGTTGTCTTGGAGTAGGTCGTTTCTCAGGTGTGTGAGGCCCAAGCCTAGGTGCCCGTAGAGATAGAACGGAGAGCGCAAGTTGCGGGTAATGCGCAAGAGATCCTGACTGATGGTGAGGTTTCCGTAAAGTATGCGGGAGTTGTTGAGGGTGGTGCCACCGAAGTCTAGGCCGTAACCGTGGTTTTGATCTGATTTATAGAGACCTAGGGTATAGGATGCTGCAGTTTGATCCATGCCCGTGGCGGCGCCAACTTGCAATTGACCAAACCAGGCGTCCCAACTGCGGGCAAAAGCCTGCGCAGCGCTCCAATGAGCCCAAGCCAAACAAATCGCAAGCAAAAACACTTTCATTATCTAAAGATAGAAAATGCCGTGAATTATTGGATTGAAAAGGAGATTAATTTTCAGAACTCGCCTTCTTAGACTGGCGATACAGAAAACTTTCGTAAATGAAACGCTTGGCAAAGCGCACTTGTTTGTCGGCGTTGATCAGCTTTTTGTAGACATTGGCATTGACGCCAAAGTACTCATAGCAAGAGCCATCGGTAAAGGTAATTTCTAGAAGAAGGCCTTTGTGGCGAAAATCGGCGATGCCGCATTCGTTGATGGTACGGTTGTAGTCTTCTAGGTTGGCCGCTTTGGTTTCGGGCGCAATGCTCACCAAAAAATGGTAGCCATCTACAACGCGTCGGCCCATTTCTTCTGCTTCTGCTTTGAGGGGGTCGCCATCCTGAAACTTATCGGGGTGCCATTGCTTGACCAAAATGCGGTATGACTGTTTGAGTTCGGCCAAAACAATAGGTTTGTCGATGCCAAATAATTTTTTGTATTCGTTGATACGTTTCATGGAGAGAATTAAGCCCGCAAAGGTAGTGATATTAATGCTTCAGCCAAACCAACTGCACTTCTTCGGGTTCTTGAAGCCGTTCTGCCAAACGGTAATAGCGTTCGGCAAGGCCTGCGAGGTAATCTTGCGCGCGCTTGCCTTGGTCATTGAGCTCTTGCAGTTTGTCTATGTGCCAAAACTTGACCAAATGGTCGATGATATGCGCGTAGTCTAGGCTGGTATACACGCCAATTTTCTGCGTAATGCTCGCGTAGCTATAGTAATGATTGTGCTGCGTACCAACATCCATTAGGCTCGCTGGCATCACAATTTTCTTTTTCATCATGGTCATGAACGCCGTGAGGCCACCATTCGGATCAAATTCCATGACCTTACTCATGAAAAACTTGTAGGCGCGCTCGTGCAAGGCTTCTTCACCTGCAATGGTATTGCAAATTTTAGTCAAGATGGTGTCGCCAGCTTTGGTAGCAAGTTTACCGGTATTGACATGCGAAATTTTGGTAGCACGCTCCTGAAAAGAAGTGTAAATGAGGCCATAATACGGATTGGCATCGGTCTGTAGGTCAATGCCATTATGGATCAGCTGCTGGATACTTTGCTCCACCGCCCGCATGTCTACACGCCCACTCAAGTACAAGTATTTATTGAGCAAATCGCCATGACGGTTTTCCTCGGCAGTCCAAAGTCTAGACCAACGTACCCAAGGTCTCAAACTCGCCACATTGCGCTCCTCATTGATGCCTTCCAACAGATTGAAAAACGTCTGATAGCTCGGCAAAGCCTCCTCGGTAATCATGTTGCCAATCAATGAAACCAAAACAGTATCGGGCAAATTAGCCATGCGCTCCTGCAAGGCCTTTATGGTATCCGGAAAATCTTGCTGAGATAAATCGGGCAAAAAATCAGTGGGCTGCCAAGACTCAGCTGGCAAATTCATTTTGTCGTCAATGAAAGACCCAACCTCGGGTTCAATGGCTTTCAGTACTTCGAGTTGGTGTGGTAAAACCATTAAAGGGCCGTATCGGTAAAAAAGATGCAAAAATACGGCAATCTGAAGGATTAATAGCTATTTAGTTTTGCTTGATAAGTGGCGGAGGAATTCGGTGGCAGTGAGCGTGGGTAGTTGGGCGTATTTAAAGTCTTTTTTATTTCTAGTAATGATGAGCTCCGCTTGGCATTGAAGGGCCATATAGTGTTGAAAACCGTCCTCTAAATCCGCAAAATTCGAAGCCAATGCTAAATCAATGGTTTGCTCCTCAAAAGGAACAACTTTTACCAAAATTTTAAAAAGCTGTAAGTATTTTTTCGCAGCAACTACTTTATAAGTCCGCGTTAGCGCATAATATGTATTTGCTAAGGTCAATGCCGAAACACAAATCTCAATTTCCTTGCGTTCGGCCAAAGTGAACAAGCGTTGCGCATCTTTGACAAAAGGCTCGCGATTGCCAATCAAGTCAATGACGATGTTCGTATCTACAAAAACGCGCTTCATCAAGAATGTTTTTGAAGTTGGTGCGCTCTATAGTCTGCTTTCTCATTGTAATCAGCCGGAATAATGCCCGTAAGCTGGGTTACCAAAGGGCTTACGGCTTCACCTTCTGACCGTTTTTGTGTGAGTGCTTGCAGATAGGCCTCTACCAATTTTGACAAACTCAAATTTTGTTCTTTAGCATATAATTTGGCCTGTTCAATGGTTTCTTTATCTATGTTCAGGGTAAGTTTGGTATACATGTGCTTTGTATTTACGTGTAAAAATACAAAAAACACACGTAATAAATTTCCTGCGTTAATCGAATTGTTTTTCATAGTGTTTTATTTTTTAAACACTTGAGGGAGGAAATTATTGTATGCCTAAATCAATTAGCATCCAAGATCAAAAGGATATTTTCATGCACCTTTCGAACGATTTCCCTAGGGACTTCACCAAGTTTTTTAACCAACTTTTTATTGTCTATTGCACGGAGTTGGTCAATCATGATATCGCTTGCCCTTTCGACTTTCCCCACTCCTTTCTGAAGGTGCACACGCAAAATTTTACTTTCAGGTTGAATGTTTGTAGTCAGCGGACACACTAAAGTAGAGGGGTGCATGTGGTTGAGTAAATCTGTCTGAACAATGAGTACAGGTCTGGTTTTTCCGGCTTCTGTTCCAAACCTAGGATCCAAATTAGCCAACCAAATTTCATTCTTTTTGTGCATCTTCCTCGAAACTTTCAAATTCTTGCAGCACAAGCATAGATTCATCGCTTACTAATTGAGATTCAAATCCTAATTGTTGCGCCAGGATTCTTCTTTTTTGTAAACGATTGTAAAAATGAAGTGCTTCGTTGATGTAACGATTGCGCGTTTTTTTTATTTGTTCGCATACCGTTTCAGTTTCGTCAAAAATGTCTTCGTCTAGTTTAAGTGACAGCACTTTCATTTCTTTTAGATTTAAGTATGCATCAAAAGTATATACTTTTTACTAATTTTCAAATCCGTAGATTTACGGAATACAGCATATTTTTATTATTCTGCATCGTTATTCATCTCACTAAGAAAGCTACCTATCTTGGTATTCATAATCATATATGAGCTATCATTCTTTAGATTTTCCATTTCGAAACTTATTGGCCCTGCAATTGTAAGGAGTTGTTTTATTAATTGATCTCGCTCTAGCTGCTTATTTGTCTTAATTCGAAAACTTCTTCCAAACAAAGAATAGAGCATCCAATTATTTTCAAATGTGATTTTTAGGTCATGTACTTGATAGCATTTTTCCCAGAGATACTGAAGTAGTTCAGACGTATTTTCAACAGTCTTCTTCATTTTAATTCGAGGAAATTCCGCAGTTGACCGACTCCTGTAACTCTTGGTCTTGGTGTAATGTAAGGTGTAAGATTTAATTTTCAGATGTCCAAAATGATTTAGTATCCAAAGATGGTGTCGAAAATTCTCAAAGTCAATTTCAAAAGTAATATCATCTTTTAGCAGCCTAAGAGTTTTGATGAGTTGAAAATGATGATGTGTCTCCTGCATATTTAGTTTATTCTTTAAAGTTGTTTTTTTGAATTTATCAATAAATATGAGGAGATATTTCTTAATTAAAAGCCGAACGTATGAAAGATTAAATATGTTTATTTATCTTGTATTGTTTTCTTTAAAGTATCATGTATTCATATGATGTACTTCGTAAAACATAAAACATACCCCAGAAGTTACTTTCTTTTTTCAGTATTTTCTGAGGCTAATAAGAAGCTTTATTTTGGTGTTGTGAGTACAAAAGATGTAGACGCAGAGCTAAATAAAAAAAAGCAACACCTGGCTATCGGTTGCATTGTTCCCTCTTTGGCATTAGGCGATGTTAAAATTTTAGAAAACGCTGATGTATATCAAGTTATTAACAAAGTCGTTCATGGTTATATCGATTTTAATGCTTCAACTGAGGCTGTTGTTTTTACCTCTGGATTATCTAAGGGAAACAAATTTGAAAATTTGACGCTTAAGAATAGTTATTCCATAGTTAGCCCTGGTCAGCTAAATTTTACAACAAGGAATTATAGCCCAAATTCGGATGAGGAAACCGTTTACTTTTCACATGTAGAATGTTCTCGGGTTTTTGTTTATTTCAATAGTGGCTTAAAAGGATTTCAATTTTTACCCCGGAATAATTTTAATTTTTGTTACCCTTTTGTTAAAATAAATGTTCTTACGGAAGATACACATACACTTTTTGAGTTAGGCAAAATGCACTTCAAATTAGAGGAATATCAAAGCGCTATTGTATGTTTTGATTTAACGATTTCTGCATACGAACATTTCGATAATAAAACACACCTAGTAGCTAATGCCCTGAGAAACAAAGCGAGGTCACACCTAAAATTGCATCAATTTTTAAGAGCACAAGAATCCTTGCTTGACACTCGTTGCGCATTGCTGACTTCTTGGGATTTTTATTACCGCTCCGTGGCAACGAATGATTTTTTAAATAAAAAAAAATTTTCAGAGGACGAGATTGCTCTGCGAAAATTAGATATGCAAATTTTTCGGAATAGGCTAATCACTGAAATTCAAGCGAAATCTGCCAATTTTTCTATTTATAATATTACCAATCAAAATTCATTTGAATTTAAAGCCTTTCAAGCCTTTTTTTCGACCTATCTATTTGAAACCATCTATATATGCAATCAAATTGAGAACCAGTACTCTTTTGATTTGGACTATACTATTGATTTACTCCTTGATTTGGAACAATTACGATCAAGTGATTCGTTTAATCTCTTTGCGACAGAAAAGTTTCTTAGTTTGACCAAACCATTAAATTCAAAAATTTATTTTTCTGAACAAGTATGGAGCGCACTAAGGCAAAAAGCTGTTCCAGATTATTGTGTTCGAAATTATTGGATTCTGCGGACTCTAACGGCTTTAATTGGACAGAAGACAAACTCCCAGATAAACGAAATTTTGATATCGCATGGTCTTATTCCGGATCGTTACATCGGAAATGAGTTTCATTACATATTAAAAGAGTTTGAGTGGCTAAAAAAGAATCTTAAAGATGAAAATGACGAATGGGTTTTTGAGGACTTTATTGATCCGGATTATTTTTATCCTCTTTTTGAAAATAATCCATTGCATCTTTTTGATCTCTGTTATCGCAAAGCGATTATTCATTTTGATCAATTACAATTTCAAGAATGCATCAATGAACTTGACGAACAACTGAATTTTTTCGATGTTGATTTTAACAATTCTGAAGAATATGACCAACTCTCGTATGGTATAAAAGGTCAAGTCTTAGATGGATGGGGTTTCTTTAAAATTTTTGAAATTTATTTCATGATGGCAAAATGTGAATTTGAATTAAAAAACTATACAAATGCTTTTGATCAAATCAAATGTGCATTTAATATCAAGCGAAATTTAAGTAGATATCATTATGTTGAAGCAGACAAAAATATTTTAAACGATGCCAAAAAATTGGAAAGAGAGATCATCTTAAAAATAGGTTCTCGACCCATTAAAGATGCATAGCCTGCTTCCAACCTATTTCCCTATATTTGAACCAAACACCCACCATGAAAAAGACTTTACTCTACAGCTTCTTTTTGCTCTTCTTCACCACAACCTTTGCACAAACCAAGCAAAAGCTGAACTTTGAAGTCACCAACCTTAAAGAGCAAGTAAAAACCCTTGAGGCCAGCAACCAAGTACTGATTGTCAAGACCGCATCTCTAGAAAAAGATGTAGAATACTTACAAAAGCAAATCGACGAACTCAAATTACTCGTCAATAGCCAGGCTCAGCGCATGCCTACTCAAGAATTTTCCAACAGTACAGCCCCCAGCCTTCCGCAAGCAACTCCAGCACCAGCACCGCGACCCCAACCAACACCAACCTCTACTGTAGGCCAATACGGCCGCTGCCGCGCTACCACCCAAAAAGGCACCCAATGCTCCCGCAACGCCAAATCAAACGGTTACTGCTACCAACATGGAGGCTCCAAATAATGGACACGTGGCAAACCCATAACAACCAACTTTACCGCAAGTTTGAATTCCAAGACTTCCAAACGGCTTTTGCATTCATGACCAGAGTGGCCGAACTCGCCCAAACCGCTCAGCACCACCCAACCTGGAAAAACACCTACAATGTGGTGGAGATCTGGCTCTGCACGCACGACGCAGGGAATATGATTACTGAAAAGGATTGGGAGTTGGCGAGGGGGATTGATCTGCTTGTGGCTTAGAATCAATTGATTAGAAAGGAAACTCCGTTTTTGTCGTGCTCGGTTTTGGCTGAAAGCTTTTTTTGAACTTTTGATCGATTGCTTTGGAGAATTGTGCATATTCAAAAGTAGTTAAGTTTATTTTGTTAACCATTCTTCCTTTGAGATTCCACTCCGCACCCAAATACGGAATAAAAAATCTCACTACCAATTTTTCTCGCTCTATTTCGAGGCTCTCCCCGGCACCCGAACGACTTCAATTATTACAGCATTGAACTAAGATTAGACGATGGGGTAGAGGTGGGGTAGGGAGGTTAGGTGCGTGTTGTCAAAAACAGCAAGTCAAAAAACATTAGACGTGTTGACAATACTGAATCAAGTGGTAGATCGAAGAATGATTTTTCTTGCTCAGCAGTTGAAAATAAAAACTGGAATTGATTTTTAAGGTAATATGAAAGCACAGCATTTTCGTTGTAGGCATCGACAATAATAAATCGGCAACCAGTTTTATTATTGTCATCAATAAACCATGCTTTGATAAAGTCGAGCAGTTGCCCTCCGATGTTTTGCCCCTGATATTGTTTATCGACTCCGAGTCTTCCTATCAAGACGGCAGGATAATTTCTCATATGTTTCAGATGAGGTATATGACGATTAAGTATCTTTTTTCTACTATTTGGTAGCTCAGAAACTTTAATACTGTCATTAGAAATTGTAAAAGCACATACTATTTGAGGCGGGCTTTCTTCTGAAGTAAAGCAGTATGTTTTACCCAAAAGTTGTTTTGAAAAAGCATAACTATTTGTTTTGAAAAAATCATTCAAATCTAGATGCCCGCAATCAAAATCTTGGGATGTATTTAGAAGGTCATTCGTTAATGGAACGAAGCGAAAAGCGTCAAGAAGGTTTTGCATAGGTAAGATTACTTCATCTTAGCCTTCTCCAGAATTTTGTTAGCGATAGACACTTGTTTTGAAAAGTCGATAGTACCTTGTTTAGCTAATGCAGCATCTGCTTTGAGAATAAAATCTCTTGCTGCTTTACCTTTCAACACAGGAACAACTTTTATTGGGATCGCCATTGGTAATTGATTTAAACGTCTATTTCAATTAGACTTAACAAAATTAGGCAACTTTTTACAGTCAATTGAGCATCACAAGTTTTTTTCTTCTGTACACTCCGTAAATCTTACCACAAATTGAATCATTGAAGCTATTTTCAAATAAACCTCAACTTATGTCTCACTCCGCATAACCAATATTGATCGGACCACATATTGGACTACCCATTGAACCACCTATTGGTTTTTTTTCGCATCTTTACCTCATGTCCGAAATCCAAGAACTAATCAACGCACTAGTTGCCTTTCGCGATGAGCGGGAGTGGCAGCAGTTTCACGACACTAAGAATTTAGCGGTGGCGCTGTCTATTGAGGCGGCAGAGCTCAATGAGTTGTTTTTGTGGAAAGATGCGGCGGCTAAATTAAGTCGATTGTGATGCAAGCTTTTGGAATTCACCCCACCTTCCCAAACTCCATATACACACCAGGAAATTCAGCATAAACTTGATCTTCTTCCAAGAATAGGCGTCCTTTGAATGAATCATATTCAAGGTCATCGCGTTCACTCATAAATGCAAAAACTTTATGATGAACCCGGCCTGAAATTTGGCCACCAAGTTTGGCTTCCTGTTCAGTACCTACAATTTTTCTAACGTGCTTTTTTAGACTTGAATTCCATTTATAAAATTCCCCAACCTTGACTCTTTTAAGATAAACTTCTACAAGTGGGCCACCTTGAATTATGAGCCAAACTTTGAAGTAAATGCTTCGCCTAGTTTTAAGGTAATCGTAAATGTCCTTTTCAAGTTGTGTGTACATAAACCTAAATTATACAGATCAATTTGAATATTGATAAACAGCAAGTTAAATTTTAGGACGTAAATAGATTACTATCTTCTCAATTTAATTTTGTTTGTTAATAATGATAAAAACATGGCAACAACAACATCATTTATTTTGGCAGGTATTTCTCACCCAAACGATGACGGGATCAACATCTATCATTGTATTCAGTTAACCGAAGGGTCAGCGCCTGCATATACTATGCGCGCATGGGTTGAGGATGAATTAATCTATCCAGATATGGCCAAGGATAAAACTAAGGTCATGATTCCGACAATTGAAAATGCGTTAGATGATCTTTTGTTAATGATCATGCTTTGGGCGGTGAAGGATATGTCAGATGTTCATTTCTCGGTAAATGATAGAATTGAAATGTATAGTATTGCTGATGAGGAACGGTTCAAATTGTATGCTCTAAATAAGCAATTAGCGGCAAAAACAGCTCTCAAATTGGTTATAAATTTAATTGATTCTAAAAGTTTATTAAACGAAAATCAGATAGCTCAATTAGCTGATTATGACATTGAATTTCAAGTCTTAAAGTAGAAAATATTAAGTATATAATTATAATATTTTTAAACTGAGTTTGGACAATTCCCTTAGTAACGGGCAAGCCAATCGTAGTATTTCGATGTCCTGCTCATTGCTAAAGGACTTACCGCCGTGAAATAAGTTATTCCGAACTCTATTTAGAATATCTATAAAAGTTGCCACAATTTCAATTCGAGATTGATTCGTATTATTTAGCCAATAATCAGAAAATGCATTTAAGTGATAAACTGCGTCACCATTTGAATCCATTACGGGGTTGTTAGTTTCAGAACCTTTTCGCATTGAAAGTTCTTCTAGTAATTCGCGATTTTCTTGAAGAAGGTCATAGATTCGACTATTAAATTGCTTTGCCCATGCCCTAATTTCTTGCTTATCAGTGGCTATTTTACCATGTTGACTATTGAATTTTCTGCCATCGCAGGCCCAATATTGTTTTACGCTTACAGTTAAAGAAATCCATAAATATATGTATGCCTCGAAGAGTAAGCCAGGTTCCTCAGTGATTTCGTATTTTGATATGAGATGGTCTCCTTTTGAAAACCATTCGTTAGCAAACGAGTATCTGTCCATAATTGATTAAATGAAATATTTAGTTAAATTAACAAATTAAAATATCACTTGTAAAGCGGTTAAATTAGTTTCTGAAAAACTATGAATGAAATTTTAAAAGAATATTTAGACAAATTAGAGGCTAATGGAATGTTTGGCCAAGGTGAAGTGATCGATGCAACAGAAAGACTTATTGAAAATAAGTCTGAGCGTTTCGAAGCAGCTGCAATTGAAATCTTGAATAGACGTATAAATCTTACAGAAGATCAAAAAAATCTAATAAAAGCCGTAGAATCAAGACTAGGCAGAATGGATTCTAATATTGATTTCAATGATGTAATACTAATTGAAGAAATTGAAAAAGCCATAGAATTTTTGGATATTCGGAAGGACGTAGAATTGAATAAAATGATTGCATTAGGAAAGTTTAAACAAAAATACCTACTCTCAGCATCTCGAAGAACCCAATTTGTAATTCCAGCAATAATAGATATTGCCAATGAACCATTGCTCAATTTCACCGATGAAGATAAAAAAAATTGGCACTATTGGAATAAATTAAGGTCTTTCCTAGAGGATAAATATGTCAAGCCAGGTAAGGAAGAAACGGGATTGAACCTAATTGCACAGATAGATAAACAAACGGATAAAGTTTTAAAATACTTAAAGGATCCTAGGACACCGTTTCCCGAAGATAAATTGAGGACTAACTTTACGGTTAATGGTTTAGTTATTGGACACGTTCAAAGTGGGAAAACAGCCAATTTCATGGGGCTTATTTCGAAATCAGCATCTATTGGATATCGTTTTGTTATTGTTTTAAGTGGTACAAAAAATGATTTAAGGAATCAAACTCAGAATCGACTTGATCAAGAATTAAGTGGTATTGACAGGTACGGCCTAAAAGCAAAGGGGGTTAGATTTGCTGATTGGGAATCGACCTCAGCTTTGGATGACTTACTCGAATGGTCAATTGAAGGTGTTCAAACACCTGCGCAAGCGAGAGCTGAAAACTTTTGGAGATATAACACGCTAACTACGGGTTCAGATTTTGAATATAATCAAGGAACGCCAAATTTTACGGATGTTTTTGAGAATCATAATGTTGTTGTTGTTGTAGTTAAAAAAAATGCAAATAAACCTTCAAAAGGAGACCCAGAGTATGCATATAAAGGGGTGCTAGGTAAGTTAAACCAATGGATAATGGATAGAAGGGATAAAACCTTTTTGCCACCAACATTAATTATTGATGACGAGGCAGATCAGGCCACTGTTGATGGTAAAGCTTCCAAAGCGGAACTTGAAAAGCAAGGTTATCTGCCCTCTACTATAAATGGTTGTATTCAAACTCTAGTAAGGGATATTTATGGTGATAAATTAAGTCCTGAGGCAAAAAAAAGACAGTTAGCTTTCGTTGGATATACTGCAACGCCATTTGCAAATGTTTTTATGTCTTCAAAATATGATTGTCTATATCCAAAAGATTTCATTGTGGCTTTAAATGCACCTTTGAATTACTTCGGTATGGAGAAGTATTACGGGCAAAACACGAGAGATTTGTTTGTGAAAAATTGTGATGATGTACAGGCTGAAAAGGAAAGAAAACATCTTACTAATCAGAAATTGATTTCACCACCAATGCCACCACATGAAATTATTCCAAGTAGATTAATTAATGCTTTTCATGATTTCCTCTTTTATTGTGTCATTAAAGATTTTAGAAATCTAATACAAGAAAAGACAATGATGGTTCATTCTTCACAGCGTATAGATGAACAGGAAGCAATTTACTTAAAACTGATTGCGTATAAAAAATCACTTGAAACTCAGATTCAATCACTTGGGTGCCAGGCAGACTATTGGCCTGAATTAAAAAATCACTACGTTGCGTATTCCACTTTGGCAGATGCAATAAGAACTAATCTTCAATTAACACATTTATGGCCATCTTGGAGTGATGAAGAATTAAAAGATAAACTAATTGAAGTTTTAGCAAAGGTCCAATTTAAACTTGTAAATGGCCCAAATGATAGTCTTGATTATACCCGTGAACAATTGGATTACGTAGTTGCAATTGGTGGTAATATTCTTTCTAGAGGAATTACCCTAGAGGGACTTGCAGTAAGTTATTATTTAAGGAAAGCAAATAATTATGATTCCCTACTGCAAATGGCACGATGGTTTGGATATAGAAATGGATATGAGGATTTGTTAAGGGTTTATACAGCTCAATCCATTTCTGATGCATTTGAACATTTATTACAAGTTGAAGAAGATTTAAGGGAGGAAATTAAGTCATATGAAAGGGATGGCATGAAACCGACAGATTTTGCACCATCCGTAAGAGCTCATATGAAAATGAGACCTTCCGGGAGAATGGGCGTAGCGTCAAGACAAACATCGTATTCAGGACAGGTAATTCAGACCTTTGTGGTGGATGTCAGAAAATCATCAATTTTATCGAATTCTAAGTTGGCTCATTCTTTTGTTAATGAATTAATTCGACTTTATACACCGGAGCATAAAGGGGCAAAAGTTAGCATTAAAAATGTTGATTCCCAATTGGTAATAGATTTTTTTCTGAAAGATTATATTTATGGTTTTAAGGATGGCCGTGGAATTCGTAAAGATGAGGTTCTCAACTATATCAAAGAAATGAAGTCCAAATGGCATCTAAACAAAATAGATGTTGTGCTGTCCGGACCTCAAAATATTAAATCAGGAGCAACAGCCGAAAATCTCGCAAATGGACAGATTTTGATTAATCCAGTTTTAAGAAAGAATGCAAGGTCTAAAGATCCATTAAATGAAATTATTTTCTTCGGTGTTGTTTCTGACCCAACTGATTTTTTAATGATTAATGAAAACCCTATTTTGGCATTATACTTTATTGACCGGGTTAATTCGGTAGATAAAAAACAGGGTTTTGATATAATTCAGGATGTGAATCCTGTTGTATTTGCCATGGGTTTCCCAAATTATGGTGATTCAGAATATTGGAGACAGGAAATTTTTAAATAAGAACGGATGGAGAAATTTAATCTATCAAATGCAAGAGAATTACCGGAATTTATGGGTGAAGGTGCCTTTACTGGAGTTTTTTTTAATGAAGAAGGAATATTAACAGGTGGATATAAGGGTAAAAAATCAGTTATACATTTTGTAATTGAATGCAAAGACGGAAATATAAATGATATTAATCTACATGGTTTAGATATTAAACAAATAAAGATTATCCATCCATTATTTGGTGAAAAGGAATATATAGATTTTTGTCCTACTCATAACGACTTTACCGAAAATGTAATAATCATATGCAATGAAATTCTCAATTCTATAGAAAAAGGTGAAGTGTCATCTGATGCTACACGCAGAGTACTACAAAAATGGGAGTATTTTCTTTCAAAGCCACGCACAAGTAAATTATCAGATGAGGGAATTATTGGTCTTTATGGGGAATTGCTTACAATTGAATGGTTCCTAAATAAAGGAAAAGATGAATTAACATTAATTGAAAAATGGTTAGGTCCTCTTAAAAATCCAAGAGATTTTGAATTTAAAGATTTTTGGGTTGAAGTTAAAACAACAAAAAGAAAGGATAATTTGGTCGAAATCCATGGAATCGAACAACTTGAAACAAGAGATTTAATAGAGCTTTATTTATGGGTTAATATCCTTGAAAAGGATAATAATTCAAGGTCTTTGGTAGAGCTTATTAATGATATTGACACTAGGTTGCAATCAGCAATTGCGGCAATGCTCTTTAGAGATAAACTTCATCAGGCTGGTTATCATGCAAATGATGCATGTTTATATAATAATGAAAGGTTTAAATGTGATAAAATTTCCGTTTTTATTGTTAATGCTGATTTTCCTAAAATCACAAAGGAAATGCTTAACCTTCCCACAAGAGTAGTATCACTTTCATATGGTTTAAACCTAAGTGGCTTAGTTGAGATAAATAAAGAAATAGTTTTTAATAATGAATTATAAGTGGGGCTCTGAAATTAAGAAAAAGGGAAGTGATGGAATGGCAAATGCTGCTATCGAAACTTTTAGGTCAGGAAATATTATGTCCGGTTTTATTCGGGAATTAGTGCAAAACTCACAGGATGCAAGACTTGACAATAACCTTCCTCTTAAGATTAGGATGAGATTATTTTCAATTGACAAAACTGACATTCCTGATTTTAATGAATCATGGATGCCAATTTATAATGCTGTTAAAAAAGATTGGTTTAGTGGATATCCTGGTTTTTTTGAAAAAGCTGATGAAGTTTTAAAAAATAACAAAATCACAGTTTTAGAATATTCTGATTTTAATACTACAGGCCTTTCAGGTAGCGATACAGATGAAAAAAGTAGTTTTTCTGCTTGTGTATTATCCGAAGGGAGTTCTGCAGAGAAAAGCAATGACGCAGGTGGATCGTACGGTATTGGTAAAAATGCTGTTTACGGTTTATCAGGTATTAGGACTGTATTATATTCTTCTCTAAATACAAATGAGGAGTATATTTTTCAGGGTGTTTCAAAACTAGCATCATATAAGTTAAATGATTATAGTTTTAGTTCAAGAGTATACCTTGGTCTTGATAATGAAGAATTGAGTAGTATTAGAGTGGAATCAGATATTCCAGGGATATATAAAAGGAATGTCCATGGCCTTTCTCAATTTATTATTGGAGCAAATTTAGGTGATGATTGGGTCTCAGAAATAATGAATCTAGTAATCAATAATTATTTTATTTTGCTGAATAATTCAAGCTTGATATTTGAATTGATTGATGAAATTGCTCAAACGACACATGTTCTCGATAATTCTAATTTTAAAGAAATTGCTAAAAATTCATTTAACATTGCTCCTGAAAATGAAGTAGGAATACATGTTTGGCCTAAAATAAACGCTCTAAACTCTAATTGTTCTAAAGCAGATTTAACTTATTATAATGGAGAAATATTAAAAGATGCTTTAATAGTCCACCTCAGTAATGATCTAAGTGTAGGCCAGAATTATATTACATATACTAGGCGTGGGATGCATATATATCATGAAAAACTTCATCCAGGAGGAGGTATAGTTTATTTGAATCTTTTTGGAGTCTTTTATTCTAATAATCAAAGGATAAATTCTATTTTAAGAATGATGGAGCCTGCCGCTCATGATGCTTGGAAAAAAGAATTTCTAACCGATAGAATTAGAGAATCGCAAGAATTGGACTGGGCGTTAAAACTTGAGGGTGAAATAAAAAAATTTGTTAGAGATAGAGCAAAAGAATTTCTGAGCAAATATTCATCTGAAACGCATACTATCAATGAAGTTGATGAATTGCTAAAAATCGGCAATAGTCCTTCAGGTATTTTTAACGCATCACTTAGCCGATCTGGTCAAATTGATTATAAAAATGAAACGGCGCTAAAAACCGGTAGCAAATACGAGGTAGATTTGAAGTTTTCGAGTATTGGAGAGAATATTGTTGAAGGAGAGTTTCTTGATAGACCTTCGAGTCAATCTAAAAACGGAGGACAGTCATCCGGAATAGAGAATAGAAGTAATACTAAGAAAGGTGGCGTCACTTCAAATAAAAAGAAAAATACGCCTCTTATTTCTTATAAATGCATACTCTTAGAGGAGGATGAATATGTGAGAAATTATATGCTAATAATAACAGCTATTGACCTGAAAGTGCTAGATATTGAGGTTAGTCAAGCAGGAGATAGAGGGTCTAAGTTATCACCAGAGATTATTTCCGTAAATCAAGAGGGAGTAAATTTGAATATTGATAGGTCTGAAGATATAGCCGTTATTAGGGGATTAGTATTTAAGGAAGGCATTTCAAATTTGAATATTCGGATTAAATCCTTAAGCAAGGCCGGAATAATTCTTCAACCATATAAAAATAAGGAATAATGGCAAGTTTTGCTTATCCCTATCCAATTCTGGGTTCTGGAGACTCTATTGAAGGTGGATTTGAAGTTTCTCTAAAATTAACAAGATCCAGAGGAAACAAAGTTACGATTACTGTAGTCGAACTCCAAATAAATAACAACGATGTAGCCCAAATGTGGGCCAAAGAGGAATGCAGGGTTCTACTTCGAATTTATTGCAGTTCTACTTTTTATTCAGACTATTTTAATCTTTCACAAGGCCTTGAAATTGAAATATCAGAAGAAAATCTTATTAACAGAGTTGAAGCAGAAGTATTTATCGTGCTTAATAAGAATATGACATATGCCTTAGAAACATTTAAAAATGAATATTCAGATATGACTTTTAGTCTGAATAAAAATGATGTAATTGGTATAACTGATATTTCCACTTGGGACATACCACGATCATACGAGAAGTTAACAAGTAATAGTATTTTTAAGTTTACAATGCGAAAAGAGGACGCAGATGATTTAATCAAAGATATAGTCTCATTTAATTTTGATAATGATAGTATTCATGTCATTTATCCATTCCACAAAGAAATAGACCCATTATCAGCTTTGTTTAAGAAAAAAACATACACTGCATACTGGTCTATCATTGTACCTGCTTTGACTGAGGCTTACAGAATAATTTTATCAGAAGATGAGGATTTAAAATCCGAATATCAAAATTATCGTTGGTTCCATTACTTAGAACGAGTGAAAAAGATAAAGGGGCTTAACAGTCAAGATCCGTTAGAAATTGCACAAATTGCCTTTGTCCAAAAAGGATTTATTAACATGTTTGAAGAACTTAGCTAGAAAGAATGAAAATTCTAAAAGATATTACAATTGAAAGCTACCTGAATCTTTTAAATTCTGAGAACAAAACATTTAGGAAATATTACTCAGAAGATATGGATTTTGATTCTGATGAATATAGAAGTTTGTTTACTGACGAAGAATTGATTCTTGATATTTTGGGAATAGAAGATTCAAATGCACCGGAGCTCATTATTTCAAATGATGCTAGATATGATTTTGAAAATAGTAAGAAAATATTTGATTGGTTAAAAAAGTTATCAATTGCTGATGCTAATGATTGGAGATTTTGGACAACATTAACACATTTAACTTATGAAAAGTATACAAGAGTTCGTTGGAAAATTGACAAGAAAACGACAAACGAAACGATTAAACAACGTTATTTTTACTCGGGAGCTGGTCTTCAGTCAAGATTAAGAAATAGTTTATCGCGCTTGTGGTGGATTTCAAAATTAACAGTGAGAGAAGACCTGCCTGATAAATATGTCTACACCGAGGTTGTTTGGTCCTCTCAAGATTTAATGCAAAACATATTCGAAAGATCATTGGGTACTTATCCAAATATCAGATTTGGAATTTTAAAATTTTATCTTCAGAGAAAGGGGACGTATGACTCTAAGCTATTTCGTGTTTTTTACAAAGAAATTAATGCTTTGGGAGCGATGTCACCTCTTGGATTATTATCTGAAGACGAGGTTGTTGATTTTCTCGTTAAAGTTGAAAAAGCATACTATCCTAATTTGATATCTGATAAAGATTTATTGAGTAAAAAGGAAAGCAAGAACCTTGACTTAAGAAATTCACAAAATAATGATTTGAAGGAATTTAAGTTTGATTTATCTTTGACTGAAGAAAATAGTTCTCTTGAAAAAGACTACCAATATTCTGATGTTGAGGAATTTATATTAAGTGATTCCAATGATTCCAATAAGGATTTTTTCATAAATCCTGAGGTCTACATAAAAAAAGTTAATTCACAAGATTTGGAGAAGACACCTTCTATTAGTGCACGAGCAATTACAGACTTCTTAAAAATTAATTTGATAAATGGTCAAGTAATTGATTTGCCTTGTCAGTACAAAGGAAAAGAGATTATCTTGAAACTTAAAAAACGTGAAACAAGAGATGAATATCGACTTTTTATAAATAAATTTCGAGTTGAAATCGGATACAATTTAAATGATCTTTTAGTATTTAGATATAAATCAGAAAGATTGCACTTGGACATTCTGAAAGAATCTTATAATATTAGCCAAAACCCGAGATATAATTATTATAACTCCAAACTTGGAAAAAATTTTCATCTATTGTTGTGATTCCCGAGAGGTTGTCCACTGAAGTGCCATAGCTTTTGCCATACCTTCAAAAGTTTTACTTCTCAAGGTTCTTCTTTCTGCAGAAGATTTAGCCTTGGTTAAAGCTTCAGAATACCATTTCGGAAGGCTTCTGCCACTGCTTAACACAACTCTCTCTCCCTTACCAACAATATTAGTTGGCTCCAATTTGGGTAAATTTTTTAACCAGAGACAAGTAGCTTTAGATGCTTCATCTCCAAACATCCAAGGATGCACGATTTGAGTAGGCTTTTCGTGTTTAGTATTTACTATTCCAATTGGATTCTCAACTGCAATCTTTTCAATAGGCGCTTCACATAATTTAATAAAGAATTCAAGCGCTTCATCTCTATCAATTGCACGGTTTGGAAACCTAGGGTGTGGTCTTCTATTTTGGACGGGCATATCCTGGTCTTCAGGATGATAGTACCACCTAGCGCCGCTAACAGCTAAAAATGTGCAAGGTGGATGGGCAATCATCATTTCCCACTGATCAGTTGAAAAATACTTGTCACCATTCTGCAAAATACCACCATGATTTTCGATAATTTTAAACACGTCTTCTTGGAAATGCCATTCTGGATGTCCTCCGCTACAAGGAAGTAGGTCGCAGCTAAATGCATCATGGCCAAGTTTTCTTAGTTCTTTGGTTATGGCCTGGCTTTCTTCGCATGCGACAAGAATTCTCATGAATTTTATTTTTGAGTTAATACTTTGTAAATCCCGTTCGCAATTCCTCTTGCCATTTTGGGTGGAACCGCATTTCCGATCATCTTATAACAAGTTCCTTGACTGCCAAGAAACTGATAGTCTTCCGGAAAAGACTGAAGTAAAGCGGCTTCTCTAACTGTAATTGAACGCGCTTGTTCTGCATCTGGGTGAATAAACATTAACCCATCTTTATGTAAGTGAGCGACTACTGTTGGTGAAGGTTTATCCCATTCTAAATTGCGATATTTTCCGTGATTCGATTTTTTACCAATCAGCTCATTGTAAAATTTGATTTTTTCTGCTGATTGCATTGAGTTCATATTTTTTGAAACCCAATTTTGGAATATTGAAATATCTCTTGAGTTATGAAATCGTGGCGAATGAAGTTTATCCTGACTATCCAATATCTCGTGAGATACATTCTTCCCATTCTCCCTTTTTGCTATTTTTAGGGGTTTAAGAGAAGGTAAATGACCAATTACATCTTTTACAGTTGTCTTTTTCTCCTTTAATGTTTGGGCTTTTATTGAAGAGTAAATACTATTTAAATCAAAACCTGAGTCGTTCTTTACACCAATAATAATTACACGATTTCTTTTTTGAGCCACTCCAAAATCAGTAGCGGTAAAGGTAGCTGTTTGTAATTTTTTTGGATCCAAGATGTTGTATCCTGAGACTTTGAAAGCTTCATAAATCCTTTCGGTAACTAATTTATCTCCGGGACTTGCACTCAGTATTCCAGGTACATTTTCAAAAACAAATACTTTTGGTAAAAATGAGTCAACAACTTTTACAAAACTTTCAAATAAATAGTTTCTGTAATCGTCCTTCATCGAGTTGTTGTCTTGAGCTCTACCAGCAATGGAGTATGCTTGACACGGAGGCCCCCCAATAATTACATCAATCTTTCTATTATTAGTTAATGATTTGATTCCATGCTTTGTGATTTGCTCATGGTTTGTTTTACCAAACTTTGCAATGGATTCATCACTCCAGTTACCTTCAATAAGCTCATTAGCTTTTTGTATGTCAAAGTGTATGACGGACTTTTTCGACTCATCAGAAGTATGTTTCCATTTTGATGAAAGCCGATGTCTTAGCGTTTCAACCATAGGAAGCTCCCATTCAACATGGGCAATTCCCTCAAACATTCCTGTTTGCAGGAATCCTTCAGAAAGCCCGCCACAACCAGCAAAAAGGTCAATAAAAGTTAATTTCTTACTTGATTTCATGGCTTTAAAATGGATCATCAAAATTAGTAACATGATTGAAATGATATTCAAATCAGCCGTTTACTTTTAAACAATAATTGAAATTTCGATGGTTGTTTTACTTAATGCATTTATGTAATTTCATTTTGTATGTTTCAAATTTCAATTCAAAAAAACAACATTAACACGTAAGCATTTTATGTTCAAGTCGCGTTTTTATAACTCCATCACAATACTCTTCACACTTCTTTCTCGTGCCTGCCGGAAATAATTCCTTATCCCAGTTTATTAGGCTTTGATGTATTTAAGTTATTTATCAACCACCCCAAATCTAATCCAGTACATCCCGTCTTCATCAGGCCATATCAACCTAAATCCGTAAGTCTTGCCCTCGATCTCTAGCTCAGGCCACACGCCAAATTTGCCTAAGAAATCAACTTGGCCAAATTCATGGAGCGTTTCATTGATCAGACATTCAAAACGGTGGAAGCCGTCGTGTCTTTCAAAATGATGATGGTGGGTGAGGTGAAACTGGTGCCCCTTGAACTCAAAGGTGAAGCTGACCGTTTTTTCAGAAATGTCTCTTTCGAGAAGAACTTCGTCGGGGAAGATGAGGGCGGTCATGGTTCGTAATTTTTTCTGATGATTATTTGTTCCCAGCGTATTCTAGAATTGTGTATTCTTCTTCGAAATTGATTGGTTCGTCGCGTAAGTATCGAAACCAAATCACATAACCTGTCTTTGTTTTTGCGACGTAAGAGACGTAGACAAATCCGGGTTCGGTGTCGCGGAGGAAGTAATTGAATAGAGGTGCATTGGTGTCTTTTTTGTCGATGTTTAGGGTATGCATCTTTGCGCCGTTGTATTCTAGTGTATTGAGGGCAATAGCAAGGGCCGAATCCATGTCGGGTGCGGTAGTCCAGAAGTTACCTGGTTTGAATTCGTTGTAATCATCTCTGTCTGGTACCCACTGCGCGTTGGCCATACTTGAGGTCAATGCGAAAATCAAAAGGAGCTTTTTCATGGTAGTCGTTTTTAGTTGTTTGCTGATTTTTTGGTTTAATTAGTTAGTCGCTGCGCTGTATCGAATCCCAGATCTCCCTTCTCGATTCGGCCATTCAACGATGAAGCGGTAAAGTTTTCCATCAATTTGAAGTGTTGGCCTGTTGCCGTAAGCGCCTGCACCGAGTTTGGACCTGACCACGCCGAAGGAGTAGTGCTGACCATCAATTTGGCAATTGAAGTGGTGTTTGTTGTGGTGGAGGCTGAACTCGTGGCGATGCGAGAGGTGGAACTGGTGCCCCTTGAATTGGAATTCGCAAGAGGCACTTTGTTCGTTGGGGTTTCTTTCAATAAAGACTTCGTCGGGGAAGATGAGGGCGGTCATGGTTCGTCAACTTTAGTGGCGCCGAAGCTCGTCAGGACACTGCTCGTATTTTTAGCGGGGTCGTAGACTAAGGCGTAGAGGTCTTTGCCTTCGGTGTATTCGAAGTGGTGGGTGAGGGTGTTGATGCAGTACAAGAAGTAGAGTTCGTAGCCCTCGCGGCCTTTGAGTGCGTGGATGACGTACATGTAGCGGTCGTCGGATGGATTGACGTAGTAGGCAGCGAAGTAGAGGTTTTTGCCTTTGTTGAAGACCAAATCTTGGTTGGGGAAGCGGTGGCTTTTGAGTACCGACTGCACTGTTTTTTTGACTTCGGCTTCTTTGTCGAGATGGATGAAATAATTACCGGCGCCAATTTGCAGGTAGTCTTCCATGAGGTTGAACTGGTATTGGGCAGTGGCTGTTTGCTGGAGCCCAAGTAGGATGGCGATACTGAACACAATTGTTTTCATGACTTGATGTTTTGCGTGTGGATACTCTGCTTATTTGTTGTTTTTGTCCTTGTTGGGGCTCACATTGAGCACTCCAGGATCGTAAATCAACGAGATGCGGTTTTCACCTTCCGTGATGTCATAGAAATAGCGGTAGCGGTTTTCCATGTAGTAGCAAAAGACGTGGTAGCCTGGCTTATTGTAGTACTGGCCTCTCATGGAATGGATCACGTAAACGTATTCGCTATTGAGCGGATCCACAATGGCCGTGGTGAGCAGCAGGTTGGCTCCCTTCTTGAACACTAGGTCGTAGCTCAGTTGGTTGTCTTGGAGTGTTTCTAGGATAATGCGCCGTGCATCTTTCTCCGTGGAAGCAAATAAATAGTAGTTGCCTTTGCCGAATTCGCTGTATTTCTGCATCACGGACCACTGTGCGTGGGCACTTGCGCTGGCGAGTAATAAAATCAAAAGGAGCTTTTTCATGGTCATAGTTTTAAAGGTGAGTAGTTTAAGAGAAGCTTCTAACTCTTAATACCCAAATCTTTAAAAGGTAACCCTGAAATTTGAACTTATTCCGAAAAATAATACAAAACAGCTGCTAATACAATGACAATCAATGCAATAAGAATCATGTAATTTTTAATTTTTTGAATTTTGGCTTGGCGTTTTTCTTCTAAAATTCGAGTAGCACGTCTGAATTTGATACGGTCGAAATCAGCTGAAGTCGTTTTTTGGAATTTGATTCCCTTGCGCTCTTCTATTTTTGGACGTTTAAGTCGCTCAATATCGCGCTCCTCATATTGTAAACGTCTTTTCATCTCTTTGCGTCTTTCACGCAAAAAACCGAGTTCCAACAGGCGCTCAAATTGGTCCATTTGTTCTTGCTCCGCACTCATTTTTCTTCCAAATAAAGTTCACGCAATTTTTTCTGACAACGTGCCTTCTGATTCTTCGCGTTGTCTGCATTGGTATAACCCATCACTTTGGCAATGAGCTCAAAAGATTCCTTCATGTAAAAGAAGCGATAGAGCAGCTCGTAGCACTTTTTGGCCATGTATTCAAACTCCCGCAGCGCAGCATCCAAGCGATCCAATTGGCTTTTCTTGCGCTCCATCTCAACCTGATTACCAAGCCAATCGCTATAGTTGGTCAGCTCGCCCTCCAAATTCACAATCTCTGGAGTCCGGCCCGCTCTCTTGAAAATTTGATTCCTACAAATCGCAATCAGGTAAGTACGTACGGAACAAGTTAAAGTAAACTCAGGGTCTCGGGCTTTCTCGAATAGCACAATAATGGCATCCTGAAATAAGTCGGCCAAATAAGCCTCGTCTTTGGTAAACTGCTTCAAATGCTGATACACCACCGCCCGGTGCTGCCTATACACAATGGTATAGTAGTGCGCATCGTTTCGAAGTAGTTCGAGTTCGGTCATTGAGGTAAAGATATTGAATCAAATTTACATTGTAGTAAACTGTTCAATTACCCTCAAATCATTCACTACCACCTCCAACATATACTTATCAACTGTGGAATTGTACTTCACAAACGGAGCCACCAGTGGATACTGGTCTTTCATCAGTAAAAATTGCCTGAGGCTAAGTTCCAACTTCACTGGATGTTTCTTTCCTGAATAAGCAAAGCCGAATACATCAGGAATTTGTTGCTCGTGTTTTGCTTCGTTTTTGAACGGCAAGTCGAGGTATTCTACAGAGCCAATTCGGTCAATATTATAGGTTTTGTTCTTTTCTGATGATAATTCATATGCCATAACGGTCTGATAGTTCTCCGTGAAGCCAAAAGGTTCAACAATGCGCTCAGAGATAGTTTCTGTGTTGATGGATTGGTATTTCTTCAACACCACCTGTTCTTTGTTCATCATGGCTTTGGTGAGGCGTTCTACAATTTTGCCATTCTTGGCATTGAGTAGGTGAGCCGCCACCATCGGGAGTTCGGAGCCCATGTAGATTTTGCTCAGCACAGCATCTTTGAGTTTGGATTTTTTACCTGTTGTGAGCACTAATTCTTTGAGAAACTGAGCTTCTTCCTGGCTAAAATGAACGCCGTCTGCACCTTCTTTTTCTATGAAGAATCTTTGGCCAGCATCTTTATGTAGGTCAAAACCACATTCTCTCAAAAGGTCGAGGTAGCGGTAAACCGTTCTTTCGGTGGTGTCAAGAAAGGTTGATAGTTGTTGAACACTTTTGTGTGGTGCTTCTTGAAGGTAGGTGATGAGTTGCAGTACCCTCAGGATTTTATGTTGGTTTAACATGTGCAATATTTTTGACAAATAACCCCAATTTGTTCGGGCTCTGCAAATTATTGACCTGAGTTGTCAGGGGAATTTGTGCTAATGAGATTGATTGACTTGAATTGTCGAGAGTAGTGGTGATGTTTGTATCCGTTAAATGCATTTTTAACAAATTAGAATTAATGTATCACTTAAATTTTTAACCATGCTTGGTGCTATCCCAAACCCTAAAAAAACTTTGGTAATTGACTTTTCTATTGAGAAAATAAAATCTACCATAGAATTCATTCCATTATTAAACTCCAAATACAAGTTTTCTAGTAAAAATGAAATTTTGAATTCTTATATTTTCGAAGCACTTGAATTTTTGAGCCTCGGGATTTTTGCAGACATTTCCTTGTCTAAACTTGATGATAATCGCACAGAAATAACGATTGAAATTAGAAGAAAGATAGGTGCTTTTGATCAGGCTCACGAAGTTTCAAGGGCCAATGATCATATTGCTACTGTATTCGAGCTCATTTCAAAATGTATTGTTTTAAGTGAAAGTGAAATATCAGAATTGGAAACAAAAAAGAAAAGTATACCTGAAAAAAAAGGATGCATGGTCGCAGTTCTGATGACTATTGGCAGTCTTCTAGGAGGAAGTATTCTTTATGCAATGGCTTGATTTGCTTGAATTTCAAGCATTGCTTCCACCACCGGCACATCTCCACCCGCCCAGTCCATTTCTCCCAACTCATCCATCGATAACCACCTATACGCTAAATGCTCCGTTAGCTTAGGTTCGCGCGCCTCCGTTTCGCACAAATACGTATGCATGGTGAGGTGAAAATCGGGGTAGGGGTGTTCCACGGTTAGCAGCTTGGATTTGACTTCAATTTGCATATCGAGTTCTTCGCGAATCTCGCGTGTGATTGTCTGCTCCTCGGTTTCACCGGATTCCATTTTGCCGCCAGGAAACTCCCATTTTTCAGAAATATAGGTGTATTTGGCGGGGCCGCGTTGCACGGCCAGGATTTTGTTTTGGTGTTGGATGACGGCAGCTACGACCTCGATGCGTTTCATGGAGGTAAAGATAGTTGAAGTATCTATTTTATTGATAAGTTTAGAACATGTTCTAATCTTTACTTCGCACAGAACAACTCCTAAACATTTGATTATCTGAATTGTTATCTTTAGACTAAACCCTAAAACTAGTCTTTATGAAACGCAATAAAACTTTACTTGCCCTGCTTTTTGGCTCCATGCAGTTTGCAGCTTTTGCACAAAATAATTACCTCTACGGTCTTATTTCTACGCCGCCTACGATTCCAACGAATACCTCTACGGCAACAACGCGCCTTGGTAGAATGGATCTGACTACAGGTGAGCTGGTTGCTTTGAGTCCGAATAGTTTGTCGTCGATCAGTAGTGCAACGGGGGCAGCGCTTGACCCGAATACGCAGACCTATTATTACGAAACCCAGACCGAGATGATTTCGGTCGATTTGAATACTGGCCTAACCACAGCGCAGGCGGTTGTTTCTAATCCCATTCAGCCTAGTTATTTTGATAATTACCGTTACAATACCAGTGACTCCACCATTTATGGTTTGGGTAGAATCTCCACCTCAACAGGCATTGGACAGGCGAATGGTGAGCTGTATTTGTCATCAATCAACCCAGCAACGGGCGTCATTACCCAAATTTCTCCGCAATCTGTAGGCGAAATGTATACCGTTCAGGGCAATGCCATTGATCCACACGAAATGGTGTATTACTATTCTTTTTCTGGGCATATTATTGGTCTGGACATCTACACCGGATTGGTTTATTCTGACCAAGAGATCACCTATCCAGAAGGAGGAATGTTTTTTGACAACTATACCTACAACTGTGCCGACACCACTATTTACGGCATCATCCGTGCGAACACAACCGCTCCAAACGAATTTTATTTAGGTAAAATTGACCCAAACACTGGGGTGGCTACGCGCATTTCGCAGCAACCTATACCTTATCACACTTACTCTTTGAACGGCAGCTCAACTATTGACCCGAACAATGGGGTGTATTATTTTGCAGCGAAGTCAACTGCGGTTATCCCGGCAATTAATGTCGTTGTTGGTGTGTCTTTGGCAACAGGTACAGTGGTTTTTGAGCAAGTCATGACCCTTCCGGGTACGGCTGTTAATTCACGTTATTTTAACCTGCTGCGCTACCCGACAGATTGTGCTGAAGCCTTTCCTACGCGCGTGAACCCAAACAGCGGGTCTGCAGGTTTGGCTGCTGCTAACAAGTCCACACTCAAAGTGGCGCCGAATCCGTTTGAGCAACAATTTACCGTTACTTCAGCTGAGCTCATTGAGGCCATTACCCTTCGCGATGCACAAGGTAAAGTGGTTTTGCAACAAGCAGCCAAGAGCAACACACTCGAAGTTGAAACGAGCTCATTGCAAAGTGGTGTGTACTTTTTGGAAGTACAGACGGCAAGTGGCCTTCAAGTAAGCAAGTTGCTTAAATAACCAAGATATTTTCCCTTCAATTTTTTTAACGATACTATGAAAACAATCCAAATCGTGCTTTCAGCAATTATTTGCTTAGCACAACAAAGCATTTCTGCACAGAGTAATTATGTTTACGGCGTGATGCGTACACCGGGCCAAGGCACCAACGTCGCTGCCGGTACCATTCGTTTAGGAAAACTTGATGTCAGTAATGGGGCCCTTACTCCTGTAAGCCCGAATAGTTTGGCGTCTGTGATCAGTGCTACGGGTGCGGCGCTCGATCCGAATACCCAAACCTATTTCTATCAGACCCAAACTGACTTTGTATCGGTCAATATGCTTGACGGCCTGCCCTCTGCTCAAAGTGCAATGAGTAACCCAATAGCACCGAGTTATTTTGACAACTATCGCTTCAATACCAGCGACTCCACTATTTACGGCTTGGCCAGACGCTCTACCACCATTGCTCCGGGTCAGGTCAATGGCGAGTTGTATTTGGCATCTATCAATCCTGCATCTGGCGTCATTACCCAAATTTCGCCGCAATCGGTTGGCCAATTATATGCGGTACAAAGTTGTGCAATTAACCCACACGAGATGGTTTATTACTACTCCAGTCAAGGAAAAATCATCGGCCT
>JACCDN010214528.1_pt1 | contig 65297 bp, 69 predicted proteins | sample 7441691 | NCBI WGS metagenome assembly JACCDN01 (sample SAMN15323439, study PRJNA562643) | freshwater metagenome | isolation source: river surface water | place: USA:Blue River Watershed | collected 2017-08-16 | reverse complement strand
CAGAAATAATCAGCTCTGTATAGCGGAAAGGAGCTAAGAAAGAAGCCTCTGCCTGGCTAAAGGCTTTGAGGATACAAAATAAAACGAGGTTGGACCCGCAGGAAAGAATCAGCAGTAGGCGAAGCTCTGCCATCTGGGGGGGTACCCATGCCTTGAGGGCGGGTGCAGCTACCACGAGGGTAGCGACCACAGCTGGGTAGAAAAGCATGCAAAGCATATTTTCTCTGCATACATATTTCTTATTGATAATATCTAAAACAGCAAAAACAAAGGCAGAAACCAGCATATACAGGGCTGCAGGGTTGAAGCTAAGGCTCGTAGGCTCTAGTACGATGATAACGCCTGCAAAGCCTATCAGCGTAGCGAGTGAGCGTTGCCACGTGATATATTCCCCTAAAAAGAGACGAGCTAGTACCAGCGTAAACAGCGGCATAGAAAAGCTAATCGTGGTGGCCGTTGTTATGGGTACTGCTCCTAGGCCAGCAAACCAAAAGCCGATAGCTCCTGCTATCAAAAGGCCTCGTAAGATATGAGCGAAGGCATTTTGCGTCTTTAAGACCCGTATTCCCTTGAAGAAAATGAAGGGCAGCAAGACCAGTGCACTAAAGAAAAAGCGTAAAAATGTTACCTGGATACTAGGGAGGTTTTGGCCTAGGTACTTGCCCAAAACGTCATTGGTATTGCAGAAAAAAAGACTGAGCAAAAACCAGAAGATGGCTAAAAAGCGATGGTGGATGGGCTTAGCAGGCATAATGAAAAGAGAGAATAACGATTTTGTAGGAAATGGGTATAAAAAGAAAGGCAAGGCTAGCAAGTGCTTCTAAAAAAGCAAGATTGAATAAGGTTCAAACCAAAGCTATCAAAATAAAAACTCTGAGAATCTCCATCCGAGCAAAAATTCCCTCAGCTCAGGCGCCAATCCACCAGCTCTAGCTGGATTTTCTTCTGCCTGTTCCAGTGGTTCCAGTAGAGTTTTACGGCTAGGTCTACCGGGGTATGGGTGGGGATCATGCGGTGGGCTTGTTTCCAGGCGATGCCATATGCCCACTCTCCCTTGCCTACTTTGAGTGAGAAACGAAAATGGCCCCCGCCAAAGGCCTCTGGCTTTTTTTGTAAGATGACTCTTTCTAGTCCAAAAATAGGCTCTATATTGCCTTCTCCGTAAGGGTGTAAGAGCAGAAGCTCATCCAAGAGAGTGCTCGATACTTCTTCGGGTTTTAGGCGTAAGGCAATAGCTAGGCTAGATGCATCTTCTAGGCTAGGAGCGTGGCTGGCTAAGGCCTGGTTAAAAAAAGTGCGAAAATCAGGAATGTGAATGGGATCTAGGCTCACCCCAACAGCCATAGGATGGCCTCCCCAGCTCTTGAGTATAGGAGCGCAGCGCTTAAGGCTTTCTATGAGGTTAAAATTGCTGAAGCTCCGGCCGGATCCTTTCGCATAGGGCCCCTCTTGGCCTAGGATGATGCAGGGCCGCTGATACTGCCTGGCTAACCTACCAGCAACAATTCCCACAACGCCTGAGTGCCACTCTTCTCTGTGGAGGATAATCCCTAAATCTTCCTTGAAATAGTCTTCCACTTCATCTTGAGCCTCTTGGTAGATCTGCCTTTCAATGTCTTGGCGCTCTTTATTCATGCTGTCTAGGTTTTGTGCTAGGCTAAGACAGTGATCGGCATCGTTGCTGAGCAGCATAGCAACGGGTAGAGCTGCATCTGCTAGGCGTCCACTTGCATTAATACGAGGGCCCAGCTTAAATGAAATATCCAGAGGCTGTAGGCTAGGGCTGTCAATTGCGCTTACGCTGTACAAAGCCTTTAGGCCCTGGCGTGTGGGTTGCTGTAGCTTCTTTAGCCCTTGTTTGACAAGAATACGGTTTTCCTGGCGTAGGGGCATCAGATCTGCTACGGTGCCCAGAGCGACAAGGTCCAGATGATCACTCAGGCGTATGTGGTCTACCGCCTGAGGAGACTTTTCTTTCAAAAGCTTTAAAAGAGCATGCATGAGCTTAAACACTAGGCCCACTGTACACATATCCTTCCAGGGCTTGTCTGCAGCATCGTGTACGTGAGGGTTTACCACAATACAATCTGGCAGTGGGCCCTTAGGCTGGTGATGGTCCACAATAATAACGTCTATGCCTTGAGATCTGAGCTGGGCAACTTCTTGATAGGCGTTGGTGCCGGAGTCTAGCACGCATAGTAGGTGCGGCTTGCCTTCTGAAAGCAGGCGGTCTATGGCAGCTTGGCTGAGGCCGTAGCCCTCCTCAAAGCGTCGAGGGATGAAGTACTTTACTGCGTGGTGCAGTTCCTGAAAGATAGAGACAAACAGAACCGTACTGGTAACGCCATCCACATCATAATCTCCCACCACATAGAGCGTTTCCTTTAGTTCCAGAGCCCTTAGAAGGCGCTCAGCGGCAGATTTTAGGTGTGTAATCTCAAACGGGCATTCCAGCTGTGAGAGCTTAGGATATAAGAAATAATGGGCCTCTTCTAGGCTGTCGTAACCCATAGCGAGTAAGAGCTGAGCTACGTGTAGGCTAATACCCAAGCCTTGGCTCAATGTTTGGACCTTGTTTTTGCAAGGAGAGGGGTTTAGAAACTGCCAAGAAGAAGTCATCATGTATGGATAAAATAGGGGGCCGAGCGAATACTGTCTAGGCAAGGAAGGTCTTGTAGCACCGTGTTTGGAAGAGGGCCTAAACCCCCTGCTTTAGCTTTAAAAGCTATTTAAGCCTGAAGGCAAACCGAGTTTTCCCTAGTAGCGACGATGAGGTAGCCTTTCTGTCCTGCGCAAAGGCTGGAGAGAGCTCAGGCCTTTTTTGCTTCCCTTATGCCATATATAAAAGATAGGGCTGGCAATAAAAATAGAAGAGAATGTACCCACTACAATACCTATCAGGAAGACAAAGGCAAACTCTTTCACGGGCCCAACTCCAAATACATAGAGAGCTAGAGTGGCTAAAAGCGTCGTCAGGCTTGTTAGCAGTGTGCGAGATAGGGTTTTATTGATGGCAAGGTTGATCGTTTGGCCAAGGCTCAGAGCAGAGCCTTTTTGCAGCTCTTCGCGAATACGGTCAAACACAACGATGGTATCATTGATAGAGTAGCCGATAATCATCAGCACTGCTGCTAGCATAGGGGCGTTGAGTTGGCCACCTAGGGCTATAAAAAGACCCACACTTAAAACAAGATCGTAGAGCGTAGACAGCAAGGCTCCTACACCAAACCCTAGCTCAAACCGGAAGGCCACATAAACCATAATGCCTAGCAAGGCTAGGCCTAAGGCCCACCATGCGTCCTTTTTTAGGCTTTGGCTTACGGATGCGCCGATGGTGCTTTCCCCTATAGTTTCAATGCTATGTTTTGGGTATTTGGCCTTTAAAGCGTTAAGGGCAAGTTCTGCTTTTCCAAGAGGAGCTTGGATTTTTAAGCTGACTGCTTTGCTACTAGGGTTCGTTTGGTAGAGGGCAGTAAGGTCTGAGAGGCTAGCTGCATTCAGGGTGCTCTGTACGTCTCGTAGCGCTAACGTTGGCTGTAGGCGAAGGGTTATCTCTTCTCCGCCAAGAAAGTCTATCCCATAGGCCTTATTGCCTTTATGGTAAACAGCATAGAGGCTAAGGCCAATCAAAACAGCAGACAGCAAGAGGGCAGGACGATTGAGTTTTAGAAAGTCTATCTTAAAGCTCTTGGGCTTGGAAAAAGAATCAGCGCTGAGCCATTCTTTTTCGATAAATACTTCTAGAAGCCAGCGGCTGATACAGAGCACACAGAACATAGAGCTGGCAATACCTATAGATAGGGTAATCCCAAAGCCCTTAATAGGCCCTGAGCCAAAGTAAATCAGTATAAAAGCAGTCAGTAGAGTGGTGAGATTCGCATCTAAAATAGTAGTAAAGGCTCGTTTATGGGCAGCCTCTAGGGCGTCAGCAATCTCTGTAGTGTGGCCTAGCTCCTCGCGTATCCGTTCAAAGATGAGGATATTAGCGTCTACGCCCATGCCAATAGTCAGCACCAAGGCTCCAATAGACGGTAGCGTCAAGGTAGCTCCTAAGAGCGTTTGGATAATAAGGACTAAGAGGACATTAAACAGCACAGATACCACAGCGATGATACCAGACTTTCTGTAGTAGAAAAGCATAAAGCCTACCACCAAGCTCGCCCCTAAAAAGGAAGCGTAAAGAGAGGCCTTTCGCCCTTCTTTAGCCAGGGACGGGCCTACTTCGTAGAGCTCTTGGATGCTCAGCTCAAACTCTAGGGGGTTGTTGAGGGTATTTACAAGGTCTAGCGCTTCTCGGTAAGAAAAGTCTCCCTGTAAAACAGCTGAGCCATTAGGGATTTCGTTGTGAATGAGAGGTGCGCAGCATAAGGCCCCATCCAGCGCTATACCTAGGTGTTTGCCGATATGCTGACGAGTCACTTGTGCAAAACGTTCTGTGCCTTCAGCGTTAAACTGGATCCCAATCTCATAGCCCCCAGAAGGACTTTGCATGAGGTATGCTTCTTTAATGGCCTTCCCTGTAAGGGCGGGCAGCTTTTTCACATAGTGGGGGGTACTGTGTGCCTGCTGCGTCTTTTTGTCTATACTTTCAAGGCTTAGCACCTCATAACCCGGGGGCACAGAGGACTGCATAAGGGGGCTGAGGGTATCGTGCAGAAAGCGAAATTCTAGCTTGGCGGGCTTTTTTAGAGCTTCTAGAGCCTGCGGATTTTCTTTGAGGTTAATGCCTGGCAGCTGCACTTCGATGCAGTGAGAGCCCACTGGGCGAATGAGGGGTTCTGCTAGGCCTAGGCCATTAATGCGCTTGGATAGAACCTCCACTGCTTTCTGGAGGTACTGGGGCTGATGGAAGTCTTTGGGCAACGCGAGGGTAAAGCCTACGCCACCATAGAGGTCTAGCCCTTGTTTGATCTTCCCCTTAGAGTCCTTCAGGAGGTGATTCAGAAGAATGGCATTGCGCTTCTTCAGGTCTGCTATATCTGAGATTTGTAGGTCTCTAAAAAATGGACTCAAGTCTTTTTCTGCTCCTTCGGCCTTCAGGGCTAGAAATACCGATGGATAGCGCCCCATCTTCACCTGTCTTTCTGCTTCAGCTACGATGGTCCTAAACATTTCCCTATCATGGTTAGAGCGCCTTTTAACGTAGCTTGAAAAGTGCTGATCTTTTAAGGGGAAAATACTATAGAGCCCACAAACTAAAAGGATGCCGGCTACTACGAGTTTAGATAAGGGCTTTGAGGACATATAGTGCTTGTGAAAGACATTAAACTTCTCCGGAAACTCAATCTTTTGGCCCCTGGTTTCGTCAAAAACGCATTCAGGCTTCAGGCTTCAGGCTTCGCTCCATGAGCTACGCCTGACACGTCGCTCTATGAGCTATGCCCAACAGGTCGGGCGACAAGCCGGTTCTTCATGTATTTGGCCTCGCCCAGAAATCAAAATATTGAGTTTGCGAAGAGGTCTATTGTGAAAGACAGAAAGTCAAAAGAAAGCAGCCTTATTTAGAAGAAACTAGTTTTTTGGTGTTTGTTTTCGCATCTAACCTAGACTGTACAGCAGATTTTAGAATCTCTACCTTAGTGTCTTCGTTTATAGATACAACAAAGCGGTCTTCCTTGACGGAATGAATATGAGCGTAGATGCCACCAGCAATGATAACTTTTTCTCCAGCAGAGAGTTCTCTTAGCATCTTTTCATGAGCTTTTTGGCGTTTGCGCTGAGGTGCCATCATGAGAAAGAACATACCTCCAAACATCAGCAGAGGAACGAGTAAAGACATGGGTCCCCCAGAAGCAGGAGCGGAATTAGCCAAGGGAAGGAAGAAATAGGACAAGCTAGATAAGATCATGGTGAGTATTGAAGTTTAGATATATGAAGTTTAAGGCTTAGATATTACAGGTACCTCATCAGCCCTAGGTCTTGGCCTTCCAGGGGCCCGTGACTGGCTAGGCCTGGAGAAGCACTTTAAACTGAAGGCTGAGTGATTGCACTTACTAAAAAAGATTTTTTTGCCCAATAGGCAATCTTAAAGTTTGAATATAAGAGAAAAGTACCGAGAAAACCTTCAGCTGGAAGCTATCCTAAACATAACTCAGGCTAAAATCAACCGTCATGACTAGTCCCTCTTGGTTTTTGATGCTGCCTTTTAGGAAAAAGAAAGTAGACAGCGTTTCCTCTAGCTCGACTTGTAGGGTCAGCACATCACCGGGGCGGACAATTTTCTTAAACTTTGCCTCCTTAATACGAGCTAGGACGGGCGTCTTAGCCTCGAGGGCCTGGCCTTGCGCCTCTAGCTTTGAAACCAAAAAGTAGGCCCCTAGCTGAAAAATAGCCTCGCAGAGCAAAACCCCCGGCATAATAGGGTTTCCTGGGTAATGGCCCTGAAACTGAGGTTCGTCTGCCCGGATGGTTCTTTGGCCCGTAGCACCCTTATCTGTGACGCTAAGGACGGTATCTAGGAAGAGAAAGGGGTCTCTATGAGGGATTTTTTCTTTTACAGAAAGGTGAGACATTAGGTGAAGGGATTAAAAAATAAGATAGTAGGTTGAGACAAGCTCTAGACGGTAAGGTTAGCTAGGCTAGGGGCTGTTTTTTCAGCTGATAGGTATTGCATGACCTTATTGGATACAATCACCCCATAATTCATCGTACCCAGCCACCCAGACATGATAATCCCTACAGACCCAGCATGGTAGAGGCCCTTAATCTTTTCCGGCAGAGCCATGGAGACTTTTAGGCCCTCAAACTTTGTCCCAAAGGAGGTTCCTCCGTGATGGAGGGTGTAGCGGTTTACTGTACGAGGCGTGGCAGCCTCTAGCCAATCGATTTTTAAGCGAATATCGGGGATAAATCGTTCCAGGCTGGCTAGGGCTTCTTCACAGAGGCGCTCTTTGGCAGCTTGGTAAGCAGCGTCGTCTAGATCTGCCCAGTCTGCCCACTTGGCGTTTAAAGACGCGACAACTGCGTAACGCTTTTCAGCCAGATGGGGCCTATTTTCTGGGTAGTAGAACGAAAAGGTGCGGCTTTGGGTATGAAAGTCCACGAGTTCATCACTAGAAAAGGTCTCAGCCTTAGAGGTAAAGACGAGGTCCCCTACAAAGGGGATGCTTTCTCCTGCTTTTAGCCCCATGTATACTTGGCAGGAGCTGCTGTTCAGGCGCACCGCTTCAACTTCTTGGAGAAACGCTGGGTCCAGCTGGTCTCTACCGACAAGATCCAGAAGCGTATTTTTGATATTTGCGTTGGACACCACTGCCCCGCAGGCAATATTTTTGCCATTTGCGATCACTCTCGTTACCCTGGGGCCATCCGGGCTAGGCTCTACACAGATCTTTTCTACCCGGACGCGTTTACGGAGGTCCACTCCATTTTTGCTGAGCTCTTCGGTCATTTTCTGAATCAGCGTGTCTGTTCCTCCCTGGAAGATGAAGACCCCCTTGTTCATAAAGTTTGAAAAGACGATCCCGTAGCTGATCGCAGGGTCGTCTAGGGTAGAGCCATTGGCGTAGGCAATAGGCTCTAGAAGCAGGCGGTGAATATCTGGTCTATTGGGAAAGAAAGACTCAAACAAATCTCGTGTCGTACGCGTATTCGCATCATAAAAGTTCATGGATTTTAGGTGCTCGTAGAAGGCCTCTACGGTAGTCTCACTAACGCCAAATTTCTCTACTAATATACGCGTAAAGTCTCGTTCATCAAAGGTCGTTTCCACATCAAACTGAGGGTTGATGAAGCGTACGTGCCTCAGTTGTACGATCGAATCTGCGATCGTTTTCGTCCAGTACTTGCGGCAGGATTTTACCATCCCATACGGAAAGCCATGCAAGGAAATATCAAAAATATGGCCGCGCTTACGCGTAAACCACGTGGCTAGGCCGCCAAATTGGTAGTGATGCTCTAGGAGGAGGACAGACTTTCCCTGTTTGGCTAGGGCGTTAGCGGCTGTCAGGCCTCCTAGGCCACTGCCAATAACGATAAGATCATAATAGGGCTTGGTATCTTTTAAAAAGTCTCTGGCCATGGTAAATGGATCTAAGTCTAAGCCGTAAGAGAAGCTAGCTCAGGAGCTTGAGACTCTTCTTCTAGGGCTAGGCAATGAATATCTGCAAAAATATCGGCTTGAGACAAGGCTAATTTTTTGAGCCGGCAGAGCTCTAAGACCGCAAGGAAGGTGGCAATCAGGCCATTCAAGCTAATTTTTTCGGGAAGGCAGTCTGTAAATACAAAATGTTTTTTTATCTTTATATAGTCCAAAACATGCTCCATTCTGTCCGCTACGGTGATGGGGTCTGCTTCTAGGGTGCCATAGTGCATCCTATCTGCTAAGCGCCGCAAGATTTGGTTAAATAGGCCCCACAGTTCTAGCGTATTTAGTTTTTTTAGGGGTCTTTCTTCTAAAAGATAGGCTTTTTCTTCGCAGATACGGGGGATGAAGCCTGATTTTTGGACGATAACTTGTTCTAGCGTTACGGACAGATCTTTATACTTTTTGTAGGCTAAGAGCTGCTCTACGAGCTCCCAGCGAGGGTCTAACGCGTCTTCGGCTGGGCCGTCGGGAGGGGGTTCTTTGGTTTGGGGCAAGAGCATCCGGCTCTTGATATACATGAGCGTACTGGCCATGAGGAAAAACTCCCCTGCTAGGCCCAGGTCTTTTTGCTCCATGGAGTAGAGGATACCTAGGTACTGCTTGGTGATGCTTTCTATTGGAATGTCATAGATATCGATTTCATTTTTGCGAATGAGAAACAAAAGCAAATCCAGCGGGCCTTCGAAATTCGCTAGGTGTACGGCTCTATCCAGATGGGGCAGCAGAGCATCTTCAAGGACTGGAGCTAGCGCACTTTCCTTGTTAATGGGTTGCATACGGTAATCAGTCATTGTCTAGCGCAGTTCAGGCCTTTCTGATTTAAATCGGATGCCATTGAAGGACGACGGTATACGACTCTTTGTTATCTAATTTCGTATGCTTTTTAAAGCCTATGGTGTAGAGGAGGTCCCAGTTGTGTCCGAGGCGGGTCTTAAACTGGTAGGTTTGGCTAGGAGAGCGTTCAAAGTGCTGGTCTATGCTTAAATTTACAATCGCGGTATGGCGAGAAGTAAAGTTGTACACCAAAGAAGCGGTATATTGCAGGCTGGAGCCTTTATAGTAATTAGAGCCCAGGGTAAAAGACCATTCGTTAACGTTTTTAATCGTGCAGGAGGCATTGCACTCTTGGGTGTTAAAGCGATAGGGGTCTAGCCTGTCGTAGAGGCTAAAGCTCAGCCAGTAGGCAGGGGTAAAGGAAAACTTTAGGTGTGTATCGGCCCAGGCCCGCTTGCCTGGTTCTGGCTTCAGGCGTAGGTCCTGGAAAATATTGCATTCACTCAGCGTTTTAGACCCATAGTCTCCGCTCTTGGTCTGCAAGAGGTTATTGAGGCCTAGGCGCAGGATGTGGCGGCTTTGGGCAGTTTCTACCTTGCGTTGGTCAACGATTTCTAGGGGGTCTAGATGGTTGGTAATCAGCGTCCTATCTATGCTTGCTAGCTCTGGGTTGCCATGCGTACGCACCGGCAGCATACGGTACTGAAAGACGGGCTTGCAAATATGCCGCAGGCGCTGGATTTCCCACACGGGGTTTTCATAGGCCCATTCGTTATAGGCTTTCAGTTCCATATCTAGGCCCACTTCGCCGCCGACCCACGTGCAGGTTTGCTCCTGGGGGTTTCCAGGGTCTTTGCTGCTGCAGCTTCCATAGTGAATCACCCTTAGCCCTGCCTGGGGGACGAGGGTGATCCACGTATCCAGCGGTATAGGCTTACTGAGGCCATAGTAGCCGTCTAGCCTGTAGACATGGCGGGTGGGGTTATCGGTGAGTTTCTTCTCAAAAATATTCCCTAGGCCTAGCTTGGCCTCTTGGTAGACAGTAGACCGTCCTATACGCTGTGGAAAAGCGTGAAACTGTAGCTCTGGCAGGCGCTGCTGGACTAGAAGAAAGTTATTGGGTTTTACCCGTGTAAAGGCAGATAGGCTATAATCGTTCCCCAGGTAAACCGCCTCTACAAAGCTATCGGGTGCTTGGTTGCTACTATAGAGCTGGGGGCGGGTTTGGCGGAGGATTTCAGGGTCGCTCCAGTAGCTAAACTTGGTGGTGATCTTAAAGCGCTTGTGTGCCGAGTATTTCCCTCGAAATTCGCTCATAAAGCGAGACTTCGGGATGTTTCGCCCTAAAAAGTCTTTTCCTCTATCGATTCGCCTATCATAGAGGTGCCCGGCCCTAAGGGAGTGTTCTAGCTTGCCTCCCCCCGGCTCGGAGTAAAAGTCGTAGGTGGGCCCTGCAAAGATGCCGCTGGTATCGTAGCCATCGAGCAAAAGGCCCAGGCGTTTGAGCTTGGAGTCTGTCGGCCTATAGGCCGTTTCAGTCCTAAAGTGGGTGCCCAGGGTGCCTGTGCCATATTCTTGAGTAAATTCAAAGGGATAATCCTTGATCACCAGCTTTGGGATATAAAAAATGGGGAACTTGCCTATGGCTAAGAAATTGTACTTGCCCACCATCCTTTCACCCGGCACTCCATCTAGATAGCGAGAGTGGATGTTAAAGCAAAAAGGATCAGGCGTACCCATATAGAGGGTACTGTCTTCGAGGTGGAGGGTCTTGCCTTGGCTATGCAGCTTCGGCGCTGTCATATAAAAGGGGGGATTGCCTAAGACAACCGGGGAGGCATCGAGGGTCTCATTTTGTAGGTCATACCGGCCTTTGTCTGCTAGAGCGCGAAAGCCAGGGGTGTTGATGTAAACAGACCCTTCTGCTAGGGCAAGGCCCGTGTCTTCAAACAAGTAGAGCTCATCCGCGCCTAGAAAGTGGTCCTTGTACTTCAGCGTAGCTCCCCCCCGGGCCCTTAGAGCCTTCTTTCCTTCATCAAACACAAGGGGCTCATCCGCGCTGATTTCCGGGAAGTCACCTGCTCCAAAAAGGCTTAAGGTCAAGCCTAGCAAGATACAAACTCCCGCTAGCTTTATAGAGATTGTATTGGACTTAGAGAATAAAGACATAAATAAAAACGTCACAAAACAGAGGCCTTAGGCACTTTCAAAGACCTATGTCTTTATACACTTATAAGGATAAAAAAAAGCCTAAAGTTTGAGATACCTGCTTTCCAAATGGGTCTCCTATAAAACTTTACTCCCTCCCCCTAAAAGCTCCGCCTAGCATCTATAGCGCTCTTAAGAGTGGGGCTATCGGTATAGTTGAGGCTGCTGCCTGTGGGCAGGCCAAAACCAATCCGGGAGATCACAAGGCCCGGAAAAGCCTGGAGGAGGTGCTCTTGAAGGTAGTGGCAGGTGGCCTCGCCTTCAATGTCGTTGGGCAAGGCAAGGATGACTTCCGTGATCCTTCCTGCCTGTAGGCGCTCGTCTAGCTTAAGAATATTGAGCTGCTCGGGATGAATATTATGCAAGGGTGAAAGCCTTCCGCCCAAGACGTGGTAGAGGCCCTTGAAGGCTCCAGAGCTTTCTAGAGCGATGACATCTGGCACGCGTTCGACCACCAGCAGGGTGTCTTGCAAGCGCTTGGGGTCTTCACAGATGGGGCAGAGGGGGCTTTCGCTGATGTTGCCACAACGCTCGCAGGGGCGAATCTTCTCCGCTGCTGCTTCTAGGGCTTTTAAGAGGGGCTCTAGCTGGGCCTTTTTTTCGACTAAAAGCGACAGGGCTATCCTTTCAGCCGAGCGGTAGCCAAGGCCTGGGAGTTGCTTGATGAGCTTGTGTACGGCTTCAAAGGCGGGTGTCATGCGAGTGAAATACCTCTTGTTTTCCCTGTTTTAAAGGATAGTGTGAGCCTTCTGCAAGCTTTAGCTTTATTAGCTTTATTTTCCGAAGAATAGGTTGCTACTAGCCTCTGAAAGCTTTTTCGGGCTTAAAATAAACCCGGCAGCCCAGAGATCTTGAGGCCAGCGCTAATGCCCTTCATGGCTTCTTGGGCGATGGCTTTGGCCTTTTGCCCCGCTTCTTGGAAGGCAGACAGGAGGGTTTCTTCTACCATACTGGGGTCTTCCTTAAGAAATTCTGGATCTAAGGAGAGGGCTAAAAAGTCGCCTTGCGCATTCGCCTTTATTTTTACAGCTCCTCCCGCCTTAGACAGCTCAAAGGTCTTGTCTTTGAGGGACGCCTGTAGGGCCTCCATGTCTTCTTGCATTTTCTTCGCTTGTTGTAGCATTTTGGTAGGGGAAAACATAAGGAATAGGTCTTAGCAGAACTTTTTCTGTCTGTCTAGCCTAGAACTAAGCTAAACGACACACTCATCCTAAGGCCCACACCATCCTGCTAGCTAGTCCTTAAAGAGGAGAGGCTGAGGACAGTCATTTTTCAGGCGGTTTTGTTTCAGTTTTTGAGGTGAGGAGCGGTCTATTTTTTTTAAAGCCTTAGAGAGCTTCGCCGGGCCCATAATGCCGAGCAAAGGCGTGTCCACCGGCGTTTCCTCATCGCTGAGGATGACGGCCCGCTCGACGCTATTTTGCAGCTCTCTCACATTCCCTGGCCAGGGGTAGGCGTGCAGGCAGGCAAGGGCCTCGTCTGTAAAATGGGGGATTTTTTTGCCATGCTTGCGGGAAAAGCGCTGCAAGAAGGTATTGGCCAGCAAGGCAATGTCTTCTTGGCGGTCCCGTAAGGGAGGCACGCGGATGGGGAAGACATTCAGCCTATAGTATAAATCTTCCCGAAAGGACCCCTCTTCGATGGACTTTTGGAGGATGCGATTCGTGGTTGCCAGTACGCGCACATTTACGCTGAGGGTCTTGTTTCCGCCGACTCTTTCAAACTCCTTTTCTTGCAGCACACGCAGCAGCTTTGCCCGCAGAGCGATGGACACTTCACTGACTTCATCGAGGAGCAAGGTGCCGTTATGCGCTAGCTCAAACCTGCCTTCTCGCCTTTGGGTAGCCCCGGTAAAGGAGCCCTTCTCATGGCCGAAAAATTCGCTTTCGATGAGGTTTTCGGAGATCGCCGCACAGTTTACCCGTATAAAGGGTGCCTTGCTCCGCGCGCTCAGCCGGTGGAGCTCCTGGGCTACCAGCTCTTTACCGGTGCCATTTTCACCGGTGATGAGGACGGTGGCTTCTGTTGCTGCTACTTTTTTGATCAGCGTGTGCAGCTCTTGCATGACAGGGCTCGTGCCGATGAGAGCCGTTTCATCCTGCTGGCAGTCCGCGCTAAAGTAGTGATTTACTTTTAAAAGATGGGTGTAGGACTCTGCTTTTTTAATCAAAATATCAATCTCTTCAATCGAAAAGGGCTTGATAATATAGTCAAAGGCCCCCGCCTTCATGCACGCTACGGCCGATTCTATCGTGCCATAGCCCGTCATCACGATGGGGAGGGGACCGTGGGGGAGGAGTTTGATGGCCTCCAGCAGGTCAGTCCCATTGCCGTCAGGCAAGCGAACGTCGAGGAAAATCAGGTCAAACTGATCTTTGAGGAGTAGTTTATGCGCTTCCGCTATCGTCCCCGCACTGGCCACACTGTACCGGCGCCTCCGCAGCTGCTCTTCCAGGGTTTTGCGAATAATCAGCTCGTCATCGAGGATAATAATTTTTTCTAAGGCCATAGGGGGTAGCAAAGGAAGATCTACCTTACACTATTTTAAAAACCGATGCAAGGCCAAGCTCGTCTCAACTAGCTTTTTGCAACCCTCCATCCACAATAGCCAGAATTCCTCCAACTCAGCCAAATAAAAAGCCCCAGGAAACAAAGATTTCCCGAGGCTTTGGTGAGGGTTTGAAAGAGCTGTTATGTCAGACTACTGATTTTGCTTAGCTGGCTTTCCGGCCAATTTTAACTGTTTCACCCTCTCTTCGTTTTCCTTAGCAAACTTCGCAAAATCAAATCCAGGGACAACCGCAACAGGAGCATTGACTACCCTCGGTGCTGGTGCAGGGCTTCTTACGATACGTACTGCTTGACCCGTTGAGCCACTTACTGACCCGTTGAGCCACTTACAATAGGAACTGCAAAAGGATCGGACTGGCTCGCCAAAAGAGCTTTTTCTTTTTGCAAGAATTCTTTATACTGAGCAGTGTAGCTAAGCTCCGGGTGGCCTAAACAACTTACATAGAGCGCCCACTGTGTACCGATTAAGCCTGTAAGACTACCCGTAAGCTTATCTTGAGACGGTACAGGAGATGCCGCAGAGGTAGGCGCTGCCACCGCCGGCTGTACATTCGCCGGCGCATTCACCCCTCCCACCGCTTGTCCCACAGGCACTGGAGCCGCAGCCCCAGGCATCACCGGCGCAACTGGCCCCGTTCCACCTGCTTCAAACTTCGCAAATAGGTTAGAGCCTTGTATTTGTAAGGTAATTTGAGACAAATTCACTCCTTCAGCATCTTCATTATCATGCACGTAATCGTAGCTATTTTGACTGGCTTGGCGAAGAACGAGAGACCTTCCGCAGTCCTGTGCTGCAGCCAAGTTTCCAACCGCTTCGTTGGCTACCGTTTTATTTCCAAGGTGGACTGTGATTTTCCTTGTAGCATTCACGGCAACCTTAGCAGGACAAGGCATCCCATCTTTTTTGAAGGAATTCCCCTGGCCAAACTCCACCGATAGCCTCGGCGGCACCTCATTGGTTATACTGGCAGTGAATAGTTCTTTTTTCACCGGATTCGTTATATTCGTATTCATAATGATTTTCTAATTGAGTTTTATACATTTTTTGTTGTTGTCAGTACTGGTATTTCCAATACCGATTTTGTTTGTTATAAGATTCAAGAATAAAATTTGGAAAGAAGAGTAGATACCTTTTTACTTTTTAAGAGCCCACGCCCACCGCGCCCCAGGCAACGGACAGTTCCCCGAGGCTTTGGTAGGGTTTGAGGCTTTAAACAAGCTGTTTTGATAAACTACGGGTTTTTAACTTCCTGAGCATCCAATAGAGCCTTTTCTTTTTCTAAGAATTCTTGGTACTGAGCGGTGTAGCTCAAATGTGGTTGTTGTAAGCAGTTTGTATAAAGAGCCCACTGAACAGGACTAAGCCCTATAAGGTTGCCCCTAAGCCTATTTTGAGCCGGCTCTTCAGCGATAGCTTCTCTCCCCTCCTGTGCCACCGCTAAAACCCCCGGCACTAACGGCACAGCCGGCCCCGCAGCCCCTTGAATAAACTCTGCCACCAGGCTAGCATTGCGTACCTGCAAGATAAGTTGTGATAGGCTCGCCCCTTCAGCTTGTTCGTTATCATCTTCGTAGAAGTACGTAGTTCGATCGCCTGCTCGTATTTCCCTAAAGGCAAGCGAGCGCCCACAATCATGCAACGAAGCCAAATCTGCAGCCGCTTCATTCATGACCGTTTTGTTTTCGAGGCAGATCTTAATTTGCCTCCCCGCTTTCGCGACAAAGCTACTCGGGCAGTCTATCCCATCTTTCTTAAACCCGCCCCCTGGGCTAAAGCACACCGATAGCCTCGGCGGCTGGTCCTTCGTTAAGCTGGCGTAAAACAAAGGCTGATCTACGGTATTCGTTATATTTGGATTCATAATGATTTTTGAATTTAGTTTTATAAGTGTTTAAGTGTTTGTTGTTTTAGGTATTGGGTTTTCCAATACAATTTGCGTTTATTTATTATAAGATCTAAGAATAAAAACTTTAGTAAACGTGCTTTTTATAGCTCTACCTTATAGCCTCTAAAGTGTTTTCAAGGCTTTGGATGGTATGTTTTATTTTAATGTAGTTAAAAATGAATATTACCTTGTATGGTTTGTTTTTGTAAGTTATCGATTTATATGGCGTAATGTATGGCAGCAGCTACTGCAAGTTTAGATCCTTGAAGTCGATAAACGTTAAAAAGCTCAGGATTTTTAGCTCTATTTAAATAAGCATTCAGATGTTCACTTGTAGGCCTATAATGAATATTGGAGGGTAAGTGAAATGTTTCATTCATTAACCCAAAAGTTAGTTTTAAATTACTTAAACGCTCTGTATGGTTCTCTCCTACTTGCATGAGATGTGCCACAGAACTTGCATTCAATCCTTGATCTCTTGCGGTGTGTAAGGTGAAAGTTGCACCACTTCTTTCGTATATCAGCTCATTAATTAAGTTAGCGTTTACATCTGGGTTGTTTGCTTGTATTATTTCTATGGAAAAATTTATATTAGCAGATAGGGTGGGGTTATCTAGGCTATAATCTCTATGAGTTCGCATAAAGTAAGCTAGAGATTTAGCGTTAAGACCTGATACTCGTGCCTTATTAAATGACAGCTTTGCCTCATCTTCGCCTAAATAGTCTTGCACATATTGAATGACAATCCGAAACACGTCCCAGCCTGCATACCACAGTATATTTGTTAAACGTCGTCTCTTAAAGAAATATTCCCCTGGTCCTAACCATATCTCTGTCCACTCTTTTACAGTATTTGCAATGAGTTCCAAATAGGCTGCTTTGTGCTCAGGCGTAAAAGTAGGATTGTTCTGAATATTTGTAACATGATTTAAGGCTTGAGCCAAAATATGAGCCTCTAAAGAAAAGTGCCTACAAAGATTCAGGGCTAAAACTCCTCTTTGAATACTCAACAAAGCATTGATACAATCTGCATCTATAGACGGACTCTCGGGAGCCTCTATTAATGCAACGGCAAATAGCATATAAGCAATTTTTTTATCTACATCATTTACTTTTAATTCATTTTCTTCAGGTATAGTGTTGGATACTTGCAATGCATAAGATAGAGATAGAGGAGAAAGACGTACATCAAAAGCCCTTGTTAGAGCTTCTATGAAATTTTGAGTGAGAAGCTGCTCGTTCATAGTGTCTATATTCAGGCCATTAGGAGCAGTGCCCATTTCGCATAAAAAATTTATAAATCGAGCAATCTTGAGAGGATCCCAATTGATTTGATTTTCTCTTTGAGGTAGAGAAAAATATTTAAGGATAATACTTAACCCCTGAGAAAGTAAACCTACTCTAATAGCAAATATTATACTATTGATGCCTTCTTCGCTTCCTATCAGTCTATTTAGTAATCTACGAGCCCCTTCTTGCTGATTATTTTCTTCTGCATAATCATAGGTTTCTCTTAAATAGTTAAAAGCTTCATATATATAATTGCCAACATCTGCGCCTGCGCCTTCTCTATCTACAGGTATATGGCGAATATTAATATAGTTTTGGTCATTATTTTGCGTATTTTCTATGACACAATTAAAAAACCTAAACAAATGGCATTCAGTGATTTCATGAGGGGGAAAAAGGTTCCCAGAATAATAGTTGTAAGTATCTAGTGTTTTTCTACCCTTTAAAAATTCCTTTGTTGCAAAATTACTGTCGATGATTTTATGCATTCTAGGTAGCGTTCCGAAAGGAATGTTTTCTGAAAAATCTTCAAAAAAAGTAGTCAGTTGGTCATGAGCATTTGGGTCTTGATTTCTAATACATAATTTGTTATTAAATTGACTGTTTATAATGATAGCTGCACGTCGTTCTATAAGCTTCGGATTATGCTCCGGGCTATTTTCTTCCAGAAGATTTAAAGCATCTTTGGTTTCTAAAAGCCTTGCTATACCCCCTAGGTGAGGAGCGATTTGGCGTATCTGATTAGCTTCTGTTTCGCGTATAGGGATATTTTGCAAGACGTTATCTTTCTTCCATCTCCAGGTAGTATAGTCATTTGGGTTAAAAACGGGATTGTTTAATTTGTTTTGCATAATTTTTTTAGTTTTAAAGTTTTTAGATATGTTTAGTTTTTGATGTTAAGCTTCATAGGTTGCTATGGTATTGATTTTGGATTTTAGGTAGCTCCTTTTCCCGTTTAGGATTCAAAGCTTTGCTTGATCTAAATAATTACAAGCTATTGGCCTCTAAAAGAGGTAGAGAGAGCGGAGTGAGCCCTACCAATCTCTTCCAGCCTTAACTTATCAATAGCTAAATAAAGCAAGACAAGGGTTTTATTAATCAGAATAAATACCAAGTCAAATATATTTTGAATATTTTTCATTAATAATATTAATTTTTCCTTATCATAAATTTGATTCAGCTAAGGCTTACGTTTTTTTTGATGCCATCACGGCCCGCAAAAAAGTTTGAAAAAAAGGCTTGACTTTTTGAGGGAAATTCCTTAGTCCTATTTCTGTTCTTCAAATCATAAATAATCATGTCTAAAAAACCCAAAACTAAGCAAGTAGGACGCACTTAGCCCCCTATTTTCAATTTTTACCATGCAGACTCTACACACACATTCCTTCCTCTTTAGACTTTCTAAAAAACAAAATAGATTTTCTAAAACACAAAACCCGCAATCCCGCGATACTGTTCAGGTCTCCCCCTCCCCCCCTGTTGCAAGAAAGTACCTTGAATCTTGCAGTATTAATGGATTTTTTCCAGAGAACAAGGCGACCCCCTCCCCCCACCCTACGCTCTTCCCCCTATGCTCTACGAGCTACGGGCGACAGGCCGAGCTTTTTATCTCCCGACTGAGTCGGGCGTAGCTTTTAAAGCGAAGCCTGAAGCTTCAACGTAGTTAGAAGCGCAGGGAGATAGGCAGACCCCCTCCCCCCACTCATTTGAATTAAAATTTTCCATTTCTTTAATCCTTTAAAAAAATTAAAAAAAGCAAAAATAAATATTGACCTTCCCCCTACAAGCTTACACAGTCTCATGCACTTGATACACCCTCGGCATGCCAAGGAGAGTTTACTGGTAAGCCCTTGTAGCTCAGTCGGCAGAGCACGTCCTTGGTAAGGACGAGGTCGGCGGTTCAAATCCGCTCGGGGGCTCCATCTATCATTTAATAAACCTAAAATAACTCTTAAGCACATGGCAAAAGAAAAATATTCATCGAATAAACCTCACGTGAACGTCGGTACTATTGGTCACATTGACCATGGTAAGAGTACCTTGACGACTGCTTTGGTAGCAGTACAGTCCCGTAAGGGCCTAGCAAAGGCAATATCCTACGCAGAAATCACCAAGGGTGGTACAGTGCGGGATGCCAGCAAAACCGTAACCATCGCCGCCTCACACGTCGAGTACGAGTCTGACAACAGGCACTACGCGCACGTAGACTGTCCCGGCCACGCAGACTTCGTGAAGAATATGATTACCGGTGCCGCCCAGATGGACGGTGCTATCCTCGTAGTCAGCGCCGCAGACGGCCCTATGCCTCAAACCCGTGAGCACATCCTCCTTGCCCGCCAAGTCGGTGTCCCTGCTCTAGTCGTCTTTATTAATAAGGTAGACCTCGTGGAAGACAAAGATCTGCTCGAGCTAGTCGAGATGGAAGTCCGCGAACTACTCACGAAATACGGCTTTAACGGCGATGATACGACCTTCGTCTACGGTTCTGCCACTGCCGCTATTGAGGGCAAACCCGAAGGCGAGAAAGCCATAGCAGACTTGCTCAATGCCCTAGACGAGCGCATCCCAGAGCCCGCCCGCGACATTGATAAACCTTTCTTGATGTCTGTTGAAGACGTCTTCTCCATCACCGGCCGCGGAACAGTAGCTACAGGCCGTATCGAGCGTGGAAAGATCAAAGTCGGCGAAAGCGTAGAAATCGTCGGTCTTGCGAATACCCGTGCTACCGTATGTACCGGTGTTGAAATGTTCCGCAAGGAAGTGGACGAAGGGATAGCTGGCTTTAACGTCGGCCTCCTCCTCCGTGGTGTAGAAAAAGACCAAATCAGCCGTGGCCAGAAGATCGCAAAGCCTGGTAGTATTACCCCTCACATCAAAGCCAAGGCCCAAATCTACGTCCTATCCAAGGACGAAGGTGGCCGCCATACGCCCTTCTTTAATAAATACCGTCCTCAGTTCTTCTTTGGTACCGCAGACGTAACCGGTGTCATCAGCCTTCCTGAAGGCCAAGAAATGATCATGCCCGGTGACAATACTGCCATAGAAATAGAGCTCATCAAGCCTATCGCTATGGAAAAAGGGGACAAATTTGCTATCCGTGAGGGTGGACGCACTATTGGCTCTGGTCAAATTATTGAAATTCTTGCTTAAGCCATTTAGAACTTATGAGAAACCGAGGGGGTACTTCCCCCCTCAGATTTTTCATAATCATTTATAAGCATGTATCAGAAGTGCATAGGAGGATAGCTCAATTGGTAGAGCAACGGTCTCCAAAACCGTAGGTTGGGGGTTCGAGTCCCTCTTCTCCTGCCAACCCTAGATGAAAAATCCATTTCCCATTATAAAAAATTTCTCAGTGGAGATAGTTCAGGAGCTAAGAAAGTCTTCCTGGCCTACTGTTTCTGAGTTAAAGTACTCTACGCTGATCGTCATTATTGCTATGGTTCTGCTGGGTATTTATATCAGTATAGTGGATTTTTCTTTACATCAGGTGGTTCATCTGTTTTCTACTTGGTTTCAGCCAGTGTAAAAGGCAAACGAGCCCTTAGTTCTTATGAGTGACGCATCTCCAAATCATCATTTCCAATGGTATGCTATCCGAACTCTCCCTAACCAGGAGAATGAGGTAGAAAAGCTTATCAAAAACTCTGCCGAAAGGGAAGAGCTAGCAGACTCCATTGGCCGAATTCTTATACCTGTAGAGCAAGTTACAGAATTTAAAAACAGACGGAAAAGCAGCCGTATCCGCAAACTATTTCCCGGCTACATGTTTGTAGAAATGCGGCTCTATGATGAACACAAGCAGCTTGTATATAAACTTTGGCAGTTTATCAAAGGTATCCAAGGTGTTATAGACTTTGCTAACCGTCGAGGTCCACCCCGTCCCATAAAGGACTCTGAGATGGATCCTGTCATTCAACAAATGGAAGCATCTCAGGGTAAATCAGTCCTCAAGGTAGAATATGCAGTAGGGGATGAAGTAAAAATCATCGATGGTCCATTTATAAGCTTGACAGGTCGTGTGGATGAAATAGATCCTGAGCGCGGTTGTCTCAAGGTGTCCGTTTCTATGTTTGGTCGTCTCACTCCGGTAGAACTAGAGTATCGGCAGGTGGAGCGCAGTTAATTTAAAATAAGCAACATCTTTTAATATGAAAAAAGTTACAGGAGAAATTCGTTTGCAGCTACCCGCTGGAGCCGCTAATCCCAGCCCTCCGGTAGGGCCTGCTTTGGGTTCAAAAGGGGTAAATATCATGCAGTTTTGTAAAGAGTTTAACGCAAAAACTCAGGATAAAGCTGGTCTTATTATACCCGTTGTTATTACGGTATATGCCGATCGCTCTTTTACTTTTATTCTAAAGTCTCCTCCAGCCTCAGTTCTTTTGTTAAAAGCTGCCGGTATAGCTAAGGGGTCGCCCCAATCCAATACCAAGAAAGTGGGCAAGGTTACTCCTCAACAAATAAAGGAAATTGTTGAAATGAAATTTGCAGACCTCAACACGGACAGCAGAGAAAACGCCTTTAGGATGATAGAAGGCACTGCTCGCAATATGGGTATAGAAGTCATCGGTTAATATATTAAAACTTTAAGTCTATTTTTATGTCTCACCGGAGTAAACGTTACAAAAAAGCACTAGAGGTACTCGATCTTGAGAAGTCCTATTCTCTAGAAGATGCCCTACAAGCCCTTTACCAAACCCCTACTGCAAAATTTGATGAAACCTTGGAGATGGCTTTTCGTTTAGGTGTGGATCCTAAGCAGAGCGATCAAATGATCCGTGGCACGGTGAACCTCCCCCATGGGAGCGGCCGTCTTGTCCGAGTGATTGTCTTTACCGAAAACCCAAAAGCAGCCTTAGATGCAGGGGCTGAGCAGGCTGGTCTTGAAGAGCTCCTTGCTCAAGTGGAAGGCGGCTGGGCCGATTTTGATGTGGCTATTGCAACCACTACCGCCATGAAAGAAGTGCGCCGGGTTTCCCGTATTCTGGGGCCTCGTGGTTTAATGCCGAATCCTAAGGCTGGTACGGTAGTAGAGCTTACCGCTGTTTCCGAAGCAATCGATGCTGTCAAAGCAGGTAGGGTAGAGTTTAAGATGGATAAGACCGCTAATTTATCCGTAGTCTTTGGAAAGCGTTCTTTTGAGCTTCCCAAAGCACTGGAAAATGCTAGGGCAGTACTAGATATCGTTACTAAAATGTCCCCCCCCTCCTTTAAAGGCAGGCGTTATATCAAAAACATTAGCCTAAGCTCTACTATGAGCCCTGCGCTAAGGCTTGACAAAACACTTTTCTAGTCTCTGAATTAAGGTTTTATATATGAACGAAGACAAAAAATATTTACTACAAGAGGCACTCGATTACATTAAAAAATCAGATTACCTTTTTCTGATGAATTTCGAACGTGTCACTGTGCATGAGCTTGCTGGTATACGGGTGGCTTTGAAGGCTGAAGACGCAGAGTTGCACGTAGTCAAAAACAACACTTTGCGTATAGCTCTGAAAGTATCCGAGCAACCTGAGCTTGATGATCAACTTAAAGGTCATACAGCGCTCATCACTGGTGGTGCAAATCCAGCTACGGTAGCAAAAATTTTGATGAAATTCGCAGAGGATAAGAATAAGGGTCAAGTAAAAACAGGTGTTGTCTCTCATAATCGTCTTTCATTTCAAGAAATTAACACGCTCTCTAAGCTTCCGACACTTCCTGTCTTGCGTAGCCAGCTATTGGCTCTTTTCAATACTCCAGCTCAAAATTGTGCTCGCGTTTTGCAGGCCAAAATCGATAAAGCAGCTTAACTTTTGTTTTTAAACTTTAAACACTCATTATTAACCATCCATATCTTGAGAAATGCGTTAGGGGCAATGCCCTTAAATGTAAGGCTAGTCTAGCCAAGCGCTAATCATTTCCAAGTTCCAAACTTATGTCTATCAATAAAGATCAAGTCATCGAATGGCTCAGTAGCCAAACTGTTCTAGAGATTGCCAGCCTTGTAAAAGCGCTTGAAGAAAAGTGGGGAGTCAGTGCAGCTGCTCCTGTCGCAGTTATGGCTGCTCCTACTGCAGGGGCGGATGTTGCTGCAGAAGAGAAGACTGAATTCAACGTTATCCTCTCTGATACAGGTACCAATAAGATCGGTATCATTAAGGTTGTTAGAGAAGTCACTGGTTTAGGCCTCGTCGAGGCTAAGGCAGTCACAGAAAACCTGCCAAAAGCTCTCAAAGAAGGTGTTACTAAGGCTGAAGCTGAAGAGATCAAGAAAAAGATCGAAGCAGCTGGCGGTAAGGTTGAGCTTAAGTAAGCTTTACCTGCTTTTTATTTCATACATTGAGCGGGTTCTTTCTGGGGCTCGCTAAATGTAGTTCTAATATTATCTCTTGCGTTTAAAGTTTTTAAATTTTAAACATTTTTTGAATTCCTACCTCACCATTATAACCCATTGCTCCTAGACTCTCAAAGCGATCAAGACTAACTTTTAAGCTACGCTTATACCTATAAATTTATGCCTGAACGCCATAACTCTGGTCCACTAAAAAACAATACAGTTTCATCTCTACAGCTTAAAAATAAAGATGAAAGGATAAACTTTGGTAAATTAAAGGAGATCATTGTTCCTCCTAACCTAATCGAGAATCAAAATCAGTCCTATGAGGAATTTTTACAGAGAAGACTCTCTCTTCACCAGCGTAAACCTATAGGCCTTCAGGGGGTCTTTCAGGACATTTTCCCTATTGAAAGCTATGATGGTAAATCAGCCTTAGAATTTGTATCTTACAGTCTTTTAGAGTCTAAAAAAACAGACTTAGATTGTATTCAGGATGGAACCACTTATGCGGTCAGTCTATACGTAAAGCTTCGTTTGCGTGAGGAGCACAGTATTAAAGACGAAGAAATTTATATGGGTGAAATACCCATGATTACGGATCGTGCTTCATTTATCATTAATGGGGCAGAGCGTGTAGTCGTCAGCCAATTGCATCGTTCGCCAGGTATTTGTTTCGAAGAGGCTCTTCATACTAGCGGTCAGGTTCTGCATTCTTTTCGTGTTATTCCTGATAGGGGCACATGGATAGAGGTACAGTTTGACCAAAACGGTCTATTATATGTCCATCTAGACCGCCGTCGTCGTCGCCGTAAGTTTTTAATTACTACTTTTTTGCGTGTCCTGGGATATGCCACAGATCTAGATATTATTAATTTATTTTATAAAGTCCTTCATGTAAAATTAAAAACTCTAGAAAAGGAAGATAATATCTCTCGCCTCGTATTGGTTGAGGATATGGTAGATGCAGAAAAAGGCCTTGTTCTAGCTAGAGCCTTTGACCCCTTAACCAAGACTATCCTCAGTTCATTCGCTCAAGCTGGTATTCATGACCTTAGGGTCGTAGATACTTCTGCGGACGATGGAATTATTGTCCGTTGTCTAAAGAAAGATCCTACCCATAACGAAGAAGAAGCTCTAAAAGAAATTTATAGACGCTTACGCCCTACAGAGCCGGCAACAGTTAGTAATTCTAAGAGTTTGATGAAGCGTCTATTTCAAGACCCCAAACGTTATGACTTAGGTAGGGTAGGCCGTTATAAGGTCAATCAGAAGTTAAATTTAAAAACGAGCCTAGATGTGCGTATTGTAACGGCAGAAGATATCGTAGAGGCCTGCCGTTATTTATCCCGTCTAAGAAAGGGTGAAGGGCTTGTAGATGATATTGATCACTTAGGAAGCAGGCGTGTACGCACCGTAGGTGAGCTGCTGGCTAATCAGTGCCGTGCTGGTCTAGCCCGGACGGAACGTTTAGTAAAAGAGCGCATGACACTCTATGATCAAAGTGTAGACTCGGTGACGCCTCAAAAATTAATCAATCCTAAGGCGTTGAGTACTGTTATTCGTGACTTTTTTGCTCGTAGCCAACTCTCCCAGTTTATGGACCAAGCTAATCCGCTGGCGGAGCTGACGCACAAACGGCGTCTTTCAGCCTTGGGGCCGGGAGGAGTCAATCGCGACTCAGCTGGTTTTGAGATACGAGACGTGCACCCTTCTCACTATGGCCGTATTTGTCCTATTGAAACCCCAGAAGGGCCCAATATCGGTTTAATTAATTCTTTGAGTACTTATGCCCGAATTAATGAATTTGGTTTTATTGAAACGCCTTATCGTCTTGTAAAAGATGGGGTTGTTACTCAAGATATTGCTTATTTGACAGCCGATCAGGAAGAAAATTATATCATTGCCCAAGCTAATTCAGAACTGAGCAAAGACAGTCGTCTGTTAGGTAAGGTTATTGCCCGTCAACGCGACATGGTGCTAGAAGTAGAGCCTGCGAAGATTCACTACATGGATGTTTCGCCGAAGCAGCTTGTGTCTGTGGCGGCAGGCCTTATTCCTTTCCTAGAGCATGACGATGCGAATAGAGCGCTCATGGGTTCTAATATGCAACGTCAAGGTGTACCTCTTTTAAAGGCAGAATCACCTCTCGTTGGAACAGGTATAGAAGGACAGTTGGCGCGTGACTCTCAGGCTGTTATTGTGTCAGAATCTGAGGGTATAGTCGCCTTGGTTGATGCTAAGCAAATCGTCGTGACAGCAGATGGCAAACTTCCTCGCAACTTTTGCCCTACAAGCAGAACAGACGCTAAAAAAGGAATGTATGTCTACACTTTGCGCAAATTTCTTCGCTCCAACGCAGCTACTTGTTTTAATCAAAAGCCCATCATTAACAAAGGTCAAAAAGTGCACAAGGGTACCATTCTTGCAGATGGCGCTTGCACTGAAAAAGGAGAATTAGCCCTAGGTCATAATGTTTTGGTAGCTTTTATGCCTTGGAATGGCTATAATTTTGAAGACTCTATTTTGATCAGTGAGAGTATCATTAAAGATGATTTTTATACATCCATTCACATTGAAGAGTTTGAAATAACTGCCCGCGACACAAAACTAGGGCCCGAGGAAATCACCCGTGATATTCCTAATGTCGGTGAAGAAGCCTTGAAGAACTTAGATGCGAACGGTATCATTCATATTGGAGCTGAAGTGAAGCCAGGAGACATTTTAGTGGGTAAAATTACTCCTAAGAGCGAGACAGAACTTGCCCCTGAAGAGAAGCTACTGCGTGCGATCTTTGGTGAAAAAGCAGCAGACGTGAAAGATTCTTCTCTCGTGGTTCCTTCGGGATGTTATGGTATTGTAAAAGCAGTACGAGTATCCAGTAAGACAGACAAGGAATCTTCAGATCTCTCTAGCGCTGATAAACGCCGCCAGAGCAAGAAAATCCACGAAGAATGTCGTGCCCAGATGGAGCAAGCCCGTGAAGAACTTACGGATACTTTATCTCATATTTTACTAGGCGAAAAAATTCCCTTAGCTATCACCAATCCTCAAACCCAGGAGGTGGTCGTTCCCGCTAATCGTAAGATCACCAGGTCGCTCTTGAGAAGTTTGGCTGACGTATCACGGTCTATTCATATCGATCGCTCTCCCATTGGGATTAAAATTATGGAAATTCTTAAGAATTTCCATCACCGTTTTGATCAAATCGAACTGGATAAAGACTTGCGACTCGCCTCGATGGCAGATGGTAAGGTAGAGGACAATGGAGTGGTGAAAAATGTTAAAGTATATATTGCAACCAAACGTAAAATCCAGGTTGGAGATAAAATGGCTGGCCGTCACGGGAACAAGGGGGTCGTCGCTAAGATTGTAGCTGAAGAAGACATGCCTTTCCTTCCCGATGGTACGCCAATTCAAATTATTCTCAATCCTTTAGGGGTTCCCAGCCGAATGAATGTGGGGCAGGTGCTAGAAACGCATTTGGGCTGGGCCTGTAAAAAACTGGGCATAAAGGTAGCAACACCCATTTTTGATGGAATGCCCGAAGAGGACATACGCTCTTATTTGAAAGAAGCAAAACTTCCTTCGAGTGGAAAAACACGGCTTTACGATGGGCGCACAGGTGAATCTTTTGACCAGGAGGTAGTGGTAGGCTATATCTATATGATGAAGCTAAACCACCTTGTAGCCAATAAAATTCATGCTCGAGCAGTAGGGCCCTACAGCCTCATTACTCAGCAGCCCTTGGGAGGTAAGGCCCAATATGGTGGTCAGCGTTTTGGGGAAATGGAAGTGTGGGCGCTCGAAGCTTATGGCGCAGCTTATACCCTGCAAGAGTTGCTCACTGTCAAGTCCGACGACGTTCAAGGCCGTACTATGGCTTACGAATCTATTGTTAAGGGTGATAAGAATTTGAATGCTAGCACGCCTGAGTCCTTTAATGTTTTGCGCAAAGAAATGCAGGCTCTTTGTCTCAATGTATCCCTATCTAGCAAATAATTTTGCTTAACATCTAATTTTAATCAGACTATCATGAGTAACGAAGCCGTTAAAGACTTTCTGAGTTCAGAGTCAGAGCAAAGCTTTGATAGCGTGGGTATTTCCATCGCTTCTCCAGAAAATATCCGCTCTTGGTCTAGTGGAGAAACTAAAAATCCTGAAACGATTAATTATCGCACCTTTAAGCCGGAGGTTAATGGTCTGTTTTGCCAGCGTATCTATGGGCCAGTCAGGGACTATGAATGTGCCTGTGGCAAGTATAAGCGTATTCGTCACAAAGGGGTAATCTGCGACCGTTGTGGTGTAGAGGTCACTGTAGCGCGTGTACGTCGTGAGCGTATGGGCCACATAGAGCTAGCTGTGCCTGTGTCTCATATTTGGTTTTTGAAAAGCTTGCCTAGTCGCCTAGGTTTAATCTTGGATATGACTGGGAGGGATTTGGAAAGAGTGATTTATTACGAAAGCTACATCGTAACCGATCCCGGTAAGACCCCCCTAGAGTTAAAACAACTTTTGAATGAGCAGGAGTGCCTGCAGGCCCAAGATGAATATGGCGAAGATGCCTTTGTTGCAAAAATGGGCGCAGAAGCACTAAAAGATATTTTAGCCCAAATAAATTTGGAGCAAGAAATCAGAGATTTGCAAAGCCAGCTGGATACCACCCGTTCCAAACAAGCTAAGAAGAAGCTTTCTAAGCGCTTAAATGTGATGAGCGGCTTTGAGAAATCTGGCACACGTCCTGAGTGGATGATTTTAGATGTCCTACCTATTATTCCGCCAGACCTCCGTCCCCTCGTTCCTCTTGAAGGTGGACGCTTTGCTACCAGCGATTTGAATGACCTGTATCGCCGTGTCATTAATCGGAATAACCGTCTACGTAATCTTCTGCAGCTCAAAACACCGGACGTTATTATCCATAATGAAAAGCGTATGTTGCAAGAGGCAGTCGATGCTCTTTTTGATAATGGACGCCATGGGAAGGCTGTGACTGGGTCTGGTAATCGCCCTCTGAAGTCTCTATCTGATATGCTGAAAGGCAAGCAGGGTCGTTTCCGTCAGAATCTTCTGGGTAAACGGGTGGACTATAGCGGCCGTTCTGTCATCGTGAATGGACCAGAGCTCAAGCTCAATCAGTGCGGCTTGCCTAAGAAAATGGCACTTGTTTTGTTTGAGCCATTCATCATTCGCCGCTTAAAAGAATTGGGTTTTGTGCATACGGTTCGCGGGGCCCGTAAAATGATTGAAAAACGTTCTCCTGAGGTCTGGGATATCCTAGAAGAAGTCACCAAGGGGCATCCTGTTTTGCTCAATCGTGCTCCTACTTTACACCGTCTTTCCATTCAAGCTTTCGAACCGCTTCTGATTGAAGGAGACGCCATCCGTATTCATCCCCTAGTCTGTGCTCCTTATAACGCAGACTTTGACGGTGACCAAATGGCAGTCCACGTTCCCCTCTCCCTTGAGGCAATTATGGAGTGCAAGCTCCTCATGATGGCGGCTCATAATATTTTCTCACCGTCTAGTGGTAAACCGGTGTTAACCCCCTCTAACGATATCGTGCTAGGGGCTTATTACCTGACACTAGAACTCAAGCAAAAGCCTGCTAAAGATTATTTAGTGCCCCTCATGAGTGATCTAAAGGAAGCTCTTTTTGCTTATGGCGATGGTGCATTGCCTCTGCACGCTTATGTAGATTTTATTAATCCGGACTATCAAAGAGATACGATTTACGGCAATCCGGATCGTAAAGTCATTCGTACGACAGTAGGCCGTATTCTATTTAACACTGTCTGGCCTAGCGATTTAGGTTTTATCAATTTTGCTATCACGAAGTCAAAACTTGGAGACCTTATTTTGAATACCTATAAGGTGAGCTCTAAGGAAGAAACGGTGGTTACTCTAGATAAACTCAAAGACCTTGGATTTAAGCTGGCTACTAAATCTGGGATCTCTATCGGCATTGAGGATATGATTATTCCTCATGACAAGCCTCAGATTATCAAGGAAGCTCGTAAACGCTTAGAGGAAGTCGACAGCCAATACCGCAAGGGGATTATCACCCCTGGTGAATACTATAATAAAGTTGTTGAAATTTGGACAGCTGCCACGGATGATATTGCCAAGGCTGTATTTAAGGATCTAGACCACAATAATGGGAAGGATGAAGTTAATCCCGTCTACGCTATGATGGACGCCGGAGCCCGTGGTAATCGTCAGCAAGTTCGCCAGCTGTGCGGGATACGTGGTCTGATGGCTAAGCCTAATGGTGAAATTATTGAAAGACCTATTTTATCTTCATTTAGAGAAGGCCTTACCGTACTAGAATACTTTGTTTCTACTCACGGTGCACGGAAAGGGCTGTCAGACACGGCCTTGAAGACGGCCGATGCTGGCTATCTAACCCGTAAGCTGTGCGACGTAGCGATGAACTGTAAGATTAGCCTTGAGGATGATGGTTCCCGAGAAGGCATCTGGAAACAAGCCATTCTAGAAGGTGATGATGAAATCGTCACTTTAGCTGAGCGTATTGTCGGTCGTTGTTCAGCCGATGATATTCGCAACCCCATTAACCCTGATGAATATTTAGTGCGTAACGGCGAATTGATCACTGAGGTCATTGCTGGAAAAATAGCAGAGCTTGGGATTGAAAGAGTAAAAGTTCTTTCTCCGCTCAGTGGCTTCAATCGTTGGGTTATCACTGCACGCTCTTATGGTCTTGATCCTTCCACTAACCGCTTGGTAGAGCCTGGTACAGCTGTAGGTATCATCGCTGCCCAGTCTATCGGTGAGCCTGGTACTCAATTGACCATGCGTACCTTCCACGTAGGAGGAGTTGCTAGCCAGTTCTTTAAAACACCTGAAATTCGTATCCGTTTTGGAGGCCGAGTAAAGTACAAGGGCTTACGTATTGTAAAAACTGCTGAAGGAGCCAGCATCGTCTTAAATAAGACAGGCTCTGTTCTCATTTTAGATAGCGAAGGTAAGGAAGTAGAGAACTATAATATTGTTGCAGGCTCGATGCTCACACTCGAAGATGGAGCAGAAGTCAGTAAAAATCAGGTCATTGCCATGTGGGACCCCCATAATATTCCGATTCTATCTGAAAAGGGAGGTCGTATCGTCTTTAAGGATATGATTTCTGGGGTAACAGTAAAGCGAGAGTTTGACGAGTCTAACGGTCGTATTGCTACTATCGTGATCGATCACCGGGAAGACCTCAGCCCTACAATTGAAGTTCGTGATGAAGCTTCCCATAAGATTTTAGCCACCTATGCGATTCCTACTGGAGCACAAGTGGTAGTCAACGAAGAAGATATCATTTCTCCGGGGTCTTTAATTGCCAAAACGCCTCGTTCTGCATCTAAAACTCAGGATATTACGGGAGGCCTATTGCGAGTCGCAGAGCTCTTTGAGGCACGCCGTCCGAAAGAGGCTGCAGAAATGGCCCGTTTAGACGGTATCGTTTCTATCCAAGGAATGATTCGAACCAAGCGCCGATTGGTTATTACCAACGCAGACACCAATCAAGAAGAAGAGCATCTCATCCCTCACGGTAAACACATTATTGTGCACCCAGGGGATTATGTCCGTAAAGGTCAAAATCTTACTGACGGGGCGGCTGATCCTCATGAAATTTTAGAAATTTTGGGTTCTAATGCTGTTCAAGAGTACCTGATTTCTGAAATCCAAAAAGTTTACCGTCTACAAGGTGTGGTGATTAATGATAAACACATTGAAATCATTGTTGCTTGTATGCTGCGGAAGATTCGTATTACAGAAGAAGGGGACTCAGGCTTCTTGTGGGGCTCTCAGGTAGATCGTACAGAGTTTGCAAGGACCAACATAAAAATTAAGAATGCCGGAGGTAAGGGAGCGGAAGGTGAGCCTATTTTACTGGGTATTACCAAGGCTGCCCTTGAAACTGAAAGCTTTATTGCTGCTGCTTCCTTCCAGGAAACCACAAAAATCCTCACGAGTGCTTCCACACAAGGAGAACAAGACAACCTCAATGGCCTGAAAGAAAACGTCATCGTAGGCCGTTTAGTCCCTGTAGGCACAGGCTTATCCACCTATAGTAAGCTTCGGGTTAATACCCTGATGCAGGATGAGCATTATTCCTCTGAAATACTACCTGCAGCATAAACCTTAAAAAAATCATAAATTAAAAATAAAACTTGCATTTCAGAAACTAAGTCGTACTGTCAACCCACAATTCCAATTTTTTCAGCATTATATGCCCACTATTAATCAACTTATAAGAAATCCTAGGAGGAAAAACCTGAAGAAGTCTAAGGCACCTGCCCTTGGAAACTGTCCTTTTCGTTCAGGTGTTTGTCGTCAAGTTAAGACGATGACTCCTAAAAAGCCCAACTCTGCTATTCGTAAAATTGCTAAAGTTCGCCTGACGAATGGACGAGAAGTAACGGCTTATATCCCCGGTGAAGGGCATAACTTACAGGAGCACAGCCTGGTTTTGGTTCGAGGCGGTAGCCGTCCAGACTGTCCAGGGGTAAACTACATTATTATTCGAGGCAAGAACGACTGTGCAGGCGTTAATGGACGCCGCCAAGGCCGTTCCAAGTATGGAGCAAAGGCTGCTCAACCCAATAAGGCTAAAAAGTAAACTATTTTCATTCTAGCATATGGCACGTCGTAAAAGAGAAACAAAGCGAGAAATTAAGCTCGATGTACGTTATCAAAGCAAGCTCGTATCTTCTTTGATTAACATTGTGATGAAATCTGGTAAAAAATCAATTGCAGAAGGGATCGTTTATGATGCCTTTTCTGAATTAATCGAAAAATTAGGCAAAAGTGATCCTGTTGATATCCTTATGGGTGCGCTAGAGAATACACGTCCTAAAATCGAGGTGAAGAGTCGTCGAGTCGGAGGGGTTACTTATCAAGTGCCTATTCAAGTTTCTTTCGAGCGTCAACAGAGCTTAGCCCTGCGTTGGATAGTAAGAGCTGCCCAGTCATCTAAGGGTAGTGCCATGTTTTTGTCTTTATTCAAGGAAATTAAAGATGCGTACAATAACTGTGGAACAGCTGTTGAAAAGAAAGAAACCATGCATAAAAATGCCCAAGCTAACCGTGCTTTTGCTCACTTAGCTCAGTACTAAATTTATTCGTATCGCGCATATTCCTCTGTTATGCTAAATCAATCTTTATCTAAAGCTAATTCTCCAAAGCGTAAAGCTCCGCTAGAGCACACACGTAATATTGGGATCGCTGCCCACATTGATGCCGGTAAAACTACCACTACAGAACGTATTTTGTTTTATACTGGAGTGGTCCATAAGTTAGGAGAAGTTCACGACGGTACTACCGTCACCGACTGGATGGAGCAGGAGAGAGAGCGGGGTATTACTATTACCGCCGCTGCTATTTCTTGTGGGTGGACGACCAAAGAAGGTCCTTTCGCAAACATAGATCACCAGGTCAATATTATTGATACACCAGGCCACGTAGACTTTACCGCAGAAGTAGAGCGCTCTTTAAGAGTCCTGGATGGTGCAGTCGCTGTTTTCTGCGCAGTCGCTGGGGTTCAGCCTCAATCAGAAACGGTTTGGCGTCAGATGAATAAATACCACGTTCCTCGCCTCGCCTTTATCAATAAGATGGATAGAACAGGGGCTAATTTTTTGAGAGCCGTGGATGACATTCGTCAAAAACTGAAGGGTAACGCTCATCCTTTATTTCTGAATATAGGTGCTGAAGAAAATTTTAAGGGGCTGATAGACCTTGTAAAAATGAAGGCCTATATCTATGATGAAACTGATCCTAAAGGTATGGCTTACCATACAGTGGAGATCCCTGCTGAGCATCAGGATTCTGCAGAGCTGTATCGCAGTTCTTTGATTGAAGCTTTAGCCGATTTTGATGACACCATCGCTGAGAAATACCTGGAGGGAGGCTCCTTTAGCGAAGATGAACTCAAGTTAGCTATCAGAAAAGCCATATTAAGCATAAAATTTATTGGAGTTATACCTGGGAGTGCTTTTAAAAACAAGGGTGTTCAGATGTTATTGGATGCAGTCGTAGATTACCTGCCTTCTCCTCTAGACCTCCCCCCTATGAAGGCCCAGAACTCCTCTGAGGAAGAAATTGGTATAGAGCCTGACGATGCCGCAAAAGTAGCTGGCCTAGCTTTTAAGCTAATGACAGATCCTTATGTCGGTAAGCTTGTTTTCTATAGAGTCTACCGTGGCGAGCTTCGGAAGGGGATGGTACTGTATAATCCACGTACCCGCCGTACAGAACGTGTCAGTCGACTGATTGTTATGAAGGCCAACGAGCGTGTAGATATTGATGTAGCCTATTCTGGTGATATTTGTGCCTTAATCGGTGTCAAAGACGTAGTCACTGGAGATACCCTCTGTGATGCCTCTGAAGAAGTCCGTCTTGAGCCTCCTACTTTCCCAGAGCCCGTTATTAGTATGTCTATAGAGCCAAAATCCAAGGCTGACCAAGAGAAATTATCTATAGGTTTACAGCGCCTCTCTGATGAAGATCCTACATTTATCGTTTCTTCTGATCCCGAGACAGGCCAGACAATCATTGCTGGCATGGGTGAGTTGCATTTGGAGATTTTGAACGATCGCCTAGTTCGCGAATTTAATGTAGGGGCAAACACAGGCCGCCCTCAAATTGCCTATCGTGAGACTATTACCGCTTCAGCTAAAGGTGAGGGTAAATTTATTCGCCAAACAGGAGGCCGCGGCCAGTATGGCCATGCCTGTATTACTTTAGAACCTTCGGAGAAAGGGAAGGGGAATCAAGTGATTAATGCTATTGTAGGTGGAGTCATTCCCAAGGAATATATCAAACCTACCCAAGATGGGATTAATGAAGCCTCTCATAACGGAGTCATAGCAGGATATCCTGTGATCGACTTTACGGCTAGCCTGATAGATGGTAGCTTCCATGAAGTCGATTCTTCTGAGTTAGCCTTTAAAATGGCGGGTATTTTTGCCTTCAAAGATGCTATGGCCAAAGCTAAGCCCATCCTTCTAGAGCCTATTATGAAAGTAGAGGTTACTACTCCAGAAGAGTATCAGGGAGATATTATGGGTGACTTAAACCGTCGTCGTGGGCAAATTCAAAGTATGGAAACAAAAGATAGCGCAGTGCTTATTACTGCCTTTGTTCCGCTGGAGTCCATGTTTGGCTACGCCACTGATGTTCGGTCCCAATCTAAGGGTCGCGCCTCTTATAGTATGACACCCTCTCATTTTGAGCAAGTTCCCAATAATGTTTTAACAAAAATCATAGAAACTTCTCGCAGAGCACCTGCACGTACCTAAGTCCTTATGACTACCGCTAAGATTAAAAAAAATAGAAATAGAATTCGCATCTATCTTCAGAGTTTTGATTACCGTACGCTAGATGAGTGTACCGCTCAAATAGTAGACACTGCTACCTCTTCGGGTGTCCACGTGGTCGGACCTGTCCCCCTCCCCAGAAAGTATAAGCGTTTTACGGTCAATCGTTCTGCCCATATAGATAAAAAATCTAGAGACCAATTTGAGTTAATAATTCATAAAAGAATGATTGACATTTGGGAACCAAGTGGTCATACCGTTGACAATCTTAAAAAATTAAACGTGCCATCCGGCGTTGATATTGAAATTGACGTCCAGGCATAGCCCATTTCATTCAATCTTAATCACTATTATTCTCAAAGCGCTGTTTTTATCAGTATCTATTCATTCTTGTAAATATACTGCCTAAAGCAGGTTCTGAGAAAAGGATATATTTATCCACCTGCCGCTTAAGCAAAAATGACACATTCAACACCAGCAAAAATTAAAAAGTTCGCTCTTCTAGGGAAGAAGATAGGAATGACTCAGGTCTATGATGATCAAGGTCGTCTTATTCCTGTAACAGTTCTTGAGGCAGGTCCTTGCCCTGTCGTTCAAGTTAAAACTGTAGAAAAGGATCGGTATAATGCCGTACAGATAGGTTTTCAATCCACTAAGGAAAAGCATCTCACTCAAGCAGAGCTTGGTCATCTCAAGAAGCATGATCTGCCTCTACTTGCTCACTTAGAGGAGTTTCGTGTCGACGAACTTACCGACTTCAATGTTGGGTATGTGCTGACTGTCGAGAATTTTCAAGAGCAAGGAACAGTCGATATTATTGCGATTACTATCGGTCGTGGTTTTCAAGGTGTGGTCAAACGTTTTCGATTTAGTGGCCAACCAAAAACTCACGGCGCTATGATGCACCGTAGGCCAGGATCTATCGGTATGCGCCAAACACCAGGTCACGTTTATAAGCAGCGTAAGATGCCTGGGCATCAAGGTTGTAAGAGACGAACTACCCAAAATCTGCCTATTGTAAAAATTATTCCTGGCAAAAATTTAATTCTTATTAAAGGGAGTATTCCAGGATCAGAAGGCAGTATAGTGATGATTCGTACAGCTAAAAAAACTAAGTTTACCGCATAATTAATTAAAGCTATGAAGGTTAAAATTTATAATAAAGATGCAACAAGCTTTGAGGAGCGCGACTTCTCAAACGTTCGCATTTTCGAAGGAGACAAAGGCGTTGCTGCCCTACACCAAGTCATCAAAGCCTATCAGGCTAACTTGCGTCAAGGGAATGCTTGCACAAAGGATCGAGGAGCTGTTTCAGGTAGTGGAAAAAAGCCCTATCGTCAAAAAGGTACTGGTAATGCTCGGCATGGTGAGAAACGCAGTCCTATTTGGACTAAGGGTGGTGTCGTATTTGGTCCAAAACCTCGGGACTACTCACAGAAAATTAATAAAAATGTGAAGCTGCTTGCTTTTCAGAGAGCCATTTTTGATGCTATCCATACAGATGGCCTCGCTCTTATTGAAGCAATGCACATCACAGAGCCTAAAACAAAAAATTTTAACGCTTTAGTGAAAAATCTAAATAGACGGGGTCGTATTCTCATAGTAGACACAGAATTTAATGATAACGCTATTCTCTCTGCTAGAAATTTACCCTATGTCGATTTAATGTATGCTCAAAATCTGAATGCCTTAAATATTGTCAATCATGCTTATGTTTTGGTAAGCCAGAGGGCTTTTGAGTATCTATTAGAACGTTCTGCAGCTTAATATACCGGAACTCTTTATTATGTTAGCCATCGACCAAGTTATTAAACACATCCGATTCACTGAGAAGACAAACCAATTAATCTCAGATCTCAATCAGTACACATTTGAAATCCATCCTGCAGCTAATCGTATCGAAGTAGCCTATGCTATAGAGCGATTATTTTCTGTAAAGGTACTAAAAGTGAATATTATCAATAAGCCAGGGAAACTAAAGCGGAGTAGGGGGCGCAAGGGCAGCATCGGGCGTACCTCTCATTTAAAAAAGGCTATAGTTGTCTTGGCCAAAGGAAATAAAATTGAAATCGCATAATCCATTACTATGGCACTAAAAACTTTCAGGCCCCTCACGCCTTCACAGCGCTTTCTAATCCTTAATCAGCGCACCGAGCTTACTCCTGGTGCAAAGCCAGAGCGTGGACTTCTTTCTTCCAAAAAACGCTCTAGCGGAAGAAACTGCTACGGGCGTATCACTACGCGTCGTCGTGGAGGTGGTCATAAGCGCAGAATTCGTTTGGTTGATTTTTATCGTAAAAAATTGGATATTCCAGCCGTTGTCCAATCTATAGAGTACGATCCCAATCGTTCAGCAAATATTGCTCTCCTCGCATATAAAGATGGTGAGAAACACTACATTATAGCTCCTGATGGGCTCAGTGTAGGTCAGTCGGTTTTAAGTACAGACCAAAAGGTTGAGCAATACCCAGTGGGCATGTCTCTTCCTTTGTATCGTATCCCTCCGTCTACGAAGATTCATTCCCTTGAGTTATATCCTGGAAGGGGTGCTAAAATTGCTCGGGGAGCTGGTAATAGTGCCGAGCTCATTGGTATAGATACTACCCAGGCCATCGTCAAACTCCCAAGTGGTGAACGTCGTTATGTAGATGCAAAATGCCGTGCGACCATCGGGGAAGTAGGGAATCGCTACCATAAAGACCAGTCTCTCGGAAAGGCAGGACGGAATCGTTGGAAAAACAAGCGTCCACGAGTCAGGGGAATGGTGATGAACCCCTGCGACCACCCTCATGGTGGAGGTCAAGGTAAGGCTAAGGGTAAACATCCTCAATCGCCTTTTGGTCAACTTGCAAAAGGTAAACCTACTCGCCGCCTTTCAAAAATAACTAATAGCCGTATTATTATACGTCGTAATGGTAGAAAAGTGAAAAAAAATTAATCAATTTATAACTCTATGTCACGTTCCAGTAAAAAAGGTTATTACGTCAATGCTAGTCTAGCTAGCAAGGTTAGGAAAGCCCGCGCAGTCAATTCTCATAAACCCATAAAAACTTATGCCCGCGCATCTATGGTGACTCCTGATTTTGTCGGCCTTACCTTTGAGATTCACAATGGAAAAACTTTCCACTCTATCCATATTACTACCAATATGATTGGTCATCGTTTAGGTGAGTTTTCGCCTACGCGTACCTTTAAAGGGCATAGCGTGCCTACTCAAAAGGTTCAAAAATAATTTTTAGTTCTTGATTCTTATGACAAATACAGTAAAAGCCATAGCCAAGTTTGTCCGTATCTCTCCCATGAAGGTGCGAGACATTCTACACCCTATTAGAGGGATGAATGCTGAAAAAGCAGCCCAGTACCTCAAATTTGTACCAACCAAAGCTGCGCGACTTACTCTAAAAGTTTTAAATAGTGCCATTGCCAATGCTGAAAATAACAATGGTCTTTTGGTTTCAAAATTAACTATTTTAGAAGCCACTGCTAACCAAGGCACTACCATCAAGCGGTACATGCCTGCTGCAAGAGGTTCTGCGCACCCTATTCACAAGAGTACTACACATATCAGTATTGTTCTCTCATCCTCCAATTAATTTTATATTATGGGTCAAAAAACACATCCAAAAGGTTTTCGTTTAGTTGTTGATAGAGATTGGCGCAGCCGTTATTTCGCAAGTAAAAAAGATTTTCCTGCCTATATTAGAGCCGATCGTATTATTCGTGATTATATTACTCAACACTTGCGTTTTGCTGCAGTGTCAAAAGTGGATATTGAGCGTGCAGGGTCAAGATTACGTGTTACTATCCACTCAGGCCGTCGAGGCGTTATTATCGGTCGCAAAGGCCAAGAGCTTGATAAATTGCGTGATAAATTAAAGCAAGCAATTAACAAAACGAACCTTCCTTCTGCTCCTGCTCTAGATTTAATTCTTGAAATCCAAGAAGTAACTAAGCCTGAAGTCGATGCTCAACTCGTCGCTGAAAACATTGCTTTGCAAATAGAAAAAAGAGCCCATTTTCGTCGCCTATTAAAAAAAGCAGTGCAAACTGCTATGAGTTTAGGAGTAAAAGGTATCCGAGTGCAATGTTCTGGTCGCTTAGGCGGTGCAGAAATAGCTCGAACTGAAAAGCAAAAAGACGGATCCGCTTCTTTGCAAACTCTCCGCCAACCTATAGACTACGGCTTCTTTGAAGCAAGAACTATTTATGGTTTGATTGGGATCAAGTGTTGGATTGCTCACAAAAGTAAAAGTTAATTCTCCCTCGATATCATTTTAAGTTTTTTCTATCATGGCTAATATTCTTCCAGCTAAAACAAAGTATCGTAAAGTTCAAAAAGGACGTATTCGAGGTAATGCAAAAGGAGGTGACTACTTGGCTTTTGGTGACTATGGTATTCAATCCCTGACACGAGGGGTTTTGACCTCTGCCCAACTAGAAGCAGCCCGTGTTGCAATTAACCGCTATTTGAAGCGAAAAGGAAAAATGTGGATGCGCGTATTCCCTCACAAACCTGTCACTAAAAAGCCTGCAGAAACTCGGATGGGGCGTGGAAAAGGTCCTGTCGAATACTGGGTAGCTGTTATTAAACCGGGGGTTATTTTGTTTGAAGTAGCAGGTGTCCCTGCTAGTTTGGCTCGCGAAGCTATGCGCTTAGCTGACACTAAATTGCCTTTACACTGTCGCTTCTTAAACCGTGAAGAATTAGAAAAATATTAAAACTTATGAAAGCTAAAGAAATCAGAGAATTATCCATCAATGAGGCTCAAGTACAGCTTCGTGGGTTTCAAGACGAGCTCTTGCATATACAATTGCGTAGACAAATAAAATCCCTTGAAAAACCTTCGCGTGTGAATTTTCTAAAGCGTACTATTGCTCGTTTTAAAACCGTTCTTCAAGAAAACACTTCTAGATAAGCTCAAAATTTATATTTTATGTCAGATACGCTTTCCAAAAAAAAGAAAACATACACCGGAGTCGTGGTCAGTCGTTGTGGAGAAAAAACCGTCAAGGTGACTTCTTCCTACACAAAACCGCATCCTGTCTATCAAAAGCAAATTAATTGTGAAACTACAATGATCGCCCATGATGAGAGCAATGCCTGTGCAGTGGGGGATAAAGTGCAGCTTATAACTGCCCGCCCCTTGAGCAAAACAAAGCGTTGGCGTATTTTATCTATTGTTCAAAAAGCTCCTAAATCAGCTTAAGATTTAAAGAAAAATAAAGAGGAAATATTTATGATTCAAATGGAAACAGTTTTGGAGGTAGCCGATAATACTGGCGCTAAAAAAGCCAAAATGATTCGCCGTTTAGGACAAGTCTCATCTACTGCTAGGGTGGGAGACGTAATTAAGGTTTCTATTCTTGAGAGCTCTCCAGATGCTGTTGCCAAGAAGGGAACCGTTTGCGATGCGGTGATTGTCCGTACCTGTTATCCCATTGCCCGAGATGATGGTTCTTACCTTCGTTTTGGTGAAAATGCTTGTGTTATTATTGGTACAGATGGCAATCCTAAGGGAACCCGTATTTTCGGACCTGTAGCCCGTGAAGTGCGTAAAAAATTCATGAAAATAGTATCTTTAGCCCAGGGAGTACTTTAATCATATATGAGTCAAAAATTGAAAATTGGTCAAGAAGTCATCGTTATTTCTGGTTCTCACAAGGGGAAACGGGGTAAGATTCTTGAATTTTTAAAAGCTAAAAATAGAGCTCGCGTCGAGGGGGTAGCTTTAATAAAGCGCCATTTACGCAAAAGTGAGCAGCACCCCGAAGGAGCTATTATAGAAAAAGAGGGGAGTATTCATTATTCCAACCTCATGGCAGCTGAAAAATACGATCAAGCTAAAAAAGCTTGATAAAATCTATTTTTTCAGAATGCTCAGCCGCAACTCAATTTTTTAGAAATGAAAACAACGCATCAAAAGCCTCAATTAAAAGCAATCTATCAAGACAGTATTGTACCTAAGCTCAAGGTTCTTTTGTCCTGCAAGAATGAACATCAAGTTCCTTGTATAGAGAAAATTGTCATTAATTCTCGTATTAGCTCTGACAGTGACGGCGCTTTAGTCACTGAAACATTTGAGTCTATTCGTAAAATAGCAGGACAAAGGCCCATTATTACTTCTGCTCGTGATAGTATATCGAATTTTAAACTTCGAAAAGGCATGCCAACGGGTATAAAAGTTACCCTTCGTGGCAATCCCATGTATGAGTTTCTATACACTTTGATTTCTGTGGTTTTACCCGCTATTAGAGACTTTCGGGGCCTTCCAAATAAATTTGATGGTCATGGTAACTACACTATTGGTATAGCAGATCATACTATTTTTCCGCAAGTCATAGCTGAGCCTGGTCGTAAAAATATCGGTATGGATATTACAATCGTCACTACAGCTGCTACAGATAAAGCAGCCAAAGAGCTACTAGGTCTCATGCATATGCCTTTCCGCAAAGCAAATCCATCTACTCAACAAGAATTAACCGCTCCTGCTGCTTAATTAATTTAATATGGCAAAAAAATCATCCATAGCACGCAATCTCAAGCGTATACAGCTATCACAAAAATACGCCGCTAAACGTAAAGAATTGAAAGAGAAACTAAAAAATCCAAATCTCACCGAGGAAGAATTTTATAGCACGCAAGAGGCTCTAGATTCTCTTCCAAGGAATTCCTCGTTTACGCGCATTCGTAATCGTTGCTCTATTACTGGGAGGCCGCGGGGTTATTATCGTTATTTTGGCATCTCAAGAATTACCTTGCGTGAAATGGCACTTTCAGGTTGTTTAGCAGGGGTCACAAAAGCATCTTGGTAAGACTTTATATTTTTTTATATGGATACAATAGGAGATTTTATTACTATTTTAAGAAATGCTAACCAGGTCAAGCTGTCGCATTGTTCAGCTCCTTGGTCAAAGCTTCGAGAAGGTCTTGCAAAAGTTCTTCTTGAGAAAGGCTTTATTGCGGCCTACAGTGTTCGCAAAGAAACCAATAATCGCTCTTACTTGGATATTACTCTAAAATATGTCCGATTGGGTAATCAAGATAAAGTGCCAGCTTTAGTCGCTATTAATCGTCATAGTAAGCCGGGCCTTAGACTGTATTATAGTTGTGATGCTATTCCTAAGGTACTGGGAGGCTTGGGTTTTGGTATATTGACGACCTCTAAAGGGATTATGACTGATAGAGAAGCTCGCTCTCAAAAAGTAGGAGGAGAGCTACTCTGTACAGTTTGGTAACCCCAAAAATATTTTGCCATGAAAAACACCACAAAAGAAACCTTTGTAGCTAAATCTATTAAAACTAGTCGGGTAGGTCGTGCTCCTATTGTCATTCCTGCAGGAGTCACGGTTAGTCTTCAAGATAACCAAGTCACTGTGCAAGGCCCTCAAGGAAAATTAACAAAGACTTTTGATCCAGCAGTGCTAATTAGTATTCAAGAACAGCAAATTATATTTTCCCCACGAGATGGTAGCCGTTTCGCTAAAGCGATGCAGGGTACAGCTCGTTCTATTGTGGCGAGTATGGTGAAGGGTGTTCAACACTTATTTTCTAAAAACTTAGAAATCAATGGGACCGGTTACCGTGCTGTTTTAAAGGGAAAATCACTTGAGTTGTTTTTAGGTAAATCGCATTCCGATCAGTATCAAGTTCCTGAGGGAATTACCTTGACTGTAACCGATAATACAAAAATTAAAGTAGAAGGAATGAGCTTGGAGCAAGTAGGGAAGGTTGCAGCAGATATTTTTCACTTTAAAAAAGTAGAGCCTTATAAGGCTAAGGGAGTTACTATTGTCGGCCAATATGTTCACCGTAAAGAAGGTAAAAAGAGTTCATAAAATTTAAATACTAGAGTATTATGAGAATTGATAAAAAGCTAGAAGTGCTTCAAAAAAGACGTTACCGTATTCGAAAAAAGGTAAAAGGTACAAAAGTATGTCCTCGTCTATCTGTAAGATTTACAAACCAACACATTCACAGTCAGTGTATAGATGATGAAGCAGGAATTACTTTGGTATCCTGGTCTAGTCTGTCAAAAAAAAGCTCTAAGGGCCAAGACCGTGTGAAGCCAAATGTTGAGGGTGCTATATTAGGCGGTAAAACTCTCGGTCAATTAGCTAAAAAAATAGGCATAGAAAAAGTTGTTTTTGACCGTAATGGTCGACGCTATCACGGAACAGTTAAGGCCTTTGCGGATGCTGCACGAGAATTTTTGTCATTCTAAATCATTTTAATATGAGTCATTTCCATAAAAATAAAAATACTAACAGAAAACAGGGCGCTAGGGGTACAGACTCGAGATCATCTACTGACCGTGATGCTAAGCCTGCTTTGAAAGAAAAACTCGTGAATTTAGGCCGTTCTTCAAAAAGTAATAAGGGAGGACGTCGTTTTTCTTTTAACGCGCTTGTAGTAGTAGGAAATCAAAAAGGATCCGTAGGGATCGGCCAAGGAAAAGCAAAAGAAGTTCCTGATGCTGTGCAAAAAGCTACCCAACGCGGCAGCCGGCATCTGCATACTATTTGCCTCCAAGGAACTACTATTCCTCATATTGTTATCGGCAAGGCTTCAGGAAGTAGAGTTTTATTAAAGCCTGCGGCACCAGGAACAGGGATTAAGGCAGGTGGAGCAGTGAGAGCTATGTTAGAAAATGCAGGAGTACAGGATGTTCTATCAAAATCTTTGGGCTCTAATAATAAGGGCTCTTTGGTGAAGGCCACCCTGGATGCTTTAAGGCAGCTACGCTCAAGAGAAGATATGCGACGTGTCCGTCAATAAAAATTTTAAGATCTATTTTTATGAAACTTCATCAGTTACCAAAAATTGCAGGGGCTACTCATTCTAAGAAACGTAAGGGTAAGGGGCGTGCTACAGGTCACGGTAAGACTTCTGGCCGAGGTCATAAAGGAAATAAGGCGCGTTCGGGATATCATATGCCTATAAATTTCTCAGGTATTCCTTACTATAGAAGATTGCCCCAGAGAGGATTTAATAATGCTGATTATAGAATTGCTTATGACGTTGTAAATTTATCATCCCTGGATGCTTTGCTGGGAGTAGAGGTTGTAGACCGCATGACTCTAATTCAGGCTGGATTGATTCGCCCAAATTCAGTGCGTTACAAGATTTTAGCTCAAGGCGAACTGACAAAGCCTCTCACTATCAAAGCCCATAAGTTTTCTGCTGCTGCTAAAGTCAAAATTGAAACTGTAGGTGGTAAAGCGTTTGAAATCCACTCTCAAGTTTTAGAAAATACTGATTAAAAGTATTGTAGATATATTTTTTGAATACAGAATTACATGCTATCTGTTTTTACCAATTGTTTTAAGATTCAAGAACTAAGGCAAAGAATATTATTTACCCTTGGCCTGGTTTTTGTGGCCCGTTTAGGCTCCAATATACCTCTGCCGGGTATTAATCCTTTGCCGCTAGAGGCTTTTTTTGCAGCTCAAGCACAGTCTAGTAGCGCTTTATTAGGATTGGCTAATATGTTTACTGGGGGAGCTTTGATGAAAGGAGCCGTTTTTGGATTAGGTATCATGCCGTATATCAGTGCTTCTATTATTATGCAATTAATGACTGCTGCCTTACCTTCTTTAGCTCGTTTACAACAAGAAGGAGATGTGGGCCGTCAAAAAATTGTTCAGCTCACTCGTTACTTAACCATTATTATTTGTTTAGTTCAGTCTGTTTTACTGCTTTTGGCTTTGCTGAATTACCCAGAGCGTTTGTTTCCGGGTTATAGTTTGAGCTCATATGGTCCTATTGTGATTGCAAGTCCATTCGGGTTTTTATTAAGATCAACCCTCTTTCTTACAGCAGGTACTAGTATCATGATGTGGCTGGGAGAGCAAATCACGGAAAGAGGCATTGGTAATGGTGTATCTTTGCTTATTACGGTTGGAATTGTTTCCGGAATGCCTAGCTCTGTATCACAGCTTTTGCTTATGTTTACTGCACCGTTGGGTACAGAAGGGCCTCAGTTTGGCTTTGTGCATGGGCTGCTTTTGGTGAGTTTATTGCTACTGGTCATTGCTGCAATGGTGGCTGTGACTCAGGTTCAACGAAAAATCCCGGTACAGTATGCTCAGAGAATGGTAGGGCGTAAGCTTTATAGCGCTCAATCTTCCTTTCTTCCTTTAAAGGTTAATTACTCAGGTATTATGCCTGTTATTTTTGCTAGTGCTATATTGGTTTTTCCTCAGCAAATTTTTGCTTATCTCGGTGGTGCTTCAGGGATTAAATTTTTTCAACATCTGGCGTATGGTCTCACACAAGGCTCTCTTTTCTATTATTTAGTCTTTGGCTTTCTTATTTTAGCATTTAGCTACTTCTGGGTTTCAATGATGTTCAAACCCGTCCAAATTGCTGATGAAATTAAGAAAAATGGTGGCTATATTCCTGGCGTGCGGCCCGGTGATGCTACTGCAAAATTTCTTGATTTTGTGATGACTCGTTTAACTCTGGCAGGCTCCATTTTTCTGACGCTCATTGCATTGTTTCCTGATATTCTTTATTTTACTTATCATATTCCCTATTCTGTCGCCTTATTTTTTGGTGGCACAGGTACTCTTATCACCGTAGGTGTTGTCCTTGAAACAATGAAGCAAATGGAGACCTATCTTCTACAAAGGCACTATGATGGTTTTTTGAAAAAGAGCTCCCGAGCTCGTGCTGCCTCCCCCCTCCCCTTGATTGAAGCAGAGGTGATGAGTATTCGCCTTTTGTGGATTCCCCTAGCAATCATATTCTTTATCGGAATTATCGCTTGGTTCTTAAGGCAGCTATAATAGTCCTTCTTTGGATATGTTCTATTGATATGATTCCTACTAAAACAGCTCAAGAAATTATTAAAATGGAGGCCGCAGGTAAAATAGCAGCTCTTGTTTTAAAAGAAATGGCGGATGCTGTCGCTGTAGGTATCAGTACATATGATTTAGATCAAATAGCTTTTAAGGCCATTCAGCGTTATCAGGCCAAGAGTGCTTGCTACCATTATCGTATAGGTAATAAAGTATTTCCAGCTTATACTTGTATCTCAGTCAATGATGAAGTTGTTCATGGGATAGGGAAGCAAGATAAAATCCTAAAAACAGGTGATCTAGTAAGCTTAGACGTCAGTATTATTTATGATGGCTATGCCGCAGATAATGCTACTACCCTCCTCCTCCCCCCTGTACCACCTTCGTTGGAACACCTGGTCAATAGCACCAGAAATGCACTTTTTTTGGGTATAGAACAAGCAAGACCTGGGAATCGTGTAGGAGACATCTCCTTAGCAATCCAAACCTATGTAGAAAAACAAGGCCTAAGTGTAGTTAGGGATTTTGTGGGTCATGGAATTGGTAAGTCCTTACATGAAGAACCCCAAATTCCTAATTTTATAACGTCCCAACATCTTATTGCGAAAACTCCCCTCCTTAAAGAAGGAATGACTCTGGCTATAGAGCCTATGGTAAATCTAGGCAGGCCTTCAGTTTACTATGCTAAGGATGCTTGGACTGTTCTCACCCAAGATGGGAGTCCTTCTGCTCATTTTGAAAGCACGGTGCTTATTACGAATAATGAAGCAAAAGTTTTAACTAGTATTGACAAATCGCAAAAAATAACTCATGACCAGTCCTCGTTATTAAAAATAAGCTCATAACAGGCTTGCCTTTTAAAAAATTTCAGTTTTAAACAGTTATTGATAAATTAAAAAATAATATATGCCTCGTTTACTTGGAGTAGAAATACCAAATAATAAGCGTATTGAATATGCGCTCAGATACATCTATGGTGTAGGCCTTACACGGGCCCAAGAAGTTGTGCGCAATCTCAGTATCCATCCGGACACGCGCGCTCATCAACTGACCGAAGAGCAAATTAGCAAAATTATGGCCTATATCACTGCTCAAAATTGGGTAGTTGAGGGTGATTTACGTCGTGAAATTTCTGCTAATATCAAGCTTTTACAGAGCATCAAGTGCTATAGGGGAATTCGTCATCAAAAGGGATTGCCGGTGCACGGTCAACGTACTTCTACAAATGCCCGCACACGCAAAGGCAAGCGCCGCACTATCGGCTCTGTTCGCGGTAAATAACAAAATTTTTTTATGACTAAAAAAAACACGCAAAAACCAGCGGTAAAAGATACCCATTTAGCCGGAAAATCTGAAAAGATTGAGAAAGCCCAAGAGGTGGAACGTCCTGTCGTCAATCATCCATCAGCTGCTGATCTGTTAAGCTTGGAGTCAGTGGATGTAAAAGTTCATCGTGCAAAAGGAAGCAAGAACGTCCATCGTGCTATCTGCTGTATCAAGGCAAGTTTCAACAATACACATATTGCAATTACAGATCCTGAAGGCGCTGTTATAGCTAGTTCAAGCGCAGGTAAAGTAGGCTTCAAGGGGTCTCGTAAGTCAACAGCTTATGCTGCGCAGGTAGCCATGCAAGAAGCGGCAAAAGTAGCTATGTCCCATGGCGTTAGGGAGGTAGATGTTCAAATTAAAGGAGCTGGCCAAGGAAGAGAGGCGGCTGTACGAGCGCTAGCAAATTTACCTATTGTTGTTTCAAGCATCAAAGATGCTACTCCTGTTGCTTACGGCGGTTGCAGGCCTAAAAAACCGCGTCGTGTTTAATCGTTTTTATCCTATCAAATTTATATGCGATACACTGGTCCTAAGACAAGAATTAATCGACGCCTAAAAATGGCGGTATTCAATCCTAAAAAAGCATTTGAGCGTAAACCTCATTTGCCTGGAATACACGGTCCTCGCTTGAGGCGTCGTGAGACAGAATACTCAAAAGGCCTTATCGAAAAGCAAAAAATCAGATTTAAGTATGGCTTAACTGAAAAACAAATGCGTAAATATATGGCTGAAGCCAAGCGTATTGAAGGCATCACCGGTGAAAATTTTATTCGTGGGCTCGAAACTCGTTTGGATAACGTGGTTTACCTTATGGGATTGGCTAGGTCGCGCCCTGCTGCCCGTCAGTTTGTAAATCATGGTCACGTAAAAGTGAATGGCCAAAAAGTAGATATTCCTAGCTACCAATGTCGTGTTGGGGATCAAATAGAAATTAGGCCCAAGACATCTTCTCGTCACCAAGCAAATATGAATTTGGAAAATGCTCATTCTCGTGCCCTACCGGCTTGGATTGATATGAATGCCGAGGCTATGTCTGCCACGTTAATGCGCTTCCCCATTCCTACAGAGCTGGAACAAGAAATTAATATGCAGATTGTGGTCGAGTTTTATAGTCGCTAAATTAAACAATATATATATATACACTCATCTCCTATGTCACTAAAGCGTTTAGGGAAATTTGAATTACCAAGAAAGTTCTCAAAAAATCTAGCAGAAGCAAGCCCCACTTATGCTAAGTATGTAGCTGAGCCTTTTGAAAGAGGATACGGCTATACTATTGGCAATGCCATCAGGAGAGTATTGCTGAGTTCTATTGAGGGAGCTGCTATTACTCATGTGAAAATACAAGGGGTGCATCATGAGTTTCAAAGCATAGACGGCGTTAAGGAAGATGTAACGGATATTATCTTAAATCTTAAGAAAGTATTATTGTTTTCTAATAAAAGAGAACCCGTGCGGCTAGTGATTAACGTTGAAAAAGAGGGTGCTATTACTGCTGCGGATATTTTGGGTGATCCTTCCATCAGTATCATTAACCCTGACCAGTTGATTTGTACTCTTGACCGTAAGAAGCCTTTTTATGCTGAATTCGAGGTAAGATCTGGTCGCGGGTATTGTTCTGCTGAAAATAATAAACGTGAAGAGCAGGTTATAGGTGAAATTCCTATTGATGCTTTATTTAGTCCTGTGAATTTAGTCAAGTATGCGGTTGAAAATACTCGAGTTGGCCAGATTACTGACTATGATAAACTCATCTTAGAGATTCATACCGATGGTCGTATCCATCCCGATGAAGCACTGAAGGAGGCAATAGCTATTCTCAAGCATCATCTCAGTATCTTTGATCAGGTGAGTGATCAGGAATACGAATTTGAGGCTAAGCAGAAGGCCGCCAATGATCAGAACAACAAGTTGCGTGCACTGCTCAATATGAGCGTCAATGAAATTGACTTCTCTGTCCGAGCAGCTAACTGCCTCAATAATGCTAAGATTCTAACTATAGGGCAACTTGTTCAAAAAACTGAAGCTGAATTACTTAAAAATCGTAATTTTGGTAAAAAGTCTCTGAAGGAAATTATCGATAAATTAAAAGAGCTAGGCTTGTCTTTAAGCATGAACGTCAGCCAGTTTTTGGAGGGTGATAGGCCCAATACCGAGGATATATTTTTAGAAAGAGAAACAGATATACCTGCAGAGGAAGCTGTGTTCATTGAAGAATCAACTCCAAAGCCTGGATCTAAGTCTAAATCTAGCCGCCCTGTTGCCTAGCTTATCCATCTAATCTTTCTAGATAACCCTATAGGTCATTCTTACCGCTTAAGAGCTTTATTGCATCTATTTAACTCCATTAAAATTATTTTTTATGCGTCACGCTAAACACAAACATCAATTAGGTCGCAAAAAAGAGCACCGTGAAGCTACCATGGCCAACCTGGCCTCTGCTCTTTTTAAGCACACTCGTATTAAAACTACTTTGGCTAAGGCTAAGGCTCTCCGTCCTTTTGCTGAGAAAATTGTGACTTTGGCGCGTAAAGCGGCAGCTACAAGCCTCTCTGAGCAAAAGCTTCATTATCGCAGGCAAGCTATCGCCCAAGTGAGAAATAGAGATGTCATCAAGCATTTATTTGACGAGACTGTAAAAGAATTCATTAATCGCCACGGTGGATATACGCGTATCTATAAGCTTGGAAACCGTACCTCTACAGATGCAGCGGAAATGGCACTGATTGAATTAATTCCTGCTTCCGACGAGGGCTATAAAAAGCAAAGACGCAAAAAAGCGGTCCCTATTCTTAAGCAAAAATTATTAGTTCAAACTTCATCTCCTGCTATAACTTAAGAAAAACGCTCGGCTCAGGTTATAAATGCTTCAGTAGAGCCAGTAATTATTACTCTATTAAAAATAAACTTCTGGTAGGGCACCAGTAGACTTACAAATTTTAACGGGTACTTTGTTCAGCCTGCTTTATTTTTTTAGTTGTAAAAATCTATATAAATTTAAAGGATAACATATTTTTTAAGGTTATTCTTTTGCATATTTCTTGTTTTTGCCGCTTTTCATTGGCTATGACTTTTGTTTGCTCTATAGTTAGTAGCTATCCCTGGAGTAAAAAAATGGAACATAGGGCATGGAATCTTCATTAGATCTTCAATATGCATCTACAGGTGCCAGTGGAGATATTGATTTTCTAACACAAAAAATCAATCAAGAAACGCCTGAATTCGGTGAAGCTCATCCTTTTGCATTTTTTATAAGAGATAAGGACAATCAGATCATTGCAGGCTGCAACGGGAGTATCATTTTCGGCAGCCTTTATACCGATCAATTATGGGTACATCCAGCTCATCGTAAGAATGGCTTAGGACATCAATTAATGGAAGCAGTTCATGACTATGGACGTAAATCAGGATGTTCAATGGCCACCGTTGCCACAATGAGCTTTCAGAGCACAAAATTATTCTATGAAAAATTGGGATACGTAAGTGATTTTGAAAGGTCGGGCTATACGCGCGGTTCTAGCTGTATCTTTTTAAAGCGGAGCTTGTGATGTTTAAAAACTCTTGGGAAAAAGTAAGCGTTACATATCAGCTGCCAGATAGCATGGTAGAAAGAATGATAAACCTTGCTTATCCTGATAAAAAACTTACTGCATTTGAATTGATTGCTGGCGGGTGCGCTAATCTTAATTATAAAATTCAGTTGGAAAATGTAAACCAACCACTGATTTTGCGTCTTTATTTGCGCAGTAAAGCTGCTGCTTATCAAGAACAAAAACTAGCAACATTTAAACTACCTGACAAAAAAAAATTAGGACGCATAGGAAGCGGAAAAGAAGGGGATAAATTGGTCAAAAATGATGGATTGGATTCGGTCAAAGAAGGATCTCCAATAACTTTTAGCGGGATAGCCATGTGCCTTAATGATAAAAGGAATGGGAAACTTTGAAAAAAGATATTGGGCTTGATCGAGAACAAAAAGGAAGCATAAAATGATAATATGGATTAAATTTCGCAGTTTCAAAGGGTCTGTAACTCCTGTAGATTCTATACTAGAACCCTTGGGAAAAGAAGTCTTTTGCTCCCTGGGTTCGTCAAAAATACATTCAGAATCCTCATGTACTTCTGTACACTGCGGTTCTTCATCTATTTTTTCCTGCCCAGGAGTCAAAATACCTACTTTCGCAAGGGATCTATTAAATTTGTTAGTTTTAAGGGAACGAAACAGAGTTTCGATACTCCATCTGGATCGATAAATGTCTATAGGATTTCTTTTGGATGAATTATGTGCCACAATAATTAGACTGTCATCTTTGAGGCGTTTAGCGGTTACCGAAGTAGTCACTTCAGCTTTTTCTCCCAATTGTAACACTAAAGTGCGGCTTTTCCCTACGGGTAAACCGCGAAACCATTCATGAATATAACGACGCTCTTCGCCTTGATAAGCCCAATTCCACTCCTCTTTTAGGCGGACTATATAGGGAATTCCCTTCTCTTGAAAAAGCTTAATTCGGCTCAGTGCTCCAAATTCAGTATCTCCTAAAAAATAATCTATTTTTTTAGCAGGAATTATCTTCAAAACGGCCTCCAGAGCTGATTCTAGCTGAGCTAAGCTATGATTGCCTTGTTTTTGCTCACAGATAGGCAAGACCCATATGGGGATGGTCCAATGCTGCGTTTTCAAAGCTATAAATAAGAAATTTAAGTGCTTTTTTCCCCTTTTCCAGTTTGTTCTATTCAGGCTTCGGGCTTCGCTCGTTGAGCTTCGCCCGACACGTCGCTTTAAAAGCTACCTGTCTCCCGTAGCTCAAGGAGCGTAGGGGGAAGAGCGACGCCTGAAGGCTTCAGCGCAGTGGAGATGGCGTAGTGGAGACGCCCGACAAGCCAACAAAAACGATACCTATTTGCATAAGTATTCTATTTTTTTCGCAGCGAGCATAGCTCTAACTATCCGAAGGATTTCCAGTGGATTTATCTGTATTTCTTTCAGAAAACGACTCATGGTGCGCTCGTGTGAGGCCTCTTGAACCGTCGGCCGAAAAGCCTGGCTTAATCGGTTCAAATTGACCGTTCTCAGCGTAATCATCCCCGTCATCATTCTCATTAAGCACTTTGCTCTTGACTTATTTAGCGATATAATATGGCCTACCCATCGGGTAAGTGTGTTTTTTTTTCATAAAAGCTTGATGCCAGCTTTCCCACTGTTCATCAAGCTTTTAACTTACCCCTTTTTTTTGTCAGGTAGTTTAAGCAACATTCATAAAAAAAACCGTACCTGTACCGTTAACGTATTACATCGGTGAACTTGCAGGGTATCACTTTGCCATTACAGAGTTTATGCCAGGTATGCCCCTTCGGGATCTTTTGCTAGGAGACGTTCCTTATGACCTTAATGCAATCATGCATGAAGTAGGCATGACTCTATCAAGCATTGCATCGCATTCATTTTTAGAAACAGGTTTTTTGGATAAAGCATTAAGAGTGATGCCTTACCCATGTACTGATGTTTTAAAATGTGCCAAGAATTGTTTAAGCCATGAGACGGTATTATCTGTGCTGACTGCAGATAGCATTTTAGCAATTAGTACTATCCTCGAACAACACAGCTATCTATGGTCTAGATCGTCTCAAGGTTTTTATTTAGAAGGACAGCATCTTGTTCATGGGGATTTTGATCCAGCAAACATTTTGGTAAATAAGGTGAAAGACGTTTGGAAAGTGAGTGCAATTTTAGACTGGGAATTTGCTTTTTCAGGGTCTTATCTTTGGGATATTGCTAGCATGCTTAGATACGCTCATAAAATGCCACCTGTATTTCAAACTTCTTTCATCAATGCTTTAAAAAAAAGCGGTATTGACTTACCTGATACTTGGTCTAGCACTATCCATTTATTGAATCTATGCTCTTTGCTGGATTGCCTTAAGCGTTCAGACTTCAAGCATCATCCTCATCGCTGTTTTGATATTCGTGAATTAATAACGTTTATTGTATTAGAGTTAAAATCACATGAGTAAAACAAAAAACATTGAGATTCTTCCCTACAACCCAAGCTGGCCTTATATGTTTGAGGCAGAGGCAGCACATATCAAGCAAGCCTTAGGGAGTAACCTTTTAGAGATACACCACATTGGCTCCACTGCAGTGCCAGGGCTTCCTGCTAAGCCTAAGATTGATATGATCGCTGTGGTGCAAAACCCCTTTTTGCAATTCAGCAACTAGAGACAATTGGTCTGAAGCATAAAGGCGAATACAACATCCCCTTGCACTATGGTTTCAGTAAGCGAGGAGAGATCGACCTGAATCTTCATGTATACGAAGCATTTCATCCGGAAATTGAATTAAACCTAATGTTTAGGGATTACCTACGAAATCATCCGAACAGACGAGATGATTATGCCCAGCTTAAGAAGGAGTTGATCCAAGACGAATCATCATTGAATAAAGAAAATTCACTTTTCACAAATTACACGCTCCGCAAGGGCGATTTTATTCGAAGCGTTTTGAGAGAAGCGGGGTTTAATAGAGTTCGGATGCTGAAGTGCAGTGACGCTACTGAGTGGGCTGCTGCGAAGCATTTTCGAGATAAGTATTTTTTTGAGCCTCAATGCCTAGAAGACCCCTATACCTGGACATTTCATCATGAAGCGCATGTCCATCTGGTTTTATATCAAGGTACAGAGATTATAGCTTACGCCCATATTCAGTTCTGGTCTGAGCAAAGGGCGGCGATTCGTATCATAGTAGTGGATGAGAATCAGCGTAATCAAAGCTTGGGTAGTCAATTTTTGGCCTTAATCAGGCAGTGGTTGAAAGCATCAGGCATCAAAAGTATCCATGTAGAATCGAGGCAGGGCAGCTTAAGATTTTATCTCAAAAACGGCTATACAGCAATGCCGTTTGATGATCCTGCTCATCATTCATCGGACTCAAGCGATATTCCTCTGGGTAAGGTGCTATGAGGCATCCGATTTACGCACGATTATTTTTCAAACACCACCCGAAAGCTCTATTTTTTTATCCTTTCCTTAAGTTTTTGATACTGTATATATACCCTTTATGGAAGATATCGTATTTCGCTTCTTTTTGATGTTTAGTCATGATACCATGATCATTCCTTTGGTAGTCTTGGGATATATTTGGTGGGACAGAAAGATTTTTTTCCATGCGATAAGCTTAATCCTCATGAGCATGCTCTTAAATTGCGTCCTAAAAGTCACCTTCAAGGTCCCCTTAGATCCCTCTATCGGTAAAGACTGGTTTGCTTTCCCAAGTGGGCATATGCAGCTAGCCGTTGTGTTTTATACCTGGCTGTTGCAATCTATGCGTCATCCTTTGATTCGATGGGCTTGTATCTTCATCTGTATAGGGATAGCAGGAGGCCTGCTATATTTTAATTATCATCAACCCTATGATATTGCAGGAGCAATAGCCGTTGGCTTGCTGTGGGTATGGTCTTATAAGCAGCTCTTAAAAATGCCAAAAACTAGGCTTTATTTGCCTGTAATTTTACTGACATCAGCGAGCCTTCTTATGCTTTATATCCATTGGCTTTATGGCTTAAAAGACCATGTCTGGATGGCCTACTATGCTCTGATAGGAGTTCATGCGGGAGAGTATAGATTCGGGAGGAACCCAACGGCCCTCAGTATTATTCGGAAAGGCTTTGCAACAGCCTTCTTTTTTCTGAGCTTCCTCATTTTACATAAAATCTTTCTTGGATGTACCTTTTTGCCTTGTGTATTCCAACTGAAATGGATAGCCGTCGGAACATGCGTTTCGTTATCAGTTTTTTTATTTCAACCAAGAAAATCTACTATTTCAAATAAGTCTGCCTCATCTCATTAAATCTCAGATCTAGATGCATCCCTTTTCAAAAACACGGGTTACCTTACCTGCTCTTCAGTTAGTAGGTATTAGCGCTCGTACGAATAATGCGGAGAACTTTGAAGGGTCTCCTCCTAAACATACGATTGCTGCTACCATCCAAAACTATTTTGGACAATCTATCCCAAGTCAGCTCCATAACCGTATTCATCCAGGCACTACTTATTGTGTGTATACTGAATATGAGCGCGATTGGAAGGGCGACTACACGTATTTTATAGGTGAAGCTATTAGTGGCTTTGCAGAAGTGCAAGAACCCCTTAAGAGGATCATGATACCCGAGCAAACCTATATGAAGTTTACCAGCCAATGTGGGTCCATGCCTGCAGTGTGTGTAGAACTTTGGGAAGCTATATGGAAGATGTCACCCGCAGAACTGGGAGGAAAAAGAGCCTATACGGCAGACTTTGAAGTCTATGATACCAGAGCTACGGATCCTAACGCCACTGTGCTAGATATATATATCAGTATTCAAATAAGAAAGCTTTGAGCGTTAGCTATCGTGAATTTTTAAGGACATCGCAAGTATATTTTTTATTTTTAAAGGATCTATAAGCTTTTATTGATCAATGCGTGTGTCATTCATTTTGGGAGACACTCCTTTCGCCTTCGCTTTTTAAGCTACGGCGCCCAAGGGATCACAATGGAGACTTCGGGGGTAAAATGGCAGAATCAGAAAAAGTGAGGTACCGGTCTACCATAAACGTTTTTTAGCAAAAAAACGACCAGAACCAGATTTCGAATATTTTTCAAATTGCCTTGCTTTGACTTCATTTTGAAAGCCCATATAGACAATTAATTCCCAGGGTTTGTATTTAGCTGTGTGCACAGAACCACCAAAATTATGGGTTTCTAGGCGTTTTTTGAGATCTTCAGTAATCCCAACATAAACTTGGTCCGAGAAAGGAATTGAGCGGATTAAATAAACATAAAACATAGTAGTCCTCCTTCGCTAAGGCTTCGGCGGACAGCTTTCGTTAAAATAAATTTGGCCTGCCAGCTGTAGTTCGTAGAACGAAAGCTGGCGGAGAGGGGGGGATTCGAACCCCCGGTACCGTGAGGTACACAGCATTTCCAGTGCTGCACAATCGGCCGCTCTGTCACCTCTCCTAAACAATAGGGCGTTGCCTATATTTTTATATAAAACTAAGAGACACTATAGCTAGGACAAAAAGTCAAGGCTAAAGCAAGTTTTGACGCGTTTTTAGAATATGCATAGTCCTAGATGCCTCTCAGACAGCCTCAGATGCTTACAAGGAAAGTACTTTTTCTAAGGCCTAGGACGTGGATGCCCCACTGGATACACTAGATCTCCTCTTCGCTATCTTGAAGGTAGGATGGACTTTTGAGTTTAGCGACTTTGGCTTCGAGTTCGGCTTGCATCTCTGGATTGGATAGCTTGCCAAACTGCTGCTGATAGTCTTCCCAGGCGTTCAGCTTCATAAACCTCACGAGTTCTTTGTAAGTGGGCTCTACCTCCTTGTAGATAGCCTTATAAAACTCTGGGTTTTGGCCTACATGCTCTCGGGTTACGGTGATGTTCTGCTGCTTCGTCCTTTCTAAAACGGTAGCCCACCACATGAGCGCACCAAAGTTTAGCATAGGAGAGGCAAAATAACAGTTACCTGTCTTTTGAGGAGTCTTTTCAAACGCTATAGCGGCTAGAGGGTCTTGTCGATCTGCATCTGAAACGTAATAGAGCTTTTTTTGAGTAATACCTAAGATGTCTAAGGCTTTCTTTAAAAAGTCTATCTTGCTTAAAGAAGGGTTTTCGAGCCAGGTAGTCAAGGTTTGTGGATCTAAGTCGGTGTCTTGAACTAAATTTTGAACTAGTTCAGCACTATCCTTGTCTTTGAAGGTATCCAAAATTGCTCCAGAACCATCTTTTTCTAGATAGCCTAAGCTCTGAAAAATCTCTCCTAGGGCTACTTTCTTCTGTTGAAGAGGATCTGTGATAGTAGAAAAAGAAGTTTCTAATCCTAGATGCTCTAATAAAGGGCCTAAGTCTTTGATAGGTGTACCGTGTTTTTGACAAAAACCTACAGTATCTTTACCAAAACGCAGGTGATAATCGTTAATTGAATTCGATTGTTCTATCAAATTCCTAGCTTCTGCTTTATCAATAGGCAGCATCTGAATCGCACGCACTTTTTCCCCATCGAAAGCAGTAGCGTTAGTCATGTAAAATAGTTGATTATCGTTTGCTAACATACTGTCTTCTTCACTGCGCTGAGTCTCTATCAGCATATCTTGATACATCACGTAGGCGTAGGTATGGCTGTCAGCATCAAGATAGGCTAGCTGGATAGTATCAGGCTCTCTAGGGCTTTCTGCAAAATGTTTTAATAAATCCTGCCTTTTATCGAATCTCACAGACTGTATATAGGCCTTTTGAATACGGTCTATGACAGCGCTGTCTAGTTTAGATGGGAATGCTTCTAAAAATGCCTCAAAGCCTTTTTCAATAATAGGCACAGAGGAGGCAGGGTTGCTTCCGAGCAATCCAGCACTCTTAAGGCCAAACATAGTACTTAATACAAAGGCTTTATACTCCGGATGTTGCGACTGGGCTAGGCAGCGTTGTATATCTAGAGATACGCCTAGGTTTAATAAAGGATCAGGGTAGGTTTTCGAATCAATCTTTACCATAGGATTCGCTCCTCTTTGGATAAGACTTTTGATTTTTAAAGGATTAGGAACCAAACATTCCACGACCTTTCTTAATAAAGAAGAGGTTTCGATACAATTAATAAAATGTTCTTCTCCTAAGGTGCTAATCATTCTATCAAGTATCCAATCAACATATTCTGCCTGCAGGGGTTTCCAATCCAACATTACCCTTGGAATACGGGTGAAAAAATGGTTAATCAATTCAGCATTAAAAACGTCTTTGGCCTCAGAAACCTCAATAGATTCAAATAATTTTTCTGTTTTATCCTTCAATTCTGCTGGAATGTCTTTTTCATCATAGCTGAAGCTACTGATGATTGAGAAAAACACTTGATGTATGATTTCTTTCTTTTCTTCTTTTTTTAATATATTTATTTTTCTTTTATGTGTATAATTTAATAAATTAAACGCGCAATCTAAAAGTGTACGTTCTTGTGTTTTTTTATAAATTTTAAGTAAAACATCACGCTCAATATTATCTTCTTTGGAAATCAGATTTTTATGATTAAATGCTGTTAGCATTTCAAAAATTACTAAATGATCAAGAGAACAAGTGCCCATTCGATTTAATAGAACCGAATGACACCATTCTTTACTGGGTTTAATCCCTGCTTCTAGAATGCACTCCAAAGACTGGAGAATGTTGCCAGCATTAATCCTGCCATGAAAGAGCTCTAAACTTGCTTCACAGCACTGCAAATGATCAGCCTTCTTAATGCTGAATAAAAGTTTCTTTAAGCTCTCATTATCATGGTTATAAGTGAAGAATTGTGAAAGACCAACCAAGATAGGAATAATAGAATTATGTTGTTTCTTTTCTGAAAAATATTCTTCTATTTTTTGAATATTTACGCCTTGAATCAAGGTTCGCAAAAATGATTTTAGCTTAGACTCGTCATAATTGTTCATCAAATCTAATCTTGCCAAAATATTAGCAATTCCAGCAGTGTCTTCCAGAAAAGCCTCTTCAGCTAAAGGATGCCCTAAAAGCTGTATAGCGAAACCAAATTTTTGAAGACGACAAGCTGCTGCTAAGGCATTGGCATTGGGTGATCGCATTCCAAAAATGCTACCATTTTGCATGGCATGGCTAAAGGTTTCTTCATTGTTAATAAGATTTTTGAGATCTTGGTCGCTTACATCACGAAATACGAGAGGTTTAAGCTTAGCCTTAGGTTGGACCTCTTGACCTAGTGCCGGAGCCCCTACTAAGGAAGCTTGAGGAGCATCCGAATGGTTTTGGACTACACTGCTATTTTGCCCAGGTGAATTAGGGGCTGCTGGAGGCTGTTTATTACTTTGAGTTTCGTTCTTAGGCTTAGAAGATGTGTGAATGGGATTATAGATAGGTCTCATATGGCAATAGAATAAATCAAAATTCCTACGATTAAAAAATGGTGCAATCGTTGAATATCGTCAAATGAAATTAAGAATGCAATAATAAATATATTTTTTTTAATAAAATGCTACATCAATAAAGATAGAAAATTCTAATACTTACTCTAGCACCGGTCATTTTTTTAATGTACTTTTTATGCTTAGAGTTTGTTCGAGCTTATTTTAGAAGCCAAAATCTATTTCAAACCAATATAGATTTGGCTTTTAATTCGTCTTTCTGTCACCGATCTGTGCCAAGACTAAGGCAAACATAATAATACCTAAAGCAAGACCTACCCTAAGGTAATCTGCTTCTTCCTTAAATATCAGTAAAGAAGCCAAGACACCTAAGGGGATTTTGAGGTTATTAAAGACAGCCAAGGTGCTGACGGAGACCTTTACCCCCCCCTTATTCCACCAGAAAAAGCAAAGGCCCGTAGCCACTACTCCTAAGTAGGCAAGCACGCCTATCTGTTCTAAGGATAGGGCAGTGATGATATGCCAATTTCCAAAGTAATGGGTGCTGGTAGCGGTTACAAGTAAGGCCCCCAAGAATAGCCAAGCGTAGATGGCTCCGTCTTCTAGCTTTGGGTTGCCTTCCCTAAAACGTTTATAAGCTACTTGGCCAAAGGCAAAGCAAAGGTCGCTTCCTTGTACGAGTAAGAAACCTTTTCCAATTAAAAACAGGTCGGCATTGCTTTTATAATAAATGCTGGCAGCTCCTATTAGTGCTAAAACGGCCGTAAAGAGCGAAAAGGGACGAAATTTGCGTGAAAAAACATCGTTGAGCAGCGTCACATAAATAGGGGTAAACGTCGTAAATAGTGCCACCTGGTAGGCTTGCAAATACTGGTAGGAACGGATAACGCATAGGTACATCAGGCCATATTGAATGGCCCCTATGCCTAAAAGGACAAAAATTTTACGAAGGTTAAGGCCTTTTAACCTCAGAAAAGGCAGGAAAATAGGAAGCGCTAGGGCGATACGTAAAAAAGAGATACAATTCGCATCCAGGCCGCTTAGGTAAATTTTAATCAACCCCCAGGAAAAAGCCCAGATGAGGGATACCAATAATAAGTACAGCATAGCGATAAAAGCTAATTTTCAACGAATGAGCTAAGGGCCTTAGGGTCCACGTTCCGCCCAACTGTTCCTTATAAAACTGAAACTTGCTCTGGTGTCTAGTGTAAAAATAGCTTAATAGCTTTTAATAAGAAGCCTTTAAAAGGCTAGATCCACATAAATCAGCCTATGGTCGCTCGCTTCTAGGCTATGGGGGAGGATGTCCTCAATATGAGCAGAACCTGTTTTTAGATACCTTAGCATGGCCTGAGAGGCTAAAATATAATCTAAACGAGAATAAACATCCATTTTAGCATTATGAAAGGTCCAGCTTTCTTGCCTACTATCGTAGGCATGGAGCATGTGGGTTAAAACGCTATCACCTTTCTTTAAAAAAGCCCTTAAGGGTGCGCTGTAGGGATGGTCGTTAAAGTCTCCTACTATGAGGTAAGGAGTAACGGGTGGCGTTAGGCTTTGGATTTTATTCCTTAACGCATAGGCCTCAGCTTTGCGAAGTTGTTTAGATTCAAAGTCTTTGTCATTATTAGATGGATAACGGCTCTTGAGGTGTACCACATAGAGCACCCAAGTTTTGCCTTTTTCTTTGAACCATAGTTCTAACATTCCGCGGCGGACATAGGTGTAATGCTTACAGTACTTAAAGGCAATTTTTGGATGGGTATGGACGTTTATGGGTTCTAGCTTGCTAAGGACTGCCAGCTGTCTTTGCGTATCCGGTCCCGGGCTTAGGATAGCATAAGGGTAGTCAAGCCCTTGTCTTTTTAGATCTGCCTGGAGTTCGTTCAAGTAGCTCAGGTCTCCTATCTCTTGTAGGGCAAGAATGTCTGGCCTAGTTTGGAGTAGAAGGTTTTGCAGGGCCTTTTTTTCAGCCTCAGGCTTTGGGTACTGCGTATAGAATTGGCCATCTATCACCCGGTCTACAAGGCCATAGTTGTGCACATTTAAAGTAGCTACCCGGCTAGCCTGAGCGTAAAGACTGCCTAAGCCATATAGAAATAGCCCAAATAGCACTCGTTGATAAAGAAAAGTAGCCATATTTATAGGCTTGAAGGTTTATAGAAATGATCTACGCTTGTAAACTATTGAATGAAGCACGATCCTATAGCGCCTGAATCTCTCAATTTTGAAGACAAGTTAAAAGCCCTGGAGGCCTTATTAGAGGGCCTTGAGAGTGGTGAACTCCCGCTAGAAAGTTGGGTGAACCATTATGCCCAAGGCATAGAGCTGCTAAAGGCTGCTCAAGCACAAATTCAAGCTGTAGAGCTGCAGATTGAAAAACTAGACCTAAAAATTGACGAAGAAGCCAGCCTGTTTGATGGCGGATAGGGTTTCTTTCCTGCTTGTATGCACCTTGCTTATACCACGCCTCTCCATGTGATCGACTTTGAGGGTACCCTCCAAGAGGGCATCCTAGAGTACGGAGTGGTCACTCTCCTGGGAGGAGCTATCCAATCCGTATCTACAGGCTTTTGTAAGCCCAGAAATGAAAAATGCAGGTCTGAGATTCCAGGTTTTGTGCACGGTCTTCATGCAGAGAGCCTCTCAGGTTTCTCTTCTTTTGATGAGCATTGGGCGCTATTTTCATCCTTACGGAAAGACGGTCTATTGGTTGCGCATCATGCAAGTGTAGAGGATAATTTGCTACGCTCTTATTGGCCTTTTCATAGCCAAAGCTCAGATTTTTTGGGGGCCAGTACGTCTACTTGGGGGCCCTGGATAGATACCCATGGGCTAAGCAAGGCCTGCCTTAGCCTAGAAAGCTATCAGCTTTCATCCATCATTCAGGCTCTGAATCTAGAAGCATCCTTAGCTCAAGCAGTCTTGAAATTGTGCCCAAAGGGAAGACGTAATTGGCATAATGCTCTCCACGACGCCTTAGCTACAGCCTTATTATTGAGGTATCTTATAGAGCAATATTTTGGAGCAGACCGACCTTTGGCAGACTTAGTCTTTCATAGCCATTTAAGTGAAAAAACTAAAAAAAAGCTAGAACAAGCTGAGATACTGCTTGAATAGATCACTTTTATATTTTAAATAAGAACTCAAATCGATCACTTATTTATGAAATCTTACGCAAGTCATATTTTTAGCTTCCTCTTTGCCTCTTGTCTTTTGTTCGGCCAAGCTAAAGGGAGAAATCTGGTCGTCGTTACTACTACTACGATGATTACAGACCTGGTGCGTGAAATAGGAGGAGACGATGTGCAAATCCTCAGCCTTATGGGGCCAGGAACAGACCCTCACCTCTACAAACCTACAGCACATGATATAAAAAAAATGCGACTAGCAGATGTTATTTTTTATAATGGGCTCCACCTTGAGGGCCGTATGGAAGAAGTCTTGCGTAGTATGCAAAAGCGTAACCCTAGTGTAAAAGCATTAGGGGCTAACCTACCTGAAGGTGCTCTTTTGCGGCAAGATAAGGAGCAGCACCAACCAGACCCTCATATTTGGTTTGATGTGCAGTTATGGTCTGATTGTGTGGATATTGTAGCAAACACCCTGGCAGAAAAAGCCCCTTTGCATGCTGCTGCTTTTATGGCTAGAGGAGAAAAACTAAAACAAAAGTATGCAAAATTGCATGAGTGGGTACAAACAAGCTTAAATCAGATTCCATCTGAGCAACGTATTTTGATTACCAGTCATGATGCTTATTCCTATTTTGGTAGGGCTTATGCTGTGGAGGTGAAAGGCGTTCAGGGCATTTCTACAGTTACAGAGGCTGGCCTTTCTGATGTTATTGCTATGGTGGACTTTATTAAAAAACACAAGGTGAAGGCTATTTTTATAGAGTCTAGCGTTTCACCCTCAGTGATTGAACGCATTAGCCGGGATGCGTGCGTCCAGGTCGGTGGAGAGCTGTATTCAGATAGCTTGGGCAGCCCTAAGGAAAACTTCGTAGACCCTCTGACGCATATAGCCTATCCTCTAGATACCTACGAAGGGGTCGTCCGGTATAATGTGCACACCATCGTTGAAGGGCTAAAGTAAGAGAGGAGAGGAGAATAGACCTCAGATAAGATCGGTTGTTTGCCCCTATATGCACTGATGAGAGCCCCTTCTAGCATCTTTTTAGACGACTGAAGGGCCAAGCTAAACGAATTTTCCTGAAAAGTTAATTAGATTGAAGACGGCCTGAAACCTATCAAAACTATGGTTTGCCGAGCCGCACTTGTTAAGCGAAGGGTGGGTCCTGACACAACTGCTTTAAAGCCTAACTTACATTTTTTTTTCTTTGCCTTGCCAAAGATTAAGCAGGTTTTTTTTGTGAAATACGAGTATCAAGCCCATGAGCAAAAACGCAAAATGTTGAAATACGCGGGGCTTCTGAGTTAGGATGCTAAATAGGGGAAGACTGAGCCCAAAAGCCATGGAAGCGACTGAAACATAGCGCAGGCTGTAAAATACCCCTAACCAAACGACAATACCTCCCAGCAGTACCCCTGGTGCGAGTACACAGAGCCCGCCCATGGTAGTAGCGACAGCTTTTCCTCCTCTAAATTTGTAAAAAAGAGAAAAGCTGTGTCCTACAATGGCTCCTAAGAAAGCCACTAAGGCATAATTCAGCCCTCCTTCGTCTCCGAGGATCAGCAAAGGCCCTAGGGCTGCTAGGGCGCCTTTTAGAAAGTCTAGCCCAAAGACCAGTTTTGCCCAAGCCGGACCTAGGACCCTTTTAACATTTGTAGCCCCAGCATTGCCACTCCCTAGACTAAAGATATCTTTACCTTTGAGCCTGCACAGCAAGGCAGACCATAGAATACTACCCCAAAGGTAGGATAATAAAAAAACGTTGATACCTAGTGTCATAATTTTAAGGGGCTTTTATTAGAAAAATGGAGCTTTCGGCAAACTCAAATGTGACAATCAAAGTATTAGGCCTCCGATGAGGATAAGCCTAAAACCTTTACCCTAGTGGCAATGATGCGCTTTTTACTCACTTCTTCGATCTGAATATGCAGGTTTTGAAAGGTAAGTTTCTCATTCTTTTCGGGTATATGTCCTAGCTCTGAGGTAATTAAGCCACCGAAAGTAGACACTCCCTGGTGCGAGAGCTTGAGGCCTAAAATTTCTTCTACCTCATGAATGGGGGTAAGGCCTGCAATTTTGTAGATGTTTTTGGAGACAAGCTGGATAAAGTCTTCCTCATGGTCAAACTCATCCTGAATATCCCCCACAAGTTCTTCCAGGATATGCTCTAGGGTGATGAGGCCGACTGTACGCCTAAACTCATCCGTAACTAAGGCCATATGCATGCGCTGCTGCAAGAGCCTTCTCAAGACTCTTTGGATGGGGGTCTTGAGGGGGACCCGTATGATGGGGCGTTTTATAAGGCTTAGGTCTAGTTTTTCTAGGGAAACTTTAGCGCAGAAAAGATCCTGCATGTGGATGATCCCCAAGGTATGGTCTAGATCTCCTTCGCAGAGGGGATAGCGTGTATAGCCTTCTTGTTTAGCTTTTTTAATATTGTCTAAGACGGGTTCACGTAGGTCTAAGTATTGCACCTGGCCTCGGGGCAAGAGAATATCTGCTGCCTCTAGATCCTTCATTCTTAGCGCGTTTTCAAGGATTTCGTAGGTAAAACGAGGGATGGATTTACCCTTGTCTCCTAATGCTCTAATTTGAAGGTCTAAATCTAAAACGTGAAAGGCTTCTTCAGGTTTGATATCCAAAAGACTCAAAAAACGACTCCCTAAAGCTTTCATGCAAAAAACCCAAGGTAAGCTCAGGAAGTAGAAAATCTTTAATAACCAAGCGGTCGCTTGAATCAGCTTTTGTGCATAGGCCATTCCTAGGATACGAGGAAGATAATAGCTTACAAGGTACTGGAAAAGGAAAAATATAAGACTCAGGCTGACCCAGGGGAGGGGGCCTAGATCGGATCCACAGACCATTAGGCTTTCTTGAATCAGCAAGTAGTCTACAATACCGAGTAAAAAAAAGCTCAGTAAATTATAAAAGTACAGGGCAGCGCCTAAGGGTTCTGCGTATTTGAGTACAAATGCAAATGCTTTCTTTTTCTGCAGCTGTACCCAGGACTCCGATATGAGATGTGCATAGCGGATTTTTACTAAAGCAAAAAAGGACGCCACACACAGGGCGTTTACAGCCATGCACGCTAGGAGCAGTACCCATAAGGCAAGCGGGGAGAAACAAGCAGTAACAATATCAGACAGCATAAATAAAACACCTACTATCTAGCACCGCTGCATCAAAAAGCAAGCCTTTGTATGAAGGCTCAGTCGATGCATCTTTGCTCTACTAAAATAGTTCATATATTTTTTATTTTTTTCTTGTAAATTGAAGATTTATTTACTAATTGAGTGAATTACGACTGCAAGTGACTACAAGCTAGTCTTTATTTCGTAAACATAAAAAATAAACCATAAAATCATATGCATACACAAACTAACATATCTAATCCAGGTGGAAAGAGTCTACACAATGCCAGTTCTCAGGCGGATCAAAGCCGCAAGACAGCTTCAGACCAAGCCAATCAGCCTATAAGCCAGCAAGAAGCCAATCCAGCCATACAAGGCCATTTAGCTGAAGCTCCGGGGAATATGGTGGAACTGGAAGCTCTTTTCATCGCTGAAGATCCTCAAGAATTTACCAATGAGCGTCTGATGACTGCAAAATGGATCCAAGACGATACCCAACGCGATAGAGCTTATCTTTCTATCGCTCAAGATTGTAACGT
>JACCDN010536113.1_pt1 | contig 65452 bp, 62 predicted proteins | sample 7441691 | NCBI WGS metagenome assembly JACCDN01 (sample SAMN15323439, study PRJNA562643) | freshwater metagenome | isolation source: river surface water | place: USA:Blue River Watershed | collected 2017-08-16 | reverse complement strand
GGCGCAATACCACATCATCCCTGCCATCGCCATTAACATCACCACTGCCCGGCAGGGTTATTTTGTTATCAGGATCTTTAAAAATCCATTCATCAGGAATCGCTCCGTAAATTTTACTCTTGTCTTCTAACAGTAAATCATCATTAGCATAGTGGCCAAACCGGGCATGCTCTCTGATACCCTCAAGGCTGGCATAGTGCTCATATAATCCCATCGCTTTCAGTGCCAAATCATCATTTTTCCTGCATTGATGAATAAACTGAATGAAAAATTGGTTCTTCTCCATCACAAAACGACTGAATTTAACAGAGTCCATCTTGTTATATTTATTCAAAAAATAAGTCAGCAATGTGACGTTCGCTCTGCTTTTCATCCAGAGAGCAATTCTGCCGGACTTTATCACCTCGGGAATGAGTTTTTTGTCAATAAAATCACTGACAGTCTGGCTTTCAAGATAAGCGGGCTTAAACAGCAGATCAATGGGCAGGGCATCCCAGTTGATATACCCTGATCTCTGTGCAGCTGAACGGATTAACTCTTCCATCCGGGTAATTTTCAAAGTGGGATCAGTCAGGCTATCAATTGTCCGATAAGCAAGGGGGTTATCGATATGTGCCGAAAGGTCTTCCTCGGCGAAGTGAGTATTGGCAAAAGGGAGAGGATCGTCGGGGCTGGTAAACTTCACCTGTTCTAAATTCAGACCAAATAAGTGAGAAAAACGGAGCGAGTCCCCAAATTTTGCTCCCGGGAGAGTGACGCCGACCAGCGCTTTGGCCTGACTGAAATCAGTGCCGCTCAGGTCTGCATCCTTGAAGAGAACAGCCGAAAATTTAGCGCCTGTAACGTTCACACGACTAAAGTTGCTCCCGCTGAAGTCAGCGCCCGTAAAAGCCACTCCCTTTAAATGCATACCACTGAAATTGTGGCCGCGAAAATCACCGCTGAGAGTGATGGCGCTTCTCTGCGCATCAGTCAGCTTGTAGATTTTAGGATGTCGCAATCTGTCTAACTGGAGAAATGATATAAACCATTCTAACGAGGAATAATAAGTTTTTTTTATAACGCCGGGAGAAAGCCCCCGCAGGAAATTTTTTGTTTTATCTTTGTATGAAAGAGTAATCTTGTCATCTTTCACAGCAATGGATAACGTGGTCCCATTATCAAACTTGACATTAATCGGTCCATTATTAATTGCATTTCTCTGTTGCTGTTCATATTGCGTGACTATTTCGTTAATTATTTTACATAGTCTCCTTCTGGAATGGATGGGTTAAGATTGCGTATCCTACTGTGTGAGGAGCTGGCTAAGTAATTGAATATTATTTTTGATATTGTATTATAATCTCATAATAAATATAGTAAATTTTATTTTAAATTTCTCATTTCAGTGAAAATTAATTCAGTAATACTTAAATTTTTCTTATTATCTTTATTTATAATTCATAACTTATTACTAAAATGATTTGAAATTTCAGCTGACGCTGCTGCCATTCCAAATCATTTTGATATAACAGGTGTGTTTAAATATATCGATGAAATTAAAACAACCATATAAAAAATGCTCTCTCGGATTGACCATTCGCTACATGAAATACACATTTTTATAAATAAATAAAGACACTCATGTATAGTCCTGTAATTTAAACTGAGAGGAATTCATTAACGGTAAAACAATAAATGAAGTGGAAATTTATACAGCATGATGGTGGCAATTTATTTACCGGATCATGATATTTTTAGGAAAAAATCTTACCAATGCAGAAATCAGATTTATCAAAAACTAAAAGCCTTTCATTATCAGTTTTACTACACTGTATTATAATTATTCCTTCCAGGAACAGGGATACCCTGGCGGGGTTTGCGGATTATTCCAGGCACTGCTTTATTATCTACTGCAAGGCAGTCAAATCGGCACGCCATTTTGGAATTTTCAGGCAGGCGTATTTGCTATGTGCATAATATCGGTTCATATCAATGCAGATTATCAGTATGCTGATAGGCCATGATTTTTAACAGCAGGAGGATCAATGTGATCCCTGACGTATCACAAGCGTTTTCTTGGCTGGAATCGCACCCTGATGTATTAAAAGGAATTCATCGCGGTATTGAACGGGAAGCACTGCGAGTCACTGCTGATGGCCGCTTGGCCGTAACAAACCACCCAGAGTCTCTGGGGGCTGCATTAACGCACCGATGGATTACTACTGATTTTGCAGAAGCATTATTAGAATTCGTTACTCCTGTTGATAAGGATATCGATCACTTATTGGCGTTTTTACGTGATCTACATCGGTATACAGCGGGTGAGCTGGGTAATGAGCTGATGTGGCCACTGAGTATGCCCTGTTTGATTGATGCTGATCAGGATATTGAACTGGCAAAATATGGTTCTTCTAATATTGGTCGTTTCAAGATGTTGTACCGTGAAGGATTGAAAAACCGTTATGGTGCGTTAATGCAAATCATCTCAGGGGTGCACTATAATTTTTCATTGCCCATTGAGTTCTGGAGAGCACGAGCCGGTATCACGGCGGAAAAAAGTGGTAATCACTTAATTTCTAAAGGTTATTTTCACCTTATCCGTAATTATTATCGTTTTGGTTGGATCATTCCTTATTTATTTGGTGCCTCTCCTGCCATTTGTTCTTCTTTCCTGCGTAATAGAAAAATAACTTTGCCTTTCAAATATACAAAAAAAGGGGTGTGTTATTTGCCTTATGCCACTTCCTTACGTTTGAGTGATTTGGGGTATACCAATACATCGCAAGGCAATCTCGATATTACCTTCAACGACCTGAATACTTATATTGATAAAGTAAAGTGCGCCCTCCATACACCTTCTCAGGAATACGCCAAATTGGGCTTAAAACACAGGGAGCGTTATATCCAACTGAATACTAATGTGCTGCAAATTGAAAATGAACTTTACATGCCAATTCGCCCCAAGCGTGTGATTAAAAAAGGAGAGTCTCCTTTAGAAGCTTTGCGGTGTGGTGGAGTTGAATATATTGAAGTACGTTCTTTGGATATTAACCCATTTTCTCCCATAGGTATTGATGCTGTTCAGGTTCGATTTCTTGATTTATTTCTTATCTGGTGTTTACTGGCCGATGCCCCTGAAATGAGTAGTGATGAGTTACTGATGATCAAGCATAACTGGAACACCATTATTCTTGAGGGACGTAAACCGGGTCAGACTATTGGTGTTGGCTGTAATGTCGGCCATGAGCCATTGGTTAGAGTGGGTAAGGCACTGTTTAATGATCTACGTCATCTGGCCGTCATACTGGATGGTGATAAGCAGCAATACCAGCAAGTGTGTGATCAGCTGGTGGCGTTTTTTGATGATCCCGGTTTAACGTTTTCAGCCAGAATATTACAGGCCATGCAAGATGATGATATCACTTGTACTGGCATGAAGTTAGCACAAGAGTATCGCCAGATTTTGCAAAAAGAACCGTTAACACTTTTAACTGAACAACAGTTTTTGCAAGAACAGGTATTATCATGGAACAAACAGCGTGACCTTGAACGCAGTGATACGTTAAGCTTTGAGGAGTATCTGAAGCGGCACGCTCTGCGCTAAGAGCGTGTGTGGCATCAGGGTATGTGAAATAAAGTCAGTTGGAAAATTATCTATTTATTTTTGGGGATGACGAGATGCCATTATTGGATAGCTTTACTGTAGACCATACGCGTATGGCTGCTCCCGCTGTGCGCGTTGCCAAGACCATGAAAACGCCTCATGGTGATGAGATTACGGTATTTGATTTACGTTTTTGTATACCTAACAAAGAAATCATGCCAGAGAAAGGGATTCATACACTGGAACATTTATTTGCAGGTTTTATGCGTAATCATCTCAATGAGCATGACGTGGAGATTATTGATATCTCCCCCATGGGATGCCGTACAGGTTTTTACATGAGCCTGATAGGTTCGCCAGATGTACGACATGTTATTGATGCTTGGAAAGCAGCAATGGAAGACATACTTCACGTCACTGATCAACGCCATATTCCTGAATTGAATCAGTATCAATGCGGTACTTGTAGCATGCATTCATTGCAAGAGGCCCAGGAGATTGCCCGTAACATCATTAAACGTGAGCCGGTCATCAACTACAATGAAGACCTCATGTTATCGCAAGAAAAGCTCCTTGAATTGCAAAATTAGCCTGTGTTAGCAAGATAATGCTTTCGATCTGAGCAGAAATTGAGATCGAAAGCAGAGAGGAAGCAGTAAAATTCGATTGTTTAACGACAAGCTAGATGATTAAACCCTGTGCTCAGACAGCATGAAGATTAACGTCAACTAACTAAACAGCCATTAATTTATGGAATAAACGGCTGCCAAAATAAGCAAGAGTCAACAGAAAAACACCTGAAAAACTAAACCAGACGACCAATCGTCCACGCCAACCCCGAACACGCCCACACAATAAAATCATGTAGACAAACCAAGCCATAATAGACAGTATCGCTTTATGTACATTCTCTTTGTTAAATAAATTATCCATCCATGGCAATCCAGTACAAAGCGTCAAGGTGAGCAGTACTACGCCGATCTGAGTAATATGGAACGTTTTATGTTCAAGGCTCATGAGTGGTGGCATATCCGCAGTAAATACCAGTTTCTTGTGTTTAAGCAAATAATCGAGCCATGCCAGTTGTAAGGCATAAAGTGCAGCAATCATTAACGTGGCGTAGCTAAATAGCGCCAGGCTGATATGGATCAACAATGCAGGGCTGGCTTGAAGATGGATAATAAATTCTCCGGGCAGGACGCTGATAAAGATAAGGTTAATGATGGCGAAACTGTAAACAATGGGTAATAGAAACCAGCCTCGGCCCTGGAACGCAACAAATGTCATGATAGAGCACATGATCAGGCTCACAATAGCGCTAATGTTAAGTAAGGAGAAGTTTTGCCCATCACCCATATCAAAAATTTGCTGTTTTAAAGCAATGGCATGACAAATCAGCGCCATCAGGGCTAACAGTAAGGCCAGTTTTCGATAAGCACTATTTTTACGCAGTACGCCAGGAATAATCAACCCAAGGCTGAAGGCATAAGTCAATAGAGCGACCGGGGGAAAAATATACATAGTATTAGTCATGAGCATTGGCTTAAGTTATTCAATAAGTGATTATAACGTTAGCTGGGTCATGCTCCAAACGTTCTGCACTGGAGTAGCAGAAATCGTTTTGGCTTCGTGTTACAATCCAGCACAATTCATTGTCATGGCACAGTGGTTTTTTCATGTTGAGCATCAGCCTATGTTTGAAAATTTAACCGATCGTTTATCATATACATTACGCAATATTAGTGGCCGCGGGCGGCTAACTGAAGATAACATTAAAGATACGTTGCGTGAGGTACGAATGGCACTACTTGAAGCTGATGTTGCGCTTCCAGTAGTGCGTGATTTCATCAATCGTGTAAAGGACAGTGCTCTCGGCCATGAGGTAAACAAAAGCCTTACTCCAGGCCAGGAGTTTATAAAAATTGTCAAAACTGAGCTTACCCTTGCCATGGGTGAAGTCAATAATGAGCTTAATCTGGCAACTCAGCCCCCTGCCGTAATTTTAATGGCAGGTCTACAGGGGGCAGGTAAGACGAGTACTGTCGCCAGAATAGGTAAGTTTCTTAAGGACAAACACAAAAAAAAAGTGGCGGTGGTTTCGGTTGATCTATACCGCCCGGCAGCGATCACGCAGTTACAAGTATTGGCTGATGATGCAGGTATTGATTTTTTTCCCTCAGATATTCAGGAAAAACCCACAGATATTGTGATCAGGGCATTGCAACAAGCAAGGTTGAAATTCTATGATGTTCTTATCATTGATACTGCAGGTCGGTTGCATATCAATCAAGCTATGATGGATGAAATCAGGCAAATTCATATGGCAGCCAGTCCGATTGAAACACTGTTTGTTGTTGACGCCATGACAGGTCAGGATGCCGTCAATACAGCCAAGGCTTTCAATGAAGCATTACCGCTTACTGGTGTTATTTTAACAAAAATTGATGGTGATGCGCGCGGTGGTGCTGCATTGTCCCTGCGTTATGTCACAGGTAAGCCAATAAAATTCCTTGGCGTGGGTGAAAAAATAGATGCACTTGAGCCATTTCATCCAGACAGGATAGCTTCCCGTATTCTTGGTATGGGTGATGTGTTATCACTGATTGAAGATCTTGAAAGTAAGACAGATCTAATACAGGCAGAAAAATTAGCAAATAAGTTAAAGAAGGGTAATGAGTTCGATTTTACAGATTTTTTAAACCAACTCAAACAAATGCGCCATATGGGAGGAATGGCCAGTATGCTCAGTAAGATCCCGGGGGCTGGCCATTTACCCGGAAAATCACAAATGGATGATCGTATATTGATTCAGATGGAATCCATTATCAATTCCATGACCATGAAAGAACGTGCTAAACCGGAGATTATTAAAGGTTCTCGTAAACGGCGTATCGCGGCTGGGTCAGGTACACAAATACAGGATGTGAATAAATTATTAAAGCAATTCAATGAAATGCAACGTATGATGAAAAAAATGAAAAATGGGGGTTTAGCAAAGATAGTACGTAGTATGAAAGGCATGATGCCATTGGGTTTTCCTGGTAGATAATATATAGAAATTGACTCCTGTCAGGGTAAGCAGGCTTTTGGATTGCTTTTTACGCTAAAATGAGTAAACTTTTCGGGCTTTTTATCAAGTGGCCTCATTTTTTATAAGGTCTGACAACTGAGAGAGAAATATGGTAACAATTCGTTTGGCTCGTGGTGGCGCTAAAAAGCGTCCGTTTTATCAGATAGTGGTGACTGACAGCCGCAATCCTCGTGATGGTCGTTTTATTGAACGTGTGGGTTTCTTTAATCCTATTGCAGCCGGTAATGCAGAAGCTTTATTTGTAAAGCTGGATCGCATTGAATATTGGATTAGCGAAGGTGCAGCAGTTTCTGATCGTGTTGCTGTACTGATTAATAATGCCAAAAAAGCAGCCTGAGTTGGAATAGTCACAGTGATGATTAAGCCATGTAATCCAGAATTTCCAGAGGATATCATCGCCATGGGAAAACTGGGTTCAACGTATGGTATTCGTGGTTGGCTCCGCATATTTTCTTCTACCTCAGATGCGGCAAGCATTTTTGACTATCAACCGTGGTTTATTCAGCGCTCGGGACAATGGCAGCAAATTGAGCTGGAAGACTGGAAGCACCATAATCAGAATCTGATTGTCAAAGTAAAAACTGTTGATGATCGCGAATCTGCAAAGTTGCTAAACAACCTTAATATTTTTGTGGATGCTACCCACCTACCGCCATTGGGAGCGGGTGAATATTACTGGAAAGATCTTATAGGTTGTCAGGTAGTAACAATTTCTGGTTACGGATTAGGTAAAGTCGTGGATATGATGGAGACCGGTTCCAACGATGTTATGGTGGTAAAAGCAGCATTGAAGGATAGGTTTGGAATCCAGGAACGGTTACTACCATTCCTCGAGGATCAGGTGATTAAAAAAATCGATCTTACTGCTAAACGGATTGAAGTAGACTGGGATCCTGATTTTTCATGATATTAAATGATAAAAAATAAGTGATGCAGGTCGATGTGGATCGGTATTATTACCCTGTTTCCCGAGATGTTTTCTGTCATCACTGCATACGGGGTAACGGGTCGAGCGGTTAAAAATAGCCTGCTCAGTGTACAATGCTGGAATCCTCGTGATTTTACCTGTGATCGGCATCGCAGTGTTGATGAACGTCCTTATGGTGGCGGCCCTGGCATGCTGATGAGGGTGCAACCATTAAAGGATGCTATTTATGCGGCGAAAGCTGCAGCAGGAAGCGGTTGTAGGGTTATTTATCTCTCACCTCAAGGGCGTAAGTTGGATCAACAGGGGGTTTGTGACCTGGTAAAAGATCAGAAGTTAATTTTAGTTTGTGGTCGATATGAAGGGATAGATGAACGTGTCATAACAACTGAAATTGATGAAGAATGGTCTGTTGGTGATTATGTACTGAGTGGTGGTGAATTGCCTGCAATGGTACTAGTAGACGCGGTTTCTCGATTTATACCCGGTGTATTAGGTCGTTATGCTTCAGTAGAAGCCGATTCTTTTGTTAATGGGTTGTTAGATTGCCCACATTATACTCGCCCTACGGTGTTAGCAGGTATGGAGGTACCATCAGTTTTGTTATCGGGGAATCATCTTGAAATTCGTCGTTGGCGTTTAAAGCAGTCGCTGGGCCGTACTTGGCTCAGACGACCAGAACTTCTGGCAAATCTGACTCTGACTGAAGAACAAATGGCATTGCTGACTGAGTTTCAACTGGAGCAGAAGAGCTGAAGTAGCAGGATTATTAAAGGGAAAGTCTGAATTATTTACAAATTTCTGATCTGTTGGTTTACCTGGAATAAGAGATGTATTATGAGCAACATTATCAAGCAAATTGAACAAGAACAAATGAAGCAAGATATACCTGCATTTCGTCCAGGTGATACTCTTGAAGTTAAGGTATGGGTCGTTGAAGGTGCTAAAAAACGTCTTCAGGCTTTTGAGGGCATAGTTATTGCAATTCGTAATCGTGGTTTGCAAAGTGCATTCACTGTGCGTAAAATCTCTAATGGTGAAGGTGTTGAGCGCGTATTCCAAACTCATTCACCACTGATTGATAGTATTGCGGTGAAACGTCGTGGTGCTGTTCGTAAAGCGAAGTTGTACTACTTGCGTGAACGTACCGGTAAATCAGCTCGTATTAAAGAACGTCTGGACTAAATTGCAAGAATATTCGTCCTATGTTGATAGTACGTTAAGTTTTATATTGACATACGGGGGCCAAAAAGGATTCATGACGGGTACTTTGGGTTTTTTCCCTGCAGGTGCTTTTTCCACACTGAACCTGTCCGTACATGGACAGGCAGGTCTCAATTTTTCGTCTGGTTCCATCGTTCTACCACGGGGTTTTCGGCGCAATTATCGTTATCATGGACCGCAAATTCAGAACCACAACATGGCGATGAATTGTGTGGATTCCGTTGCCATATGCCAGCCTTAAAAAGAGTATGCAAACACAACAGCCTTAGGTTTTTTAAAAATTGAGAAGATAGGTAAAATTGTGTACAACATAATTTGCGTGGTGTTGGGTAGTGCATCCAGCGCCCTTTATTTAGATCGTGTAGTGTGAAACGTGCAGTCGTCATGTTTAGCGGTGGTCAGGATTCCACCACCTGCCTGGTTCAGGCGTTGCTGCAATATGATGAGGTGCATTGCATTACATTTGATTACCTGCAAAAACATCGTGCTGAACTTGAGGCTTCCTGCAGTTTAGCTGTCCGCTTGGGTATTAAAAACCATAAGGTGCTTGATATAAGTTTCTTAAATGAGCTTGCCATCAGTAGCTTGACGCACGATAGTATGCCGGTACCCGTCTGGGATAAGAGCATGATGGGCACTATTCCTGATACTTTTGTACCTGGTAGAAATATCCTGTTTTTCACGTTGGCTTCTATTTATGCCTGGCAAATTGAAGCAAAAGTTGTTATTGCAGGCGTGTGTGAAACAGATTTTTCTGGCTATCCTGACTGCAGAGAACAGTTTGTCAGGGTACTGAATCACGCAGTTACTTTAGGAATGGCGCGCGATATTAGCTTTAAAACACCATTGATGTGGCTTAATAAAGCAGAAATCTGGGCTTTGGCCGACTATTATCATCAGTTTGAGAATATTTACCAGCATACTCTCACTTGTTATAACAATATTAAAGGAAATGGTTGTGGTAAATGTGCTGCTTGCCATCTACGATCTAAGGGACTTCGGCAATATCAAGCAGATAAAGAAAAAATCACTGCCAGCCTGAAAAATAAAACAGGTTTACTTTAACTTACAGTTTTCACTGACAGCAATTATCACTACTTTTTTGGCAACTGAATTCAAATTCATTACTGCAGTGTCACTCGGAAATCTCAGCCTGCAATTGAAACAAGTTTTCCCGTAATATTCCTGTTAATGGTAAAGCTTTTTGTGTGTTTAAATCGACACACACAAAAGTGAGAGAGGCATCAACAACAGGTGTACCTTGTGGTTCAAGCACTATGGTTTGATTTATTACACCACTTTTTTCATTTAAATGTATTAACCGGCTATTAATCCTGAGTGTATCACCGAGTACAGCGCCTTTACGATAATTAATATTGATATTCACCAGGATAAATGCAATCCTCTGTCCGTTTAGCCAGTCAAAGATTTTTGAGCCTTCGAGCCAATTCCAGCGTGCTTCTTCAAGGAATTCAAGGTAACGTGCATTATTGACATGCTGATAAAAATCTAAATGATAACCGCGAACTTTAATAAAGGTATGCATAATCAGATAATATCTCCTGCAGATGGATAAAAACAAGGACTGTCGTCAAAGCAGTAAAGCAATGGTGCTTTAACTAATGGCAAGTGACGGCAGGCCCATATTTTTATAATAAGCTTATGGATAAATTCCACCGAAAATAACGGATGGTTTATACTGGCCTTATTAGTGCTATTAAATGTAGATTAATAATTATTGAGTTTTCATACGTTATGCTGCAAGCTTATCAAATATCCTTTTCTATCCTATTTTATATATTATTTAATATATGTTATAGATAGAAAAAACGTATGTAAATAGGATTATAAGGTCATACGGGAAAGATTACGTTCTAAAAACACAGGTCCGATGCCAGGTACCTCTTTTAGTTGTTCAAGGCTGGTAAAAATACCATATTGTTCACGATAGTTAACAATCGCTTCTGCTTTTTTCACGCCAATACCGTGAAGCGCTTTTGCAAGTTGCTCTGCAGTAGCCGTATTAACATTAATTTTTAGTATTGGCTGATCATTTATATTTTCTTCCATCGATAAAGGGGTATTTTTTAATTTTTCTCCTTTTTTTTCTGTTAATTGGGTGTTGATGGCTAAATCTTTATCCTGTGCCGTTTGGGCTGTTGATATTATTCCTGCATATAACTGGTTGAACGAACTAGATAGGGCAATGAAGAAACTTAAAAAAAGTAATTTAATTCTTGGGTTTTTCATGCTGTATTCTCCTTTAAATTTGACAGCATGAGTAATATCGCCTGTAGATATGTGATCAGCAAACTGTAAACCCCAGATATGCGAAAGGCTTCCAGAGACTGTTTTATGTCAAGTTACATTATCAAATCATTGTGATGATTGTTCCACCATATTGAATTTAATGGTCGCTTTTTTTCGTAAGTTATCCATTAACGAGTAGAATGTTATGCTATCTATGCTTTCTTTCATTTTGGTAATGAAAGGTTGCCTATCATTATTGGATAATTGACCCGTAATGATAGATTGAAGCTCAATGAGGACAATATTATCCTGACTGTCTTGAGTGAGCCCGTACACAGGTTTATCTTTTTGTGGGTGGGGTAGGGAGAACACAGTCTCGACCCATGGCTCATGTTCGGATGAACGGGATATCGTTTTCTTCTCACTGAAATCTAACTGTGCTGCTTTACGTACTTCATCATCAGTCTCTTGTTGTAAAGCCTGTAATAATTTTTCACCTTCTCTACGTGCCTGTTGTAATGCTTTTTGGCGCCTGACCAGTTCAGTGACTTGAGGCTGCACGTGATCGAACGGCTGGATATGCTCAGGTTTTCGTTCATTGATACGCAGTAAAAAAGCACGATCGCCTTCTACAGTAATTACGTTTGAATTATTACTGATACCATTTTCATCGATCAGAGAACCATCGAAAAGTACCTGCAGGACAGGTTTAAAATTCAGGTTATCAGGAATATTATCCTTGGTGAACCAGTCGGTTACTTTAGCATGAATGCCTGCTGCTTTTTCAGCAGAAACCAGAGACTGATGATCACTGGCTGTCGCTTCAGTGACTTTTTGCTGTAGCGTATAATAAGCATCAACAGATTTTTCGCGTTTGATTTGTTCTATTATTTCGGCTCGCACTTCAGTTAATGGTTTCACTTGTTCTAGTTTAAGCTCATTCAGGCGTACAATTAAATACCCAACAGAAGACTTTATGATACCTGAAAGTTCACCCTGTACTGTCAAATTAGCCTTTTTAAGTTCATTCGGGGTGGTTTCAGGTTCAAGCCAACCGAGTTTTCCGCCATTTTTACGCGAAATGATATCGATGGATTGTTCTTTTGCAATAGTTGCGAAATCAGTACCTTTTTTTAACATCTCCAAGGCACGTTGTGCTTGAGCCTCGGTTTTGAATTGAATGATACTATAGTTTCTGCGTTCTGGCTGAATATAATGGCTTTTATGCTGAGCATAATAAGTACTAATCTCTTCATCACCGACGGTAATTTTATCTAGCATGCTGGCAGCATCCATTGGAATATAGCTAACTTTAAGTTTCTCTGGGGCAAGGAAACGGTTTTTATTCTTTTCATAATAGGTTTTTAATTCTTCATCGTTTATTTTTTGTTGTGCCTGCAGTGCCTCGATATTAATGGTTATCAGACGAATATTGCGCTGTTGTAACATGAGTTCGGACAAAGATTGTAGCTCAATGGGAAGCACAAACCCTGTATCAGTAAAAGGTTGCAAGACTTGCTGATTAATTAATTGCTTGCGTTGCAGTTGAGCGAACTGTTCCAGTGTATATCCCATACGCTGAACCAATTCTTTATATTTATCATTATCAAACTGCCCTTCATTCTGGAAAAAAGGTATCTTACGAATGAATTCTTTCACTTTTTCATCGCTGACAGTGAAACTCAGTTCACTGGCATATTGTTCGACCAACATATTGTTAATTAGTTGTTTTAATACTTCCTGACGCAAGTGTGGCATGTAGTCGTCATTACTCGCCAGTGCTGAAAATTGTTCACCTAATTGTTGCTGTAAAAGAGCGTGTTCGCGTTGGACAGTCTGTTCCCACTGAGCCATGGTGATTTTTTCATTGTTTACTTTGGCGGCAAAATCATTGCCAGTACCTGTAAGATAACCACCGACTCCAGTTAAAATAAATGAAAGTATCATTAGAGCAAGGATGATTTTGAGCACGATTTGATTAGTCATCGCTCGTAAATTGTCCATCATATTGTGATAATACTCCGCCGTAGTGTGAGTTAATGAATATGTGGGCTTTCCTGTACAAATAAGATAGGTATTAATGGCACTCTTCTCTGGATACATCGTTGAGCACTTATTGAATCTCGACTGTACAGGGTATATGAAAAAAAGCGTACCCTTAACGATACGCTTTGCACCTTATTAACCTGAGTTACCTGGCAGGTTGCGTGATATAAACAACAACTTGACAGGATGAGAATCGGTTAAATTAGTTTACTGCAGATTTTAGGCCTTTACCTGCACGAAAACCCGGAACTCTGGCCGCAGGGATAGTGATCTCTTTGCCTGTTTGAGGATTTCGACCAGTGCGTGCTGAACGCTCACGCACTTCAAAAGTGCCGAAACCGACCAGTGCAATATCATTACCCTCTTTCAAGGATTCAGTAACACTTGTAATAAAGACATCTAATGCACGCCCGGCAGCGGTTTTGGAAATATTAGCGCTCTGAGCAATTTTATCGATCAATTGTGACTTATTCACTATTTCATCCCCTTTAGAATTCTATCGTCGCGCAACACATCTCTGCGGAAGATATGACAACGCAGTTGTTATATCAAGCCCGCCTTGCATTAGCAAGCAACTGCAGGGACCACGTTTGCAGGCCATGGCATTAATCACAGAAAAAACTTCAGATACACATGCCCGTACTTAAAAAAACATCAATATTACTTATATTTTTTACGCAGGTTGTGCTCCAAATGGGGGATTCTGTAATGTACAGATTAAGACATCATCGATGCGTTTTACCGGATGAATTTCCAGATTGGCAATCACATTTTGCGGAATTTCTTCCAAGTCACGTTTATTTTCATCTGGAATCAACACGGTTTTAATGCCACCACGGTGTGCAGCCAGTAGTTTTTCTTTCAAACCCCCAATGGGTAATACTAAACCACGTAGTGTAATTTCGCCGGTCATGGCAATGCCTGCACGCACAGGGTTACCGGTTAAACAGGAAACTAATGCCGTACACATAGCAATCCCTGCACTTGGGCCATCCTTGGGTGTAGCACCTTCAGGAACATGAACATGAATGTCCCGTTTTTCGTGAAAATCGGGGTTGATGCCTAACTTATCTGCGCGGGCACGTACTACCGTCAATGCTGCCTGAATGGATTCCTGCATCACTTCTCCCAATGAACCCGTGTAGATCAGTTTGCCTGTCCCTGGTACACAGGCTGTTTCTATGGTTAATAAATCACCACCGGTTTCTGTCCAGGCGAGACCTGTAACTTGTCCAATGCGATTTTCGGTATCAGCACGGCCATAATCTACCAGCTGCACACCGAGAAATTTTTTTAAATTTTCTCCGTTAATCTCAATGTGTTTTACGCTAGTGTCCATTAACAGGGTTTTGACTGCCTTGCGACACAATTTGGAGATTTCACGTTCCAGGTTACGTACACCGGCTTCCCGCGTGTAATAACGGATGATATTAATGATGGCACTGTCTTCGATGGTCAGCTCACCTTTTTTAATGGCATTGCGTTCGAACTGTTTGGGTAAAAGGTGTTTCCTGGCAATATTGAGTTTTTCATCTTCCGTATAGCCAGAAAGACGAATGACTTCCATGCGATCCAGTAATGGTGCCGGAATTTTCATGGAATTAGATGTTGCAACAAACATCACATCAGACAGATCATAATCTACTTCAAGATAGTGATCATTAAATGCAATATTTTGTTCTGGATCAAGAACTTCAAGCAATGCAGATGCAGGATCACCACGCATGTCAGATGCCATTTTGTCGATTTCATCTAACAGAAACAATGGATTTTTTACACCAATTTTTGCCATTTTCTGAATTAGTTTACCCGGCATAGAACCAATATAGGTTCGACGGTGACCACGGATTTCGGCTTCATCACGCACGCCCCCTAATGCCATCCGCACGTATTGACGACCGGTAGCCCGTGCAATGGATTGGCCTAAGGATGTTTTACCAACGCCAGGCGGTCCAACCAGGCAAAGAATGGGCCCTTTAATTTTGCTGACGCGGCTTTGTACGGCAAGGTATTCAAGGATGCGATCCTTGACACGTTCCAGACCGTAATGATCGGTATCAAGCACTTTTTGTGCTTTAACCAGGTCTTTTTTGACTTTACTGTATCTGTTCCATGGGACCTGTAACATCCAGTCAACATAGCTACGGACTACGGTAGCTTCTGCTGACATAGGCGACATCATTTTTAATTTTTGTAGCTCAGCCTCGGTTTTTTCACGTGCATCTTTCGGCATTTGAGCAGCTTCCATTTTTCGCTTGAGTACTTCATATTCGTCAGGAGCATCATCCATTTCACCAAGCTCTTTCTGAATGGCTTTCATTTGTTCATTCAAATAGTATTCACGCTGGCTTTTTTCCATCTGTTTTTTAACGCGATTGCGGATGCGTTTTTCAATCTGTAAAAGATCAATCTCTGATTCCATCATGGCCATCAAATACTCGAGCCGTTCGTTGACATCAGTCATTTCCAGAACTGCTTGTTTATCATTTAATTTCAATGGCATATGTGCTGATATGGTATCCGCAAGGCGAGCGGCATCTTCAATACTGTGTAATGACGTAAGTACTTCTGGTGGAATTTTTTTGTTCAGTTTGATGTAAGCTTCAAACTGGTTAATTGCCGTTCGGGCCAGCACTTCTTGTTCGCGCTCATCTGTCACGGGTGATTCAAAGTATTCTGCCTGAGCAGCAAAATGTTCACCACTGTCTGATAGTGTCGTAATACGTGCGCGCTGTATCCCTTCCACCAGTACTTTCATCGTACCATCAGGTAATTTCAGCATTTGCAGGATAGAAGCGATAGTTCCTACGGAAAAAAGATCATTAATGTCAGGTTCGTCAGTTGAGGCCTCTTTTTGAGCAACTAACATGACTTTTTTATCATGGACCATTGCCGCTTCCAGGCACCGAATGGATTTTTCCCGACCAACAAACAATGGGATCACCATGTACGGATAAACCACCACATCGCGCAGAGGCAATACTGGGATTTCTATGCGTTCGGAACGCTCAGGATTCATAGAGCTCTCTCTTCATGTTTAACTGCCGTCAGGTGGGTTTGTTTGTGAAACAGGTTAATTACAAGTTTCAAAAAAGTTACCTTGTATATGGGGGCGCATGCCAGATATTCAATAACAAGGAGATGAGTAAAAAGTAATGGGGGATATAATCCCCCATTGTCATGATAACTCACTGTATTTTATAATTATTACTCACCTGATGCCTGAGCATCAGGTTTACCATAAATTAACAGTGGGGGTGATTCTCCCTTAATCACTGAGCTATCAATAACTACTTTATCCACGCTATTTGTTGAAGGGATATCATACATAATATTCAACAAAGCCCCTTCCACGATAGAACGTAAGCCACGGGCACCCGTTTTACGGGCCATTGCTTTTTCAGCAATGGCAATGATTGCATCATCTCGAAACTCCAGTTCCACGCCTTCAAGACTGAATAATGCCTGATATTGTTTGGTTAATGCATTTTTAGGTTCTTTAAGAATTTGAATTAATGTTTCTTTACTGAGTTCATTTAGCGTTGCAACAACGGGTAAACGGCCAATAAACTCAGGAATCAAACCAAATTTAATGAGATCTTCTGGTTCCACCTGAAGTAATAATTCACTTTCGGTTTCTTTTTCAGATGCTCCTTTGACGGTAGCACTAAAGCCAATACCTGTACCGCTATTCACGCGCTGTCCAATCACCTTATCCAGCCCTGCAAATGCGCCACCACAGATAAATAGAATTTTTGATGTATCAACCTGCAGGAATTCTTGTTGCGGATGTTTACGACCACCTTGTGGTGGAACGGCGGCAACAGTTCCTTCAATGAGTTTTAACAACGCTTGCTGCACACCTTCACCGGAAACATCACGAGTGATGGAGGGGTTTTCTGATTTACGAGAAATCTTATCAATTTCATCAATATAGACAATACCACGTTGTGCCTTTTGCACGTCATAATCACATTTTTGTAATAACTTCTGAATGATATTTTCTACATCCTCACCGACATAACCCGCCTCTGTCAACGTTGTGGCATCTGCCATTGTGAAGGGAACATCCAGAAAGCGTGCCAAAGTTTCCGCTAATAATGTTTTCCCGCTGCCAGTTGGGCCAATTAGCAAAATGTTGCTTTTACCGAGTTCGATATCATGATTAACCTCATCATTACGCAATCGTTTATAGTGGTTGTATACTGCTACAGCCAGTACTTTTTTAGCGGCTTCTTGACCAATTACATAGTCATCCAGATGGTGGCGTATTTCGTGCGGTGTGGGTAATTTGGGTAGTAAACTGCGTGCACGATGCGGTGTTATTTCTTTGATCTCTTCACGAATAATATCGTTACATAAATCAACACATTCATCACAAATATATACTGATGGTCCGGCAATCAGTTTGCGTACTTCATGCTGACTTCTACCGCAGAACGAACAATACAGCAGTTTCCCTGAACCGTCTTTGCGCTTATCTGTCATTGATAAACCTCATTCGTTAATGATGCTGTAAATTTTTGGCCTCGTCATAAATAATATTGCGATATAAATCAATAGTTATCACAGAGACAGGCCAGCAAAAATCCTGGATATGCATGGATTTTCCAAAAGTCTACTTACGCATTTCATATCTACCACAACAAGAATAATACAGTAGATTCATGAACCATTTTTATAACATTTGTTCGTCATTAATAAACCTCATTCGTTGATGACGTTGTCAAATATTATAGCAGGGGGATTCCATCTACTCTTGCAGACTAGAGAGTCAATGACGCTAAAATTGACAAATAAATATATATCATTTAGTTAAAGTGGAAGGTGATTGACGGCATTCTAATACAGAATCGACCAAACCGTATTCTACAGCTTGTGTGGCAGACAAAAACCGATCACGTTCAGTATCTTTTTGTATATCTTTAAGCGATTTTCCTGTATGTTTCGCCATTAATTCATTCATGCGTAACTTGACTTTTAAAATTTCATTGGCATGAATCTCGATATCTGTAGCTTGTCCCTGGAAGCCACCAAGAGGTTGATGGATCATGACGCGTGAGTTTGGTAAACAGATACGTTTGCCCTTGGCACCTGCAGTTAATAGAAAAGCGCCCATGGAACAGGCTTGGCCCATGCAAATAGTGCTGACATCAGGCTTAATAAATTGCATGGTGTCATATATGGACATTCCTGCTGTAATAACCCCACCAGGTGAATTAATATAAAGGTAAATATCTTTATCCGGATTTTCTGCTTCTAAAAACAGCATTTGTGCCACAATCAGGTTAGCCATGTGGTCTTCAACCTGACCAGTTAGAAAAATGACACGTTCTTTTAACATGCGGGAATAGATATCGTAAGAACGTTCACCGCGTGAAGTTTGTTCGATAACTATGGGTACCAGAGCCATGCTTGGTGCTAATTCATCCCGCTGGCCATTGTATGACATTATTAATTCTCCTGATGGAATTGGGTTACTCAACTGATGCTGTGATTCTACTTGAGATAAACAATGATCATGTCTGGGTTTCAGCAGTCAGTAACCGTAGTTTTTTCACACAGACTACCTATAGCAGCAATTTGGCGGCATTCAGGTAAATAACACTATTTTTGTTTTTGTGATGCGCAATGGAGTTTGAAGCTAGATGACATCATCTTTGGTGAATCAGTTTGTTAAACGCTATCGATTTTTCAGTGACCTTGACCCTTGACAGCAACATTTCTACCGCTTGTTCTTCCAGAGCAAGATGATGCATTTTGTTTATCATTTTTTTGTCTTTTCTAAAAAAATCAATCGCTTTTTTAGGATTTTCGTAAGAAGATGCCATTTCTTCGAAGAGTAATTTAATGCGATTGGGATCAACTTTGAGTTCATGGCTGTTGATGGTTTCATCAAGTAACAGACTGATGATAACATGACGCTTAGCCTGTTCTTCAAATAATTCACGGGGTAGTTCTAGCGCCTGCTTTTCGTTACCACCAGCACGCTGCGCAGCCTGACGACGCAACAGATTAACTTCGTTATCAACCAATGCAACAGGAACTTCGATGGTATTTGTGTTAACTAAGCCATCAAAAAGCTGATTTTTAACGCTGTTACGCACGGCAATCTTCAATTCCCGCTCCATATTTTTTTGCACTTCTGCACGCAGGCTTTGCAGTGAACCATCAGCTACACCGAAACTTTTAACGAATTTTTCAGTCAATTCCGGTAATTCCGATTCTTCCACTTTCTTCAGAACAATGGCGAATTTAACTGATGTATTTTTAAGTTTTTCAGCATGATAATCTTCAGGAAAATGTATATCAATAGAGAATTCATCACCGGCTTTATGGCCAACGATACCTTCTTCAAAACCGGGAACCATACGGCCCTGACCCAGCAGCAGAACAAAATCAGAAGCTGTACCACCTTCAAATGGCTCACCATCAATGGAACCAGTAAAATCCAGAGTAACGCGATCTTGTGCATGAACCTGACGATCAGCTGTTCTCCAGATTGCCCGTTGCTTACGCAGTGTTTCCAGCATGTCATCAACATCAGTACTACTGACTTGCGCAACGGGTTTTTCAACTTCAATACGTTCCAGTCCCTTTAGTTCAATTGCAGGATAAATTTCAAATTCAACAGAGTAGGTAAAATCATCACCCTGTTTATATTCACCCGGGAAGTAATCCGGTGAACTGGCAGGATGAAGTTTTTCCCTGGTGATGGCGTCAACAAAGTGGTGTTGCATCAAATCATTCAGTACATCCTGATGGACAGATATGCCATAACGTTGTGCAATGATTGACATGGGTGCTTTACCCTTACGAAAACCATCAATGCGAACCTTTTTAGCCGTATTAATGAGTTCCTTGTTTACCGCCTTATTAAGGTTATCGGCAGAAATCGTAATTGTGATACGGCGTCCAAGGCCTTGCGTGGTTTCAACAGAAGCTTGCATCTTCACTTACCTCAAAAAATTACAGTGACCAGTCAACTTCAACGGCATGATGGGAATGGCGTTTGTATTAAAAAATAATCTCCAGTTGCAGAGCAAACGGATGTTAAAAAAGTATCTGTTTGATATTATGGAGTTATTCACAAGATCCCCCTGAAAAATCTCTGCATTATAACGGCATATTTGTTACGAGTCGAGGTAGACAAATGAATGGGAGCATTAAACTGTACTGTATGATGACTTAAAGTTAAGTATGCTGATTAAAATTCATTGTTACTTTATCGGGTATCTGTCGTGAACACAGGGAGGAGAGGCCGATGTCATATGTTGTAATTCATCCCACTCTTTGACAGTATAAGCATGGATGGCCAGTGCATGAATGGTTTCAGCCAATTCCAGCGCCAGTATGCCATAAATCGCACGATGTCTTGTCAACACAGGTTGTGTAATAAAGTGGTCACTTACGATAATGATCTTAAAGTGACTTTCTGAACCAGCAGGAATGTTATGGCGGTAGCTTTCATTTATAACGTTCAAATGTATTGGTTGTAATGCTGCTTTTAGTTTTATTGTTATTTTTTCGTGAATCATAAAGTTCCTTTATATTATATTTTGATATGATTTTGCCTGTTGCGATATTCCAGACAGGCCCTGCTAGCGTTAATTTTGAGTAAATAAATATGCTAAAGAAAGTTTTCTTTTCGTCCTTATTTCTGGCCATTTTTCTCCTTACAGGTTGTAGCACCACCAGTGATACCCTTAATATCATGCCAAACATTGAGTTACCTTTGCGAGATCCTGCTCTGATGGGGATGATTGTCAGTATTAATGGGATTGATCTGCGTCAGGATATTGCCCTTGCCAAAGTAAACCAAGAGGGTAAATTGAAAATCCTGACACCTTCACGCGATCTCCGTTTTTTACTACAGGAAGTACTTGAAAAACAAATGGTAGCTCGAGGTTATATGATCGGCCCACAGGGTGCAGCAAACCTGCAAATTCTGGTTAATGCGTTGTATGCTGATGTACAACAAGGTGATTTTCGTTACAACATTATGACCAAAGCGGATCTTTCCATCAGTGTGCAGGGGAAAAATCGTAATACATTTACTAAAAATTACCGCGCACTTTATGGAACGCAGGGTGTATTTCGTGCGACTAATGCCAAAATCACCCATGCTGTTGATACAGTACTGAGTGACGTTATTTCTGAAATGGCTCAAGATATTAGCGTTAATGATTTTATCAAAAAAAATGCACGTTAGTAGGAGCCTGCTGACGCTGAGTGAGTGCTGTATTACTTTTATGCTGCTTATAAAACTGGGGTATAAATGGCAGGATTGTATTAATGTACAGATATTATTTGAATATTTTTACTCAGCGTAACTATTTTATCCTTTTATTTCTTGGGTTTTCATCAGGACTACCTTTGGCTCTTACGTCAGGCACCTTGCAGGCCTGGATGACGGTTGAAGGTATTGACTTAAAAACCATTGGATTTTTCTCACTGGCAGGACAAGCTTATGTGTTTAAATTTCTTTGGTCCCCCTTAATGGATCGTTATAAACCCTCTTTTTTAGGGCGTCGTCGGGGCTGGCTATTAATCAGTCAATTATTGTTAATTATGGCGATTATCGCCATCGGATGTCTTGAGCCGTCCAAACATTTGTGGTGGCTGGCAGTCATGGCAGTATTTATTGCGTTCTGTTCAGCATCGCAGGATATTGCGTTTGATGCCTGGAGAACTGACCGGCTTAATGCTGAACAGCGTGGAACAGGTGCTGCGATATCGGTACTGGGTTATCGTCTGGCCATGTTGGTTTCTGGTGGACTGGCCTTATGGTTAGCAAATCGCTGGTTAGGTTGGCAGCATACTTATTGGCTTATGGCGGCCCTGATATTTATTGGGGTATTTGCCACATTAGTTGCATCGGAGCCAAATACCGGGATAAACGTTCCAAAAACCATTGAGCAGGCAGTAATTGCACCATTCAAAGATTTTTTTGGTCGCAATAACGCTTGGCTTATTATGCTGTTGATCGTGCTGTATAAGCTGGGAGATGCTTTTGCTGTCAGCTTGAGTACGACTTTTTTAATTCGTGCTGTTGGTTTCGATGCAGGGGAAATCGGTCTGGTAAATAAAACCTTTGGCCTGTTTGCTACCGTTATTGGTGCTTTGTCTGGCGGTATATTAATGCAGCGATTGAGCCTGTTTCGCGCACTGATGATTTTTGGTGTTTTGCAAGCTATCTCAAATATCGGTTACTGGATGCTGGCAGTGACGGATAAAAATATTTTTACCATGGCGGGTGCCGTTTTTTTAGAAAATTTCTGTGGTGGGATGGGAACAGCTGCCTTTGTTGCTCTGTTAATGACACTTTGCAATAAAACATTTTCAGCAACACAGTTTGCGTTACTGTCAGCACTATCAGCAGTGGGTAGAGTGTATGTTGGCCCGGTCGCTGGCTGGTTTGTTGAAACTTATCACTGGCCACTGTTTTATTTATTATCTACTGTAGCAGCCTTGCCAGGCTTGGTCGTTTTATTGATTTGCAAACCAACGCTGGAATTTACCCAACGAACCGATAAATTTATTCCGCGTACCGAATTTAAAAACTATTATCGCAAGGCATTGCACTTGTTCGCTGTTGGATGTTTACTATTAATAGCTTGGGCGTTACTCCTTATTTTAAAGGCGCTAGCTTGGGTGTCGGTAAAAAATATGGCTGATATTTTACTCCTCTGTGGCATCAGTGCCAGTGTGGCAGGCGTAATCTTGGGAGGGGGATTAGATTATCTATCACTCAGGCGTGCAAAATGATCATAATATTATGTTATATGTAAATTGATTGGGCTCAAAAATTACTTTTTTTAATAAAACAAATAAACATCATAATTCTCTATTGTTATACTGCTTAATGGATATGGCTAACTTTTTAATTTAGCTTCTGTAGAGACTACAGCATTCTGATAAGGATTATCTTTCTATAATTAACAATTATATTTTATTATTTTTTATAAATGAATTCATATGAGGAATATATGAATAAATTAATTATAAATGCAATGGCTGTAGTTATCGCTGCTCCGGTTACTTCGTTATATGCGCAATATCAGTGGGGTTTTGCTAATGTCAGCATGAATTATCTTGACTGGAGTACTAGTACTACGCATAAATCAGGGAAGGTATCTCATAAAGATGACTTTGCTTATATTGAGTTGGAAGGAGGAGCGGGTTACCACTGGGGTGAGCTTTATGGTTTTTTTGATTTAGAAAATCCTCTTAATAAGCGAGAGGATAAACAGGGTGATCATCAGCGTTACGCTTTTAAAACTGTCGGGCGTTATTATCTCAATGATTCTGGTTTTAACCTGCATGGTCAGGTTTACGGCATTTATTCATTACCGGGTGACAACAAGAACTTTCACGAGTTGAATGGGATCTACGGTTTTGGTTACAACATGAGCATAGGTATGCTCTGGCTAAAGCCTTTTATAGCATTACATTATGTCGATCAAACTTATTATTCAGGGAATAACGGTTATGTTGCTGGCTGGGTTGCGGGTTATGATTTTAGTGCGTGGAATGAAAGATTCAGTATCACACACTGGAATGAAGTAGAGCTGAATCGCGCACATCAATATTCAGTGGGCAATGGTAGTAAAAATGGTATAAATGGCGCAATGGCAATATGGTGGACGCCGGTTAAACAGGTTACGACTGGCATACAATATCGTTATGCTCGTAACAAGCTTGGGGAAGATTTCTTACAGAATGGTATCATTTACTCTGTTAAATATAATTTTTAAAGCTTGGGGTATCATTTGCCCTTAAGCATGAATAGCGTAATGTCATTTTTATTATCGTGCGCCGTAGTAATTTAAAAAATTATTATTGCTTACATAGTAGACTATTAACGAGCATTAATAATTAACCCTGTGATAACTTAACATCAAGTCTGTTTACAACATAATAGCCTTATCGGTAAGATGTTACTGAACACAAAAAACGACAATGGGCCTTTTGCAAGACTTGTTTTTGCCAGGGAATGTAAAGGTAGTCAATGCATATGACCAGTTCCTATAGAACCAAGTTTTGCAAGGGGCCTCATAAAGCTCCCGATGTTGAGGTCGTTAGATGATAGATAACAAATGCAATAAAAGCACTGTGATATTAGCCGTACTTATAGCAATGCTGATGCTCAGTGGTTGTGATATGGTGCTAATGAATCCCAAAGGTTCAATAGGGATGGAGCAAAAAACACTGATATTAACTGCTTTCGGCTTAATGTTGATCGTCGTCATTCCAGTGATTGTGATGGCATTCATTTTTGCCTGGAGATATCGCTCCTCCGATATAACTCATATTTATCGTCCTGAAGAAGCTCATTCTTATATTATTGAATGGATTGTCTGGTCTGTCCCCATTCTTATCATTCTCATCTTGGGAACAATAACCTGGAAGAGTACGCATGCGCTCGATCCTTACAAGCCTATCGATCATTTAAGTAATCAAAAACCCATTACCATTGAGGTGATTTCCCTCGACTGGAAATGGTTATTTATTTATCCCGAGCAAGGCATTGCTACCGTCAATCAGCTGGCTTTCCCGGTAAATGTGCCGGTGAATTTTAAAGTTACGTCGAATTCAGTCATGAATTCGTTCTTTATTCCTCAGTTAGGTAGCCAGATTTATACTATGGCTGGTATGCAAACTAAACTGCATCTGATTGCCAATGAAGCAGGGGAATACGATGGAATTTCCAGTAGTTACAGTGGTGCTGGATTTTCTGGAATGAAATTTATCGCTATCGCAACACCAACGCAGGACGATTTTGAGCAATGGGTGCAGAGGGTAAAACAATCTACCGGTGTGATGAATTCCATTAACGATTTTAATCGACTGGCTCAGCCTAGCAAAGATAATCAGGTTGAATATTTCTCCAGTGTGAAACCGAATTTGTTTACAGATATTATTGGCAAATTTTCAGGAGACATGGGTATGCACAGCAACGAATATGGACATTAACACAGGGATATAACACTTAAAGATATCAACGAATACTCTTTTCATGCAGGAGTCGGGGAATAAAAATCATGTTCGGAAAGTTAACACTCGATGCGGTTCCATTGCATGAGCCCATCATAATGGTGACCGTTAGTGCAATTATTCTTGGCGGGCTCGCTCTGATGGCAGGTTTGACGTGGTTTGGTAAATGGAAGTGGTTGTGGAATGAGTGGTTGACTTCCGTTGACCATAAAAAGATCGGTGTTATGTACATCATTGTTGCCATCGTCATGTTATTACGTGGTTTTGCTGATGCAATTATGATGCGTAGCCAACAGGTACTGGCCTCTGCCGGGGAAGAAGGTTTTCTACCCCCCCATCACTATGATCAAATTTTTACCGCCCACGGCGTTATCATGATTTTTTTCATGGCGATGCCTTTTATTGTTGGGTTGATGAATATTGTTGTTCCTTTGCAAATTGGCGCACGTGATGTTGCTTTTCCGTTCCTGAATTCTTTAAGTTTTTGGTTCTTTGTAGTCGGTGTTGTGTTGATTAACCTTTCTTTAGGAGTGGGTGAATTCGCTCAAACGGGTTGGTTGGCCTATCCACCGCTTGCAGCGAAAGAATACAGTCCCGGTGTGGGGGTTGATTACTGGATATGGAGCTTGCAGATTTCAGGATTGGGTACTTTGCTGACGGGTGTTAACTTCTTTGCCACTATCATTAAAATGCGTGCTCCCGGTATGTCTCTGATGAAAATGCCGGTATTTACCTGGACTGTATTGTGTACCAATGTATTAATCATCGGTGCCTTCCCTATACTGACTGTAACCATTGCATTGCTGACCTTGGATCGTTATTTGGGTACCCATTTCTTTACCAATGATATGGGTGGTAACATGATGATGTATATCAACCTGATTTGGGCATGGGGTCATCCGGAAGTGTATATCCTGGTGTTACCGGCTTTTGGTGTATTCTCGGAAGTGACCGCAACGTTCTGTAAAAAACGCTTATTTGGTTACAGCTCACTGGTCTGGGCGACGCTTGTTATTACGATATTATCGTTCATTGTCTGGTTGCATCATTTCTTTACTATGGGTGCAGGTGCCAATGTGAACGCGTTCTTTGGTATAGCGACTATGATTATTTCCATTCCCACCGGAGTGAAAATTTTTAACTGGCTGTTTACCATGTATCATGGAAACATACAATATCATTCCTCCATATTATGGACTATCGGTTTCATTGTTACCTTCTCTGTTGGTGGTATGACCGGTGTGCTGTTGGCAGTACCTGCAGCAAATTTTGTCTTGCATAATAGTCTATTTCTGATTGCCCATTTTCATAATGTTATTATTGGTGGTGTGGTATTCGGTTGTTTTGCTGCCATGACTTACTGGTTCCCGAAAGCTTTTGGCTTCACACTTAACGAAAAATGGGGTATCCGTGCATTTTGGTTCTGGATTACTGGTTTTTATATGGCCTTTATGCCGCTTTACATATTAGGTTTTATGGGTATGACGCGTCGTATCAGCCAGAATATTGATCCAGAATTCCATCCAATGCTGGTTATTGCTGCCATTGGTGTTGCTCTTATTGGCTGTGGTATTCTTTGCCAGCTTATTCAGATAGGGGTGAGTATTCGTGATCGTGAGCAAAACCGTGATCTGACAGGTGATCCTTGGGATGCCAGGACCCTGGAATGGTCTACTTCTTCTCCTCCGCCGTTCTATAACTTTGCACAGGTACCTCATATTCATCATCTGGATCAATTTAAGGATATGAAAGACAAGGGACAAGCATACAATAAACCGACGCAATACCAGGAAATCCATATGCCAAAAAATACTGCGGCAGGGATGGTTATTGCTGGATTTAGCCTACTGTTTGGTTTTGCTATGATTTGGTATATCTGGTGGTTAGCTTTGGTGGGTTTTGTCGGCATGATCCTGTGTTGGATCATCAAAAGTTTTGACGAAGATGTTGATTATTATGTTCCCACCGCTGAAATTGAACGTATTGAAAAACAACGTTATAAACAACTTAGCCAGGCAGGCCTGAATCATGTCAACTGAATCTTTAACTCATCATAATCTGGCCCATGCAGGGCATGGGCATTCTGATGCAGGAGCGAATAAGGTATTTGGTTTCTGGATCTACCTGATGAGCGATTGCCTGCTGTTTGCAACATTGTTCGCCACTTATGTTGTGTTATCCCATGCAACGGCGGGCGGCCCTTCCGGTAAGGATATTTTTAATCTTTCTTTCGTGCTGGTAGAAACCTTTCTGTTGCTTTTCAGCAGCATCACCTATGGTATTGCCATGCTCAGCATGAATAAAGGTGATAAAAGTCAAGTTAGTATCTGGCTGGGTTTAACCTTTCTGTTTGGTCTGTGTTTTGTGGCTATGGAATTGTATGAGTTTCATCATTTGATAGCAGAGGGTTATGGCCCGGATCGCAGTGCATTTTTGTCAGGTTTCTTCGCGCTGGTTGCCACCCATGGTTTGCATGTAACGGCGGGTTTAGTCTGGATCATGATTATGATGATTCAGATCGCTCAAAATGGCCTGAGTGCAGTTAATCGAACCCGATTGATGTGTTTGAGCTTATTTTGGCATTTCCTCGATGTGGTCTGGATTTGTGTATTCACCGTTGTTTATCTGTTAGGAGCGATATAAATGAGCCATACAACGACTGACGCACATGGAGCCAGCCACGGCAGCTTAAAATCTTATCTTACCGGTTTTCTGCTTTCTGTCATTCTTACTCTGATCCCCTTCTTTATGGTCATGAAGGGCAGTGCTTCGCAGGATATTATTTTAGTTACTGTGGTCATATTAGCCATAGTACAGATTATCGTACATTTTATTTATTTTCTTCATATGAATGGATCATCGGAAGAACGCTGGAACTTGGTGTCCCTTGTGTTCAGTATGCTATTGATTCTGATTGTCGTTGGGGGTTCACTCTGGATCATGCACCACCTTCATATCAATATGATGGTTGATTAACGGATTACTGATGATAAAGCTTTACCTGCAAGTCACTAAACCCGGTATTATTTTTGGTAACCTGATTTCTGTCATCGGGGGCTTTCTCCTTGCTTCTAAAGGTACGATTGATTACCCTCTTTTTTTTATTACGCTCATTGGCGTGTCATTGGTGATTGCTTCCGGGTGTATATTTAACAATTATATTGATCGTGATATTGACAGGATCATGGAAAGAACCAAAAATCGGGTGTTGGTACGTGGCCTGATTGACCCCATGGCAACTCTGATTTACGCCGCAGTACTGGGTATTGCAGGTGTGGCGCTGCTCTATATAGCCGCCAATGTTTTGGCCACAGTACTGGCTATCATTGGTTTTATTATTTATGTCGTGGTTTACAGTCTTTATATGAAGCGTAAATCGGTTTATGGCACCCTGATTGGCAGCTTGTCAGGGGCAGCGCCACCTGTTATTGGTTACTGTGCAGTCACTGGCTATTTTGATGCCGGCGCCCTGATCCTGCTGGCTATTTTCAGTTTATGGCAGATGCCACATTCCTATGCTATTGCTATTTTCCGTTTTCAAGATTACCAGAAGGCAGGTATTCCTGTATTACCGGTCATCAAAGGTATCTCGGTGACCAAAAATCATATCATTCTTTACATCTTAGCTTTTATGGTGGCAACCCTGATGCTGACACTGAGCGGTTATGCTGGCTATAAATATCTGGTGGTTGGATTTGCGGTCAGTATCTGGTGGTTGGGAATGGCATTGTCCGGGTATAAAACAGCCAATGACATGATCTGGGCTAGAAAATTGTTTATTTTTTCAATTGTGGCCATCACCTCACTAAGCGTGATGATGTCTGTGGATTTTAATGTGCCAGCTGTAACATTACTGGTACACAGGTAGGATTCTGGTATAAAGAGCCTTTTTCAGGCTCTTTAAAAACCCAATGAAGCTAGTACACCAGGTTTAGTGTAGCGTTGGCAAGGACATTGCCGTCTGTTGGGAATGTTGCCGTAGTCTGTACATACTGAGATGTGAAGTGCAATGTGATCGCGCCATTACCAAAAGCTCCTGTCCCTCCGGTAAGTACATTCGGGGGAAAAATATAACCCAAGGCACTTCTCAAACGTACTGCGACACCCGTTGCAGGAGTACTGGTAGCGGTGTTTTCAAATGCGTCAGCTTGATCGCTGTCTGCTGCCCCGCTGAACATAAGCCCCGCCGAGCTGATAGTTCCGCAATTGCTTAGGTTTACGTCAAAATAGGTCTGACCCGCTTCTGTATTGATACCCGAAAAGGCACTCACGGGGACCGGTGGCAGTGTGAACGTGTTAGCCGAGGCGCCCGTTCCCGTTAAAGAAAAAATACAGGTGGTACCAACCACGGAGCCATTCAGTGTCACGCTGCCCGCAGGATAATTCGTCGCCTGCGCCATTCCGGATGTTAAGACAGCAGCCGTCAGTATGGCCAGGAGATTTTTTTTCACCATCACTTTACCCTCATGTTCAGCGAATATGTTTGGTGTATTCTTCATAATTATATTGACGATAGGGCTTTTTTCAGGCCTCTGAAAACCCCATTTTCGGCTAATAAATCAGGTTCAGTGTAGCGTTGGTAAGGACATTACCTTCTGTTGGGAGAGTTGCTGTAGTCTGTACATACTGAGATCTGAAGTATAATGTGACCGAGTTATTAATCAACCCGGCCCCATCGTTAGTCCCTATATTAGGGGAAAAAGTATTACCAGACGCTGCGCTTTTCAAGCGTATTGCAACACCCGTTGCAGGAGTACTGGTAGCGGCGTTTACGAATGAATCAGTTTGATTGCTGTCCGCCGTACCGCTAAACATAAGCTGTGCCACGCTAAGCGTTCCACAATTGTTAAGGTCTACGTTGAAGTCTGTCTGGCCTGCTTCTGTATTAATACCTGTAAAGGTACTCACGGGGACAGGTGGCAGTGTGAACGTGTTACCCGATGCACCGGTTCCCGTTAAAGTAAAAGTACAGGTGGTACCGACCACGGAGCCATTTAGTGTCACGCTGCCCGCAGGGTAATTCGTCGCCTGCGCCATTCCGGACGTTAAGACAGCAGCCGTCAGTATAGCCAGGAGATTTTTTTTCATCATCATTTACCCTCATATTCAGTAAATACGTTTGATGTCGTAATAAGCATGACTAATTGTGGATAGTAAAATTAAATAAAATTTATTTAATAATGGTTATTAAGGTAATGGCAGGTAATAAAAGAGGAAATCTGACTTTTAAACAGAGGGCAACGCGTTTTGATGCTGGCATAGCCAGCGTTGTGCGTTAGGCTAAAAATCCACCATCCGTGACGAAATCAGGCAAAAAAACAGCCTGTCATTCCACGCTGTCAGGGTGCTTCTGCCCGGGATTACATACTGAAAAAGACAGAGTAAAGAGACAAAACGCCTTCAGTTATTGAACGTTTTTTGGGGAAAACTGTTCTCTGTCCCATTAGAACCGTTTTTATGGTGTGCATTTGCAGTTGTTTGGGCAGATCGGAACGGCATCAATACAAGACCCCTGAATGGCCCGCTTCAGATAATTAGCAGCTTGTGTGGCATCACCACCCATTGCCTTTGTAAATAGAGGTAAACATTGCTGCCTTACCTGATCAATGCCGACATTTCTGCATTGTAAATTGATTTCAGTATCGCAGTCTGTAGCACTGTTTAATGCGGCTATCGTGTTCGTAAGAGGTGATAAAGCCAAAATAAACGCAACCACTAACCACCTGTTGCTACTGAATTGTTATTTCATAAATCTCTCCTTTAGAGGATGAAATGACGGATGGCAGTGAGTACAGATGTATCACAATAACCAACGGGATACATGAAGTGTAGTATCTCGCTGCAATTTTTGTGTTCAGGCCAGATTTGCAGGTTATCGCTTATCGATACAGCACCCTGTTTAGATAAAATTCAGTGCAGAATTTCCCTAAAATCCGTGAGTTGTGATACAGTTTTGCACCTTTCGAATCGCAGTAGAGCGACATTGGCCTTATGAATGACATCGCCAGAGAAATCACCCCGGTTAACATTGAAGAAGAACTGAAAAATTCGTATCTGGATTATGCCATGTCCGTTATTGTCGGCCGTGCCTTACCGGATGTTCGGGATGGATTGAAGCCAGTACACAGGCGTGTGCTTTATGCCATGAGTGTACTGGGTAATGACTGGAATAAGGCGTATAAAAAATCGGCACGTATCGTCGGTGATGTTATCGGTAAGTATCATCCCCATGGCGATAGCGCAGTCTACGATACCATCGTACGTATGGCTCAACCCTTTTCGTTACGCTATATGCTTATTGACGGGCAGGGGAATTTCGGTTCCGTTGATGGTGATTCTGCAGCGGCCATGCGTTATACCGAAATCCGCATGTCCAGGATTGCCCATGAACTGCTGGCGGATCTGGAAAAAGAAACTGTAGACTTTGTACCCAATTACGATGGTACAGAACAAATTCCGGCGGTGATGCCAACTCGAATCCCTAATCTGCTCGTCAATGGTTCGTCCGGTATTGCGGTGGGGATGGCCACTAATATTCCACCTCACAACCTGTCGGAGGTTATTGATGCCTGCCTGGCGTACATTGCTGATGAAAATATCAGCATCGAAGAACTGATTGAACATATCCCTGGGCCAGATTTTCCCACCGCAGGGATCATTAATGGATGCAGTGGTATTATCGATGCGTACCGCACAGGTCGCGGTAAAATTTATATTCGCGCACGGGCTGAGGTGGAGATCGATGAAAAATCCCGTCGTGAAACCATCATTGTTCATGAAATCCCTTACCAGGTTAATAAAGCCAGGCTAATTGAAAAAATTGCAGAGCTGGTTAAAGAAAAACGTGTGGAAGGGATTAGCACATTGCGTGATGAGTCTGATAAAGACGGTATGCGTATTGTTATTGAAATAAAACGTGATGCTTCAGGTGAAGTGGTATTGAATCATCTCTATTCCCTGACTCAGTTGCAGGTATCTTTTGGCATCAATATGGTTGCCCTGCATCAGGGAAGACCCAAACTGCTTAATTTAAAAGATATTTTATATGCTTTTATTTGCCATCGTCGGGAGGTGGTCACCCGGCGAACCATTTTTGAATTACGTAAAGCGCGCGATCGTGCCCATATTCTGGAAGCACTGGCTGTTGCGTTAGCGAATATTGATCCAATTATCACACTGATTCGTCAATCAGCAACGCCTGTTGAAGCTAAAAAAGCCCTGCTTGCCAGCGCTTGGGTATTGGGTCATGTTGCTGATATGTTGAAATCTGCAGGGGATATTGCACGTCCTGAGTGGTTGGATGCTGAATTTGGTATCCGTGAGGGTAAATATTATCTTACTGAGCCGCAGGCACAGGCTATTCTGGATCTGCGTTTGCACAAACTGACCAATCTGGAGCATGAAAAGTTACTGAGTGAATATAAGGCGTTGCTGGCCTTGATCGGCGAGCTGGTTTTTGTGCTGCAGGATCCGGATCGTTTGATGTCTGTTATCAGTGAAGAGTTACAGGCGATTAAAGAACAGTACAGTGATCGGCGTCGTACGGAAATTACTGCCAATGTGGCAGATATTGATATTGAAGATTTGATCAATCAGGAAGATGTGGTTGTAACGTTGTCTCATCAGGGATACGTCAAATATCAACCCTTAACAGATTACGAAGCTCAGCGCCGTGGCGGTAAAGGTAAATCTGCCGCTCGTATTAAAGAGCAGGATTTTATCGATCGCCTGTTGGTAGCCAATACCCATGATACCATTTTATGTTTTTCCAGCCGTGGCCGCCTTTACTGGTTGAAGGTTTATCAATTACCGGAAGCCAGCCGTGGTGCTCGTGGTCGACCCATTGTTAATTTATTACCCCTTGAACTCAACGAACGGATTACCGCCATACTCCCGGTGCGCGAGTATTCAGGCGGCCATCAGATTTTTATGGCGACAGCCAGTGGCACAGTGAAAAAAACGGCATTGACTGAGTTTAGTCGTCCGCGTACTACAGGGATTATTGCTGTCAATCTTAATGAAGGTGATGAGCTGATTGGGGTAGATATCACTGATGGCAGCAACGAAGTTATGTTGTTTTCCACGCAGGGCAAAGTCGTTCGCTTTCCTGAAACACAGGTTCGTTCAGTGGGTCGCGTTGCGATGGGGGTACGTGGTATTAACCTGCATGCCGATGACAGGGTTGTATCCTTGATCATTCCTCGTGATGATGGAGAAATTTTAACGATAACTGAAAACGGCTATGGTAAACGTACGGCAGTGGCTGAATACCCTGCTAAATCCCGTGCTACTCAGGGTGTTATTTCCATTAAAGTTAGTGAGCGTAATGGTAAAGTAGTGGGCGCAGTGCAGGTTTCAGCAGCGGATCAAATTATGATGATAACGGATACAGGAAAATTGGTACGTACCCGTGTTGCGGAAATGAGTATTATCGGACGCAATACCCAAGGGGTAACACTGATCCGTACTGCCGAAAATGAACATGTGGTTGGATTGCAGCGTATCGCTGATCCTGATGACCTTGATTAACAGTTTAGAATCTAAGCCTATTTTATGTAACCTTCTTGCTTTTCAGGGAAGATGTGCGGGTACTGTGTTAGTCTGAGCTACCCGCATCTTGGTACATTTCATCGAGAGAAATACTAAAACTTGGAATAAAAATTTCCATAAAGTAAGCCGTCTCAGCACGCTGTTGCATGGCAAGCATTTTTTCCAGGCGTGCTTTGGTCTGACTGAATTCGTTATTACCCGCCGACAATTCTTCAAGGCATTTTAGATAAGCACAAAGTGCATCAGCTTGTTTCACCATGTCTTTTTCTGCTTCACTGTAGTAATGCTCGTCGATCAACTCCCTGAAATCACCTTGCAGTTCAGCGGGTAACATATCAATCAGTTTTTGTTGAGCTATCTGTTCAATTTTTTTGTATTCATAGGAAATTTGCGGATTGTAATATTTGATGGGTGTTGGCAGATCACCGGTTATCACTTCACTGACATCGTGATACATAGCCAGCAGCGCGATGCGCTGTGCATTAAGATTGCCACCGAATTTTCTATTTTTAATCACCGCTAAGGCATGGGCAATAAAAGCAACTTGCAGGCTGTGTTCAGACACATTTTCAGTACGCAAATTACGCACCAGCGACCAGCGGTTAATGAGTTTGAGACGTGAAAGATGGGCAAAAAAATGGCTCATACTGCTCTCTTGATTGATATTGTCAGATTAGTGGTTTGTCATTGATGGTAAGTTTCCAGAAACCGCCCAAACTTTTTCACTGCTATCTCCAGATCGTCAACCTGTGGTAAAATAACGATGCGAACATGATCAGGATAAGGCCAGTTAAACGCACTGCCATGAACTAACAACACTTTTTCTTGTAGTAACAGATCCATGACCATCTTTTGATCATCATGCAAGTTAAAACGCTTGGCATCGATACGCGGGAATATATAAATTGCGCCTCCCGGTTTAACGCATGAAACACCGGGAATTTGGTTAATTAACTCCCAAGCTTTTTCCCTTTGCTTGTATAAACGTCCTCCCGGCAGAATGAATTCATTAATGCTTTGGTAACCTCCCAGTGCAGTTTGAATAGCGTGCTGCATAGGAACATTAGCGCACAGGCGCATTGAGCTGAGTATTTCCAGCCCTTCTATATAGCCTCTGGCATTTTTTTTGGGGCCATTGAGTACCATCCAGCCTTGACGAAATCCGGCAACGCGGTAGGTTTTGGATAACCCATTAAAGGTGATAGTGAAAAGATCCGGTGCTAATGCAGCAATGGAATAATGTCTTGCATCGTCGTATAAAATTTTATCGTAAATCTCATCAGCAAAAATAATCAGATTATGCCGGCGAGCGATTTCAATAAGTTCCAGTAGTAATTCCTTACTGTAGACAGCACCGGTTGGATTATTGGGGTTAATGATGACAATACCACGAGTACGTGGTGTGATTTTACTGCGTATATCGTCCAGATCAGGAAACCAGTTTGCACTTTCATCGCACAGATAGTGCACAGCTTTACCCCCTGAAAGTGATACTGCTGCTGTCCAGAGTGGATAATCCGGTGCAGGTACCAGCATTTCATCACCCATGTTCAGTAATGCTTGCATTGACTGGACAATAAGCTCAGAAACACCGTTACCTATATAGATATCTTCAAGGGTTAAATCATGAATATTCTGCGCCTGATAATATTGCATGATAGCCTTACGGGCAGAATATAAGCCCTTGGAATCACAATAACCCTGAGCAGTTGGCAAATTACGGATCACATCCACCAAAATTTCATCGGGTGCATCAAAACCAAATGGTGCGGGGTTACCAAGGTTAAGTTTCAGCACGCGATGCCCTTCTTCTTCCAGACGCTTGGCTTCTTTGAGTATGGCTCCCCGAATGTCATAGCTGACATTGTCCAGTTTTCTGGATTTTTCAATGAGTGGCATAAATGATTAAACCTTCTGCTGAATTAACGTTTGTTATTTTAGATCTCTTGAAAAATTCGACTGCGAAAGCCGCCGTGTGTTGTTTTTATTGCTCACATCATCATGTACTTGTGTGTACATTCAGTTTTGCGCTCGGTCCTCATCTCACTCGTTTCCCGGCAGCAAGCTTTGCAAGAGGTTTAATAGTATCCTATATCCCTAGAATAGGGTGCCTTAAAATAAGGTATTCTCATCACTACCCCATGGATTTTATCTGCTTTAAGCTATGGGATGAAGGTGGAACCCAGTGACTGCGTTTGTTTAAATAACAGCTGAAATGTGTGCAAGATCAAAAAAATATCTGGAATTTGCTGATCAAGCGACAGTTTTATGAAGAAGCTGCTATAGTTTGGGTAAGAAAGCAATATTTAGCATTTTTTCCAGTGTATTGGGCCTGTTCAATAACATGTTATTTAGAGTTGTTAAAAAATCACAGTATAAAGTAAATTTATGCGCGATTAATCCCATTCGTATTGACAAAATGTTACAAAAAATAGTAAAACAGAACGATGATTAATTAATTGATTAGCATCATATTCTGTAATAGTTGGGTGATGAAATCGATGCGGGTATTAGTCTTCACCGCAAAAAGTAAGAGGTAGTCAGTATTATGTTACGTATCATTTGCGATGGGTAAGTAAAAAAATATGCCAGTGCCAGTAACTGCAGCAGATTCTGTTCATCATTGGGCGTTCGCCATATTTGCAATTGGTGCGATTGGTTTATGTATGTCCATGTTGTTGGGTGCTTTCTTCTTAGGCGGTAGAGCGCGCGCATATGCCAAAAATATCCCTTATGAATCTGGCATAGATTCCGTTGGCTCTGCGCATATGCGCCTGTCTGCCAGATTTTATCTGGTTGCCATGTTTTTTGTTATCTTTGATGTTGAAGTCCTGTATCTGTATGCCTGGTCTGTGTCCATTCGTGAGAGTGGTTGGCCGGGCTTTATCGAAGCCGCTGTTTTTATTTTTGTATTACTGGCTGGTTTGGTTTATTTGGTGTGTATTGGTGCCTTGGATTGGGCACCCAAGCGCCCTGATCGCCGTGTAAAATAAGGGCAATCCTTTAAGTTAATAACAGTAATTTGAAAATAAGAAAGTAGCGTACATTTGTCGTGAGGAACCCACATGGACTATACACTCACCCGTATAGATACCAGCGATAAGAACAATCTGTATCCGTTACAAAAACAGGAAATACTCAGTGATCCTCTTGAATCCCATGTTCATCGTAATGTTTATATGGGGAAGCTTGAGCATGCGCTGCATAACATGGTGAACTGGGGTCGCAAGAATTCTCTTTGGCCCTATAATTTTGGTCTTTCTTGTTGTTATGTAGAAATGGTGACCTCGTTTACTGCTGTTCATGATGTCGCTCGTTTTGGTGCAGAAGTACTACGTGCTTCCCCACGCCAGGCCGATTTTATGGTGGTTGCTGGTACCTGTTTTACCAAAATGGCTCCTGTAATTCAGCGACTGTACGAGCAGATGTTGGAACCCAAATGGGTGATCTCCATGGGGGCCTGTGCCAATTCTGGCGGCATGTATGATATCTATTCTGTTGTGCAGGGTGTTGACAAATTTTTGCCGGTAGATGTGTATATCCCCGGTTGTCCTCCACGCCCTGAAGCTTACATGCAGGCCTTATTGTTGTTGCAGGAATCCATTGGCAAGGAGCGTCGCCCACTTTCCTGGACATTGGGTGATCAAGGGGTTTATCGGCCCAATATGCAACCGGAAAGAAAACGTAAGCACGCTGAGCGTATTGCTGTCACTCACTTGCGTACTCCAGACGAAATTTGACACGGTTTTTTGATGAGTTTGTTTGAGCTATGTGTTGCTTCCCAACAGACCCTGGGTATTGTTAATGTATCAAAGCAATGTTAACAGCGTTGTTTACAGAATTTTCCTGGCAGAGCTTGAGCCTTGGTTTGTGCTCTTGCATCAAGATAATAGCTTCCTGAAAAATTGAGCCAATGGACTTGAAGAGCCCATTGAATGTAGTGAAAAATATGACAGATTTAACCACGCACAATACCGAACAGCCTGAGTGGCATACTCGTGATCATCAGGATGATCCGGTGATCGCGGTACTCTGTAACCATTTTGGGCCACACACTTTCACCATTCAGGCTACACGTACTGGCATGGTGGTGGTATGGTTAGCGCGCGAACAGTTACTGCCCGTAATGAGTTTTTTAAAAGGTTTGCCCAAGCCCTATGTGATGTTATTTGACCTGCATGGTATGGACGAGCGGCTGCGTGTTCATCGTCACGGCCTTCCTGCTGCAGCTTTTTCTGTTTTTTATCATTTGATTTCCATCGAACGTAACCGCGATATTATGCTGAAAATCGCGCTGGCTGAAACCGATCTGCATGTACCCTCGGTAACCCGGCTTTTTCCTAATGCTAACTGGTATGAACGTGAAACGTGGGAAATGTTTGGTATTACCTTTGATGGCCACCCTCATTTAACACGTATTATGATGCCACAAACCTGGCAAGGCCATCCTCTGCGCAAAGATTATCCTGCCCGTGCCACTGAATTTGATCCCTTTGTACTGACCAAACAAAAAGAAGATTTGGAAATGGAAGCGCTGACTTTCAAACCTGAAGAGTGGGGGATGAAACGCAGTACGCAAAACGAAGATTTTATGTTTCTTAATCTTGGCCCCAATCATCCATCAGCCCATGGTGCCTTCCGTATTGTATTGCAGTTGGATGGTGAAGAGATCATTGACTGTGTCCCGGATATCGGCTACCACCATCGTGGTGCGGAAAAAATGGGCGAACGCCAGTCCTGGCACAGTTATATTCCTTATACTGATCGTATTGAATACTTGGGTGGTTGTGTTAACGAAATGCCTTATGTACTGGCGGTGGAAAAACTGGCTGGTATCGTGGTACCCGATAGGGTCAGCATGATTCGTGTAATGCTGTCCGAATTATTCCGTATCAACAGCCACTTGCTTTATATCACCACCTTTATTCAGGATGTGGGGGCCATGAGCCCGGTATTTTTCGCCTTTACCGATCGCCAAAAAATCTATGATTTGGTTGAAGCAATAACCGGTTTTCGTATGCATCCTGCCTGGTTTCGTATTGGTGGTGTTGCTCATGATTTGCCCCGTGGTTGGGATACTCTATTGCGTGATTTCCTTGCCTGGATGCCCGGGCGTTTAGATTCTTACGTGCAGGTGGCGTTAAAGAACAGTATCCTGAAAGGCCGCGCGATGGGTGTCGCCGCCTATAATGCTAAAGAAGCCTTAGAGTGGGGGGTTACGGGTGCCGGGTTGCGTGCCACAGGTGTTAACTTTGATGTGCGTAAAGCACGCCCTTATTCCGGTTATGAGCATTTTGAATTTGAAGTGCCAGTGGGTAATAAAGGCGACTGCTATGAGCGTGTGATGTTAAAGGTTGAAGAGCTGCGTCAGAGCCTGCGTATTTTACAACAGTGCCTGGATAACATGCCGGAAGGCCCCTTTAAAGCCGATCATCCACTGACAACACCACCGCCGAAAGAACGTACATTGCAACATATCGAAACGCTTATCACTCATTTTTTGCAGGTTTCTTGGGGGCCGGTAATGCCAGCAAACGAATCCTTCCAGATGATTGAAGCCACCAAAGGGATCAACAGTTATTATCTGACCAGTGATGGTAGCACCATGAGTTATCGTACGCGGATCCGTACCCCAAGCTATGCCCATTTACAACAGATCCCCGCTGTGATCCGCGGCAGTCTGGTGTCTGATCTGATAGTCTATCTGGGCAGTATTGATTTTGTCATGTCTGATGTGGATCGCTAACCATGAATAATCAACAATCAGCACGATCACTGCAAATAACCAAAGATACTTTTGTATTAGGTATTGAAGAGCGGGATGCCATTTTGCATGAAAAACAGCATTATGAGGATGCGCGGGCAGTATCCATTGAAGCGCTGAAAATTGTGCAAAAGAAACATGGCTGGGTACCTGATGGTGCTATTCAGGCTATTGCCGATGTTTTGGGTATTTCCGCCAGTGATGTGGAATCTGTGGCGACGTTCTACAGCCAGATTTTCCGTCAGCCCGTTGGCCGTCATGTCATCCGTTATTGCGATAGTGTGGTGTGCTATATCACGGGTTATCAGCATATTCAGGCTGCCATTGAAAATAAGCTGGGTATCAAACCTGGTCAGACTACGGCAGATGGTCGCTTCACTTTGCTGCCGACCTGTTGCCTGGGTAACTGTGATAAGGGGCCGACCATGATGATCGACGATGATACGCATACTGAATTGAAACCCCAGGAAATTGAATGGTTACTGGAGCAGTACCCATGACAACTGGAATACTGTCAGGCAGGCAAGTAGTAGTCCGCACGCCGCAAATGCATCCTTTGACCTGGCGGCTGCGTGATGACAAACAGCCTGTCTGGTTGGATGAATACCGTAGCAAAAATGGTTACATTGGCGCACAAAAAGCCCTGACAGGTATGGCACCAAAGGATGTGGTCACGCTGGTAAAAAACGCCGGGTTGAAAGGGCGGGGTGGTGCCGGTTTTTCCACTGGCCTGAAATGGAGTTTGATGCCAGAAGATGAGCATATCAAGGTGCGTTATTTACTCTGTAATGCGGATGAAATGGAACCGGGTACTTACAAAGACCGGTTATTAATGGAGCAATTGCCGCATCTACTGATAGAAGGGATGTTGATCGGTGCGTTTGCACTAAAAGCTTGGCGTGGTTATATTTTTTTGCGTGGTGAATACATTGAAGCTGCAGTGAATTTGCGCCGGGCCATTGATGAGGCAGCTGCCGGAGGTTTATTAGGCAAAAATATCATGGGGAGTGGCTTTGATTTTGAGTTGATCGTACATACCGGCGCAGGTCGCTACATCTGCGGCGAAGAAACGGCACTGATCAACTCCCTTGAAGGCAGGCGCGCTAACCCTCGTTCAAAACCACCGTTTCCTGCCACGTCAGGCGTATGGGGTAAGCCCACTTGTGTAAACAATGTTGAAACCCTTTGTAATGTACCGGCAATCCTCGAACATGGTATTGACTGGTATAAAGGGATAACAGCGGGTAAAAGTAAAGATACGGGGACTAAATTGATGGGTTTTTCTGGTCGGGTAAAAAATCCTGGCCTGTGGGAGCTTCCTTTTGGTATTACTGCCCGTGAGATCCTGGAAGACTATGCCGGGGGTATGCGTGATAATTTACGCTTTAAAGCCTGGCAACCTGGTGGTGCAGGGACGGATTTTTTGACCGCTGCGCATCTTGATCTCCCTATGGATTTTGAACATATCGCTCAAGCAGGAAGCCGTCTGGGGACCGCGCTGGCTATGGCGGTGGATCATGAGATCAGTATGGTTTCCCTGACGCGCAATCTTGAAGAGTTTTTTGCCCGAGAATCCTGTGGTTGGTGTACGCCTTGCCGTGATGGTTTGCCATGGAGTGTCAAAATTCTCAAGGCACTGGAATCAGGTGCAGGGCAACCGGGTGATATTGAGACACTGGAGCAGCTCTGTCGTTTTCTGGGGCCGGGCAAAACCTTTTGTGCTCATGCCCCTGGTGCGGTTGAGCCATTACAGAGTGCCATTCATTATTTCCGTGATGAATTTGAAGAAGGGATCGCAAAAAATCAGGGGAATACCCGCAACATCCGTGGGATTCAGGCCAATAATTTGCTGAAAGAGCGCTGGTAACAACGCGATATCTCGGGTGGTTGCCGTACCTTTTATTATCAGGTCGCTGGGATGCTATGACCTTTTTTAATTTCCGGGGATCTGAATCTCGTAATGAAAAAAGGGCAGACAGCTAAAATTGTTTATTAACAGCCTTACCGCAAGGTGAGCAACCTGGAAGTATACTGAGATGGCTACAATATATGTAGACGGCAGGGAATATGATGTTAACGGGAGCGATAATCTATTACAGGCCTGTCTTTCACTGGGGCTCGATATTCCTTACTTTTGCTGGCATCCTGCCTTAGGCAGCGTCGGAGCCTGCCGCCAATGTGCGGTAAAGCAATATCAAAATGCCGATGATACCCGCGGGCGCTTGGTGATGTCCTGTATGACGCCGGCTACCCAGGGGACGATCATTGCCATTGATGATGTGGAAGCCAGAGAATTCCGTGCCGCGGTGGTAGAGTGGTTAATGAACAACCATCCTCACGATTGCCCAGTCTGTGAAGAAGGGGGTAATTGTCATTTGCAGGACATGACTGTGATGACCGGCCATCACAAACGCAGATACCGTTTTAGTAAACGCACCCATCATAATCAGGAGCTGGGGCCCTTTATTTCCCATGAAATGAACCGCTGTATCGCCTGTTACCGTTGTGTGCGCTATTACAACGATTATGCTGATGGAACCGATTTTGGCGTTTATGGTGCTCACGATAATCTTTACTTTGGTCGTCCTGTGAGTGGCACGCTGGAAAATGAGTTTTCAGGTAATCTCGTTGAAGTATGCCCGACAGGTGTCTTTACTGATAAAACCCATTCTGAACGCTATAACCGTAAATGGGATATGCAATTTTCCCCCAGTATCTGTCAGCAATGCAGTATTGGTTGTAATACCAGCCCGGGTGAACGTTATGGTGAATTGCGCCGTATTGAAAACCGTTATAACGGCAGTGTGAATCATTATTTCCTCTGCGATCGTGGTCGTTTTGGTTATGGTTATGTCAATCTGAAAGACAGACCCCTCGCGCCCCTGCAGCGGCGTGGTACTGACTGGATCACACTGAATATCGATCAGGCTATGCAGGGCGCTGCAGATATTCTGCGTCATGCCAGAAGAACCATTGGTATTGGATCGGCACGTGCCAGTCTGGAGAGTAACTTTGCTTTGCGCGAGCTGGTAGGGGCAGAGAATTTTTACTCTGGTATTGCCCATGGAGAACAGCAGTGCCTGCAACTGATGCTGAAGGTACTGCGTGCAAGCGGGATCCCTACGCCGTCACTGCGCGACATTGAAAGTCATGACGCAGTATTGATCTTGGGGGAAGATATTACCCAAACAGGGGCACGTATTGCATTATCCGTGCGCCAGGCCGTCAAAGGTAAAGCTCGTGCCATGGCAGCAGCACAAAAAGTGGCAGACTGGCAAATTGCGGCGGTACGCAATATTGGGCAGCATGCCAGACAGCCCTTGTTTATCACCAATGTTGATCAGACACGCATGGATGATATTGCCGCATGGAGCTATCTGGCGCCGGTTGATGAGCAGGCTCGTTTGGGTTTTGCGATTGCTCATGGTCTGGACAATACAGCTCCTGCAGTACCGGATCTGGCCTCTGAATTAAAAGGGAAAGTAGATATCATCGTACAGGCATTAGCCGGGGCCAAAAAACCACTGATTATTAGTGGTAGCAGTGCCGGTAGCGAAGCGATGATTGCTGCTGCGGCTAATGTCGCCATGGCCCTGAAAGGACGGGGATCGGCAGTGAGTATCACTTTTATCGCCTCTGCAGCCAACAGTTTTGGACTGGCAATGATGGGGGGAGGATCACTGGATCAGGCGCTGGAATTACTCATAAACGCAGAGGCAGACAGCGCCATTATAATGGAAAATGATCTTTACCGTCATGGGCCTGCGGATAAAGTGGATGCAGCGCTGGCAAAAGCAGATAACCTGATTCTACTTGATCATCAACGTACGGCCATCATGGATAAAGCCACCCTGATTCTACCTGCTGCCAGTTTTGCGGAAAGTGACGGTACATTGGTCAATCAGGAATGCCGTGCCCAGCGGTTTTTCCAGGTATATGATCCGGTTTATTACGACAACAATATCATCATGCTGGAAAGTTGGCGCTGGTTGCATTTACTGCAGGCGACATCGCACGATTGTCCTGTAGACTGGACGGATCTCGATCATGTTGTTGTTGCCTGTGCTACGGCTTTGCCTCAATTCCAGGGTATTATAGCTTGTGCACCGGATGCCCGTTTCCGTATTCATGGTCAAAAATTGGCCCGTGCGCCTCATTGTTATAGTGGGCGTACGGCCATGCGTGCTGATATCAGTGTACATGAACCCCGCCAGTCGCAGGATCCCGACACGCCTTTTGCTTTTTCCATGGAAGGTAATAATAGTCCGTATGCAGATCGTCAGCAGATCCCTTTTGCCTGGGCACCGGGTTGGAATTCACCTCAGGCGTGGAACAAATTTCAGGCTGAAGTTGGCGGCCCGTTGCGTTTTGGTGATCCGGGCGTGCGGCTCATCGAAGCGGGAGAGGGTTTATTAAGCTGGTTTGCACAGATACCTGCTGCTTTTCATGCCAGGGCACAACGCTGGCTGGTCGCACCCTATTATCATTTGTTTGGCAGTGAAGAACTGTCTCAACGTTCACAAAATATACAACAACGAATGCCAGAGCCCTATGCCATGGTCAGTGCCGCCGATGCGGCACAGCTTGGTGTTAATGCTGGCACTTTGGTGGAATTCAGTTATGACGGGCACGTGTTACGTCTGCCTGTGCGTTTAAGCACTTCTCTGACACCGGGCCAGATTGGTCTGCCCTTTGGCTTGCCTGGCATCTCACCGGTTCTGACAGGTGCACTCATCGAAAATTTACGCGAGGCGGTGTTATGACTTGGCCTGCTGTGGAAGTCATGGCTATCTTGAGCGCTGTAGTGAAAGCAGTGGTGATCCTGTTGGTTGTCGTGGTATGTGGTGCTTTGATGAGCTTTGGTGAACGTCGCCTGTTGGGACTGTTTCAAAACCGTTACGGGCCAAATCGAGTCGGTTGGGGAGGTTCTTTACAGCTGGTGGCCGACATGATCAAAATGTTCTTTAAGGAAGATTGGGTACCGGATTTTTCCGATCGCGTGATCTTTATCCTGGCACCGATGGTCGCTTTTACCTCCCTGTTGTTGGCTTTTGCTATTGTGCCAGTGAGCCCGGGATGGGTCGTGGCTGATCTCAATATTGGTATTTTGTTTTTCATGATGATGGCGGGGCTGTCGGTTTACGCGGTGTTGTTTGCAGGTTGGTCCAGTAATAACAAGTATTCGCTAATGGGGGCCATGCGTGCTTCTGCACAGACGCTGAGTTATGAGGTATTTCTTGGTTTGTCACTGATGGGAGTGGTGGCACAGGCGGGTTCTTTTAGTATGCAGGATATCGTTCAAGCGCAGTCCCATCTTTGGAATATTATTCCTCAATTTTTTGGTTTTGTGACTTTTGCCATTGCGGGCGTAGCCGTTTGCCATCGCCACCCTTTTGACCAACCAGAAGCAGAACAGGAACTGGCTGATGGTTATCATATCGAGTATTCCGGTATGAAATTTGGACTGTTTTTTGTCGGTGAGTACATTGGTATTGTGACTGTTTCTGCCCTGATCGTGACGTTATTTTTTGGTGGCTGGCAGGGTCCTTTCTTGCCACCTTTTATCTGGTTTGCGCTGAAAACAGCTTTTTTTATGGTGATGTTTATTTTAATCCGTGCATCCCTGCCACGCCCGCGTTATGACCAGGTCATGTCTTTTGGCTGGAAAATTTGTCTGCCGTTAACGTTACTGAATCTACTGGCCACAGCGGCAGTTATTTTGTACCGCGCATCATGAGGGAGGGGTGAGGCATGAATTTAAAAGAGCTGATACTTGGCTTTGCAACCCAATTGCGTAGTTTGTGGATGATGGGTCTGCATGCCTTTCATAAACGCGAAACGCAAATGTACCCTGAAGAACCGGTGTATTTACCACCACGCTACCGTGGTCGTATTGTATTGACCCGTGATCCCGATGGAGAAGAGCGCTGTGTTGCCTGTAATTTATGTGCTGTTGTTTGTCCGGTAGGTTGTATTTCACTCCAAAAGGCTGAGCTGCAGGATGGTCGTTGGTATCCTGAGTTTTTTCGCATTAACTTTTCACGCTGCATTTTTTGTGGTTTGTGTGAAGAAGCCTGTCCGACTACAGCGATTCAGCTAACGCCAGATTTTGAAATGGGTGAATTCAAACGCCAGGATTTAGTGTACGAAAAAGATGATTTATTAATCTCAGGGCCGGGTAAATATCCTGAATACAATTTTTACCGCATGGCTGGTATGGCCATCGATGGCAAACAGAAAGGTGAAGCTGAAAATGAAGCCGCGCCGATCGATGTTAAAGGTCTGTTACCTTAAAGGAACCCTTGATCATGCAATTTGTATTTTATATTGCCGGGTTTATTGCCATAGTGGCGACAGCGAGTGTTATCGTGCACACGAATCCGGTACATGCGTTACTGTGTTTAATCGTCTCATTACTGGCTATTTCAGCGGTATTCTTTTCACTGGGGGCCTATTTTGCGGGAGCGGTAGAGATTATCGTTTACGCAGGTGCCATTATGGTGTTGTTTGTCTTTGTGGTCATGATGCTTAACCTTGGCAGAACAGTGCAGGAACAGGAACGTGCATGGCTAAAAACCCCGTTGTGGGTTGGACCATGTCTATTATCACTGGTATTGCTGACGGTACTGATACCCGCTATCCATACGCTAGCAGATCGTGGCATTACGGGTGCTGTGATGGATAGCCGCGCAGTGGGTATTAGTCTTTTTGGACCTTATTTACTGGCAGTGGAACTGGCCTCAATGTTGTTATTAGCCGGTTTGGTGGTTGCTTTCCATATTGGCCGGGAATATAAGAGCGAGTCATCGCGTGGTGAGCGGCTGAAAAAAAAAGGGGAGGAACAGGCATGATTCCGTTACAACATGGCCTGATGCTGGCCGCTATTCTGTTTGCCTTGGGATTGACCGGGTTAGTAATGCGTCGCAACCTTTTGTTTATGTTGATTAGCCTGGAAATCATGATTAATGCATCGGCACTGGCCTTTGTGGTAGCAGGGAGTTACTGGGGTCAGGCTGATGGTCAGGTGATGTATATTCTAGCCATTACGCTGGCCGCCGCTGAAGCCTGTATTGGTCTGGCACTGTTGCTGCAGCTTTATCGCCGTCGGCACACCCTGAATATCGATACATTGAGTGAGATGCGTGGATGAATCTATTGTATTTAACTGTGCTGTTGCCGCTCTTTGGTTTTCTGTTATTGGCATTCTCCCGTGGGCGCTGGGGTGAAGATATCTCGGCGCTGATTGGGGTAGGATCACAAGGTTTGACCGCTCTGGTGACCTTGTGGATTCTGGTGGATTTTTTTAACTCAGGCGCAAACGGTACCATTGTGTTTAACCAAACGCTCTGGAACTGGATGGTCGTGGGGGATTTCAGTATTCCGCTCACGTTCACGTTGGATGGTCTGTCGCTGACCCTGCTTTCAGTAGTGACTGGCGTTGGTTTTCTGATTCACTTGTACGCTTCATGGTACATGCGTGGAGAAGAAGGTTATGCCCGTTTTTTTGCCTGGACCAACTTGTTTATTGCCAGCATGGTAGTTTTAGTTCTGGCAGATAACCTGTTACTGATGTACCTCGGTTGGGAAGGTGTGGGCTTGTGCAGTTACCTGTTGATTGGTTTTTACTATACTAATCCGGCTAACGGTGCTGCGGCTATGAAAGCCTTTATTGTTACCCGGATAGGTGATGTTTTTCTGGCTTTTGCGCTGTTTATCCTTTATGAGGAGCTGGGAACATTGAACATCCGTGAACTGGTAGCGCTGGCTGGGCAAACGCTAGAGCCGAATTCAACGACTATTAACTGGGTGACCTTGATGTTGCTGGCAGGGGCCGTAGGTAAATCGGCTCAATTACCATTACAGACATGGCTTGCCGATGCGATGGCCGGCCCGACACCCGTGTCGGCTTTGATCCATGCTGCCACGATGGTCACCGCAGGTGTTTATCTTATTGCCCGTACTCATGGTTTATTCCTGATGGCCCCAGAGGTGTTGCATTTGGTGGGGATGATTGGTGCAGTGACCTTAGTACTGGCAGGCTGTGCCGCACTGGTTCAGACTGATATCAAACGCGTGTTAGCCTATTCCACCATGAGTCAGATTGGTTATATGTTTCTGGCATTGGGTGTACAGGCTTGGCATGCGGCTATTTTTCACCTGATGATCCATGCCTTTTTTAAGGCATTGTTATTCCTTGCCTCTGGATCAGTGATTCTCGCCTGCCACCATCAGCAAAACATGTTTAAGATGGGTGGTCTGCGTAAAAGTATCCCCTTTGTGTATCTTTGCTTTTTGGTGGGAGGCGCCGCGTTGGCTGCGTTACCCGTGGTGAGTGCTGGTTTTTATAGTAAAGATGAAATCCTGTGGGGCGCTTTGGCGGGGGGATATCATGACCTGTTGATTGCAGGTCTAGTGGGTGCTTTCCTGACGGCGCTTTACACATGCCGTATGATTTTGATTGTGTTTCATGGTAAGCAGCAAACCCAACCTCATCCACCGAAAGGGTTAAGTCATCATGTGCCCTTAATGGTTTTATTGCTGTTATCGACCTTTATTGGTGCACTTATTACACCCCCGCTGGCAATGGTATTGCCCGAAAATCATTTTATCGCAACAGGTAAAATACAACTGGAGATTTTGTCAGGCGTGATTGTGATTGCCGGTATGGTACTGGCGATCCTGTTGTATGCGGGTAAGCGTCGATTCGTCAACCTTATGGCACAAAGTATTCCAGGTCGTATTTTAGCGTTGGTCTGGTTTCATGCTTGGGGTTTTGACTTATTATACAAATATATTTTCATTAAACCTTATCTTGGCGTGGCACGATTAATTCAGTCGGATCCTTTAAACTCAGTGATGAATACTCCCGTGATGCTTTCCCGCTGGGGCAATCGTGTTTTGACGTTGAGTGAAAATGGACAGGTGCGTTGGTACATTGCATCTCTGGGTGTGGGTACAGTAATCGTACTGGCGCTGTTACTGTTAATTTAATTTAGGGATACCAAACGCCATGTTACTACCTTGGCTCATTCTTCTCCCCTTTATCGGTGGCTTACTGTGCTGGCAGTGTGAACGTTTGGGTACTTGGGTACCCCGTTGGGTGGCACTAGTAGCCATGGGGATCACCTTAGTATTTTCCCTGCAACTGTGGTTACAGGGCGAGTATGCCCTGCTGACACCAACGGATATGCCTCAGTGGCAGCTGGAGTTTGTGCTTCCCTGGATCCCGCGTTTTGGTATTTCTTTTCACCTGGCGCTCGATGGCTTGTCCCTGTTAATGGTGGTACTGACTAACTTGCTTGGTGTGTTGGCCATCCTCTGTTCATGGAGTGAAATTGAGCGTTATCAGGGGTTTTTTCACCTGAATCTGTTATGGATCCTGGGCGGTGTCATTGGGGTTTTTCTGGCCATTGATCTGTTTTTATTTTTCTTTTTCTGGGAAATGATGCTGGTGCCCATGTATTTCCTGATTGCCTTATGGGGACACAAAGCCTCTGATGGTAAAACCAGGATCACGGCAGCCACTAAGTTCTTTATTTATACTCAGGCTAGTGGTTTGTTGATGTTAATTGCCATACTGGGCTTGGTTTTTGTTCATCAGGACGCAACGGGTATCTGGACCTTCAATTACCATAATCTATTGAAAACACCAATGTCTTACGGAATTGAATATTTACTGATGCTGGGTTTTTTTATTGCCTTTGCGGTAAAAATGCCCGTGGTACCCTTACATGGTTGGTTGCCTGATGCTCATAGTCAGGCGCCTACTGCGGGTTCAGTTGATTTAGCCGGTATTCTGTTGAAAACAGCCGCCTATGGTTTATTTCGTTTCAGCTTACCCCTGTTTCCCAATGCATCGCAGGCATTTGCACCTATTGCTATGTGGTTGGGAGTAGCGGGCATTTTTTATGGCGCCTGGATGGCATTTTGTCAGACGGATATTAAACGGCTTATTGCTTATACCAGTATCTCCCATATGGGGTTTGTTCTCATTGCCATCTATACCGGTAGTCAGCTGGCCTGGCAGGGTGCTGTGGTTCAAATGATTGCCCATGGTCTGTCTGCGGCGGGGATGTTTATTATTTGTGGGCAAATTTATGAACGCCTGCATACACGTGATATGCGTCAGATGGGCGGCTTATGGGGGCGGATAACATTGATCCCTGCGCTGTCATTATTTTTTGCTGTTGCCACTTTGGGTATGCCGGGTACGGGTAATTTTGTGGGTGAATTTATGATCCTGTTGGGGAGTTTTAAGGTTGTTCCGGTCATTACCCTGATTTCAACCTTTGGTTTGGTGTTTGCCTCGGTGTATTCATTGATCTTAGTACAGAAAGCCTATTTCGGTGCACCTGCATCAGAAAAACAGTTGCGGGCAATGAATGCCAGGGAACTGTCTGTCATCCTGCTGTTGGTAGTACTATTAGTGCTTTTGGGGATTTACCCACAGCCGGTTTTAGATACCTCCTCTGCTGTGATGAGTAACTTGCAACACGGGTTTCGCGCTTTATTAATTTCAACAACAGGGCCGTAATTTGCCATGATAATAACTTTTCAACAACTGATCGCACTGTTACCTCTGTTGATCATTGGGTTGACGGTGGTAGTGGTGATGCTGTCGATTGCATGGCGCCGTGATCATTTCTTAAACGCAACCTTGACGGTTACAGGCCTCAATCTGGCGTTGATATCTCTGTATTTTGTAATACAGGTTGTGCCCCTGGAGGTCACGTTACTGGTACGTATGGATGGGTATGCTATTTTCTATATCGGGCTCGTGCTGGTGGCCAGTCTGGCGACCTGTACTTTTGCTTACCCGTGGCTTGCAGGTTATCCGGATAATCGTGAAGAATTTTATTTACTGGTACTCATTGCGGCCATGGGGGGAATTCTATTGGCCTGTGCCAATCACATGGCTGCATTATTTCTGGGTATTGAATTGATTTCTTTGCCATTGTTTGGATTGATTGGTTATGCGTATCGTCAGAAGCGGTCCCTGGAAGCCAGCATCAAATACATGTTGTTGTCAGCGGCAGCATCGTCATTTTTACTGTTTGGCATCGCATTATATTACGCCCAATCGGGTTGTTTATCATTCAGTGCCTTGGGACTCAGTCTGAGTGGCGACATAATACAGCAACCTCTGATTCTGGCGGGGTTTGGCCTGATGCTCGTTGGTCTGGGTTTTAAACTGTCACTAGTACCCTTCCAGCTTTGGACACCGGATGTGTATCAGGGAGCGCCTGCGCCTGTATCAACATTTCTAGCCACAGCGGGCAAGATAGCGATTTTTGCTGTAATCATGCGTCTGTTTTTGTATACCACAGGGAACGAAGCGTTACGTTTTTTGCTGTCGGTGATGGCCCTGTGCTCAATTCTGTTTGGTAATTTGATGGCAGTCAGCCAAAACAATATCAAACGTCTTCTGGGTTATTCTTCTATCGCGCATTTGGGTTATTTACTGGTTGTGCTGGTGGCTGTACAGTCGCATGAGCTGGCACTGGAAACGCTTGGCGTCTATCTTGCCGGATATTTATTCAGCAGTTTAGGTGCTTTTGGCGTGGTCAGCATGATGTCCAGCCCTTATAGTGGTGCGGATACTGATTCGTTATTTTCCTATCGCGGCTTATTCTGGCATAAACCGATTCTATCTACCGTAATGACCATTATGATGTTATCCCTGGCAGGGATTCCGATGACACTGGGTTTTATCGGTAAATTTTTTGTCATTGCCATGGGTGTCAGTGCCAGTTTGTGGTGGTTAACGGGTGCTGTTGTGTTAGGAAGCGCCGTTGGTCTTTATTACTATTTGCGTGTCATGGTCAGTCTGTTTTTACCTGCACCACAAATGTTACAGCGTGATACGCCTAACAATTGGGCCTTAACAGCGGGTGGTGTGGTGGTATTGATTTCCTCAGCCTTGGTTCTGTTGTTAGGGGTTTATCCGCAACCTTTAATCTCACTGGTACAGTTGGCTCAGCCGATGCATTGATCAGCATGGTAATAAGGCATTGTATTTGATTGTAAAGCTTTCTATATAAATTTATCACGATTATCGTTAATTAAATGTAAATAAATGATTTTTTTCTGTGAAAAAAAGAGCGATTTTTTATATATTATGTTATGCCTTTAGAGCGATAATTCTCACCAATATTGAATAACGGGGATTTTTTATGATCGATAAAATAGTAAGAACGGGTGGTCCAGTGAGGTTGAGTTTTGATATTAATGGCGAGGACCCGGATAAGCCACTTCAGGCGCGTGTCAAGATTGCTGGAATTGCTACTTCTGCTGACATGCCAAGGATTATGGAGCGTTCTGGTTCGTCAGGCAATAATCCTGCAGCAGTCTCAATGAGGTCAGCGTTATTGCAAATAACAACGTCATCTGATGAAGTGGATTTTTTTAGTAATAAAGATCCTGTTTGATGGTTAATCAGGTGCTGTTGCAGGCCTGTTTTCTGTCTAATGAGTACACCATAGCCTGTCAACCGGACTGTGGCATTTGAGTTAAGCTGTGCAAGTAATTCATGCAAAATGTTTTTGCCAGATGGTTTAGCTTCTGCCTTTCCCGTTCTAATATTTAATACCTCTTGAAGATATCCTCGGCCAATACCAGCATATCCCTGCCAGGGTGGATTAAGTATTAATTTAATAATTATCTGCCGCTGCTGCATTGATTAGACTTGTTCGGCGTACAACTGTACGCTAAAGTATGGCAAAAACGCAAAATGCTTAAGGTTAAGTCTCAAAAGAGGTATTGAATGAAGCGTGCAGTAATTACTGGTTTGGGTATTGTTTCCAGCATTGGTAATAACCAACAGGAAGTCCTGACATCTTTGCGCACAGGTCGTTCTGGCATTACTTTTTCACCCGAATTTGAAAAAATGGGGATGCGTAGCCACGTATGGGGTGCGGTAAAGCTTGATACCACCAGTCTTATTGATCGCAAGACATTACGCTTTATGAGTGATGCATCAGTTTATGCTTATCTTGCCATGCAGGAAGCCGTTCTGGATTCCGGCCTGAGGCCACAGCATATTTCTCATTACCGTAGTGGTTTGGTTGTAGGATCTGGAGGGGGGTCTCCCCGTAGCCAGGTTGCTGCTGCTGATGGTATGCGGGACCGTGGTCTGCGCGGTGTGGGTCCTTATATGGTGACTAAATCAATGGCATCTGGCGTTTCAGCCTGCCTTGCGACCCCTTTTAAAATTAAAGGTGTAAACTATTCCATCAGTTCTGCTTGTGCGACGTCCACCCATTGTATCGGTCATGCTCTTGAGCTAATTCAGTTGGGCAAACAGGATATTGTTTTCGCCGGTGGTGCTGAAGAATTGTGTTGGGAAATGGCCTGTGATTTTGATGCGATGGGCGCACTTTCCACTCAGTATAATAGTACACCGGAAAAAGCTTCCCGTACTTATGATATCCGCCGTGATGGTTTTGTGATTGCTGGTGGCGGGGGGATGGTGGTGGTTGAAGAGCTTGGACACGCGCTGGCGCGCGATGCGCATATCTATGCTGAAATTATCGGTTATGGCAGCACATCTGATGGTGCTGATATGGTGGCGCCTTCAGGTGAAGGCGCGGTGCGTTGTATGAAAATGGCCATGGAAGAGAGTAATAACATACCGATTGACTATATCAATGTGCATGGTACTTCCACGCCAGTGGGTGATGTCAAAGAGCTTGAGGCCATCCGGGAAGTATTCGGCGATGAAACGCCCGCCATCTCTGCAACCAAAGCGATGACGGGTCATTCTTTAGGCGCTGCCGGTGTGCAGGAAGCCATTTACTGTTTATTGATGATGGCACACAGTTTTATTGCACCAAGTATTAATATTGATGAGCTGGATCAGCAGGCATCCGGAATGAATATCATTACCCAGCCTACTGAACGCGTATTGACGACCGTAATGTCTAATAGTTTTGGTTTTGGTGGTACCAATGCCAGTCTGATGGTGCGTAAGTATGGATAATTTATTATTGCTTTTCCTGTCGGTATTATGCGCGCCAGTGTGATTAGCTGCATAAAAATGATGAAACTAACATAATGGATATAAAAAAAAGTAACTTTTCTCATATAAAATTGACTTTTGTGACTCATTTTTATTGTAATCAGAAAAATATTAATTCAGTCATTGATCTTTTCAAGAAATATGAAAAATTTTCTGACAGTTTACTGGATGTTATCTATTTTGTGATCGTTGATGATGGCAGTCCTATTGAATATTCACTTCCTGAATTTAATTTGAATATGACCTGGCTTAAAATTACCGATGATATTCCCTGGAATCAGTCGGGAGCGAGAAATTTGGGTGTCACCTATGCTAAATCTGACAAGATCGTGATGAGTGATCTGGATCATGAATTTTACGAAGAAACCTTATGGCATATGGTTAACAGATCTAATCCGGGGAGATGTTTTTATAAAATTTACCGTGATGCTGTTAATTCGTCAGGCCTTCAAAAGGGTCACAGCAATCTTTTTTTCATGTCGCGCGCCCGTTTTATGCGTCATTTTGGTTACGATGAGGAGTTTTCCGGTCATCACGGTGCCGAAGACTACCGTTTTGTCAAGTATCATAAATATCATGGTTCAAAACAGAAATATTTGCCACGTCGCTTCCGTTGCCGGGAAAGAGAGCTGGACCGTGAGAGCTCATGGCATTCTCTGGAACGGGATACTGGATTGAGTACCTTTATGGATACAAAAAAGCAAGAGGAGATAAAACGTTATGGTGCTGAGCATGGACACAGCAGGCAATTTTTAAATTTTCACTGGATGATTTATGCCACTTTCTCAAGGGCTAAACCAGTGGAGCAGAAACATCCTTTATGGCAACCTTTATGGTGGTTCCGCTATCTTATTCCTTATCTGGCAAAGTAAAAAATTAGCACCGGGTGCGCTGACTGAATTAAAGGTATCTGCTGGAGAGCAATATGAGAATTCTTGTCGATGAAAATATGCCCTATTCCCGGCAACTTTTCCAACAGAGGGGTGACGTCCAGTTAGTATCCGGTCGAGCCATCCCTCATGAGTTATTGTCCCGTGCTGATGCGCTCATGGTGCGTTCGATCACACAAGTCGATGCTCAATTGTTACAAGGAACACCCATCAGATTTGTGGGTACAGCGACTGCCGGGACGGATCATGTCGATAAGGCATGGTTAAATCAGCAGGGCATCCGTTTTGTTGCTGCTCCTGGTTGTAACGCTATCGCGGTGGTTGAATACGTGCTTTCTGCATTACTCCTGATGGCTGAACGGGACGGCTTTCAGTTACAGGATAAGACCGTTGGTATTGTTGGCCTCGGTCATGTGGGATCGAATTTGCAGTCCCGTCTGAATGCCATGGGTGTGTGTACTCTGTCCTGCGATCCACCCCGTCTTGAACGAGGCGATGCAGGTGAGTTCTGGCCACTGGACAAGCTGGTGCGTGAAGCGGATATCCTGACCTTCCATACACCACTGAATAAAACAGGGGCACATACCAGTTTACATCTAGTGGATGCACAGCTTCTGGCGGCACTGCCAGATAATCGTATCCTGATTAACAGCAGCCGGGGTGCTGTGGTGGATAACAGGGCACTCTTACAGGCTTTGGAAAAGGGCAAAAAACTTCGTGTAGTGCTGGATGTATGGGAACCTGAACCAGAATTGTTGTTGCCATTGCTGGACAGGGTTGATATTGGGACACCTCATATTGCTGGTTATAGCCTTGAAGGAAAGGCCAGGGGGACAGTAGCCGTTTTTGAAGCTTTCAGTCAGTATATGGGTCAAGAGCAACAGGTGGCGTTGTCTACATTATTACCCCCAGCTGAATTCAGCTATCTGCGTTTCAAAGGTCCTCTGGATGAAAGCAAATTTAAACGATTAATAAACCTGGTGTATGACGTGCGTTCTGATGATGCTTCATTGCGGCGCGTTGCAGCAACGGCGGGTGAATTTGACCGACTGCGCCGGTATTATCAGCAGCGCAGGGAATGGTCTTCCCTCTGCGTACAGGCTGATGATGAACCCAGTGCTGGATTATGGCAAAAACTGGGCTTCGCCAGCACATGGCATTAATAATTTCAGGGCTACGTGACTGATGCCTGGTGAGTTATCCCTGCCTATGTTTGCCGACGTGACCTTAAAAATGGCACTGGGTATTGAATACGACGGCAGCCGCTACTGTGGCTGGCAACGTCAGAATGAGGTGACCAGTATTCAGGCCTGTCTTGAATCTGCCTTATTTAAGATAGCCAGACAACCCATTAGCTTGTGTTGTGCCGGGCGCACCGATGCGGGGGTACATGCCACGGGGCAGGTTGTGCATTTTATGACCACAGTACTGCGTCCAGACACAGCCTGGACTTTGGGTATGAATGCACATTTGCCCCCGGATATCGCCGTACGCTGGGTAAAAAGAGTGGCACAAGATTTTCATGCCCGTTTCAGTGCGACGGCCAGACGCTATCTTTATATTATATTTAATCATTCTCACCGCCCTGCCGTGCTGGCAAGGGGGGTGACGCATTATCATCGGCCATTAGATGCAGTGCGTATGGCAAACGCAGCCCAATGTCTGGTGGGAGAACATGACTTTACGTCCTTTCGTGCTGTGCAATGTCAGTCCAGAACAGCGTGGCGCAATATCAAACATATCAATGTTACCCGGCAGGGGGCTTATGTTATTGTTGATATTAAGGCCAATGCTTTTGTCTATCATATGGTGCGCAATATTGTTGGCAGTTTACTGGAAATAGGTTGTGGTAAGCAGGATGTACACTGGATTTCTGAATTATTGGCGCAGAAAGATCGCACTTGTGCAGCAGCGACGGCTAAAGCAGAAGGATTATATCTGGTATCGGTGGACTACCCGGATCATTTTGATTTGCCTATATTATCGACGTGGCCTCAATTTTTAGTCGATAGATAAAAGTGACAGGCAAGTAATGCAATAGAAAATGCTGAGAACCGTTATGGAATTTATACAGTTTGTGATCGATTTTATCCTGCATATTGATGTTCATCTGGCCGATCTGATCGCGCGTTATGGTATCTGGATTTACGGCATCTTGTTTTTAATTCTATTTTGTGAAACAGGCCTTGTCGTGACACCTTTTCTGCCAGGAGATTCCTTGCTCTTTATCGCAGGAGTATTGGCAGCAATGCCCTCAAATAACCTGAATATTCATTTAATGGTTGCGATAATGGTGGTTGCTGCTGTTCTCGGTGATGCCGTTAATTACAGCATAGGACGTATTTTTGGCGAGAAACTATTCAGCAATCCGGATTCCAGACTATTTCGCCGTCGTTATCTGGAGAGAGCTCACTGGTTTTATCAAAAACATGGTGGTAAGGCCATTATTCTGGCGCGTTTTGTTCCTATTATCCGCACATTTGCGCCTTTTGTTGCAGGGATAGGAAAAATGTTCTACCCCCATTTTATGCTGTATAACCTGGTAGGCGCTTTAGTTTGGGTTTTATCATTGACGTATGCAGGTTATCTGTTTGGTGATTTACCTGTGGTACAGAATAACCTGAAGTTGTTAACGCTGATGATCATTGTGATCTCTCTGTTACCGGGCGTGATTGAAATTTTACGCCACCGCAGAACATCAGGTTGTCAGAAAAAGCAGTAACATATTATTTTTTTTGATAAATACATATATGAATGGAAAGGTTATCAATGAATTTGGGCAGGGTATTTTAAAAAATAATTAATTCAGAGTGTGACTGTAAATGGTTCAACATCATTTTTATAAGCACAAGTTTCGTGCTGAACTAACCGGGATGGATAAGAACTAATTGAATATGCTCAGTAATGGATGCTTTGATAACATACCAGCCGGGTATTGCGATTAACAATCCACATGAATTGCCGTACTCATCCCCCTGCCGGTCGATTGCATCCCTTTTGAAACAACAATGGATTCGCTAAGCCTTTTATTAATAAATGATATCGCCCCGCTATAGTCAGCTGATCCACATCAGTGCACCATAGTGATTGAAATCACTGATTCATTGTGGCAGGGTTTTTCGTGGTTAAATGTTGTTAAAAGTAGACTTTTTACGTCACCTGAAACATTCATAAAGTACGGAACCTGATTATTTTTTATCAGGTTACTAACATCTTCGAAATTACCATTTTTAAAATCATCCCATTTCTTCCATCTTATCAATCTAAATTTATTGTAATCTTGTCCTGATGAGTATGATTTTGTGAAGTAGTTACTTGCATAATAGTAACCATTATAATATTCAATATCATTAATTACCGGGCCCGTAGTATCAAATGATCCAGCAGGACCATCTCTTTTATGTGCAAGTGTTTTTATTACTTCGTACCTCCTATTCTGAAAGTCCACTATTCTGATTACACCTCCTTTGCTTGAATTTATTATAAATAATTGGTTTTTTAGAAATTTTATTGAACGTGCGTAACCCCAAATCTCTGGTGGAAACTTCATTTCTCCTGATTCTTCATAATTTCTATTCAGGCGAATTAATTTATCTGACGTAATGATGAAAATAAATCCGTCATCTGATACAGCAATATCATGAGGCCGATTAAATTTTTCACCTCCAGAGTAGGATAATATTTTTATTATATCTTTTTTATTCATTGTTTTAGATACTATCACCCTGCCATTTTCTGTGTCATCAATAACAAAGTTTCCATTCATATCTTTCACCAGAGAGTGTGAACCCTGCAAATCTAGTGTTGACTGAAACCAATTTCCATTTTTTGTATATACGTACCTGTTATTTTTATAATCGGCGATATAATAATCATTATCTATTTGTGTTACCTGAGTCGGCCAGCAAAGATTACCCAATTCGTTTTTATATATATCGGTTATTTTATAATCAATTTTATCTGATTTTCCATGGTTTTTATCCAGATAAAATAATACGGTGAACGATATAATAAGTAAGATAATTGTGCTTTTTTTCCTGTTAATCAAAATCAGCCCCTATTTCTTTCATTTCACCAGCTGCCTGAACCAACCTGCCATCCAAAAATACCATCACGCATAATAATACAAAATACATAGGGCGTGTACTCTGCACTTTATATACGCCTGCTTTATGTAAAATACAGGCCAGACTCTGAATTTTATCGTTCGACAGGGTGAAGTCACTCATTGATGAATATGTAGCGCGATGTTGTGTTTTATGGTGTAATATCGCCTAATTTTCAGGCAAAAATATGTGTTAACTATCTGATTTATTACAATAAACAACATAACAGGTCATCAATGAGCTGGATTGAGCGAATTCTTAATAAAAGTAATATCACCCAAACTCGTAAGGCAAATATTCCGGAAGGCGTCTGGACTAAATGCAGCAGTTGTGGGCAGGTCTTGTACCGTGAGGAGCTTGAGCGTAATTTACAGGTTTGTCCAAAGTGCGATCACCACATGCGTATTTCTGCCCGTGAACGTTTGCATGCTTTTCTGGATGCGGGTACTGAAGTTGAATTGGGTAGTGAGCTTGTGCCCAGGGATATCCTGAAATTTAAGGATTCCAAAAAATATAAGGACCGTCTTTCCAGCGCACAAAAAGTGACACAAGAAAAAGACGCACTGGTCGTGATGAAAGGTATCCTTCAGGGTATGCCCATTATCGCTGCTGCTTTCGAGTTTGCTTTTATGGGGGGATCGATGGCATCGGTAGTAGGGGCACGTTTTGTATGTGCAGTTGAGCAGGCGTTATGTGATGGTTGTCCATTGATTTGCTTTTCTTCCAGTGGCGGCGCTCGCATGCAGGAAGCACTCTTCTCACTGATGCAAATGGCAAAAACCAGTGCAGCCCTGGCAAAAATGCAGGATCATGGATTGCCCTACATCTCGGTAATGACCGATCCCACTATGGGAGGCGTTTCTGCAAGCCTGGCTATGTTAGGTGATATCAATATTGCTGAACCTAAAGCACTGATTGGTTTTGCAGGTCCAAGGGTCATTGAGCAAACAGTCAGAGAGAAGTTACCTGCGGGTTTTCAGCGCAGTGAGTTTTTAATTCAAAAGGGCGCCCTCGATATGATCGTACATCGATTGAAGATGCGCCAGACATTAGCCAGCATTCTGTCAAAGTTAACGCATCAACCCCAACCTGTCAGCGCTGAATTTACGGGTGATACCCATCAAAACTGATGAAACATATCTTCCGGTAAGGTTGGCTGAAATAAGCCAGGAGCCTGTAAACGTGAATCATTGTCAAACTGCCCCATCATCTCTGGCTGAATGGCTTGCCTGGCTTGAATGTTTACACATTAAGCCCATAGAACTGGGGCTTGAACGTATCGGGAAAGTTGCTGCCGCTATTGCGTTGCTTAACCCTGCGCCGGTGGTTTTTACTGTTACCGGAACCAATGGTAAAGGTACCACCTGTTGCGTGCTGGAATCTATTTTGCTCGCTGCAGGTCTGCGGGTGGGTGTGTACAGTTCACCGCATTTACTGAATTACACTGAACGGGTGCGTATTCAAGGTCAGGTGCTTTCAGAGGCGGCACATTGTCAGGCCTTTGCTCACATAGAAGCAGGACGTGATACTGTTTCTCTGACTTATTTCGAATTTGGCACGTTAGCTGCATTATATTTGTTTAAGCAAGCCCAGCTTGATGTTGTTATTCTGGAAGTGGGTATGGGGGGCCGGTTGGATGCCACCAATATTATTGATCCTGATGTTGCCGCCATTACCAGTATTGCTCTGGATCACATAGAATGGCTGGGTGTTGACAGGGCGAGTATCGGTCGTGAAAAAGCAGGGATTTTTCGTGCCAGTAAACCTGCGATAGTCGGGGAAGCAGACATACCACAGACGGTTAGTGAGGTGGCAAAACAGCTTGGCGCTCCGCTTTATGGTCGGGATGATAGCTGGTTTTTCGAACGCCATAATGACACTTGGTGCTGGCAATCGGGTGCCACGCATTTAACTCTATTGCCAGTACCTGCTGTACCTTTGCAGAATGCGGCTACTGCACTTGCAGTATTGCATTATTCATCATTAACGGTGAGTGAAGCGGCAATTCGTCAGGGTTTAGCCAGTGCCCGCTTACCAGGTCGTTTTCAGATTGTCCGTCAATACCCCTTACTCATCCTTGATGTGGCTCATAATCCACATGCAGCATGTTATCTGGCAGATCGTCTGTCTCAACTACCTGATTTTTATGGTAAAATATATGCAGTTATTGGCATGCTGGCAGATAAAGATATTGAAGGTACACTGGCATATTTGTCTGTACAAGTTGATGAATGGTATTGTACCTCGCTGCAAGTACCACGAGGTGCCAGTGCACAGGTATTAGCCAGACACCTGGCAGGAGCGCGTCTGTTTGATGATGTCGAAAGTGCATGGCGTCAGGCTATGCAGGATGCGCGAAGAGAGGATGCAGTCGTTGTCTGTGGTTCATTTCACACAGTGGCACCTGTAATGGCCGCCGTAGAGTCCTGGACATGGGAAGGATGAAGAAATGGCAAGTCAGTTTCAAAATCGTCTGATTGGGACCTTGATTCTCGTGGTGCTCAGCGTCATTATTTTGCCAGCATTGCTTAACGGTAAAAAAAAACACGATGAAGATGAAAATGTGTTTTCTGCCATTCCGTTACTACCCGAAACGGAGGATCATCACAAGGGGATAGCAGCAGTGGATCAGCCCTTACCGGCACGACCGCAACAGACAACATTATCGACCCCTCCTGCTTTGCAGGTTATGGATGATGCTCCGTCCTTACCCGTTAAACGTCAGCCAGATAAACCAGAGGATATTAAACGTGATACTCAACGCGTTGATGTCGTGCGCGAAACAGCACCTTCTGTGCAGGCCTTTGTTGTTCAGCTGGGTGCGTTGAAAAATGCCGTGAGAGTGAATGAGATTGTGGCAACATTACGTAGGTCTGGTTATAAGGCCTTCACAGTACCTGCCGTGCCAGTTAACGGGAAGATTACGCGTTTATATGTCGGTCCGGATACCTCCAGGCAAAAATTACAATCGGTATTACCTGAGCTTAATTCGCTCAGCGGGTTAAACGGTCAGGTAAAAATGTACAGTATCGGTCGTTAACAACACTGCGGTGAACGTGATGTCGTGATGATCCTGTGACCATGGGGATATGACTGAAATGGCGTTTTATGATTTGGATTGATTACTGCATTATTGCGACCATCGGATTTTCCGCATTAATCAGTATCATCCGTGGGTTTGTGCGCGAGGCACTATCGCTGGTCGCGTGGGGCTGTGCCTTTGTTGTTGCCAGCCGCTTTTATGCTAATCTGGCGGTCTGGTTCACGTGGTTTGATGATGCCCTAATCCGTAATATTGTAGCGGCTATTAGCTTATTCATTGCTACCCTGATCGTTGCTTCAATAGTAAGCCGCGTGATGGGGTCATTGATTGAACGTACCGATTTATCAGGGATTGACAGAATGTTAGGTGTTTGTTTTGGAACAGTGCGTGGCATTTTGATTGTTGCTGCTATATTATTTTTTTTAGATATTTTTACTTCTTTTTCACAACATTCCGACTGGAAACAATCACAGCTGATTCCACAATTCAGTCGCCCTATCCAATGGTTTGCGCAGTACCTGCAAAGCACATCAAATTTCCTTTCTCATGCTGCATCCTTTCAATCCGGTACAGCCGCTGATTAATGACCTGCCAGTGCGGATAAAAGGTATTAACAGGCGAGATCGGTCTTTTAAGTATCAGAGAAGCTGCAAAATCGGTTATATAAGCTATTCTGCTTATATAATGCATTCAACCACATAATGGACAATCCTATTTCAATATGTAATAGTAATTATTAAAGTTAATGTAAAAATTTGGAGATCTCTGTTATGTCAATTATTAGAACAGGTTTGCAACGCAAAACAACGAATGTTTCTGTACGCAGTGATTTGCTTAAGGAAGCAAAGGAGCTAAACATTAATTTAACAACAATCTTTGATAATGCATTGGCAGAAGAAATTAAAAAACATAAAAGCCAGCAATGGCGCAATGAAAATAGGGCAGCGATCGCAGCATGCAATCAGTTTATAGAGGGTTCTGGCTTATTGTCAGACGATGAAGAACTGAAGGTTTTATAATGTCACAATTTGCAGTTTATAGAAATATATCAACCAGCAGCAAGGGTACTTATCCGTATTTCATTGATGTTCAAAACGAAATGATGAGTGATTTAGGTAGCAGGGTCGTTATTCCATTGGTGAGTTATGATGCCAAAGCTCAGCTGAAAAAACTAACCCCTATTGCAGTGATAGAAAATAAAAGATATATGGTTATGACTAATTTAATGACGACCATTTCTGTAAAAAATTTGAATTATAAAAATTTTGTTTGTGAAGTCCAATATATGAGGGACGAAATTTTTTCTGCCATAGATATATTAATAACTGGTATATAAAACGAATCACTGTATCCTGATAGGCTCCTTATTTTTTGTTTTGATCCTGCATGGCAGAGCTTCATGAAGCGGCTTATTATCGGCATTTCTGGTGCCAGCGGCGTGATTTACGCTGTACGGTTGTTGCAGGTCCTGCAGGGTATGGCCGGGCTTGAAACGCATTTAATTATCAGTAACGCGGCCAGGCAAACTCTGGCTCTGGAAACACCATTGCGCGTACGGGATGTGCAGGCACTGGCTGATGTGGTTTACGATACGCGCGATATCGCTGCCAGTATCGCTTCCGGTTCGTTTAAAACAGCAGGCATGGTGATTCTTCCTTGTTCTATAAAAACCCTATCAGGTATTGTTCATAGCTATGCTGATAATTTACTTATTCGTGCTGCAGATGTTACGCTCAAGGAGCGGCGATCTTTGCTATTATGCGTGCGGGAAACGCCCTTTCATTTGGGCCATCTAAACTTAATGGTGAAAGCAGCAGAATCAGGTGCTGTTATTATGCCACCTTTACCGGCCTTTTATCATTGGCCACAAACGGTACAGGATATTATTGATCAAACCGTTAATCGAATCATCGATCAGTTTGATATTGAATTACCCGAGGATTTGTTTATACGCTGGCCAGGCCTGCGTTCGGCTGGCATCAACTAACCCTGTGGTTTTTTCAGCAAATTTCTCAGTGCCTCTTCCAGCCAGGCATAACGAAAATGAAAGCCTGCTGCCACCAATCTTATGGGTAGTGCCCGCTGCCCGGTCAGCATCAATATACTCGATTCACCCATGAGCAGGCGGAGGATACTGGCCGGCATGTGTAACACAGCCGGGCGGTTAAGCACATGGGCCAGCGTAGTGCTAAACTGTGCATTGTTTACCGGATGGGGGGATACCAGATTAAAAGGACCGTGCAGTTCATCATGGCACAGCAGATAAAGAATGCTGCCCACCATATCATCCTGATGTATCCAGGGAAAATATTGTTGGCCATTGCTGACATACCCTCCAAGGCCAAGGCGAAATAGAGGGAGCATTTTCGCCAGTGCACCACCATTGATAGCCAAAACCACGCCAGTACGCAGCAGACAAACACGTGTCTGGCCGCCGGCTACCAGTGCCAATGATTCCCAACGTGCACACAACTGATGAGTAAATTCGTCATGGGGTAGTGTTTGTTCCGTAACGGGTCTTTGGCACTGGTTGCCATAAAATCCCACCGCAGAGCCGGAAATAAATACCTTGGGCGGTTGGCTGCTGTTATTAATCAGGCGTGCTAATTGTTCAGTGATGGTCCAGCGGCTCTGGCACAGACGCTGTTTTTGTGCTGATGTCCAGCGCTTATCGGCTATCGGTTCACCCGCCAGATTCACTACGGCGTCGAGATGATTGAGATCGCTTTTATCAGCCAGGGTAGACCAGTAACTGACGCGATCCTCAAATATGGCTCTCGCACGCTCAGGAGAGCGCGTGAGTACTGTCACCTGATGAGCGCGTGCCAGCAATTGTCGGGTCAGCGGGTGCCCGATTAAGCCTGTTGCGCCTGTGACCAGAATATGCATGGTTCAAACCTTTATTGCGGGATCATGATAGCCAGGAGAAGATGCCTCTCTCCCGGCGCTGCCGATAAAATCATCTATTATGCAGGCAGTGTCACCCACCCGATGTCAAAGGTCTCAGCAGGGACTTTTGATTGCGGATGTTCCTGCACATCCAGTGAAAATCCAGCCATTGCGTCAGTCAGTTTGTCAATGGCGCTGCCACTTAGCTGATATTTCCCCAGCCGGATATGTTCCATTTTTCCGTTACCCTGAGCACTGTAGTGATCTGCAATCACTATGCTGTCATCACCGGAACCTTCAACAGTTATGTGCAGGTCTTTTCCCCTTTTTCTGAAGAAAAGAGCCTCTGGTTTGAGTGTATGCGCTGCCATAGTCAGGGTATCTTCCCCGCCGCTGTCCTGTATACGCACGTGCCCGCTGCCTTGTGAAAAGGTCCACTGATCATTACCCTTTGCGCCATACCGAATGCCATCCGTTGCCGCTAATTGATGCTGTTTCATCGGAGGCGCATCACCGATGGCAAGCCGCAGGCCCTGCCCTGCATCACCGCCGTTGCCCTGCATCAGCAATACATCTGCCCCGGTGCCGGACAGTACCGTGTCCCCGTCCGTGTGCCGTACCGTAAAGCGTTCTCCATTAGCCGGAGTGATACGTACGATGCTGCCTGTACCCCGGTCATCAATCACAATCTGCCGGTAATGCATCAGGTCTTCAGGAGCAAGCAGCCAGCTGCGCTGTTCCGGGGTGCTGCCGCTGATAATGAGGCTGTCCGCCTCCGCCAGCCGCGGCGGCCGGGTTTTCTGCCCTCCTGTCATCTGCAGTATCAGGGTCCGCTGGGCCAGCCGTACGGAAGCATAATGCCCCATCAGCACAGAGGTACTGTCATTGACCCGCCAGAGGGCACTCGTATTCTGGTCATGGATGTAGTAGCTGCCGGATTCTCCGGCTTCCTGCCCCAGAAAGTGCAGGAAGTGGGCGGCATTCAGGCGCGGGGGACGCAGGATGCGCGCTTCCTGCGTAAGGTACCAGGCCGGGGCCTCACTGGCTGCCCCCGTGAGCCTGACGGCCTCGGGC
>JACCDN010873556.1_pt1 | contig 65491 bp, 54 predicted proteins | sample 7441691 | NCBI WGS metagenome assembly JACCDN01 (sample SAMN15323439, study PRJNA562643) | freshwater metagenome | isolation source: river surface water | place: USA:Blue River Watershed | collected 2017-08-16 | reverse complement strand
CTCAATATTCCAAATATAAGACTTTGTAATTATTCATTGGCTATTTGTTGAAAACTCGCGAGACTCAAACAGTTCAACAAATAACGCCAATTCATAAACAAAGTCTAATATTCTCCATAATTCGTTACAAATCAAGTCTCCCTCATAATAAATCTATAAATTTAACTGTTGCACGTAGTATTAACTACAAAAGTGTACGGTATTGAGATTTAATTTTAGTGTTAAATGTAAATTTTAATAAAATCAAGAAATTAATTAGTAGGTATCTTTATCTGATGTATAAGTATATTTCGGGAAGTAAGGGATTACTATGAGTAACAACTAAGTTTGGAAAATAATTTTGTTGGGAAAATTAGACTAGACTAGGAATGGGGCTTGCTCTTTATAGTGTCCCATTCATGATAAATGAATCAAAAGCAACACACTAATTTAGTTTTTGCCAATAAGAAAAAAATTCTCTTTAACCATTAAAAAAGCCGTGGCATAAACATGCCACGGCTTTTAATTTGCAATAGTGTTATTTCTTAACTACCACATGGTTATTTACATACCACTGCTGCGCCATTGTCAACAAGTTATTTACTAACCAGTATACAACTAGACCTGCCGGAAAGAAGAAGAACATCACGCTAAATGCTAATGGCATAATACGCATCATCTTAGCTTGAACAGGATCAGCCGCAGGCGGATTCAAGAATGTTTGTAAAAACATTGTAACTGCCAAAATCACCGGTAAAATAAAATACGGATCTGGGCGGCTTAGATCATTAATCCATAGGAAGTGAGCTTGACGCAACTCAACTGAACCCAATAAAGCCCAATATAAGCCAATGAATACCGGAATTTGCAATAACATCGGTAAACAACCACCAACAGGATTTACTTTCTCTTCGCGGTACATTGCCATCATGGCTTGCTGTAATTTAACCTTATCTTCACCATACTGAGCTTTTAATTTCTCCATTTTTGGTGCCAAGGCTTTCATTTTAGCCATAGATTTATAGCTGGCGCGAGTTAATGGATACAAGATAACTTTAACTGTAACGGTTAAAATAACAATTGCCCATCCCCAGTTCTTGACAATATCAAAAATCTGAACCAATAGCCAGAATAATGGCGTAGCAAAAATATAAACCCAACCATAATCTTTTGTGCGCTCAAGTTCCGGCGCTGCCAAGGCCAAAGCGTTATGCTCTTGCGGGCCAACATACATAGGTACATCGATAGTATAAGTTGTATGCGATTGAATCGTCGGTAAATCAGTCATCACACCAGCTGAAGCAAGCTTGCCATCAACGGTCTTAAGATTAAAATGACATTGCACACCGTCACTACAGACTGCTTTTTGGTTATTTGGATTTAATAACCATAAGCCGGTAAAATAATGCTCGGTAAAACCAATCCAGCCATTTGAAGTATTCTGTGGATAATCTACATCGTTACTTGCTAAATCACTAAATTTAATTGCATGAAATTTAGCACTATCATTAAAATACACCGGACCGGTAAATGTATGCACAAACTTGGTTTCACCATCAGGGGCTTGCTCATCACGCAAGAAACGCCAGTAGCCGGTAATACCATTTAATGCATTTGCCGTATTATTGGTAATTTGGTAACTAACATTAACTACATAACTATTACGTTTAAATGTATAGTTCTTGATAACAGAAATACCATCTTGATTACTTGGGGCAGTTAAACTAACTGTAATACTATCTTGCCCTGACTTTAATTCATAACTTGTTGCACTTGTGCTAAATATGGTTTTATGATTTGGTAGAGCTAGTTTGGCATCATTACTAATTAAACCTGTTTGCGCTACAAAAATCCGGTTATCCTGATTTAATAAAAGTTTATATGGCTCTTTTGGATTGTTATATGCCGCATATTTCAATAAATCTATATCCCGAATATCCCCACCGACGGTGCTAATTTGCACTTGCATAACATCAGTAGTTACCGTAATTGTTTTATCGTTCTGTAAGCTAAATCCATTATCCTGAACGTTATTCGCTGTATTAGATGGCGTTGTCGATGTTGATGACACACTTTGCCCAGCACTAACTGGAGCTTTTGGCGGGAATACTTTCTCCCAAACCAGCATTAAACCTAATGACAGCACTATAAACAATATCAAACGACGAGTGTCCATACGCTTCCTTAAAAATTATTTATGGTACTGGGTCGTGCCCACTACCTCCCCATGGATGACAACGCAAAATGCGCCGCACGGTTAATGAAAAACCTCTGATTATACCATACCTGCTAAATGCGGTAATTGCATATTGGGAACAACTTGGAGTATATCGGCAGGTTGGTGGCAGCCATGAACTGATAAGTAACTGATAGCTACGAATTAATAGTATTGCTATTTTTCGCAACATTATTATCTCGTAAAAATTTATTGCATAGATAATCTAATTCGCTAATCACTTCAGGCAAGTCAGCTTTAGTAAAATGTTTTTGGGCGCGAACTATCAAATCAAGCGGATACCAGTTAATTTGCTTAACTCTAAAATATTCACGGATTATACGTTTGATATAATTTCGCTGATTTGCCCGCTTATGAACTTTCTTGCTAACCATAAACCCAAGCCGGGAATTTGCCAATTGATTAGGCTTATAGTGCAATTTGAAATACTTGCCAACCCTGACTTTGCGAAAAATAAAAACGGATGAAAACTCATCCGCTTTACATAATCTATGTGCTTTTGAAAAGCCATACATATTTATTTACTCAACCCGAGCAATTAAACTGCTAAGCTTTTTCTACCTTTAGCACGACGTGCGTTGATAATTGCACGGCCAGATTTAGTTTTCATACGAACTAAAAAGCCATGAGTACGCTTACGTTTTACAACAGATGGTTGAAATGTGCGTTTCATTAATTTGATCCTTTAGCAAAAATTAGTCCCGTATTATAGCATAGCTTTTGCCATTTATCAGAAAAACTTATACATAAAACAATTAACTTTCAAGTTTTAGGTAAGTCTACACTTTTGTAAATTTTAAAATGAACTAAGCTAGTCTTATGATTACAAATATTGCAGTCTTAATACCGGACACTATTATATTTACTGTTTCTCACAATTGAGATTTAAATAGTTTCAATTTATTCGTAGCGATAAAAGTGTCCGGTATTATGTATTGCAGCCACTAGTAAATTTTGTATAAAGTAAACAATTATGCTTTTTACGAACTGCAAATTTCACACTTAAAGTCTCATAATACCCATAGACCAGAGAATCCCAAGAATGCCAAATACAAGTATCAGCAGAATCTCTAAAATATATCGTAGCTTCCACTCTAGGTTAATTCTATTAATGCGCTTTTTTAAAAACAACTCTCTTTTAAATGGATTACGCGATTTCAGCTTATGGTTCTTTTTCGCGAGCATGTTCGAACTCCGGCACATGTAAAGACCTAAAAATTCTAACATAAATACAATTTTCTTGGACTATACATATATATTATATTAGTTGTATCTTACTTTTAAACCTCTAAATCCGCTCTTACAACACTATAATTAAACGATTTTTACACTTGATCATACATAAGCCAGTTCTAATCGTATTGATATTGAAAAGCTTATTCTTGGATATGATAAAATCACATCTAAATTTAATTTAATATTATAACCCTTAAATTATAAAGCTATTTAGCAAATTAATTTTTAACTAAGTTTCGCGCCATAATGAAATTTATTTTATTAAAAAGTTAACAGGCATAGCATTAGTTATTAGTTGGAAAACCAGCAATTTGCCAAGGTAAACTTAAACCAAATAACCTTATGACAAAAATTAAATTTTTGATTTACCTCAAAGGACATCAATGCAACAAAATCACTCATTTAATACCATATGTAAAACTTTAATAATTTTCGCCATCTTTATCAATGCTCTTGGCTTACTCTTTCCGGTTACCAGCGCATCATTTAGCCCCTGGTATGGCAGTATAGCTAAAAATATCGCCATCAGCGGCAATTGGAGTGATCTAATTTTAAGTAATCAGGACTGGCTTGATAAGCCACATTTTCCGTTTTGGATTACAGCCGCGAGCTTCAAAATTTTTGGCATAAATTCTTTTGCATATGTTTTGCCTGGTTTCCTATTTAATTTGCTAGGTGCGTTATATACCTATAAACTTGCTAATTATTTGTACAATAATAAATCCCTAGCTTTACTTGCCACCTTGATTTATTTAACAGTGCTTCATTTAATGTTATCAGCCATTGATGTCCGCGCTGAAGCTTATCTGCTTGGGCAAATTATGCCAGCCGTTTATTACTGGTTACATTATGATAAGAAATTTTCGGTTAAGCACTTAATATTAGCATCATTCTTTACCGGTTTAGCGCTAATGACTAAGGGGGTCTTTGTCATTATTACTATAGTTAGCGGATTATTTTGCCTATGGGTATACAATAAACGCTTAATCAATATAATTAGTCCTAAATGGTTAATTGGCCTTTTTATGTCTTTTGTATTTGCAATACCTGAACTATGGGCGCTTTATTTACAATTTGACTTACATCCTGAAAAAGTCATTTTTGGTAGAACACATGTATCAGGCATTCGCTGGTTTTTTATTGATAGCCAGTTTGGCCGTTTTTTTGGTACCGGTCCAATTGTCACAACCAATCCGCCACCACTACATCAATTATTTTTTATCCATACTTTCTTATGGGCGTTCTTACCTTGGTCTTTAGTATTCCCGGTAGCGATATATTATGCGCTCAAAAACTTTAAGAAAGCCACTAATACCGAAAGAGATAACACCGTATTGCTTCTTGGCTATTTCTTTATCAGCTTTATAATGTTTAGCTTAACCTCTTTCCAGGTTGATCACTATACCAATATTATTTTTCCATTTGCAGCAATTATGTGCGCAAAACTATTGCTGGATTTTGCCAATAGCAACCATAAAATTTATCCAATCCAGCATTATTTAAGTATTACCATGTTGATATTAACCGCAATTTTGGTTGGAATGCTGTTTAAAGGTATGATTCTCGCTATCTTCATTATTCTTGAATTAATTTGGATTGTGGCATTGATTAAAAACTGGGGACACCCACCATTTATTAAAGCTATTATTTTGCCTGTTAGCGCGATTAGCCTACTCTTTATCTTTGCCATGACTGTCAATGGTTATTATTACCATAAATATGATAGCGGCTTTTTAGCCTCGCAAATCACTAATAAACAGCCGGCAATCACAGTTGTAGATTATTCTTTTGACAATCGGGCATTAGAGTTTTTTAGCAGCAACAAATACTATAAAGCAAATAATCCGGATGAGCTTTCTACCCTATTAGCTTCAAGCCAATTTTCAGAGTTTTATCTGGTAAGCCCGGCACGGGAATGGGATAAAATCAGCAAACTGTATCCACATAGCCAAGTTGTAAATGTAGTGCATGGCAATTTTCCGGAAAAAGTAATCCCGGCTTTGGGAAATCCGGTTAAATTGGCCCAATCATTAGAGTCAATCGATATCGTGTTAATAAGAAAGTAGCAATATGCTTCATGAAAATTTAACGCAAAGTGCCAAAATTGCGATAGCGCCCATGTTAGACTGGACTGATCGGCATTACCGATATTTCATGCGGCAAATTACACGTCATACTACTCTTTATACAGAAATGGTGGTAGCTGATGCAATAATTCATGGAGAGAGGGATAAGTTATTGGGCTTTAATCAATTAGAGCACCCATTAGTAATTCAACTAGGCGGGTCCAATCCCGCTAAGCTGGCTACTGCTGCCAAAACTTGTGTTGATTATGGCTACCGCGAAATAAATTTAAATGTTGGCTGCCCTTCCGAGAGAGTCCAATCAGGCAGCTTCGGGGCCTGCTTAATGCGCGAACCCGAACTAGTTGCCAATTGTATCACAGAAATGAAAAACGCAGTGACCATACCCATATCAATCAAGCACCGGATCGGCCTTGATTATGATTATAATTATGATTATTTGGCAAGCTTTGTCGATAAAATCAAGGAAACTGGCTGCAATAAATTTATTATCCATGCCCGTAACGCAGTCCTTAAAGGCTTATCGCCAAAAGAGAACCGGGAAATCCCACCGCTACGCTACGAATTCGTCTATCAGCTTAAGGAAGATTTTCCCGACTTAGATATAATGATTAATGGCGGGATTAAGACTAAGGACGAAATAGATGAACACTTAAACAAAGTGGATGGGGTAATGCTTGGCCGTGAAGCCTATTATAATCCCTACCTTTTTGCCGATTTTGATCAACGTTACTATAAAGAGGGAAATCCGCCGGCAAACCGCAAACAAATAGCTAGTAACATGATTCCATATTTAGAAGAGATAATTAGACATGGCGGGCGCTTGCATCATGCCACACGGCACATGATTGGGCTTTATCATGGTTGCCCTAAAGCTAAAATATGGCGCCAGCGGTTGACAACTCACATTACCCATAGCAATAGTCTTAATGATTATATTGAATTAGTAGAGTTCATGGATGAATAGTTCATTTATCAGCGCCCTTGCCACTATTTGTGGGCAAAATAACGTTATTACTGATTCAACAATAATGGCAAGCTATACAACCGACTGGCGCAATCGATATAGTGGGGTCGCTCTAGCAGTTGTATTCCCTGAAAGCCACTACCAAATTGAATCTATAGTAAGGCTGTGTCAGCAATTTGATATAGCCCTGATTCCACAAGGTGGTAATACCTCAACCTGTGGAGCGGCAACGCCATTAGCCAATTACCACAAGCCGCAAATAATAATAAATCTGGCTAAAATGAATAAAGTCATTGATCTTGACCTTAAAAATAGCACCATCCATGTTGAAGCCGGCATTACTTTAGCTGAAATACAATCGATTGCCAAGAAGCATCGCTTATTCTTCCCTCTATCAATTGCTAGCCAGGGAACATGTCAAATTGGCGGTAACCTGGCAACCAATGCTGGCGGTATTAATGTTTTGAAATATGGGATGATGCGTGACTTAACACTAGGGCTAAAAGCAGTCTTACCTAGTGGCGCTACCTTAAACCAATTGCATGCACTGCGTAAAAACAATTGCTACCTTGATTTGAAACAACTCCTCATAGGCAGTGAAGGTACTCTTGGCATAATTAGCGAAGCAACATTAAAACTATTTCCGTTACCAGCAAATCATTGTACCTTTATGACTGGGGTTGAAGATATTAATTTGGCAATCAAACAATTGACTGAACTACAAAGGGCATTTAATAATAACGTCACCGCTTTTGAAATTATCCGCAAGGAAAGCCAAGATATTTATAACCTTCATTTCCCAAATAACATCCTAGCATTAAATTCTACCTGGCTAATTTTGGGAGAAATTGAATATAGTTCTGAGTTTAACTTAGATATTTTGGAAAATTGCTTAAAGAGCAATAGTTGTGATATTGACCAGGCAATAATCGCGCTTAATGAAAAGGATAGAAAAAAGCTGTGGCAGATTCGCGAACATATACCATTAGCCGAAAAACAACATGGATATGCTGCAAAACACGATATTTCTTTACCATTAAGCCAAATAGAAGCATTTTTGGCAATTAATATGCCAAAACTAAAAAAGCTTGTCCCGGATGGCTACTTTAGTATTTTCGGCCATTTAGGTGATGGCAATTTGCACTATAACTTTGGCTTAACTAATATTGGTCAAAGCCAACTGGCAAAGCTTGAAGATATAGTCAGTCCTATCGTATATGAAGATGTTACTAAGCTTGGTGGCAGTATCTCAGCTGAACATGGTATAGGACAAAGCAAAAGAAAGTGGCTGCTAAAATTCCAACCCGCATCGAATTATCAAATATTTAGCGGCCTAAAAAAATATTTTGACCCGCAAAACCTATTTAATCCTGGCAAAGTATTATAATTCTTGATCTACATTTATACTTGAGCTATAATTTACCCTCGATAGCATATATTTATTTCAAAAATAGACTTCTTTCATTAACATGCATTTAATTTAAGGAGGTCTAATCATTAATGAAGGGAAGTAGGTGGAATATTCAGCTAAGACTAATAATACTTTAGGATATGAATTATATATAATAACATTACTTTTTACTATTTTATCGGTCTTTCTTCAGTCTATACCGATAGAGACGGCAGAACACTTTAAACTTTTACTACACATCGACTCAACCCAATTTGTTAATCTTGGCGCTTTATTCTTTACCACATATTCCTTAATGCAAATTCCTGGCGGAATGTTATTTGATAAATATGGTTTGCGCGTACTTTTACCAAGCTTTATACTAATTACCGTACTTAGTTTTATTTTATTCTGGTTCAGCAATAGTAGCGCCGTGCTTGGAACAAGCCGAATTATTTCTGGTTTAGGTTCTTCGGTGGCATATACTTCTACGATATTTGTGGCTGCAAGATATTTCTCGCCCAAAAAATTGCCCTTTCTGATTGGTTTACTTGAAGCCACCGCAACTACAGGCTCCATGCTTGCAGCTAACCCCCTCCACTGGCTGTTAGAAAGGTATGGCTGGAATATTACAGGTATTCTATTTAGCATTCTTTTTGTTGTTCTTAGTATAATGTCATTTTATTCTGCAAAAAAAATAACTGTTATGAATGAACACCCGCAACAGCAGGTATCATTAAGTGGGATAGTCCATCAGATATGGTTACTGTTGAAGAACAAGGTATTAGTGGCTGTATTTATATATTCGTTCCTTGTTTGGTTTATTATTATGTCTTTTGCCGGTTATTGGCTAAAGGAATATCTAGTTGAAATGCACCACTACAGTGCCAATAAAGCGCTATCCCTGGTAGAAGTCTATTGGCTTAGCTTCTTTATTGCCAGCCTAATTATCGGATATATTGCAAATAATTATGCCAAAGCCAAGTTGGTAGTATTCGTCCTTGCAATTGTCGGTTTCTTATCTTATTTATTTATGTCAATTCCAATTTTATTTAACTACATAGAATTATTTATGGTTGTTACATTTGCCGGTATTTCAGCAACAGGAGTAATCGTTGCCTTTTCTTTGGTTCCAAGATTTGCAAAACCAGAATTCTGTGGGGCTGCCATTGCATTAAACAACACATTTGTGGTGTTAGGCGGCTATGTTGGGCAATTATTATTTGGCTTTATCTTGAAGAAAATAGACTTAGATAAATATATTGCTGGCTCTTTAGGGCAGCATGGCATAGAATCACACTATTATTCCGCATTATTGTTATATCTGTTAATTTCTATCTTAACCTTAATTTGCGCAATAATTATATTCCGCCAGAAACAAGCCTTGGAATAAAATTCTTCAATATAGCACGAAGAAAGAGAACCTTAGCAAATTGATAGAGCATAGTTCTGCTTTTGCTATCTCTAAATTCTTCGTGCAAATATTTATAAGTACCTTATTCGCATTACAACTTGCAAATGAGAATCACTCTCATTTATAATCCATCCTGAATTCATTGTGGTTAACCTCATTACCAGGCACTTTTTAACTGCTACTATGAGCATTAATTAATTTTTACATGATTTATTAGGATGGGATGCTTAATTTATACGAATGCGGGAGAATATTAGACTTTGTTTATGCAATTGGCGTTATTCGTTGAACTGTTTGATTAGCGCGAGGCATCAACAAATAGCCAATAAATAAATACAAAGTCTTATATTCGGAATATTGAGTTATAAATTAAGCATTCCCCATAATAAATCAATTATAAAAGACATACATTTTTACAATACATCTATTAAAGTGTGCGCTATTTAGGTGGTTAACCGTCTAATAACAAATAAAATAGTCTTCTTGGATTACCAAGTGAATCGTTAGATTTCACTTATAAAGTTTGTTAGGTGCTTTCACTTTTTTTTAGGTTTTTATTACTCAATTTTAAGCAATTAATCAATTTTCAATATTAACTCGGTGGATTTAATGCCTTAAATATGTTAATTAACGCATTCAAATCTTTTTATTTATCATTAAGGTGACAATATGAGTCTTTCAATTGCATTTCCAGTACCAATATCATCCACATCAAATAAACCACAACCCACTAAATTAAAACAGAATCAGGCGCTAGTCCTATTTGCTAAAAACGTTCAAAATAATACATCTAGTAAAACCCAAGAATTGGACGAAAGTTACCTTAAAGATAGTGCCGAGTTAAATAATGTTTTTAAATTATCCGATGGCAAACTAACCCAACAGGGGTTAGCTAAAGTAGTAATATTATTCTTGCAGGCCCAGCCTGGCAGAGCTAGCATCGCTGATTGTTTTAGCAATAAACAGAGTTATTTTGCTAACAGCGCAAATGAAATCGGCTTAGCGCTAGACCGTGAGAAATTCTATACTTTTTTAAAAAATTATCTTAGAAAAGACACCAGTCTCCAAGATTATCTAAATAAAATTCCGGAAGACCTCCTTGAAAAGATCAGGTATTATCAGCGTGTTTCAGCAATTGCTTTTGATGATAAAATAGCTATCTCTACACATTACATAACAAAAGAAAAACATCCAGACTCAATCGTTGGCAGACAGAAGCTTGTTTCCAATAAACCAGAAGATCGGCAAAATTGTATAAGTAACGAATTTATTCGCCAAAACTTTAGCGAAGGCGAAATCCGTGCCGCAAAAGCAGTAGCTGTTACCTCACTAATCGAATTGATAAAATCGGCACTAGCTAACGATCGCTTGACTAGCGATGAGAAAGTAAAAATCGTAACTGAGATCATTTATCTACATCGTATATTAAACTTGGCAACCAGGAAGTTGCTAAACTTTAAAACAGGGTATAAAGGTTTATCCGCATTAGTTCACGACCTCGTTAGTAAATTGATGGATAATTCAGGCGCTGGCTACCCTTATGCAAAATTAGATAAAGAAAGCCAAGAAAGCCAATTTATAAACGACTCGGTTTTTGTAAATTTTCACCGTAATGTCGGCATGACAGCCAAGCGCTTGGTAAAAGTAATAATTGCGACAACAATTATATCTTTGCCGCTATTAACTTATGCCGGCATGATGGTAATGGCCTGGGGTTCTTTGCAGCTTTTAGGCTTAATCGGGTTAGCCAGCTTATTTGGAGTTACGATTGAAAGTATCGGGGACTTATGGAGCTATGTAAATATGCAAAAACTATTAAATAAAATTTGGAATTCTGGTGACTCACTAAATAAACGCACTGATACTTATTTATATGATTTTGAACCGGCACTTCTAGCCTGCTTATCTGAAAAAGAAATTTCAGAATATAATGAATACATTAAAAATCTTAACTTATTAAGTACTGAAGAATTAATTTCTATGTTTGATAAATGTAAAAATGAGAGTAATACCTTGCATATAACTCATAAATTAACAGACCACTTTATCTCTATCCGAAGAGGTGAACCAATCCCAACTCAGGATAAACTACAAGAAGAAGTAGTAAAATCAGTGCTCGCGAAAGCTCAACCGGTAAACCTTAATAACCCTAATCCACTAGTAAGTGTGGCATAACAAATTACACGGCGGACTTAGGTTAAACTTAGCCCGCTTTATATTTTGATCTCTGAAAAATTTTAGATAAATGCTTCTAACTTGAGTTGGTTAGCCTCTAATTCAATTATTTTTTGGCGACCATGGCCTGGATTAATTACATCTCTAATCTGAACCAGGCCATACATTGCCATTTCTTTGATATCCCGTGAAACTGCAACCCTACTTCGATTAGCCTTTATAGCAATATTAGTAATAGAATCAGGCTGCTGCCTAATTACGTTGATTAATTTGATTTTGCTTTCATTTAAAAAATGAAGCATATCTTTAGGATCTTCAAATGTGATAGTATGAGATGCTTGGATAGGTGTTCCTTTATCTATGCTTTGCATCACTTTACGAACACGATTAAAAAATTCTTTAGATGTTCCTGTGCTAATAACTACATTATTATTTATTTTCTTCATGGATTTCTCTCCATTCTTGTTCAAATTTGTCAATGACTCCCTCATGGGAGCTAAATTGAATAGGTTCAACCTTGCCAAAATAGTGGCGATGATGATAACCATGGTCATTATCGTAACCAATGACACGACCATTATCTCCTGCAAATATCTTGTGGTTAATGTAAGCTATACTATACCTCAGCAAATTACCTTTGCGATCGGTAGTTATATAGTAGCGCAATATTCCATTACCCGCTTTTCTGGGTAATGAATGCTGTTCATCTACTATTACCACAATATCATTTTGCGTTTGCTTTTTCATAATAGATATTATACAGATGTAACATAAAAATTAGCAACTGTATTTTGAAGACATCTTTAATTAGAGTATTGAGCTAGTTTACTAACAGTTTGGAAAACATCATGAGGTAATAACCTCTAGGGAATTGATACAGCAGGATATCCACTGTCTAACGCTCAGTAGGAGAAAGGAAAAACCCACAGAAAGCCCTTGGATTATTGGATAAAACTATGCGTGACTGAATATAAAAAGGAGCTCATTTTATTTTGAACTCCCTTTTAGATTTTTAAACTCAAAGGCTATCTAGCTTTGCGGCGATATGGCAAGTACACGGGCTCCCACATATATTCATCAATAATCTGGCAAACTTCTTCTTTGGTTAATGATTCATAACTAGTTAGCCCTTCTTGCACCGCCTCCATTGCAACAGCAATTGCTATTTGGCGCGATACAGAGCGCACTTCACGAAGTGGCGGCAACAAATTTGCATTATTATCTTGCCCGGCTGGTGAAATTTCAGCCAATGCTTTAGCGGCGATAAGAAACATCCGGTCAGTTATCCTTCTGGCGTTCACAGCAAGCGCGCCTAGCCCCAAACCTGGAAAAATGTAAGAATTATTTACTTGGTCGATTCTTCTTAAACCTGTATCGGTTGGATAATGCGGGAAGGCTGTCCCGGTACCAACTATTGCTTTACCTTTGGTCCAATCCAGTACGTCATGCGGATTAGCTTCCGCCTTCTCGGTAGGATTTGATAATGGAAACACTATTGGGCGTGGGCAGTTAGACGCCAACTGCAAAATTACATCTTTGGTAAAAATACCGCCTTGGGCGCAAACTCCGATCATCATGGTTGCTTTAGCAAATTTAACCGTTTCCAGAAGGGTAATATTGTTGGTGTCATTAACCTGCCACGAGGCTATGTCTTCTTGGCTACGGCTAAATGGTTTTTGGAAATCCTGGCTTTCAATATTATCAGTAATTAAGCCATAACGATCAACCAGGTAAAATGACTTATAGGCAATATTCCGGTCAATACCAGAGTCAACCAGGGCTTCGACAATTAAATTAGAAATTCCTACTCCTGCAGACCCAGCGCCAACTACCACAATTCGTTGGTCTTTTAGCGCAACGCCGGAAGCCTTAGTTGCAGACAATAAAGCCCCTACCACAATTGCTGCTGTACCTTGTATATCATCATTAAAAGTGCACAACTGATCCTTATAGCGATTTAAAAGTTTTAATGCATTAGCTTGGGCAAAGTCTTCCCATTGCAGTAAAACATTTGGGAAACGTTTTTTTACCGCCTGAATAAATGCTTCGATAAAATCATCATATTCCTGGCCACGCACCCGCTTATGGCGCCAGCCGACATAGAGAGGATCATTAAGTAATTGCTCATTATCCGTACCAACATCGAGTATCACCGGCAAAGTCTTGTTTGGCGCAATGCCAGCACATCCGGTATATAATGAAAGTTTGCCAATAGGGATACCCATACCACCGGCACCTTGGTCGCCAAGGCCTAAAATCCGCTCACCGTCAGATACAACAATCACTTCGGTTCCATTAAAATATTCATGGTCTAATATTTCATCGATATGCTCGCGATCAGGATAGCTGATAAAAACCCCACGCGGACGACGGTATATCTGGCCAAAATTCTGGCAGGCATGGCCAACCGTCGGAGTATAGACTAATGGCATTATCTGCTCGATATATTTATTCATCAACGCATAAAAAAGCGTTTCATTACGGTCTTGTAGACCACGCAAAAATATATGACGTTCTAAGTCATTTGGTTTATTCATAATTACATGATAGTTTTTATCTACAATTTCCTCGAGCACGAAATTTGACGCCGGTACTAAACCTCTTAATTTAAAAGTCTCGCGCTCTTCATTGGAAAAAGAGCGCCCTTTATTTAGTAATGGATTATTGATAATCTCATGACCATATACGTCTAGCTCAATATATTTTTGGCCATTTTCATCTTTTTTTATATCAATTCTCATTGTTTTTAGTTTCCTTATATAGAATATCTACTAACTACGGACTTGTTCCACTTGGGCAACCGCTTCTTTATTTTCCGTATCCAAGTTAGCGTCATAGAACTCTTGCGATGCAATCATATCAAGTTCAAGCCGATGCAAGACCTGGATTTCTACTTCGCCTTCAGTAATGAAGAGCCCGAAAACATGCCCGCCTACACTTTTATTATTATCCGCAAAATGAAAATGAAAACCTGGAACGTTAACCTGGGATAAATAAGCAGGAAACCAGACTCCAACTAGTTGCCCCGAAATATTGGAGTATTCAAAAGTTCTTTGCAAGGCCGGTAATATTTCGACCAATTTACGAAATGGTCGTGTAGTACACTCTTCGCTTCTAAGGGAAATATGCTGGAAATGACCTTTTATTCTGATTGCATAAATTAAGTTGTTTGACGGAAGGTATGGAAGAATTTTTTGCTCAAGGTCAAGATAGTTTAAATTACTTAGCTTGAAGCTAATCTCCGGCATGAATTTATTAACTACGGCAAATGGCGTTTTGTGATGGTTAGGTAAAACATTTAATTCACCTTTGGCATTGGCCCGATAGCACTCTCCATCACAAATAATAAGTTCACCATCGATATAATCAAGTGCCCCCAAGCCAAAATCACCATACTCTTTTAAATCGGCCACCGAAGTGTCACCAAGATAGACCGCCTGGAGTAGTGAATTAATCGTTCCAGTTTGATACATCGAACATTTTTTAGCCATTCTTTGCAATTTTTCCTTGGGCGTTATTAAATGTGATAGACTGTTTTTGTCATTAATTTTGAAGTTAGACCCATCATGGCTTTGATTGGTGCTGGTAATTGTGCAGCACCAAAATCATGTGCCATATGAGCATGCTTGATTTCATCCTCTTTCATCTGCTCTAAAATCGCCCGGCTTTTATTATCATGCGGCGGCAATTTGCCAAGATGCTCTTCTAAATGACCTTCAACCTGCTTTTCAGTTTCTTCTAAAAAGCCTAAGTTCCATTTATCACCAAATAGCCCTGCCGTAATTCCCATTGCTAAACTTCCGGCGTAAAACAAAGGGTTTAATAAGCTGGTTTTACCGCCTAATTCATGGATTCGCTCTTCAGTCCAAGCCAAATGCTCAATTTCCTCATGCGCAGCATGAGCAAAGGCATCCTTATTAGTCTTGTCACGAGCTGTAATTGCTTGCCCTTGATATAAGCCTTGTGCACAAATCTCACCACAGTGGTTAATCCGCATTAATCCGATTATATGTTTACGTTCGCTTTCCGTAAATTCACCATCGTTGATGTTAGCATCAGGGTGCGGTCTCGTTGATACTGGTTTATGGAATAAATTTTTAAGGATTTTGTCAAATTCTAGAATTGCTTGATCTAACATAATACACCTAATCCCAATCTTTTCTTTTAATCTCAATTAATTATTTTAGCATAGGCCGCTTGTCTTAACTAAGATTGATTTTAGGCACATTATAAATATTTAAGCAGCGGACTTTAACGAAAAACAAAATATAAGGTATAATTATGCATCTATTCTTTTATTTAAAGCTATCATTTTTAGGAGCTATTAATGGATTTATCAAAGATCAATATTGGTTCTGCTGAAGAATTTAACGTAGTTATTGAAATCCCAGCAGGTTCAGCGCCAATTAAATATGAAATGAATAAAGAAGCCGGTGTTTTATTTGTTGACCGCTTTGTTAGTACAGCTATGTCATATCCTGCAAATTATGGCTTTATCCCAAATACTCTATCGGAAGATGGCGACCCTGCTGATGTGGTAGTAATTACCCCATACCCAGTTGCTCATGGCAGCATGGTTAAATGCCGTCCTTTAGGTGTTTTACGCATGGAAGATGAAAGTGGTATCGATGCTAAAATTATAGCTGTTCCGACAAAAAAAGTTTGCCCACTGTATGCGGACATTGATACATTAGATCAATTCCCTCAATTACAAATTCAGCAAATCGTACATTTCTTTGAAAATTACAAAAAGCTAGAAAAAGGCAAATGGGTTAAGTTATCAGGCATTGAAGATGCTAAGGCAGCGATTAAAGAAGTCCAAGACTCAATCGATCGTTATAAAGCATAACTTATTACAAAATCCAACAAAGCTCCTTCTTAGAGGAGCTTTGTTGTTTATTAGCTAATGCTAAGACTTGGTATTTAAATGCAGAAACAAGAAATCAATGTCGCAATCCTGGGTTTTGGCCTATCTGGATCGACCTTTCATGCCCCGCTTATCCTAGCGACAAAAGGATTAAAGTTAACTCACATCCTATCAAGCCAGCAAGCAAGAATTAAAGCCATCTTTCCAAATGTAAAAGTTACGCAAAACCTGGATCAAATCCTGACAGATAATAATATTAATTTGATTATTAATACTCTCCCTAACCAAGAACACTTTAATATTACCAGAAAATGTTTAGAAGCAGGCAAACATGTCGTAGTAGAAAAACCATTTGTTGTTAATTCGGAAGATGGTGAAAAACTAATTAAGCTGGCAGACCATAAAAACCTTTTATTGAGCATATATCATAACCGCCGCTATGATAATGGTTATCTTACGCTACAAAAAAATATTAATCGACTTGGAAAAATATATCTTTATGAAGCGTATTTTGATCGCTTTAGGCCTATTGTCAACTTACAAAAATGGCGGGAACAAGACGGGATTGGCACTGGTATTTTGTATGATCTGGGTTCCCACTTAATTGACCAGGCCATAAATTTATTTGGTAAACCCCAAAAAGTCTCAGCAGACTTACAAATGCAACGGCCAAATGCACAAGCAGTTGATTATTTTCATTTAACTCTCTTTTATAATAATTTAAGGGTAATCCTTGGTTCTTCATCAATAATGGCTTCAGCGCGCCCTACTCTTGCAGCATATGGAGATCAAGGTAGTTTTGTGAAATTTGGTTTAGACCCGCAAGAAGAAGCTTTAAGGTCCGGACTTTCGCCGCTTGATGCCAATTATGGCAAGGAACCAATATTGAATCATGGCAAATTGACAAGGTTTACGGATAACCAGCTTATTGAAGAAGAGCTCCCTAGTGAAAAAGGCAATTATCTTGAATATTACCAGGGTATCTACCAGGCGTTATCAACTAATGCTCCAGCGCCCGTCACGGCTTATTCCGGATTAGCTGTCATTCAAGTAATAGAAGCTTGTATAAAATCGGCAAGTCTAGGATCAGTTATAGATCTTTGACAAAGTACTCTCATTGCATTGCATGATAGTTTGCTAGTTCAAAAATAAGATTGGCATGGTAAAATACCCAAGCTCATTAATTTTAAGCAAGATTAATAGTTCTTAACTATTACTGCAATTAGTATAATCAATTTGAGATATTAAATTACTTCTGCAATAATCATTCCATGAAGCTAAATAGGCTTATGATTATTTGACAACTCTACATTCTTTAGGAGACAGGCTATGTCTAAATGCCCACTTACTATGTCAAACGGTGCTCCAGTAGCTGAAGATCAAAACAGTATCAGTGCCGGCGAGCGCGGTTCACTTACATTTGATAACTTTCATTTATTCGAAAAACTTGCCCATTTCAATCGTGAGCGAATCCCTGAGCGGGTGGTACATGCACGAGGAACTGGTGCTTATGGAAAATTCACGTTAACGAAAGATATGGCAAATTATTCAATTGCTCAATTCTTAACTGGGGTTGGCAAGGAGACTAAAGTATTTGTAAGGTTTTCAACTGTAGGTGGCGGGCAGGATTCTAGTGACTACGCACGTGACCCACGCGGTTTCGCTGTAAAATTTTATACCGAGCAGGGAAACTTGGATATTGTTGGCAATAATACCCCGGTATTTTTCCTACGTGACCCAATTAAATTCCCAGATTTCATCCACTCACAAAAGAAAGACCCAGCGACTAATCTGCCAAACCCGGCCCGTGCTTACGAATTTTGGGCTAATTCGCCACAGTCATTACACCAAATGACAATCTTGATGTCAGATCGAGGGATACCCGCATCTTATCGCCATATGCATGGGTTTAGTTCGCATACTCTAAGCTTTTTTAATGCAAATGGCGAGAGATATTGGGTGAAATGGCATTTTAAAACTAATCAGGGAATCAAGAATCTGACTAACGAAGAAGCGGCTAAAATGCCAAGCCACGGGGCACAAAAAGATTTAGTTGATGCGATTAACCGGGGCGAATACCCTAGCTGGTCGGTTAAAGTACAGATTATGACGGTTGAACAAGCTAAAACCTACCGAATTAATCCATTCGATTTAACCAAAGTATGGTCGCATAAAGATTTCCCATTAATTGAAATCGGCCAATTAGAATTAAATGAAAATGTCCAAAATTATTTCATGGAGGTCGAGCAAGCTGCATTTAGTCCAAGTAATCTGGTTCCAGGCGTGGGAGCATCGCCTGACAAAATGCTGCAAGCTAGACTTCTAGCTTACCCGGATGCCCATCGTTACCGCTTAGGGGTTAACGCGCATCAGTTGGAGGTAAACCGCCCACGCTGCCCGGTACATAATTTCCAACGTGATGGTTTTATGGCACAAAACCATCTAAGCACGCCAAGCCAGATTAACGGAGTTAATTTCTATCCAAATGAACAGGCGGATTTAGCAAAACCAGCAGCGGAATATAGCGAACCGCCAATGCCAATCTTGGGTGATGCTTGGATTAAAGCCTATGATACGCAAGATGAAGATAACTATACTCAGGCCGGCGACCTTTTCCGGTTAATGACCGATGAGCAAAAAAACCAGCTCGTAAATAATATTGCCTCAGGATTATCCCAAGCAACTTTGGCAGTCCAGACAAAAATGCTAACGCAATTTAGTAATGCTGACTCTGAATATGGCCAGATGGTCAAAAATGCACTAAGCAAATATTCTAATTAAATTATTATCTTCTTAATTGCTTTATTCTAAACTTTAAGAGCCCTCAGCTAAGCCTCGTGGCTTAACAGCCGGGGGCTTCTTAATTTTAGATTTCCTAAATTCCATAATTCTTTTAGTCTCCTCTCTTACCTCTGCTATTTTACTATGCAGGTCTAAACTTCCTCTAGTGGCTAATTCCTCCATAAATATCTTAATCAGCTCAAGAAAGGGAGTATGTTTATAGTATAAATTTGGTAAATCAGATGCGCTATAGTGCTCATCTGGAGCATGATAGCATGCCTCAAGAGAGCTGATAAACTGTATTAAATCTTCAATACTAGGTACTCCAGGATACTTTTCTATAATAATGCGATCTTTAAATATGCTACTTTCAAGCAACGAAATAGCTCTCTTATTGCTCTTAGTCAACAAAGTTAACTTATCACCCGTATTATAAGTGAGTGCTTGATCAAGATAACTGGTAGAGTATAGCACTGACCCACATACTAACCCAAAAGCAACATTTTTTGCCCCAGTCTTTAATCCGTCACCTAGGCTAGTTGCAGACTCCCTATACCCATCTGCTATGCCTTCAGCAACTCCTATTGCTGGACCACAGACCAAGCCTGCCACGTAAGCTGCAGGAATTGCAACAGCCTTGAGTATCTGTTTAGCCAGTTGGCCATTATTCCGATGAAAATTTAACCAAAGTGTCGCATTGAGAAATTGTTTTTTTTCTTCATCATTATCAATTCCTAGTTTTGCATAGATTACTTCTGCAATATCCTTTAATTCATAATATCTAAAACTAGCTGGCGACTGATTACGTAGCACTAAATTACATAAATTATTAAAAAATATGATTAATTTGAGCGCTTTTTCTTTATCATATTGGTGAACATTTTCATTTATAAGATTAGGCACTTCCAGCTGTTTAATTTTTGCAACCTCCAGATCTTCACCCTGTGCAGAAATCACTCCCGCTTGGCAACCATCATCTTCCATTTTAAGCGCATCCAGCTTTTTTTTCAGAAAAGTGGCATAATATTCAACAGCCATCTTTTTATTATAAATTATTTGCTCCTCCGTAAAAAATTCACGAGTTCTTGTATTTTTATCTTTCGGGCTGACTAAAGTGAAGCTCCAGCCATAGCTGCTACACATATTTCTTATTGCCAAATTGTCAATATCACCTACATCGATTGACTTTATTATTTCATAGTTAATCAATAGTTCTACTTTGCCCCCACAAAATGCTACTTGAAAAGCGCCCCAATCTTTTTCTTCTAATAAATTACCAATCTCGCTAAATACCCTAATCCTGTCCTCCAACTTCTTCATTTTATCTACTACGCTTTTAGTGTTAACTTGAGCATCATGCAGCATTGGCGAAGGACTATCAGCGGCGCTCCCAAATAGGCAGCTACCAGATGAAGAGGCATTTGCTGTATTCTTTACATGGAGTTCGTCCCACAGCTTATTTAATCTTTCCTCTTTTGGCGTCCCGATAAGACTACGAAACAGGTCTTTAAATTTATCCCACCACCCCATGTACTTAGCTGTATTTTTATCCTCACATAACTTAGCAACCCGCGAATAACTCAGCGCACCATAGTTTTTAATTGAGACATGAGACATGAGTTACCTCCAAGTTAAATAAATCATTTTAAAATTATCCATACACTATTATCTATAAAATAGTTTTTTTGCCCCAGCTCTAACTTTTAGGAAGTAATTAAATTTTTGTTGAGATAAACATGATATTCAAAAAACTTAATATTCGCCAAAACTCGCACGCCGAGTAACATCTGGCTTAAACATTGCTATGAGTTGCCTCGCTTGCTCCAATGCGCTTGAATTAGCTTGTGGTTCAACCGGCTTTAATTGCAATGAACCATTTTTCTCTAGCAGCTCCATATTTGCATTGCATTCTTGTATAAAATTTTCATTATTGAATAATAAGCGATTAACTATAACTTCCATACTAGGAAGCCCAGCTAAGATAAAATATCTTGAATCGTCTTTTACAGCTTCTAATAAGCTTCTCTGAGCTAACCCAAAACTTTTGGTACATGAACTTAGACTATCTCCTGTATTTATATATCCTACTAATACAGTAAATAAAGAGGCTAATATAATTGGCGTAATTACTGTACCAAAAGTTAAACCTAGACCACTAAATAACAATGAAGCTAGACATGAGCGATTCGTAGTTGCTCCATACAAGCAACCAGCAAGACCCCCAACAACTGGCCCTGCCAAAACACCCAAAACCACTCCACCAGCAAATGCAATTGGTATAGCCGCAGCCTTAAGTACCTGTTTAATCAACTGTCCAGTGTTACGATGAAAATTTAGCCAAATAGTAGCTCGAATAAATTGATTTTTTTGATTTTCATCTAATTGCAAATTAGCAAAAATAGGCTCAGCAATTTTCGATAATTCTGCATAACTAACTGTAAGGCCAAATTCATGACGCAGCAGTAAGTTACAAATTTGATTAAAATGGATAATCAACTTAACAGTTGTGAATTTTTTATCTTCACCTTCTATCGTATCAAGTTTATTTTCTACTAATAATTTATAAACATCCAATGCCTGTTTCTTATTAGCCTTGATAACTGATTCATTAAAAATTTCTCTAGTTTCTGCGTTCTTGGTTTTTGGTATATCTAATACTAAACCCCAATTATTTTCTTCTAGAGCCGCTAGTATATTTTTATTCATTATGCCAATCTTTTCATCAATTGGAATCGACTTTATTGTATGATTATTAATCTTAAAATCTAAACCTTGCCTAGTTAATAATATCTTAAATGAGCTTTTAGCCGTAGGATCAACTAGCAAATTGCGAATCTGGCTAAACACGTTAATTTTTCTAATTATTTCATTGGCCTGAGACTTAGTTGGGCCGTCTTGGAGACCACTAGCTTCCTGCGGATCCACTCCGTAGGCAGTAAAGTAAGACCCAATATCTTTATTAGTATTTCGGTTTTCATTAGCTTGTAATTTTGCCCATAGTTGATTTAGCTGCTCCTCTTTTGGCGTTCCGATTAAACTACGAAACAGGTCTTTAAATTTATCCCACCACCCCATATACAGTGCTTGTTCTTTGTTGCTATTTAGAAACCTTGCAACACGTGAATAATTTATCTGCCCGATACCACTGCCTAAATTTACTGCTGACATAATTTTCCCTTATATTGTTAAATTTGCTCACCATTATTTACTAATCCATATACTGCAAATAATCAATCTAACGTACACTTAGTACTAGAAATGATTTAAGCCTGAGTCCTCGCTCCCAATAAACCATAAACACTAAATAGCCAATCAAGATAGTTATTATCTTCTGATTTATTTTTGTTTTTAAAGTCGCTTTTCAAGGTTAGATCCTGTCCATTAGCAATCTGCTCCAAATTTTGTTTGCAAAATTCAAAAAAGTCCTTCTTTACTATCTGTGCATAATCAACAAGGTCTTGCATTGAGGCAAGCTCTGTAGCAATTGGTGCCTTAAACTCCTTATCGAAATCATTAAGTATGTTATCTATAACTTTTTCAAAATTTTTTGTATATGCTGCTAAATCATCGCCAGAATTTATTGATATAATTTTTTTGGCAAAAACCTCTGCACCAATCAAAGGACCGAGTAAAATCCCAATAAAAGCCCCTGCTATGCCAAGTATTATCCGGTCACAGCACCAGGAGTCAACTGAATAATATCCTCTTACGGCTAAGCTAGCAGCTCCCATAAAAGGGCCTAAGACTAGCCCGGCTAGCAAAGCAAAAGGTAGCGCAAGCACTTTTAACAGTTTCTTACCTAAATTACTGTGATTGTGATGCATATTTAGCCAAATAGTGTTATCAATAAAGTTATTCATTTGTTCTTCATCAAACTCAAATATTGTAAAAATAGGAGCTGCAATTTCTTTTAATTGTTCAATTGAAAATGCCTGATTAGATCCATGGCGTAAAACTAAATTACATATTTGGTTATAACGAATAATTAATCTTACATATTTTTTTCTATCATCATTATTTACTTCATGCCGATTTATAATTTTTTTTAATTCCAAATTAAGCAATACTTCATACAGCCAAGTTGCGGCTTTTCTATTTGCCTCAATCTCCAGCTTGGTGAATTTCTGTCGAATTTTAGCGCTCTTAGCGGCATTTTCATTATTTTCAAGAGGATTAACTATTTGATAATCTAATCCTTGAGTTTTAATATACCCTATAACTGTCTGATTAATTTTTTGCCCCTTAACCCCAAGAGCTTTACTCGTCTGAAATGGAATTGACTTTATCGTTTTAAGGTTTATCATAAACTCAATACTATCTTGAGTCAGAAGTACTTTAAATGTTTTATACTCACCTGTATAATATTTATCCCGAATTAGGCTAAAAATATGGATCTTTTCATTGATCTCATCTATTTGCTCCGGGCTATAATTTTCTTTAGGAAAATAGTCACTTGTGGTTGTTTGGCTAGTACCCTCCTTATGCAACTCATTCCATAAACTTTCAAGCTTATCGTGCTTGCCAGTAAAAAAATCAAAAGCTCGATCATACCTTCCCATATAAAGAGCCGTATCCTTGTTATTATCCAGAAACTTTGCCACCCTTGCAGGGCTTATAGCCGTAGAACCAATACACATACTGCCATCCCGTACATTCTTAAATTAATTTACTCAAGCGAACGATTCTCTTACATTCGCAATATTAAGCAGTAAATTTAAAGACTCTTTTAATAATTTGATTATAAAGATAAGATTACTACAATACATCTATCAAAGTATATCTATCAAAGTATCAGTATTGAAGTTGAAAATCTCTATATCGGACACTTTTACCAATTGAATTGTAAAATGCATGTTTCTTGTAATTGATTTATTCTGAGGAGGGCTTAATTTATAACTCAATATTTCGAATATAAGACTTTGTAACTATTCATTGGCTATTTGTTGATGCCTCGCGAGACTCAAACAGTTCAACAAATAACGCCAATTCATAAACAAAGTCTAATATTCTACATAATTCGTTATAAATTAAGTCTCCCTCATAATAAATCTACTAAAATTAACCGTTGCACGTAGTATCAAATCAAAAGTGACTGGTATTGAGGTTAAAAATAAAATTTTGGAATTTAATTATAGTAAACAAACTAATCAATAAGCACATTAATGTTTTATTATTTATATTACTTTTACGAATATAATAATGAAAATATAATACTTAGCTTATTAGTAATATTTACAACTTATGATATGCATTTTATTGAGTTGAGGTGAATAAAAAGAATAGCTGCTATTGCCCCTCCATAAGTTGACGTAGTTTTTTTCTGATCAATATTCCAGGCCTATCTGTATACATATGCTCTTCTTCTTTAATATCTAAAGGGAAATCAAAATTATGGCAAGCTTCCAACACATACTTATCCTCAAGAGTAATTTTGCGGTCAAGGTCAATCACACTCTTAAAATTTGTTAAGTCATTACGTAATATGAACTGATTCATGAGGGATTGTTTATCGTTAATTGGGGTATGCATATTTACAATTATATGGCTAATCCCATTTGGGTAATCAATTCTTAATTTACAAACCAAAGGCATATACCATTTAGCTGTTATTAAGCGCGTAGTCTCACTGATGTTAGTTTGTTTAGTCTGGGCCTGACAGTTTTTAACGCCTAGTTGTGCTTTAACTTCAATACCATTTTCAACTTCCCATACTTGCAAATAATCAGGTATTAAACTTCCTTGGTCACCAAATGTAGCAGTATGTACAAAGCTTGGATGCGCCATGTCTAGCTCGTTCTCCATTACCCTAAATGGATTAACTTGCCATATCTCATGGAACTCATGTACTAATGAATATGATTCTTGAAAAGCTTCATCAATGAAAGGTATCTCTATTCGAGGATTATCATCCAGACAAACCCATATATAGCCATAGGCAATTTTACTTTTAAACGTTTTTACCTTTCCTTTGGGTTCGTGATTTTTGGAAAATAAAAGCGAGTTAAAAAGGTACATTCACTGATTTTCATTTTAATAACTCTTACAGAAAATTATTTAAGAAGCCTATTATTGGCAGAATTATAAACTGGGCCTTTATTCCTCATATATAGCTTGAGAAGTTCGACTCCTTGATCTTCAAGTATTGGACCATTTACAATAATCCCACGTTCTAATAATTGCTGTTTAAGGTTTACTACTTTTACACCTTCGTCAAAGCCTGTATATTTTTCAACTGTAGTGCTAGCTGTTGAATAGATAATTCTTTTGATGCCACTCCAGATAACAGCGCCAAGGCACATGCCACAAGGAAACGAGCTAGTATATAAATCAACTTCGCCGCATGAACTTAAATCATGGCTGTGAATAAGCTTATTAGCAAGTAAAATAGCAACAATTTCTGCGTGCAGGCAAGTGATTTCTTGGTTTATAACTAGATTTACCCCAAGGGATAATAGTCGGTCTTTTATAAATAAAGCAGCGCCGAAAGGGCCGCCAGTATGACTTGCAATATTATGATGAGTAATCTTATGAACTAAATTCATCTTAGATTCATCTGTAGTGAATTTTTGAAGTTTATTTTTGTTTAACTCGGTATTTAAATATTGTGGTATTTGCAATTCTAGTTCCATGATCAGCATACCTTTAAAAGGTTTTTGAAGTTGGTAACAATTAATAGAGTCTTCTGCTTAAATTAAATTTAAACATTAATATTGTAACTCATCAGTTGGTAATCTGTGTTTTTTTAAATAATATTCCAAGAAAAAAATGAGTTTACATTTTTCTAGATTAATAAATATAGATCAAGTCAATTTTAAAGGAGTGTATACCTGTGTGGACAAGTTTTCAGTTCATGTTCTGAGTCATACTATTTTGTGGTTGCTGGGGCAATTAAAGGATAATGCGCGGGCTAAACGGAAGCTAAAAGAAATAATACCATCAAATTTTTTAAGATGGTATTATTGCCAAATTGCTATTTTGAGCCTAAAAAATACTCTTCAACATATTTATGCAGTTTTAGCCCGTCCGGGTCAAGATCAGTTTTCAATTTACAAAGGTTCTCTGCCCAGGCAGAGGTTCTAATTCTTAATGGTGGTTTTTGAGTATTAATAACTTTCGACCAAATTACATCAGCCACTTCAGATGAAGTCTGATAAAGGCTTACATCCGTACTTCTCGAGCGCATATTAGCCAAATATTCTTCTAACACTGGCTGATATTCATCCTGGTAAATCCCACCAGTATTTTGGACCACTTCCATAGCATTTTTGGCAAAATCTGACTTAATGCCACCTGGTTCAACTAAAGTAAAATTAATGTTAAACGCATGAGTTAAGTAGCTTGCCATAGCTTCAGTATAACCTTCTACCGCAAATTTTGCTCCACAATATAGTTCATTAAACGGCTGACCTACCAATCCGCCAACCGAGCTAACATTAATAATATGGCCAAATCGTTGCTTACGCATTTGTGGGATAACTGCTTTAACGCATTTAACGACACTTAAATAATTGGTTTCAGTGACCCAGTTTATTTCATCCAGACTGGCTTGTTCGGTGCTCCTAATAAACCCAGCACCTGCATTATTAACAAGAATATCGATATGTCCTTCTTTGCTAATAATGTCGGCGAAACATTTTTCAATGCTTTCATTCTGGGTAACATCAAGTTCTACTACATTTAAACTTACGCCACATTCCTTTGCTTTAGCCAATAATGTTTCTTGTTTGGCTAAGTTACGCATGGTTGCATAGACGGTATAATTATGTTTGGCAATCATTACCGCTAGTTCAAGCCCCACACCCGAAGAAGTACCTGTAATTACAACTACTTTTTTATTCATGATATCTCCCCTTGAAATTTTAAAATATCTTATACGCGAGTCAGTACTCTCATTAAAATAGCTTATTTAATAAAATACGCTACATTAATCATTTTCTAGAGCTTTGCGCTAGTTAGGTAGCAAGAAACAATTTAAAAAAGCTCTTATTTAAATATGATTAAAAATTTGTTTCTCAGAAGTTATTAACAATGAATATAACTGTACAAAATCAAAAAAACCACCTGTACAATGGTCACCGTTAAGCCATTTTTAATCATTGCTTTTATATTTTGGCTCTCAGCAAAGCCCATCGCAGCAAACATATTTGCTCCAGGATAAGCAAAATTGGTAATCCGGGTGGCAAGAAGCATACTAAATGCAAAAGTAGTAAGCGATAATTGCATCTGAATTACTGCCGGTGAAAACATTTCATGAAGCATTTTAATTACGGCAGCAGATGCAGCTGGCATGCCAAACGCCCCAGTTAAGCCAATTAATATGGATAACATTCCTTTACCGCCCAAATGCATCAAAGGTATAAATAATTCAGTCAGCGCTTTAAATCCCCCTGCACTTTGAACCAAATTTAAAAATGGGTCTAGTAATAAGAAAATAAAGAACAAATGGAAATTTTTCTTCATACCTGAAACAATTAATTCGAATATTTTGCTGATCGATAATCCACCAATAAGGCCAACCAATATCGATAAAAACAACATGACAAATATTACAAATGAAGTCTTAGCTTTAAATGTCAATCCATAGATAACACAGCCGACAAATGCTAATACAAATATTATTGTTGCAAGATTCTGTCGCATATTCGGTAAAAACTGCTCCTGATCGGTATCCTCTTCAAATAATTCATAAGAGTATTCTCTTTGCAATTTTCCTGACATTATCCAGGTTGTAACTAAGGTGACTATCACAACCGGCAGCGCAGCATGAGTAAGCATGGTTCCATAACCTAGACCGGTAACCCCAAGTAAAGCCACTACCGGAGGCGCAAACGGTCCGAGAATCAAAGCTTCTTCACCCGCTGCTTGCATCAATACAGCCAGGCTTGGCCTGGTTAGCCCGACACTTGCTGCGATTGGGCGGAGGATTGGCGCTAAAATTGCTAATCCCCCGGCCAACGTACCTAAAACAGCAACTATCACTATCGAGGAAACCATTACCCCAATTTTAACTTTTCTTTGGGTATTAACTCCAATACCGTATACAATTTTATGCACTAAGGTATGGCTAACTCTGGTTTCACTTAGCACCTCGCCAAGCCCGCGCCCAAGCATAATGATAAAACCAACTAAGGCTAGGAAAGACCCTAACGCCGACTCCATTACTTTACCCATTTCAAGAGGAGATGAGTGGTTAAAGATAAAACCAAGCCCCACACAGATTGCAGTGGCTACCAGTGGGTCAACATTTCGAAAAACTAATATTGCATAAATTATAATTACTGATAAACTTGCTAATTGCCAATAGAAATGCAAATCCATATCACCTCTTGTTAATTAAAAACTAATAACCATTTATTAATAAGGGACTAGTATGCTTGATAATTTCAGTCATAAAGCTATATTCCCATTGCTAACTAATCTAAAACAGCACTTACTTCTGCAAGCATGTTTTTTACTGCCTTCTCTTCAAAGGGGATAAAGCCAGAAAACAATTTTGCTTTATTTTTCTTACCAGACATATTTGAAAATAGCATGTTTTTAAACTCTTCTAAATATCCAGCAACTAATCTTGAATTAACAATGATTAGTGGTGTAGGTAAGCCGGTTACTTCGGCAATTACTCTGGTTTTCTCAGCATTTAATGGGTTACTTAACCATACATCTTTAAACACCATAGTTGCAGCGACACTTCCGCTAATAACGGCATCAATTTGCTTTTGCCAGGCTCCGACCTCAACTATTTCACTGAAAAAATTTTTTATTGAAAAGCCTTTTTGCTTAAGTAGCAAAATTAAGGCAAAGTAACTGGTAGTACAGTAAGGATGAATATAACCTATCTTTTGCTGGTATAACTCCTCGATAGTATTAAAATCACTATTCTTCTCAACTACAAGTACGCTTTCCATTGTAGAAGAATGGGTTTTTGCTGTTCTGGCATTTGCTATAGGTAGGTATCTTCCATCATTCCTTAAATAATAATAATTGGCTACCGGCAAATAAGAAATTCCTATTTCACGCTCAATCAAGACTTGGGTAAGTAATTGCATATTATCGTAATTCTCGATTTTTAAATTGTTCTTACTGATAAATTCCTGCCAATTTTCATCTAAGATTGGGAACCCTAAGTTTTCATCAAGAGCAAAAACTATTTCTGATTTCATTATTCCTTACTACTAATAATGGCTAATCTTAATAGAACAATAGCCATTTACCTACCTGATAACTAAGTTAATTGCCCACCATCTAAAAATTTAATACAGCCAATCGGATATATTAAGAAAGTCAACTACTTGGAAACTCAGCTAATATTTTAAGCCCGGATATACTATCAATCCCAAGCCCCGGTTTATCAGATAAACGGATGGTAGCCCCATCAAGACTAATACCACCAACTACCGGATTAGTACTAATCATGGTAATTGGATCTAAATCAATAAATTTAATATTAGTACGGCCAGCAATAAAACTTGCCATCGCACTAAGCCCAATTGGAGACTCAAGCATACATCCTGCCATACACGGAATATTATGCGCGGTCGCCAAATCATAGATTGACCTGGCTTGATATATCCCAGCGGATTTCATGAGTTTAATATTAATCCCATCTGCAGCATTTTCGCTAATTACCTTAAGCGCACCACGCAAATCGAATACTGACTCATCGGCATAGATAGGTAAAGAAGAGTTATCGCGTACATATTTCAAATTGCTGTAATCCCAAGCTTTTACCGGCTGCTCTACCATCGCGATATTCAAATTATGTATTTCTAAATTGTTAATTATCGACAAGGCCGACTTTGCATCCCATCCCTGATTAGCATCGGTCACAATATTAATTTGTGGACCTACAGCTTCGCGGATAGCTTTGATACGCTTAACATCCTCAATCGGATCAAGGCCAACTTTTATTTTTAAAGTTTCAAAACCCTGGCTAATAAATAGCTTGGCATCATTAACCATCTCTGCAACATTCTTGACACTCACTGTTGTTAGTATTTTAAGTTCTGTTTTACCGCCACCTAGAAACTGGTATAAGGGAAGATTAAGTCTCTTAGCAACTAAATCATGGATAGCCATATCACAAGCCGATTTTGCTGAAGTATTATTTACTAAGCTATTTTGTATAAGTAATAAAATTTCTTCAAAATTAGTCAAATCACAATTAATAAGTTTAGTTGCCAATATCTGCAAGGCACCGATTATCGATTCTTGACTATCACCGGTTATCACAGGAGTTGAAGCCGCTGCACCATACCCTACTAAACCGTTATCGGTTTCAATTAAAACCACTATATCTTCTACATGCTCGGTTCGCCTTAATGCGGTAATAAATGGCCTAATCAGTGGGATTGTTAATTTTGCTATCTTAATTTTATTAATCTTCACAAGAACTATACCTTTAACACTCTTTTATCGGAACAGGTTTTCCAAAATTATCTATTGCTACGTACTTAAATATTCCTTTGGTAACAGGCCGTGACTCTTGGCTTACATAATTATAAGTCCAGGTCTCTAGTTCAACTTCCACCGATGTCCGCCCTCTTTTCAATAATTTAGCGTAACAGACAACCAGATCACCGACCTTTACAGGATTAATAAAAGACATACTATTAATTGACACAGTGACAGCCCGGCCAAAAGGAGATAAAGCTTTAGCAATTATAGCCCCTCCTAGATCCATCTGGGATAAAACCCAACCACCAAAAATATCACCATTAGAATTAGTATCTCCAGGCATTGCAATAGTTTGGATTACCAACTCGCCATCACAAGGGATATCCTTTAGTATCATTTTTTTACCCTTTGTACAAAAAATTTATTGTAAACTTTTATTATTACTACCATTAATATATACGTTAATTAACCAAATTATCAAATTTTAATGCTATTATTAATGAAAAAGCTTAATAAAAAAAGAGGAATAGCTTAGAAATGCAGGCTTGAGATAAACTAATTGGAATTGTTATGAAATTATGCTTAATAAGTTTGTTACGCAATTTCACCAACTTTTTTGACAAAATAATAAGATTTATTAAAATGGTTAATTGATTTATGCGAATTCTGCAGCATATTAGATTTTGTTTATGAAGTTTGCTTCATTTGCTGATTTGTTTGAGCAAAGCGAGTTTATCAGCAAATAGCAAACGAGTAAATACAAAATCTTAGATGCGGAAGATTTGAGTTATAAATTAAGCGTCCCTCTTAATAAATCTAATAAAATTAACTGTTGCACGTAGTATCAAATACAATAGTGCCCGGTATTGAGCTTAGAAATTAGTATACTGGATAGGCTTTAATTACCGGCTTTTGTTAATTGCTGCAATTGTGTTGAAAGTTTGTCACCATCGACATAGCCAACAATTTTTGCTTGCTCCAGATCATTGCCATCTTTGTCGATAAAAACGAGGGATGGCGGTGCGATAATATTGTATTCTTTCAATAAGTTTTCACTTGCTATATCATTAGCAGTTATATCAACACGAATAAAACTATAATTATTGATTAATTGTTTTACGCGTGGGTCACTAAAAGTATTTATTTCCATCTCTTTACATGCCACGCACCAGTCGGCATAATAATCAAGTATAACTTGCTTGCCTTGCAGTTTAGCCGTAGTGAGAGCCTGCTTTAAGCTTGCCATATTCTTTACAATGACATGTGGCCGATCGCTATTTGGATTAGCTCTAGCAATTAATTGCCGGTTATGATTAGTAACCCAATACAAAAGCCCGATACCAGTACAAAGCATTATTACTGTTTTGTATTGGTTTAGCTTAACCCAATCAGCTACAAACCATATTGCTACTAAAATCCATATTGAAATCAACCAATTTAGGTCGCTTGGGACCACCACTTTACTAAGCATATAGATAGACATTAATAACATTAGTAATGCCAAGCCGCTTTTAACTATATATAACCAGTTGCCGGCCTTAGGCAAAAGTCCCTTCCCAAATACAGCAATGATTAATAATGGCACTCCGCTACCTAAGCCTAATGCAAATAATGACAGGGCGCCAAGTAATTTATTACCCGTTGTAGAAATATAAATTAATGCTCCAGCCAAAGGTCCAGTGACACAAGGAGACAGCACCAAATTAGCTAAACCGCCAAGAATAAATGAACTAACAAGTGAACGATGCTTAAATTTGCTAATTGAAAAATTCAATTTATTCTGAAGATTAAGTGGCAGTCTTAGCTCAAATATGCCAAATAATGAAAGGGAAAAAACTAAGAATAAGCTAGCTACCAAATAACTTACCCAGCTTGCTTGTAGATAATTTGCTAGACTATATCCCAAGCTTGCCGCAACTACACCTGCAAGTGAATAGAGAAATGCCCCACCAAGAATATAACTGAAGGCAAGACTAAAACTTCTTTTTAAGCTAATATTATGACCAGCAATAACACCTATTAGGACTGGTAGCATTGGAAATACACAAGGAGTAAAGGCTAATAATAATCCGACAACAAAAAAACCACTAATAACAAGCCATGGACTTTGAGTAAACCAACTTGCTATTTTCTGTTGATTGCCACCTTTTACTAGGTCTGTTAAGCTAGCTTTAGGTTGCGATCTATCTATAGGTAAACTACTTGCCTTGGTAGGAGTATCTGTTATTACCACTTTTTCCTTTGGGTGAAAAAGATCCAAATGTTCAGATACTTGCTGTTCAGGATAGCATAATTCAACATTTTTACATCCTTGGTAGCTTACTGTTAAATCTAAGTCTCCATTGCCAGCATAAGTAACTGGAACTTGGATTGCCACTTTTCCTTCATAAACTTTAAACTTCCCAACATTCGGAGCATTAATTTCTAAAGGGTCCGGCAACAGAGGGTTGCCAAGTTTTACCGAGCTTGTTTCTAAAGTCTGGATTTTAATTTTATTCTGGTAAATGTGATATTCTGGTGCAATATCAAATTTCACCCAGACCCTTTGTGTACTTTCAGCTTCAACACTTAACTGGAATGCCTGCCAGGCAGGGATAAAGTCGCTCGCAAAAGCTAGTTTGATCAAAAAAAATACACATAATAATAGCCTACGCATCACTTTATCTATCCTTAAATTAGTCCCGTTTATGAACATTCCAAGTTATTAAAAAGAATAATGTTGCTAGTATGCTAGCAAAAATCAATAAGATAAAACCGCTATCCCAACCATGGTTCTGCACTAGGTACCCCATCAATGCTTTGGCACCCATTGTTCCAAAAAAATAGCCAAATAAGCCGGTAAATCCAGCCGCGGTTCCTCCTGCTTTCTTAGGCACCAAGTCTAAGGCAGCAACCCCGATTAGCATAACAGGCCCATAAATTGTAAAGCCAATCACGCCAAGCGAAATAATCGTCATGATTTGGTTTGAAGATTGCCAATAAACAATCAAGCCAATCAAGATTATTAACATCGAAATAACTCCCAGAGGAGACCTTCTACCTGCAAAATATTTATCGGATAGCCAACCAATTAATATGGTTCCGGGGATCGCTGCCAGCTCAAAAAAGGCAAAGCCCATATTGCTATATACATTACTAAAGTGCTTAACTTTACTCAAATAGGTTGGCGCCCAGTTAAGTACCCCATAGCGCACGCAATAAACAAATACATTGGCAAGCGCCATATACCAGACATTTTTATTGACTAGAACATAATCAAATAATATCTGTTTGGTGGTCATTTCCTGTTCCCGATCAACCAGATCATGTTCTACCTCGGCTAAAGGGTAATCGTTGCGGTATTCTTCAATAGGCGGTAATCCGACTGACTGCGGAACATCGCGGCCAAACACCAGCACCCCTAATCCGATAAAGACAGCAATTATAGCAGGTAAATAAAATAAGCCATCCCAACCTTTGTAAAAGCCTAGCCCAATGGCAACAATAAACGGTAACAAGCCGGCGCCGACATTATGGGCAGTATTCCAAATGGACATCTTAGTTCCTCGTTCCGAGTCGGAAAACCAATGCGTCATGATCCTGCCGCATGGTGGCCAGCCCATGCCCTGAAACCAACCGTTTAGCATCATTAGCATAAATAACATGCCAAAACTCAAAAAGCTCGGCATTAACATATTAGTAAGCGCCGATAAAATTAAACCGAGCGCTAAGAAATAGCGCGGATTACTACGATCTGAGACGGTCCCCATGATAAATTTACTTAACCCGTAAGTCACTGCTAAAGCCGACCCCAGATATCCAACTTGCTCAATATTTAAACCATCCTGCATTAGATAAGGCTTGGCAAGCGCCAAAGTGCTTCTGACAAAATAATAAGCCATATAACCAATATATGCAGTCAAGAACATCTGTAAACGATAGCGTTTATATGTATGATCTATTTGGTTTAGCGGCAATGGCTTAGTAAATTTGGCTGGCTTTAAAAATCCTATCATAGATATTATATCCTAACTGCAAATATTGATTAATGAGGTTATTCCAAACTATTAATAGTTTTGGAAACATAGCTTCACACAAATTTTTTTATGGTAAGATTTTAGCAGAAATTTAATATTAGAAAATAAAGTAATAACAACATTGTGCTGCTTTTTTATTTAATTAACTATGATTTAGCCTTTAATTATCTATATACTAAATATTCAATTCCTGACACATTTTTAACTAATGCTGCGCGCAATTGTGATTTAAACAGAATTCAGTAGTATGTTTAAATTTAATTCTTGAAATAGTAAAGCTTAAAATATACAATTACTAATTGAGGTTTGTTAGGTACTTTCAACTTAAAGGTCAGTGATGAATCAAAATAGCCTTTTTTGTATTTGCGGTAGTGGTAAACACTATTCAGAGTGTTGTGAACCATTTATCAAGGGATATAAGCAGCCTCCGACGCCTGAAGCACTTATGCGTTCACGCTTTACCGCCTATTCAAAAGCAAATATTAATTATATAACCAAAACAATGCGTGGTAAAGCCTGTATAGGGTTTGACGCTACAGAAGCAAAAGCGTGGGCTCAGCGCGTTAAATGGCAGCACCTTGAAATAATAGAAACTAAATTAGATAATCCCAACAAGGGGATTGTAGAATTTAAGGCTTTTTTTGCAGAAAATGGGCAAAATTGTATTATACATGAAATTAGTGAATTCCAACGTAAGCTTGGGATCTGGTACTACGTAAACGGCAAGCACATCACCTAAACTAGTTGATTAATTTGTCCTAAGATTAAATGACATACTTGGATTTGCCGGCATATATTCCGCTTGAGATGCAGTTATTTTAGGTTTAATAACGGCAGGAATAGGTATGTCTTGCTTATTTGCATCCCGGCTTTGTTTATGTTTTAATATAAGAATAACAATAACTAAACAAAATATAATTATTACTAGTCCGGCTATTGATAGTTGGCGTACAGTCACGGGTTTTATTTGATTTGCATTGGTGGTCTTCTCCATCTATCTCCCTTTAATAGGCAACTTAACCCAAATGTAAAACCTCATGGCAAACTGCCATGAGGTTTTAGCTTATTGATTAAAAATATCAACGCGTTCGCGGAGTTCTTTTCCAGCCCGGAAATACACCACATGGCGCTCGCCAGACTCAACAGCAACACCGTGACGAGGATTACGTACCTTGCCTGCAGCACGATGTTTTAGGGAAAAGCAACCAAAACCGCGGATCTCAATTCGCTTGCCCGTTGCTATGCTGCTTGCCATTGAAGAAAAAAGTTCTTTTACGATTACTTCAATTTCTTTGCGGCTTAGCTTAGGGTAAAGCTCAGAGATTCTTTTAATTATATCTGAGCGGTTCATAGTTATCCTTGTGACAATTTGTCCTGTAATAGTGAGCCCAAGTTAGTAGTGCCTGATGATTTCTCAGCATTTCTAACTTTTTTCACAGCTTCAGCTTCTTCTTTAGAATCTTTAGCACGAACAGAAACAGTTACCACACGGTTTTTGCGATCAATGTTAGTAATCATTACTTCAAGCTCATCACCAACATTTACCACTTTAGTTAGATCATCAACTCTTTCGCTTGATGCTTCACGCGCAGGTAATACCGCTTCAATCCCATCAGCTAAGTCTAAAGTAGCCTGTTCAGCAGTTACTTCTTTAACTGTACCTTTTACAACCGAACCTTTATCGTTTACATTAAAGAATAATGCATAAGGATCGTTGTCTAGTTGTTTGATACCTAAAGCGATACGCTCTTTTTCAACGTCAACAGAAATAATAACAGCTTCAACGTCTTGACCTTTTTTGTAATTGCGTAAAGCAGCATCACCTGATAAAGTCCAAGAAACATCTGAAACATGCACTAAACCATCAATACCGCCTTCTAGGCCAATAAATAGACCAAAATCAGTAATTGAACGGATTTGACCTGTTACACGGTCACCTTTTTGATATTTGTCAGCAAATTCTGTCCATGGATTTGCTTGGCATTGTTTCATACCTAAGCTAATGCGACGTTTGTCTGCATCGATTTCAAGAATCTGTACTTGAACTTCATCACCAAGTTTAACCACTTTAGAAGGATTAACGTTTTTATTTGTCCAATCCATTTCTGATACGTGAACTAGACCTTCAATTCCAGGCTCTAATTCAATAAACGCACCATACTCAGTTAAGTTAGAAACTTTACCGTGTAAGCGAGTACCTGCAGGGAAGCGCTCTGCAATACCAGACCATGGGTCATTAGATAATTGTTTTAACCCTAATGAAACACGATGTTTCTCTTGGTTGAAATTTAATACTTTAGCTTCAATTTCTTGGCCAATAGATAATACTTCAGAAGGATGTTTAACACGTTTCCAAGATAAATCAGTGATATATAATAAACCATCAATACCACCAAGATCAACGAACGCACCGTAGTCAGTAATGTTTTTAACAACACCTTTAACCACGTTACCTTCTTGCATTCTTTCAATAATAGCTTTACTATCTTCGCCAGTTTTCTCAACTAAAACTGCTTTACGAGAGATAACGATATTGTTTCTGCGACGATCTACTTTAATTACTTTGAATTCTACTTGTTTGTTGTCATACGGAGCGAAATCACGTACTGTACGTACATCAATTAATGAACCTGGTAAGAATAAGCGTACGTTTTTATACATAACGCCTAGACCACCTTTTACGCGACCATAAACCATACCAGTTAAGATATCTCCGCGATCTAAAGCTCCTTCTAACTCTTCCCAAGCAGCGATACGGCGAGCTTTGTCACGTGATAAGCGAGTTTCACCATAACCATCTTCGATTGCTTCAATTGCAACTTTAACAACGTCACCAACGCTAACTTCTAAGTTGCCTAGTTCGTCTTTGAATTCACTAACTGAAATAGTTGATTCAGATTTTAAACCAGCAGTTACTGTTACATATTTATTATCAACTGATACAACTGTTGCATCAACCACTTCACCTTCACGCATTTCTAATTGCGCTAAGTGTTGTTCAAAAAGACTTGCAAAATTTTCCACTATAAATAGACCATAAAAATAAAAATTAACATAAAACACGCAAAGCTAATGCTTAGCGCACCCAACTTGTACTTAACTTGACTTGTACCAACCAAGTATCATTTCAACTGTTTCATCAATAGTTAAATCTGAATTGTCAAGCACTTTAAAAGAGGAGTCATACCCAAGTGGGGCAACGCTCCGATTAGAGTCGCGCTCATCTCTTGCCACAATATCCTCTAAAATGGACTCTATTGTATCAGATTTATTAAATTGCTGCAACTGGTTATAGCGTCTTTTAGCACGCATTTCAGCGCTAGCCGTTAAAAAAACTTTTAACTTAGCATCAGGAAACACTACACTGCCCATATCCCGACCATCGGTTACCAACCCTGGAAACCTTGCAAAGTCACGCTGAAATTGCAATAACTTACTGCGCACTTCAGGAATTGAGCTATATTTGGATGCAAGCATTCCGATAAATTCTTCACGTAAATCAAGAGTGACGTCACTACCATTTAAATATATCTTACCATGTTTAAATTGCAGATCCATACTTGCAATAAGTTCCAATAACTTTACAGTAGGTACATTATCTTCCTGGCAATTCTTGTGCACCCATAATCCTAGCGCACGATAGATCGCACCGGATTCCAGATAATGAAATCCAAGCTTATCTGCGATTATTTTAGCAACTGTCCCCTTCCCTGATGAAGCGGGACCATCAATTGTTATAATAGGTATCATACTGAGACTTTCATGACTAAATAAGTTTTAAATAGAATTTTTTGCCTTATGGAATAAATTAAAAAAATTCTTAGTTGTATTAGTTGCAAGCACTTCAAGTGTAATCCCACGCAAGTCAGCAATAAATTGCGCAGTATGCCTTACTAACGCCGGATGGTTTAATTTTCCACGATAGGGAACCGGAGCTAAATATGGCGCATCAGTTTCCACCAATAACCGATCTAACGGAACATAACGGGCGACTTCCTGAACTTGAACAGCATTTTTAAAAGTACAAATTCCAGATAAAGAAATATAACATCCTAAATCGAGGAATTTACGCGCCCACTCTACGCTCTCAGTAAAACAATGCATAACAGCACCACATGAATTGATACCCCCATCTGCACTCATCATATTAAAAGTAGCAGCCTGAGCATCTCTGGTGTGAACAACCAGGGGCAGCTGGCTTTTTTTGGCAACGTCGATATGTATTTGAAATCGCTCGTGCTGGTAGGCTGCCTCCTGGTCCTTATTCCAGTAGTAGTCAAGCCCAGTTTCGCCAATTGCAATAACTTTGGGTTCGTTGGTATAGGCTAATAAGAAATCATGACACAGGTTAAAGTCTTCTAATTTTTCATCTGGATGAATTCCAACGGTGGCAAATAAATTAGGATTATCCCGGGCAAGCCCTATTACCGATTCAATGTTGTCCGGTCTTGTAGCAACACATAACGCATAATCTACTTGGTTTTCTACCATAGCTTGCAGATAGTGCGATAAATTTGATGCCAGCTCATTAAAATTTAGATGGCAATGAGAATCTACTAACATTAACTACCCTTATTTTGATAAAATGTATACTTTAATATTTTTTGAGACTATGATTTTCGGCCTAATTTCTTTTAGTGGCCAATAATCCTTAGCAACGGTACATAACGGCACCATATTTTACTGTTTAAGAAAATTAAGGAATTGTACCATAAATAGATAAGCCTATTCATGCGCGAATTGCTCTCATCAACATTTATAAGGAAGTATTTTTCTAAGATGAACCGAGGTAAAATTTATGTAATTGCTGCCCCATCTGGGGCAGGAAAGTCAACCCTAGTCAATGCGTTATGCAAGTCCGACCCTTTGGTTCAACTTTCGATTTCACATACAACCCGACCTATAAGACCTGGAGAAAATGATGGAGTAAATTATTTTTTCGTTTCAATTGAAAAATTTGAAGAAATGATTGACAACAATGAGTTCCTTGAATATGCTAAAGTCTATAACAATTATTATGGTACTAACATAAACACTATTAAACAGTTTCAGTCTAACGGAAAGGATATTATTCTTGAAATAGATTGGCAAGGCGCTAGACAGATCCGTAAAATCTTCAGCGATGCGATCTTGATTTTCATTTTACCGCCATCGCTTGAGGTACTTAAACAACGCTTAATAAGCCGCAATACCGATAGCAAGGAGGTAATACGGACACGACTTGCTGCGGCTGAAGAAGACATAAGCCACGCCGAAGAATTTGACTACATAATTATCAACGATGACTTTGATTCTGCATTACTTGATTTGTGTAGTATAATAAGGGCTCAACGTAATAAAACTCAAAGAATTATCGAAACCGTTAAAACTCTATTCAACTTAAACACCCCAAAATAATATTGGGAGAGTAAAACATTTGTTAACTCATATTTTTAGAAAGGAAGCATATAAATGTCTAGATTTACTGTTGCTGACTGCATGGAAACTATTTCAAACCGCTTCGAAATGACTTTAGCTGCGGCAATTCGGGCACGCCAATTGCAAAAAGGCTCAGCTCCGCTTGTTGACCCAGAAAATGATAAAGAAACCGTAAATGCGTTAAAAGAAATAGCGGCTAAGCAAGTAAGCAGCCAAATTTTAAACCGAGCGGAATAACTTTTATCTTTATAAGGTGGGATGGCAAATATGGAAATCAATCATGGCGAATATCAAAAACTAGTCGATGACCTCCGCCGCACATTGTTGCAAACTGCCAGAAAACATCTCCATGGCAAAAAAATTGAGACCATCGATTTAGCTTTCCAAGTGGCAAACCATGCCCACCTTGGTCAATTTCGCAAAAGTGGCGAGCCATATATCACCCACCCTATAGAAGTTGCGACCTTAATTGCAGACTGGGGGCTTGACGAACAAACTATCGCTGGCGCCTTAATGCATGATGTTATTGAAGATACACCAGTTACCAAGGAAGAACTTACCCGGATCTTTGGGCCGAGCATTGCTGAATTGGTTGACAGTGTAACTAAGCTAGATAAACTCCACTTTGAATCAGAAGAAGCAGCACACGCCGAATATTTCCGCAAAGTCGTCCTGGCAATGGCCAAAGATATTCGAGTCATTTTAATTAAGCTTGCAGACCGAATGCATAATATGTTGACATTAGCTTCGATGAAGCCTGAGAAACGCCGCCGGATCGCATTAGAAACCATGGAGATTTATGTCCCGATTGCCAATAAAATCGGTTTACACAAGATTCATTTGGAATTAGCTGAAGAAAGCTTCAAATACATTTATCCTTACCGTTATCGGGTGCTATCTGCGGCTGTAGAAGTAGCGCACCAAAATCGCCTCCCCCTAATTCAAGACATCCTTGGCAATATCAGCAATGCACTTAAATCCAACGGCATCAAATCTGAATTCAAGTATCGCCAACGAACAATACATAACTTGTATACCAGGATGCAAAAACGCCAGCAATCGTTTGATCGGATATATGATATCTTTGAGATAAAGATAATAGTTGAAACAATCGGAGACTGTTACTTAACTCTAGGAGTTATCCACAATCTCTACCAACCGGTACCGGGTAAATTTAAAGATTATATTGCGATACCTAAAAGTAACGGCTATCAATCGTTACATTCAACAATGATGGGACCGAATGGTTCACCACTACAAATCCATATTCGCACATCAGAAATGGAAGACATTGCCGAACATGGGATTATCAGCCACTGGCTAAAACAACAACAAGGTGCTGACTACGAAAATGCAAAACAACAAACTTCGACATGGATAAATAATATATTAGACATTCAGTCAAGCACATTCTCGGCAACCGACTTTTTAGAAAATATAAAAAAAGATCTTTCACCGAAAAACATCTATATATTCACACCAAAAGGTAAAATCATTCATTTACCGCGTGGTGCTACGCCAATTGATTTTGCTTATGCTATCCATACCGATATTGGCGACCACTTTCATAAAGCCCGGGTTAACCAACGCCCAGTCCAGCCTAACTATAAATTACAAAATGGCGATGTAGTCGAAATTACAACCACCCCACACAGTGAACCTGATGAGGAATGGCTCAATTATGTTATAAGCGGCCGCGCAATTAGCAAGATTAAGCAATATCTCAAAGAGCAGAAATATGATGAGGATATCAGTAATGGAGTACACTTACTCGGCTTAGGCCTACATATGGCAGGAAGTGAAATAATCCTTAGCGATGAAATTCTGCAGGAATTAATCAAAGAACAATATAAACGTATAAGTTTAGCCGACTTCGAACAAAAAGTTGGCGTCAATGAGATCCCTGCCTTAAAAGTAGTTCGCCAATTATTAAAGATAACTAGCGACCAGTCGTTAAAAATCCGCCTAAGCAATTGTAATGTACCAATTATTCAAGATGATGTCTGCTGTCCGCTACCAGATGAGACAATTCTGGCTAAGATAACACGTAAGGGTGAATTAGAATTACATAGTGATCATTGCCATAAAAATAAAACCATTGGCCTTGATAAACTGATTCCTGTCACCATTATTAATGATACTGATACACAGTTTTTATCCAAGTTAATTGTCATTATAGATAATCAGCCTGGGGTATTTAGTAAGCTTTCAGCGATCATTGCTGAACGCCAAATAAATATGGAAGAAATTTTCCAAGAGCGTCACGACAATCCAGCATTGGTAATTGTCAGGCTGACCATCAGTATTGCTTCTGCTAAAGATGTTGATGACTTGCTTTCAAGCATAGTTGAAAATGATTTCGTATTAAAAGCAACTAGGGTGTAATTTAGTATATAATATAAAAAGATTACATTGAATGTTACTGGCGCTTCATATTTATAATTTAAATTTGAAGCAGCAACAAGCAATTTAGTTAACTAAGCAATACTTACCATACCAGATGTAATTTGTTGAAAATAGTTAATATTCTGAACCCAAAGCCATATTTATAGATTAGGAAATAGAATGATTAAAAACAACGAAAATAACAATGATACAAGTACAGAAATTGAACATGTTGATGGCTTAGTTCCAATTATCCCACTTAAAGATGTGGTAATTTTTCCAAACATGGTAGTACCGCTATTTGTTGGAAGACAAAAATCAATTAATGCCTTGGATTATGCTGATAAAAAAGACAAATTAGTAATCCTCTTGAGTCAGAAGAACCCAGCTGATAATGAAGTTACACCTGAAAATTTACACTCAACAGGAACTCTTGCTAAGATTTTGCAAATTTTACAGTTACCTGATGGTACCAAAAAAGTTCTAATCGAAGGTAAGACTCGAGCTAAAGTGCGTAATATTCGTGAAAGCAACGGCTTTCTTGGCGCCCAATACGAGGAAATTAAAACTAAGCATGATATCAGTAAAATTGAAATCGAAGCCCAACGACGTGAAGCCATCCAGTTATTCGATGAGTTTGCTAAGTTAAACCAGAAAGTTCCTGATGAAGTAGTTTCAATAATTGCGAAAATCGTAAACATTGAGCAGTTAGCGGATGTAATTATTACTAACGTGATAGTTGATTTAGCAATCCGTCAAGAGCTTTTAGAAACTGCCTCATTAAAAAAACGTTTGAACTTGCTCTTAAAAGAATTGCATCGTGAAATTGAAATTTTAAATGTTGAGAAAAAAATTCAAGGACGCGTAAAACAGCAAATTGAAAAAAACCAAAAAGAGTACTACCTTCATGAGCAGCAAAGAGCCATTCAACAAGAACTTGGCGAAATTGAAGAGCAAAATGAAATTCAGGAGCTAGAAAACAAAATTTACCGTGCTAAGATGACAGCTGAAGCAGAGAAAAAAGCTTTAGGCGAACTTAAAAAATTAAAGTCAATGCCGCAAATGTCATCGGAAAGCGCTCTTGTACGTAACTATATTGAGCATTTGGTTGAATTGCCATGGCATAAATCGACTAAAGTAAGTACTGATTTGGACAAGGCACAAAAAATCCTTGATAAGGATCATTACGGCCTAGAAAAAATCAAAGAACGCATAATTGAATATCTAGCAGTTCAACGCCGCGTAGAGAACAACAAAGCACCGATTTTATGTTTTGTAGGGCCTCCAGGAGTTGGTAAAACTTCGCTTGGCGAATCGATTGCCAAAGCAACCAACCGTAAATATGTAAGAATTGCATTAGGTGGATTGCACGATGAAGCAGAAATTCGTGGGCATCGGAAAACCTATATAGGGGCAATGTCTGGTAAAATAATGCAAAACATCACCAAGATTGGTGTAAAAAATCCGCTTATTTTATTTGATGAAGTTGATAAAATCGGTTCAGACCACCGTGGAGATCCGGCAGCTGCCTTATTAGAGGTACTAGATCCTGAACAAAATAAAGCCTTTGTTGACAACTATACTGAAGTGGCTTTTGATTTGTCTCAGATCATGTTTGTATGTACTTCAAATTCAATGAATATCCCTGGACCTCTTCGCGACAGGATGGAAGTAATCCGTTTATCTGGTTATACAGAACAAGAGAAGTTGAAGATTGCTGAACAGTATCTATTGCCGCGTCAAATTAAAAATAACGGCTTAAAACAATCAGAAATAAGCGTAAGTTCTGATACAATACTTGGCGTAATTCGCCATTATACCGCTGAAGCCGGGGTGCGCAACCTAGACCGACAAATGGGTAAACTATGCCGGAAAGTAGTAACTTTAATTGATACTAAAAAAGTTGAAGGCAGGAAAATTAAGATTACGCCAGAGAATCTACATGAATTTTTAGGCGTACAAATTAATGATTTTGGCATCAGTGCCAAAGAAAACCGGATAGGCAGGGTAACTGGATTAGCATGGACTGAGGTTGGTGGAGATATTTTAACAATTGAAGTAGTAGCAATCCCGGGTAAAGGAGGCATAATTAGAACTGGCCAACTTGGGGATGTTATGAAAGAGTCAATCCAAGCCGCAATTACTTTAGTTAGAAGCCGTAGCAATCATTTGGGAATTGATGAAAAATTCTATGAAAATAAAGACATACACATCCACGTCCCCGAAGGTGCTACACCAAAAGATGGACCTTCAGCTGGTATTGCAATGGTAACAGCTATTGCCTCAAGCCTAAACCATGTTCCGGTTAAATCGTCAGTTGCGATGACTGGCGAAGTTACCTTATATGGTGAAGTATTACCTATTGGCGGTTTAAAAGAAAAAATGTTAGCTGCTTTGCGTGCTGGGATTAAAACAGTATTAATCCCTGAGAAAAACATCAAAGACTTGGATGAAATCCCAGATGAGATCAAAGGTAAATTGGAAGTTATTCCAGTTAAAAGCATTGACCAAGTTCTGGATATTGCTTTGGAATATAAGCCAGTTCCATGGGATAAACAAGTTAAAGTTGATCCAGAAGAAACCACAGAGCAAAAGACAGAGCAGGTTGCCAAAACTCCTAAACAACGGGGAGTTGGTGCACATGCATAAAAGCTAATTAAAAACTTGTTTGAGGTAGTACTAATTAGTGCTACCTTTTTTAAATTTGGAACTATATAATGCTTGCTTTATTCGGTTTTTTAATTACAATTGGCCTTTTGGTAGTTATACATGAATTTGGCCATTATGTATTTGCCCGTATATTTAATGTAAAAGTTCTTACTTTTTCGGTCGGCTTTGGGCCAAAAATTTTAAAATGGCAGGGCAAGCATAACGAATGGTGCATAAGCATTATCCCTCTTGGCGGCTACGTAAAAATGCTTGATGAAAGGGAATCTCCTGTTACACATGATAAAAAAGATTTAGCTTATAATAATAAGCCAGCTTACCAAAAGCTCTTAATTGCATTTGCTGGTCCACTTTTTAATATACTATTTGCTTTCTTAGCATATTATCTGATGGGAATTTACGGTGTCTATAACCTAAAGCCTACCATTGCAAGTTTAAACCCAAGTAAATTAGTCGAAAATATTAGCCAAATTCCAGTTAATAGTACTATTATTTCGATAAATAATCAGCCAGTCGATTCGTGGAACCAGGCTGAGGAAGCATTTAGTAAAGTTATTAAATATTCGGAAATTGTAAATTTTAAAATTAAAGAAGCCGGCAAATCTCAAAATGTCAGCTTGAATTTACACAAGTTTTTAAATAATGAAGAAACACCAAGCTTAACTGAACTAGGGCTATTACCGATTCGTTATTTACCTATCATTTCTTATGTGGAGCCGCAATCCCCTGCTTCAAATGCGGGTTTACATGAAGAGGATAAAATCACGCAAATAAATGATCAAAAAATAGAAACCTGGTTTGATGTTTCGAGAATTATTAAGTCTTCACCAAGCCAGAAGCTTGCTTTTACATTATTTCGTGACAATAACTCCTTGAAGCTTACCGTTATTCCCGACTCAGCAACTGACGATAATGGACAAATAATTGGTAAAATTGGTATAATGCCTACTTTGGATAATCTATTAATTCAACAAAACAGTTTTATTAAAAAGTACAGTCCATTTACTAGCTTTAGCTATGCCTATACTTCCTGCATAAATTTAATTGTAAGTAATCTGACAATGCTGAAACTTATGATACAGGGGCAGGTATCTTGGCATAACCTAGGTGGCCCGGTTTCAATAGCCAAAGCCTCTCAATCGGCAATACACCAAGGCGTAAAAGCATTTGTAGACTTTTTAGCCTTAATTAGTTTAAGTTTAGCCATAATGAATTTATTACCGATTCCGGTTTTAGATGGTGGGCATATATTACTATATTCGATTGAATGGTTGCGTGGTAAGCCATTAAGTATAGAGGCCCAACAATTATTTTTTAAAGTTGGAATTGTAATAGTTTTAGGACTTAGCTCTTTGGCTCTTTATAACGATTTTCTCAAGTTACTAAATTTATAATGAAACTAAAGTTAAAAATTCTTAATTTGGCAATCCTTTTCATAGCAGGCCAAGTTTATGCTGACGGTAGCGATATTGTAATTCAACAAATCCGCATCGAAGGCTTACAAAGAATTGAGATGGGGACAGTATTTAGCTATCTTCCGGTCAAAGTAGGAGATACGCTTACTACAAGTAAGGCAGATGATATAATTCATCGCTTATATAGTACCGGATTCTTTCAAGACGTTCGTATTGAAGAGCAAGGTTCCACTCTTATTATTGATGTGGAAGAACGCCCAATTATCGCTAAATTATCCATAACTGGAGATCATGAATTCGATCATGACAAATTAGTTAAATCTTTAAAAGAAAATGGCCTTGCCGACGGTTTAATTTTTGATCAAAGTATTTTGGATAATGCAGTCTTAAGCTTGAAAAGTGAATACTATAACCGTGGTCTTTACTCAGTTCTGATAACACCGACAGTAACTCAGTTAGAGCGAAATCGGGTCAATATCAGTATATCGATTTCGGAAGGTGTAACCGCCAAAATTGCTGGAATTAATTTTACTGGCAACAAAGTTTTCAGTTCCAAAAAATTATCCAAGCAGATGTTTCTAACTACAGGTAATTGGCTAAGCTTCTGGTATAAAGACAATCAATACTCCAGTGATAAGTTAGCTGGTGACTTGGAAAAAATTCGTGCATTCTATTTAAATCAAGGTTATATAGATTTTCGTCTTAATTCAGTCCAAGTACAATTAACGCCTAATAAAAAATCAGTATTTTTAACTATCAATGTTCAAGAAGGGGCTCAATACCGCTATAAGAGCATTAAATTAGCAGGTGAATATAAAGATATCCCTCCCCTGGAACTGCAGAAACTAATAACAGTCAAACCAGGTCAAATTATTGATCAGGAAGTCCTAAACAAAAATATCGAAGCAATCAAGAGTGCAATGGGTAACTACGGTTATGCCTTTGCATCCGTCAACCCGGTTCCAGATGTAGATACCAAAAATAACACTGTTGCTTATACCTTATTCATTGACCCAGGTAAAAAAATATATGTCCGCAATATCAATATCAGCGGTAACGATAAGACACGTGATGTGGTAATCCGCCGTGAGTTACGCCAAGAAGAAGCTGCTATTTATAATGCTGATGCTATTAAAAGGTCAAAAGATCGCCTGGATGTACTTGGCTATTTCAAGACAACAGATGTAACTACGAGCCCAGTTCCAGGTATTAACGACCAGGTTGATATGAATATTAAAGTTGTAGAAAATAACACCGGTAGTATTAATTTCGGGGTCGGCTTCGCCCAAGGACAAGGATTAATCTTAAATGGCGGGATAAGCCAGTCCAACTTATTTGGTTCAGGTAAATCGGCTTCTATTAATGCTTCAACTAGCCAATTAAATAGTAGTATTTCCCTATCGTTTACTGATCCATATTACTTAGCCAATGGTACTAGCTTAGGTTACGATATCTACGATAATAACTTTACGCCAAATCTTGCCGGTATTAGCCCATATTCTACGCAAACAATCGGTGCTAGAATACGGACATCAGTACCAGTATCTGAATTTGACCGGATTAATTTAAGCTTAGGGTTTGAAAATAACCAAATCAGCATTAATAGCAGTACAGCTCCTCTTCGCTTTGTCCAGTTTACCAACCAGTACGGTAATTCGGTAAATGCAGTCCCTATATCAGCTAGCTGGGCACGCAATACTACCGATAGTACGCTATGGCCGACACGTGGAGCAACCTATTCGCAAAGTATTACCGTTACAGCTCCTGGGATTGGTGCACAATACTATAAATTTGACTCGCTTGATGCTTGGTATTTCCCAATCAATGATACATTTACCTGGAAAACCAATGGCGAGTTAGGCTTTATAAACTCTTATGGTGACAACAGCCAGGTACCATTTTACCAAAACTTCCTAGAAGGTGGCCCAAATTCAATTCGCGGTTATTATATTGGTAGTATCGGACCAAAAGATACTGACGGTTCCTCAATTGGTGGTACCCGCTGGATATTCATGAGTAATAATTTATTATTCCCAATGCCAGGCATCAAAGATGATAAGACCGTACGGATGAGCTTTTTCTATGATGTAGGTAGCTTATACGGCGGAAGCTCATTTAATTTAACCGCGGAACAAATGGTACGCGCCAGCTACGGTGTTGGGCTAGTATGGATTTCTCCAATGGGTCCTATCCAATTGAGCTATGCGATACCAATGTTCAACCAACCAACCGACAATATACAGAACTTCCAGTTTACTCTTGGATCAATGTTCTAACAGTCAGATTTTTCATTTTTAAAAGGGATGATACAATGAAAAAAACTAAATTAGCTTTACTTGGTCTTGCGCTTGCTAGCTCAGTTGCATTCGCCGATGACTTTAAATTAGGATATATCAATGTGGATCGTGTTTTTGCTGAAGCAAAACCAGCTAAAGCAATTCAACAAGCATTAAAAGATAAGTATACTCCACAACAAACCCAGTTACAAACTTTAAATACTACATTAATGAATGAGCAAAAGCAAATGCAGGAAATTGCTAATAAAGCTCCAAGCTTTGATAAACTTAGCAAAGCTGACCAAGGCCAATTAAAGTCTTTGGAAGGCAAATTCCAAAAAGACCAAGCGAACTTCCAGCAACAATACATGGTATTTCAGCAAGGTATCCAAAAATCACAAGAACTTGCTTTATCTATGTTAATGTCTAAAACCAATGCTATCTTAAAAGATATCAGCGATAAAAAAGGCTATGATTTAGTATTAACTTCTAATCAGCTTGTTTATGCTAAAGCTAAATATGATTTAACTGATCAAGTTATGGATCAATTAAATGCAATCGACCCAACAGATATTATTAAACAAATTAATAATCCTAATCCGGCGGGAGCTGTGGCACCTACAGCACCAGCTGCACCTGCAGCAAGTAAAACTCCAGCTAAGTAATTGGTTTAATAAAGGATTTAATAATGGAATTCAAACTATCTGAATTAGTAGCCAGATTTGGCGGAACTTTGGTAGGCGAAGATATTGCAATCAGTGGTATTGCCCCAACTGACAAGGCAGAAGAAAACCAGATAACCTTTCTGTCTGATAGTAAATATAAGAAAAACCTTCCTACTTGTAAAGCAGGAGCGATAATTATCACTGACGAAGATAGTGCAGATATATCTTTACCAAAAATCATCACTAAAAATCCATATTACTATTTTAGTTTAGTTAGTAACTTATTCAATCCTCGTAAAAAAATGGCTGTGGGAATCGCATCTAGCGCTATTATCGACCCTACAGCCACAATTGGCGACAATGCCTCTATTGCAGCTTTTGTTTCTATTGGCAAAAATACCAAAATAGGCAAGAATTGCCAAATATTTCAGAATGTAGTTATCGGGGAAGATGTGATCATTGGGGATGATGTAACAATTTACCCAAATGTTACTATCTATGATAAAGTAACGATTGGGCATGAGTGCGTTTTCCATGCTGGCGCAGTGCTTGGCTCTGATGGTTTTGGCAATGCTAAAGATGAAAAGCAGCATTACCATAGAATTCCGCAAATTGGCGGCGTAGTGATAGGAAACAGAGTTGAAATTGGAGCTAATGCAACGGTTGACTCGGGTACATTCTCACCCACTATCATTGAAGATGGTGCCAGAATCGATAATCTTGTCCAAATCGCGCACAATGTAACAATCGGTGCACATACTGGTATAGCATCTATGGTTGGGATCGCAGGCAACAGCAAAATAGGCAAGCATTGCATGATTGCAGGAGGTGCTGGAATTGCTGACCATGTACAAATATGTGATTATACAGTTATTGGCGGCGCGAGTAACGTCGGCAAAGATATTACCAAGCCAGGATTATATTCATGCGGCATGTCTGTTATGGAATATAAAGAATGGGCAAAAACCTATGTACATTTGCGAAACATTGATAAAATGAATACTAAAATTCGTGAATTACAGGCCAAATTAGAATTGTTAGAAGGTAAAATAGAATGAGTGAAACCATGGATCTAACTCAGTTAAATATTTTGGAAATTATGAAGCGCTTGCCGCATCGCTATCCATTTTTATTGGTAGACCGCGTAACAAGTGTAGAAATCGGCAAAAATGTTACAGCAATTAAAAATGTAACAATAAATGAGCCATTTTTTGTGGGCCATTTTGCTGAATTTCCAGTAATGCCTGGAGTATTAATTGTAGAAGCTATGGCTCAAGTTGCTGGCTTACTTAGCGTATTAAGCTTTGGTGAACGTAAGGAAAATGAACTATATTTCTTTGCCGCAATCGATAAAGCGCGTTTTAAGCGCCAAGTAGTACCAGGCGATCAATTAGTTTTTGAAGTTGAAATTTTAAAAGTATCCCGTGGTATCGGTAAATTTAGTGCTGTTGCCAAAGTTGATGGCCAAATTGCAGCAGAAGCCGAAATCATGATTGCTAAAAAAGAGGTTTAAAATTATGGCAGTAAAAATTCATCCGACTGCAATTGTTGATAGTAACGCAGTTTTGGGCGATGGCACTGAAGTAGGTGCTTATTCGATCATTGGCCCTAAAGTAGTATTAGGGGAAAACTGTTGGATTGGTAACCATGTAAATCTTACCGGGAATACAACTATCGGTAAAAACACCAAGATTTATCATTTTGCCTCAATTGGTGAAGCACCACAGGATAAAAAATACAAAGGCGAAGACACTCGCTTGATTATTGGTGAAAATAATACTATTCGTGAATATTGTACTTTTAATACCGGTACAGTCCAAGGTAATGGTGTAACGGTAATTGGTGATAATAACTGGGTAATGGCTTATGTTCATATCGGTCATGATTGTATTGTTGGCAATAATACAGTTTTTGCAAATGGCGTTACATTAGGTGGCCACGTAACAGTCAAAGACTGGACAATTTTAGGCGGTCTTTCGCCGGTACATCAATTCTGCGTAATTGGTGAACATGTAATGTTGGGCGGGCAGACTGCGGTTGCCCAAGACATTCCTCCATATACTCTAGCCTCAGGCTTTAGGGCTGAACCCAAAGGTGTTAACGTTGAAGGTTTAAAACGTCGTGGCTTTAGTGTTGACCAAATTGAAAATATCAAACGTGCATATAAAATGCTTTATCGCAATGGTTTATCATTTAGTGAAGCTAAAAGTTATATAGAAGAAATGGCACAAGAACATCCCGAACTTGAAGTGTTCGTTAAGTTCTTTGCAGAGTCAACGCGCGGAATCATCCGTTAATGCTTAAAGTAGCAATGATCGCAGGAGAGGCTTCAGGAGACATGTTAGCCTCTTCTTTAATAGAAGCCCTTAAAAAAGAATACCCAGGTGAAATTGAATTTGTAGGTATCGGTGGCCGGATGATGATGGAACAAGGCTTTAAGTCTTGGCATAATATGGAAACCTTATCGGTAATGGGTTATATTGAAGTAATTCGTTCCCTTCCTCAGTTGATTAAGCTTCGATCGCAAATCTTAAAACAATTACTTGAATATATGCCTGATGTCTTCATTGGCGTTGATGCTCCTGATTTTAATTTTTATATTGAAAATAAACTCAAACAAGCTTCCATTAAGACAGTTCACTACATCAGCCCAACTATCTGGGCTTGGCGCTATGAGCGGATCCATAAGATTAAAAAATCAACCGACTTGATGCTGTGTATATTCCCTTTTGAAGAGGAAATCTACAAAAAAGAGCAAATGAGCGCCAAATTTATCGGTCATCCAATGGCTAATGCTATTGAAATGGAAATCGATACAGCTAAATATCGTAAAGAACTAGGTTTACCGTTAGAAAGAAATATATTTACGATATTAAGCGGTAGCCGCAAACGTGAAGTAAACAGTCTAGCCCAAATTTTAATTGAAACTTGCAACCGCATTGACGCGCAAATTCCAAATAGCTATTTTGTTTTTCCTTTTGCTAACCAGACAACCTTAGCAATCATGCAAAACCACTTGGCCAAATCTAATGTCAAGTTTGCCTATAAATTATTAATTAACCAAACTAGAGAAGCTCTAAAAGCTTGCGACATGGCGATTGCCAAAAGTGGGACAGTTAGTTTAGAAACTGCCCTTTGCAAAAAACCGATGTTAATTTGCTATAAGATAAATAAATTTACTGAATGGATGGTTAAGAAAAAAATCACCATTAAGTTTGTTGGTCAGCCAAATATTATTGCCAATCGGGAGATCGTCAAAGAGTTTCTGCAAGAAGATGCCAACCCAATAGCAATGAGCGATTTTATAGTTGAACTATATAATAGTAAAGAGCGGCGTCAGGCAATGATTGATGAATTTTATAAATTACATCATTTACTACGTCAAGATGCAAGTATTGAAGGCGCGCGCGCTATTTTGGAGCTAATAAATAAATGATTATTTGTGGAGTTGATGAAGCTGGCCGCGGCCCTTTGGCCGGGAATGTCGTAGCTGCAGCAGTAGTACTTGATCCACTAAAACCGATAGCAGGGCTTAATGACTCTAAGAAGCTTTCAGAAAAAAGGCGTGAAGCCCTGTTTACTGTAATTATTGAAAAAGCTAGTGCATACGCGATTGCTGAGGCAAGCGTAGAGGAAATCGACAGCTTAAATATTTTGCAAGCCAGCTTACTTGCCATGAGTAGAGCAATAGCTAAACTCAGCCTTACCCCAACTAAAGCCCTTATCGATGGGAATAAGATACCCAAGACACAAATCCCCTGCGAAGCAATCATTGGCGGCGATGGGTTAATTGCCGAAATATCTGCAGCGTCAATTCTGGCAAAAGTTACCCGTGACCAGCAACTATATGAGTTAGACAAGATATATCCAGAATACGGCTTTGCTTCGCATAAAGGCTATGGTACTAAAGAACATTTAGAGGCTATTGCCAAGTATGGCCCAATTAAGGGAATCCACCGAAGCAGTTTTACTCCTATCAAACAATTAAGCTTATTTTAGCTAGTATCTTAATCCTTGTCTTTAGATAGTAAATACCAATTCAAGCATATTTTTAACAATATCTGAAGCTCGAGTTTGTAAATTTACGCCACTACTATCCAGAATACTCTGTCGATATGCTATACTATTTCCACTAAACCAAGTATAAAAAGCCATCTTACACTTAAAAGACATCTCATTTTCTTCGTATGCAATGTCTTCAAAAAGTTTGTTTTTTAACTTCACAAACAACTCTTGGGCTTCAGGATACTCTCTTAATTTACAGAGTAAATATAGTGCATTGTTTGGAGTTAAATCCAGGGGCACTAGTTTGTAAAAGTAATCCATCGGATCAAACTGCTTAAGTGATTGATTAATCTTGTCTAGCATAGGCTTAACTAGTTCAGGATAAGTTTTACATTTTTGGGCTAATAGGTCAATTATTGTGGTTGACTCAATTGCTCCAAATAACTGTGAATATCTTCTATTGTGATCTTCCACAAGTTCAAGTAAACTTAACCGCTGCTGTCCATCGGTAATTTTTATATCGCCATGATTAAGTATAATACCCAGCAATGATTCGTATGCACCTGCTATATACCTTAGATCCGCTAAAACTTCAGAATTTATTTCAATTGTAATATTCCTAAATAACTCATGCGTCAATAGATTCTTATGGTAACTATTCAGCACTAGCTTTACCCTATCTAAGTTTGAAAAATGAGAAATAAATTTAGAAAAATTATTTTCACTATTCGCGTTAACGGAAGCTGGCATATACAACAATGCCCGTGCTATAACAATTCGTTGGTCCTCCGTAAATGACATAGGGTCTAGTTTAATTCTTGGCGGGACTAAGGCTAATACTAGCATAAGCTTTTCCTGAGTCATAGCATACTGAGTAAAAGCATACTCTAACAGTATCATAAAAAATTTATGTGCTGATTCTTTAGTATTATCCAAATTAGTAATTATGTTACTAATTAGCTCCCTTAATCTAGGACTATTTAAATGGTCTTGTTGCATAGTTACCAGGGAGTTTAAATTTCGATTGTTAATATCACCTAGACTCAATAACTCCTGATCAATAGCTGAATTAGGTATTGCTAAAATTGTTGAAATTATTTCTCTAGAGAATAAAGTTAAAATTTCGGTTATTAATTTCCTATTGCCACTTTGGCACAAATTAGCAAAATCTTTAGGATTGCTAGCACATCTTTGATATATGCATTTATAAATATCTTCTTGATACCTGCCTATAAATTGGACATCCTTAATGTCAATTAAGCCTTTTATTAGTTTTGTTATTTGCTGCTCTTCGGCAAATTTTGTGAATACCTCTTCCGGATGTGAGGAGGAATCTCGTAACTTTTGACCAATAAAAATAAATGGGGCTTTATCTAAATAATTTTCACTGCAATATGAATAAACTAGCTCAGGGTGGAATTGGATTCCGATATTGCCATTTTCATCAATCAACATTGCCTTATTCAAGTTATTTGTTAAATGAGGTAGCGAATATTTTGCATATTTATCCAAAACGTTAATATATCTGACTTTATTTGAGGCTGCTTGATTCTGACCTATTTCACTTTTAGCTGTTTTTAATCGAAAGTACGGACTAACTGAATATGTATGCGCGAATTTTGTATTAATATCCCGAATTTTATATATTTTTGAATCATTCTCTAGCAATATTTCGCTAAGCGTTTCACCAGAAGCCCCGCCAGGAGTTAAATATGCATTATTACAGCACGCCATAAGCTGAAAACCATGACAAATACCCAGAAAGGGCTTCTTATCACGAATCGATAAAGCATAACAGAAGATTTGAACCAAATCATTAAAGATATTTCCGTGCATATTGCCTTGGCTATTTGCCCGACTATAAATATTTATCTCATTATTATAAAATAACTCATTAAACATAGGTCCTGCACCTGGAACAATATAAGCTTCAAATTTTGTGGCGAAGTGACAAAAGTGCTCAAAAAAATAATAGATCTGCCGCAACTCTGGATTAACGGCAATGGAACCGGTAACTATTGCGTTTTTCAGGTAACTTGCCCGAGTTTGGTAATTATGTTTTATATTTATATTACATATTTCTTCAATTATACCCTTCGGGTCAACCGTTGAAGCCTGTCTGGATGAATTATTTAAGTCATATTTAAGCAGACAAGCATAAAATTCATCAATATCCTTAGCGTCCTGCGTATTAGTAGAAAGCGCCATTTCTTTTAGCAAATGGATATTTCCTCCGGCAAATTTAGTAAAACAATTGAATAAACTTTGATTTGATAGTCCAAGATCACCGGGGTTCATCATCAAGATTTTTTTATTTTTATTCAATTCTACATTTTCTTTAGCCAAATTCCCCAAATCAGTATTGGACATGAATATAGCTTCTGAATGGCTAAGCGTATTTAGTGAGCTATGCTCATTGACTTGATATGGTATTTCCTTAAAATTATCCTCTCGAGTGTTAGACGTTTGCACTGTCCCCAAGCCGAAGTAGTCGCGGCGAGACATCTTGATAAGCCCTAAATCATCTGAAGTATACTTGTTGCTAGACCTCCGCTTATTAATTTCTCCTCCCCTAACGTTGACACTAATACCCACTATTGCGACTCCTTTAAATATTACGTTTCCCGATTTCTGATTAAGGTATATTATGCAGCTATTTTTTTACTCAGCATAAACATACAATTAGAGAATTATAACTTTGTCTAACCAATCCATTTAATTTCCCTCATGCTTTTTCATTAAATTTTACTCTTAATTGGTATATAAATATATAATAGCAACATTTTGGTTAGGTTAAGGTTAAGTTACAAATTTTGTAAAGATCATAATCCTTTAGTTGTTCGAACGTATATAAGCCATTTTTATATGCCTGATTGACTAAATTTGAGGTTAGTGCAAGAATTTTGTTTACATCTCCACAACTCTTTAGTTGCTCTAAAGTATATAAGCCATCTTTGTATCCCTGATTAGCAGATTCTGTAGTTAATGCCATAACTATTATAAGATTAAAACCCTTTAGTTGCTCTAAAGTATATAAGCGATCTTTGTACCCCTGATTGGCAGAGGCTGTAGTTAATAACTCAATGGCTTTCTCATTAAGCCCTTTAAATTCATTAATTGTGTATAAGCCATCTTTAAGCCCTTGAGTGGCTGATTCTGTAGTTAATGTTTTAATGACTTCACCATTAAGCTCCTTTAACTCTTCAAAAGTGTATAAGCCGTCTTTATACCCCTGATTAGCTGATTCTGTAGTTAATGCTTCAATGGCTTTCCCATTAAGCTTCTTTAACTCTTCAAAAGTGTATAAGCCCTCTTTATACCCTTGATAGGCCGATTCTGTAGTTAATGCGCTAACTTTGGAATAATCCAGATCTTTAATATCGCTTAACGTAAATAATTTTCTTTCATACCCTTGAAAAGCCGACTCCGCAGTTACTGCCCCAATTTGAGCATACGTCCAATCTTTTAGTGTTGCGAAATCAAATAAGCGTCTTTCATAGCCAAGATTGGCAGATACACTAGTTAACTCTCTAATTTTCTCGAGATCAAATCCTTTTATATCAGCTATCTTATATAAATGTTTTTCATAGCCCTGGTGAGCGGACTCGGAAGATAATGCTTCAATTTGATCTGCTTCTAAACCTTCTAAATCTGTAATAGTATAATATCTTCTGTTATAACCTTGATTACAATTTTGCGAAATAAGATATTCATATTTTGCATCGCCGCTATTTATATATATATTATATAAATCTTCAATTGCGAACTTGCCATTTTCAATATCTTGGAGAATATGAGCTTTTTTTAAGCTATTCCAAAAAGTTAGATCTTCAATATTTAGTATAGTGCTCTGATCAATAAATTTATCAGAAATTGGATAAAATTTAGCAAATTCCAATAAATTAAATTTACGGGTTTTAAAGTTTTGATACCGATAATTCAACCAGAGCCTGATATAGTTGTCTTCATGATGCTTACTTCTAAAAATTGGGGATATTAAGCTTCTTGTCGCTATTACCACTTGTACTTCTGCATCTCCATACATAAATCCTTCACGCATGGTTTCCGGATTGCTTATAAATTCCTGATCATTTATTAAGCCTAGAACAGATTGAGTACCACCGCCAACACCAATAGTCACTCGATAAATATTAGGATTTTTTACCAATAACTGTTTTACAAATATGTTAATTAAATCCTTAATGTTATTTCTAAACTTATCATTATTAATATATCTTGGATGGAATTCTAGAGAATCTAAACAGAGATTTCCCGTTTCCGAAATCCAGGCATATGCAGTGCCAATAATTTCACTTTGATTATTTTTAAACACATAAAAACCATTGCTCTTAAGTGTCATACCATCAATTGCACATTGTTCGCTATGGCCATCAATATGCTGGCAACAACTAACTATATTACCTAAAATATATCCAGTTCTATCGTTGAATGGTAGTTTAGACATATGCAGATTGTTTAGGGTAATTTCGCCTACGTCTGGCAAGTAATCTTCTTGCTTGAACTTTAACTCTTGTTCAAGTTTCATCATCTTCTTCCATTGTTTTGACGGTACTTTATATTTATAACATTCTGCAGCAAATTTTTTATACTTTTCAGGAACATTTGCATAGCTAAGATTAGATAATACCGAGGTTAGCTGCTTTATATCTTTAAATCCTGCCGGGAGATTCTTGTTTAACTCTTCAGTTATTAAGTTGGCTAGTTTCAAAGCAGCTATTCCTTGCATACCAAAAGCGTGATCCTTTCTTATGAGCACACTTTTCCAATATACGGCATCCTTAGGGTTTTCCAGTAAAGGAACCTCGTGCATAAAAATATCATGAATCGGGCGCTCTAAATTACCAGCTGAGGTGCGTATAAAATCTCTAAGATTTAATATGCTTTTATACTTAAAATCGCGCACATCACTACCTTTATGTAGCGGCGTAAACAACAATAGGGCCTTTAAAGCCATTGCAGGAACTTCAGCATGGTTACTGCTTTCTATTTGGCTAATATTTGTAAATAAGCAATGGAATTCAATATAAACTTCCTCAAGGCTGGAATAATGGTCAGAATTAGTGTCATTTAATTGATCTTCTGAAATACTACACCATTGAGATATTAATTTAAGGTTCTTTTGTACTTCATTACAATATGAACTTTTAGCATATTTTCTGTCAAGATCTGATGCCTGTGGACTTATGAGTACTGCTTCTAGGGCATTTATTTTTTTCTTAATTCCTGTTATTTTCGTAAGTTCTTGAGCTGATGTTATTGCCAATTCATTCTTGAGTGTTTCAATTTTTAAAGGGGCAACTAAGCTAGATACTTTATCTTCTATCTTTTTCTTAACCTCATCTTTTATGGATCGAGTTGCTTGACCTTGGTAGCTTTGCTTTGATTCGTCAGACGTTAAAGTTAACATTATGGGTTCAGATATGTTATTATCCTTAAAATAAGTTGTACCACCAAAATTACTACAATATTTAATAAACTTATTGCCTTGTTCAAGCTTACTTTGTCCATCGCATTCGTCAAATATGGGCGATAATTTTTCGACAGCAGTATATATTAGTCCGTAGTCTAAAGTTGAACCATTTGGAATAGTCTTGTCGGTTAAATACTTTACCGCAGCACAGATGCTTTCTTTTGCAGCATCTATTTCAATATGTTTAATTGCGTCTATTAAAAGTATATTTAGAACATCAATGTTATTGTCTAGTTGTTTTCCTAAAGTTGCTGTTTTAGCATTGATAAAATTTGAACTTAAGAAATCTGATATCATGGTAATTCCCTTATTAATTTTTTGGTTCTGCCAAAAAGCTGCATCGGTCTGTAACTTGTTAATAAATTGACGCTTTATCCGTTATTGGCGGCGTTTTGCCGCCATATCAACAGCTTTAGACAGCCATCAGATTAATTTGTTTTGCTATAGATAAAATCATTTTTCCTTAACTTCAATGTTGGTTTCATCTAATTGCCAACTTCTAAATCTTAACTTTGCTGCAAAACTTTTTATAAAACTATTATCTTATTTTGAAGGCACCATTCTAGTTAGTTTGTAAATTAATTGTAATCTGCAATTTTTGCAGATTACCCACCTAGAATAGGAAACTGACTTATTCCTAAATAAAATAAAGTTATGATGTTATCTTTTGAACCAAATAATTCACAATTAGAAAATAAATATCAAACCAATAACTTAGGCCAGTATTTTAGTAAATGAGAGATGTGTTCTTGATATAACAATAACTTGAGAAAGGAAAATCATGGGTTCAGTAAATGTTGCATATAATAAATCATATAGAAGAGATTTCTGCGATAATAATAACGATATTACTAAAAACGCGCAATTGGCAAAAATTTTGGATGCAATATTTGAATCAATCGGGACTGAAAGAGCTAAAGATATTTTTAAATATACTACCTGCTGCCTGACAAACCAAGAAAATATACCAAACAATCTTTCCACAGAAATAAAAACAGCAATAGAGTTTATTGTTAGGAATAAAAATAATCACTGGATTACTAATCATCAAGATGTTACCCAAGGTGCAGTGCAAATTCTTACTGCAGCAAGTTATAAATTACAATATGAAGATTCTCACAAGGAATTGAAAACAAATTCAAGAGGAGACAAAATAAAGTTAGTTAATGACGCATTCGATAGTTTACGTAATGAAGATACAAGTTTTCCCGATTTGCCTCGAGATGCGAAGGGAAATATTAAATTTAGTAGCGAGTCGTATTTTGATCGAAGCTCTATTGTCGATGGATTGTTTAAGGTCTCAGGCAAAGGTTATACTTATTCACAACCAGATGAGAAAAAACGGCTTAGCCGACATTCCGATATTAGCGATAATTGGAATGACATGGAAACTGTAAGTCTTAGTAGTAATCCTAGTTATAGGAATATACATCCCCAGCATCCCCAAAATCAAAATTGCAAGAAAGCCGGAAAACTTAGCAACTTCAATATATTTACAATAATTAAATCAAAATTAAATATAAACGCTACTTCCATTGCTGATGATATCGATATTGAAAATGATAAGAATGGTAAAAAAGTTACAATAAAAGCGCCAGTAACCGGGAGCGAAAATATCAATAAGCTATTAAGTAATAAGAGTATTTATGCGCAAGATAGATTAACATTAATTCCTTATGGGGTTACAAATCGTGGTATATTTCATGAAGATCATTCAGTATTAGTTGCTATATATAATACACAAATATATGTTATAGATCCAAAAAATAAGTCAGATTACCAAATATTTGCTGTCCCATATAAGCAAATTACAACTAATATGCAAAAAATCTATGATCGCACAAATTGTGGCCGTTATACAGCATATACTGCAATAAAGCTCACCGAATCATTTTTAAGTGATAAAAGTCAGGATACATTTGAATTGGCAGACTTGATAAATACAATTGACAAACCTAATTTATCTAAATTACAACAGGAATTTCAGGATATACTTATCACATTCTCCAACCTGAATTAAGATTATTTATATTTAATATCACATCATGCTTTTGGGCTTAAGTAAAAGAAAATTTGGCTAGTATTAGCATTTTTAGCACGACCACTATCCAATCGCACGAAATATGGATAGTGGATTGAGCGAACAATATCATCATATGAATTATCTTGTATTACCTCAAACCCCGAATTATTGCTACTCGGGATACTGATAACTTCAATATTTACATTTTCATGGTTAGTTGAATCAACTACCATAATTAAGGGAACTTCATCAATTACGGGAGCAAAATCTTCAAGATTTTTTAAAGTTAAACTAGCATTATTACTGCCATTGCTGTTACCATAGCTATAAATTGTCTTGGAAGAGTCTACCGCGTTGATATAAAAGGTATTACCATCTGGGCCGAGAATGGCTTCTTCTGGTATATTAATGGCAAAGCTAAGCTGCTCTTTAGGCCGGATAGTCCCTAGACAGTTTGCTCCATTAATTTCGGTTTGGGTATTAAAGGCATACATGAAGTTACAAAAGTTATAATCATGGGTCTTAGTTGTATCGTTTTCTAAATAAACAGTAAGTGGTTTTTCATAGTCTAGATTAAAAGTAACGGAATAAACTGAGGCTACAGGTAACAGTAATGCCAAAAAAATAATACGGCTAGCTTGTTTCACAATGCTTCCTAATTTCAAAAATTATGACTAATGCTAAGTTTACGAAAATGCAAAATGGAATAAAAGTAGCATGGTTGTATGCTGGATATCATACTCTGGGCTTCACGAATATCTTGAATAGCATTTTTATAAGAGAAGGTATTATACTCCAATTCACTATCCATAAGGATCAAATTTGCAACACAATTGATTAAAACATAATTTAAATAAGATAATATCTTATGAATACTTAGAAAATATACCAAAGGCCCTCGATTTTCATTTTTAAATCCCTTGTACCTTCGCCAAGTTATGAAGACATTTCATGTTCAATTTTGAATCTAATTTAGTATATTCTTAGCTTAATTTAATTAACTTTTGCTAATTATTAACGTATAATATACTGTTTGTATTATTGAGAAAACTACTATGGATTACCCTACCCCTTTATTTGAACAAAAAATCATTCAGCCTGAACATATAGTTAATCACTTAAATAAGATTAAAGCCAAAGCACCACTGGTATTTACCAATGGCTGCTTTGACATACTCCACCGAGGCCACGTGACGTATCTTGCTCAAGCTCGTGAGCTTGGTGCCGCCATGATCGTTGCGCTTAATACCGATGAGTCAGTAAAACGCCAAGGTAAAGGTGATGATAGGCCAATAAATAATTTAGAAAACCGGCTCTCGGTAATCGCCAGCCTGGCATCAGTTGACTATGTAACTTATTTCAATGAAGATACGCCATTAGATTTAATCTTAACTATTATGCCAGATATCTTAGTCAAGGGTGGTGACTGGAACATCGATAAAATAGTCGGAAGCAAAGAAATCCTAGCCAATGGCGGTCAGGTTCACTCTATTCCTTTTCTTTTTGATACTTCTACAACAAAATTAGTGAGTAAAATTCGCCAGCATGGAAACTAAACTTTTACAACTTTTAAACAATCAAAGCTTATCTATTGTCGAGCTGAATAATGAATTAAAACAGCCGAGCTTAAAAACTTTAAGCCAGATAGCTAAAATCAATGGTTATTTTCCAGGTTTAATTACGACTAAAAATGGCCGCTATATGCTTGCAAAAAAACTAGACTGGTTGGACCAAACTAAGTTATTACGCTTGATTAAAGATAAGAAGCTTGGTTTTAAATTGCATTTACTTGACCAAACCGATTCAACCAACAGCTATACCTTACGCAATATTACGCAATTTGAAAATAAAACGATTATAAGTACCGACTGGCAGAATTCTGGCCGCGGCAGGTTTGGCCGAAGCTGGATAAGTAAAATTGCCGAAGATTTAACCGTTTCAATTTTATATACGTTTGAACCAGAGTTTAATATTTCACTATTGCCAGCAATTTGTGCTGTTGCAATTAATCGTTTATTAAAAAACCACGCGATTAAAAACCAGATTAAATGGCCAAACGACATTTATGTGAATAAAGAAAAGGTTGCTGGAGTATTAGTTGAAAATTTGGTCCGAGGCAAACACTTCAAAACTGTCATAGGAATAGGGCTAAATAATTTTGCCGCCTGGGATCGTAACGCCCTTTTGATTGAGTTAGTAGAAAATGTTGATAATATCATTAACGAATTTAAATTGTTCGGATTTGCTCTATTACGCCGTGAATGGCTAGATAATTGCCTACATTTAAATAAAGCAGTAACAATTAAAAAAAATGGAATTGAAATAGATAAAGGTATTCATAAAGATATTAATGAAAAAGGCGAACTATTAATCGCTACCGAATCTGGCGAAGTCAGCTATTCCAATTCTGAGATCAGTTTAATATTTGAAGATTAATAGTAGTTATAGTAAGAAAGTAAATGAACTTAGTTAAAGAAAATATTATAGGAATTATTGGCCTTATAGCACTATGTGCGGGAATACCTTTACCAATTGGCCTGCTAAAATTCAGTTTAAATATAATCGGCTTCATTGCCTTAATCATATATGCGTATAAAGGAAAAAACGCCCTCTTTTTCTATTTTGAGATAGTGGCTCTTATTGGCTATATCTTAAGTTTTATGCCAATAGCCAACCATATCAAGTATCTGCTTATGGTTATATTGACATTGGCTGCTTTTGCTAAAATATTTTCATTCGAAAAGTTCCGCAGATGGTATACGGGATTTGGTATTGCAGGCTTAGTTGGTTTAATCTACGGCTATCTGGCAAATAGCAACCTGGGCTATGCAATTGGTGGTATCGGTATGGTTATCTATAGCTTCATCGGTTTTTTTCAAGGAACTAAAATTGCCTTAATATTTGGCATCTTAAATATCATTTATGGCAGTATCGCCATTTATATGTTATTTAACTACTAGTGGAATTTAGCCGCGATTTTTATTACCTTCGAGGTTGCTTTTAAAGAATGAATAAAACAGCCAAACAAATGTGGCAAGGACGGCGCCACTGATTATCCCATCAATGATCGATCCGACTAAGACAGGCAAGAATAAAGTACTCCAACTTGACATCAGCATATCCAAGTTTAAATGGTTCATTGAAATAGCGGTATTGATTCCTAAAATTTCACTACCCATCAAATAAGAAATATAAAGAATTGGCACCATAGTGAATGGATTACTTACCCATACTAGTGCTAGGGAAATGATTAAATTAGAGCGCAAGAAAACTGCCAACAGACCAGATACAACTGACTGGAAAGGCATCGGCAAGAAAGCAACAAACATCCCAATAAATACAGCTTTACTAACCGAGCTTCGGTTAAATTCAAAAAGAGTACTATCGTGCATATACTTTCTTAGAAATTTATATTGCGGATTAGTTTCAATATTTTCTTTGGTCGGGAGCCATGTTTTAAATTTACTAAACAATTTCACCTCTAATATTAACAAGTTTTACAATTACAAAACTTAACTACCTGAAGGGGTAAATTAAAGAACAATTTTTAATGAGATTTTAATAAACTCATACTCAATTGCTCCTGGCATAAAAAATCAGGGTTTCGTGTTGCATTAAAATGTCTATTATTACGCGACAAATTAATTTAATGCCTATTATAACTCTTATTGCTGACTTAGGGCCAACTTTTCCTAAGGATTAAGTCATTTCCAGAATAATATGCCCCACATCCAGTAAATCGGCCAGAGCTTGTTCTAAGTCCTCTTTGGAAGCTTTTTTCTTCGAAGCCATAACTCTGTCAATTTCTCTATCATCCATTAATCTTATCACCCAATCTTTTGCTTCTTTTTTATCAAAATAATGTAGCTTTCGTTCATCTAAATAAATAGTATCTTTTGGACGCTTGTCACGATGAGGAAATTCAATAAAGGGTACTGTTAAATCTACCAACCTAAATTTAACAAAACCAGTTTCACATGGTGTAACATCTGAATGAATAGGTTTGCAATTTTCTTCATTTGCTAATATGGAACTTGCGGATTCTACTGAACTGGGTGCGAAGGATCTTTCATGCAATTCGTTAAGCCGTTTCTGCGAATTTCCGTCACGACTATATTGAACCCCTTTATATACTCCATAACCGATTGCTGCCCCTGCCACTAAACCAGACGCAATGGTTACTGCGAAGGCTTTTAGATTAGCAAGAGTTCCAATTAAAAATGAAAGACTAGAATAACTAGCACCTGTTCCAGTACCTATTACCGCTCCAGTTGCAGTTGCGCCAAACCCATATTTGCTGCCTGAGGTGCCGGCTTTGTTAATTTCGTCTTCAAATTCAGAGGAGATTTGTCTTAGCCGCTTCCCTTTTTCAGTTTCAGAATTTTCTTCCACATCAGCTTTTTTAAATTGATTATCTTTATTTGAACACAACTCAACTAACTTTTCTATTGCAGTAAATATATGTAATACATTTTGAATAAAATCAGTAAATGCTTTGCCTCCCTGATTCTTGGCCCGATCACGTATTAAATACTCACAAGCTCTCTTTAGATCATGCAGGTATTCACCATAAGGCTGATTAAAATTATTAACCAACTTATTTAGAT